>Ga0182739_1005202_pt1 | contig 10405 bp, 5 predicted proteins | sample eDN5th30CBELigBY_FD_128873 | JGI IMG/M metagenome (GOLD analysis project Ga0182739, IMG submission 128873) | Enriched backyard soil microbial communities from Emeryville, California, USA - eDNA 5th pass 30_C BE-Lig BY (version 2) (version 2) | ecosystem: Environmental > Terrestrial > Soil >...
CATTGCCCAGGCCATGCCAGAGCCCAATGGTCTTGGCACGAGTCCCGCGTGGGATGGCGAACCAATCGATCCACCCGGGCACGGCAGCCGTCAGCCCGCCGATCAACCCGGCCACGATCATCCAGTACGAAACGTCAGCCCAACGCGCATGGCGACCGCCGAAGTAGTAAACGCCGTCGAACACGACGGATGTCACCAACAGTCCGAGCGGGAACACGACCAGCATCTGGTGCAGCGGGTGTCCGAGCACCTTGACACGGCTTTCCATAGGAGGCTCCGAGGTTAAGGTGACGTGGCCACTCATCCTGGTGTATGAGGATGGCGACCGGTCCCATCTCCAAACAAACCCTTTGGATCAAGAGGCGGGCCTTGGACTTCTGCCCATCGCCCGGAACGCCGGCTCGGCCACCATTCGGCGGGGCATCCGCGAGGGCAGCCCATTCGCCACTTTCGTCTCGTCTGTTTCACGCGTGCTCGAATGTGAGCCGCTCGCCGTAGGCCGCCTCGGTGAACGTCCCAATCGCCTCGCGCAGACTCAGGGCCGGGAACTCCATCTTGTCGACGTCGGTCTCGCCCAGAGCCAGCCGACCGGCCTCCCAAAGATGACGAACCGCCTGTGGGCCAAACCCCAGCAACTTGGCTCCGACCACGTCGGCCGCCACCGCATCGGTGCTCGCGATCACGAGCCCCGTCTCCACGGCATGCCCACCCAGCGGCCCCGTTCCGATCATGGCCGGATGGCCAACGATGATGGCCAGGTCGATGGGGAAGCGTCGGGCCATGGCGGCGATAAACGAGTGCATGTCGGCAAAGAAGTGATTCTCGTGTCTCTGCGTCGCACGCGGGTGGCCGTAGTAATCGGCCGCGGGGAAGGACATGGCGATGTTCTTCAGGCTCAACGTCACCGTTGCTGTCTCGTGCAGCTTCAACTGAGCCAGCGAGATCAGCGTGTCGTATTCCAGCACGCGAGGATTGACCATCACCGACTTCTGGGGACCCTCCACGTCGGCGTCAGGAGCGTATCTCAAGTCAACAGACGTGAATGGCCCGCGGTTGTGGTCGAAGAAGGTCGCCCCCTCCTTTTCGACCACCTCCATCAGACCCGCGATGCGAAAGATCTCGTCCGTCTCGCCGGCCCCGGCCCCGCCAGTGACAACCAACTCCCGAGGCTTCTCCCGTTTCAACGGGCGCAGGACGGCTCGGAGTGTATCCGGCTGAGTGACGCCGGTCGTATCCTCGGCCGAGGCCCAGGTCTCATTCGGCTTCACCGCCACCAGGTTGCCAGGCACCAACGACCCCAGGTCGAGGTGCTGCAGGGCGTCGGCCACCGCACTTTCGATCGAGTCATTTCGCGTGATGACAACCGCGGCCATGTCTCGACCTCCCGATGGGCCATCCTTCGGAGCTGGCTCGCAACGCTGAGCGACGTGAGGAGTTGCTGGCGGGCGGCCAGTGGTCGCGACTGTGCCGGCCATTCGCGGCCACCGCGGTCGCCAGCCCTGGTGCCGTTGCGGCAATCGGAGGGGGGGGGCCGGTCCTCGCCACGTCGGAACGTCCTCCGACCAGCTTTCTGGACTGCACATCGCGCGCCGAGGACTGGCTTGGCAACCTGGGGCCCGCGACGGGCGGGGATGAAATCGAGCATGCCTGGCGGACGGCGAGATCGTCCTCAGCCCGCCTCCCTGGCCACGGGACGGGATTCACCGTTCACTTCTCTCGCCGTTGGCGGTCCGCGTCCACGCCGGTGGGCACCGAGGCCGGGCCACTCCCGGGGCCGTCCAGGAGCCATGCGAACAACCAAGGCATGACCTCGCTCGAGGCCGGGCCGCCCAGAGATCCAGAATCCTGGGACCCATCCGGAGCGATACGGAGCCAACCACCGAGGCGAGGGCGGACGGCGACCAGAACCAACTCTCTCGACTCAACCCGGAAATGGACGACGGTCTGCCGTGCGTCGGACTCGATCCCGGGCAAGGGCAAATAAGTACGGCGGACCGATCCCAGCAGTTCGATGAGCCAGCCGATGGTGTCGGGACGTACGCCGGCGTCGACCAAGGCCACGCCAATGGAGACCAGGTGTCGGTTCATGATGCGCTCCTCCGAATCTCCAACCTCGGCTGGGCCACACGAGTCGGTCGTGCGGGGCGATCTCATCGCGGCTCAACCAGATCGCCAGATCATTGCCAGGCGTTGGAACGGACGACCGTCGGGGCCGCGGTCGTTGCGGAGCACGCCGCGCTTGGCCTTGGCCACCCAGGGTCCATTGGTGGCTCGACACAGGTTTCCAGGACAGACTCTCGGCCCCGCGCTGCCCGCCCCGAGAACGGCAACGGTCCTGGGCCTGCTATCGTCCGTTCCCTTCACGGCTTCCCCCGACCCTGCGGCAGCCAGGTTGCCGACGAGAGCCGTCAGCCTTGCTGCCGCGGGCCGTTGGATTCGATCGTGCCGGCCTCGGTCTCTTATCGCGAACCGTCGGCCTGCTCCCAAGCTTCGGGCAGGTGAGTTTGGCTTGGGATGGGCCTCATCGACCCCTTCGGCAAGAAGGTTTCGGCGATGGCCCCGAACGGCCCGAAAATGAGCCCAAGCATGAGGCCCTCAACGGGAGAACGTTGCCTGTCTTCGGCAATCTGCGAGCCCATCGGACCAAAGACCAGGGCGCTGATGAGAGCAATTCCGAGGAATAGCGTCCAGTAAATCATTCTTCCCCTCACTCAATGAAGCAGAAGTTCACCGGCAAATGCCGGCAGAAAAGACGCGTGGACCATTCCAGACAACAACCTCAGCTCGCTTGGTCAGCGTTCAAGTGCGAATGGCCTGGGGCGATTCCGCCGACCGGTCGCTACCATCCACTCCAAGGACGGCTTTCAGCACCTGGTCGCGATGGCTTTGGAGTGGATCGTGTGGGGATCGCTGAGACCTCGTTTTCGAGACTCCGGCGCCCAGGCCCGCGACCCGGAGTCTCGAAGACGAGCCCCCAGCCACCCAAACTATCAAAACATCCCAAGAGTCAAAACATCCCAACAGACCATATTCGGCCGTTTGGGCCTGCGCCCCTGAACTCGGGGGTCGAAAATTCTCATCACGAGGGGCAGGAGCCTCCGGCCTCGCCCATTCCGAACTCCGCCCCGCGACAGCATCCGCCTCGGCGAATCTGAGACACCACCAATTTGGCAAAGAGCTGAAGCTCAGGTCTCCCAAACGGCCTCGGCCCAGGAGTGGGGCTTCCAACGATTCGACACGTTGTTGGCATCCCTCTCCTCAGCCATAACGCGTCTCCACGCGGGCTCCGATCGGAAGTGAGGCGTGGCAAACTCGACCGCCAAGAGACCAAGGCAGCAAATCAGGGGCCATGATCATCGGACGCCCTCCTCGCTTGCCCGGCCTCGCCTTCCCACCGGGCGCCCCGGCGTTGCTGGCCTGCCTCACTCCTTGGTTCAGACGATGAAGCGAGACCCAAGAGCAAGCACCCAAGACGAACAAGGCAGAGGCCCTGGGTCATCCAGCGAGAGTGCGAACCGTGCTCTCGCCTGCCTGGACGTCCCAAACCGCCCCACGGAAGTGCCTCGCGACTGGCCTCTCCAGCAGCAGCCGTCTCAGCGAACGTTCCCGATTATCGTCGCGCATTCCGTCGTCAGCAGCTTGCCGGGCGAAGGCGATGAGATCCGGCAGATCGGCTTGAGCCCTGAGGGTCGTGTTCCTGAGCGAAAACCCTGGTGCTTCCCTGGGGACCGGAGAACCTCTTGGCGGGGCAACCAAAGTTCCCCCTCAAAGAAGCCATCACGTCCGTTCCTCAGCATCCGAAGGCGCGATTTCACGTCTCATCCGAAGGCGTGAACGGCGAATTACGCCCTATTCATTCTTCGCTCCGTCGCCCGAATTCAATAGACGTTCCAGATCATCGCACTTCTTATCCACAAGTTCTAGAGTCTTCTTCAACTGATTGTCTGGAGCCAAACAGTATAGGATCAAGGCATTGCCCAGATCTGCCATCATCTTCGGCGATCCTTGAGATGGCGAACATGTCTCGCCGTACATGCCTTTCCACGTGTAACGAAACTCAATCGTTTCTCCATCATCGGGGCAGCCCGCACGTGGCCCTTCCTCCGGGTAACGCACACGTCTCAGCATTCGTGCCCACAGAGCATAGATACGAACCGCCCGATCCTTGTCAAGACGCCGAATTGTTTCGCTTACGGGAATTTCATTAATCCCTTTTTCGCCTTCATTCTCAATGGCATACCATACATTACGCCCGGCCCGCCTATGAATGATCTCATATTCCCGATCTTTACTCTTCTCTTTCAGCGCCAAGCATTCCTCAGGCTGGAAGGATGGCCTGCGGACCATTACTGCCGTCCCATGCTTCTGGGCCACGAAGAGCTCGGTCGTTTCCAGGTCCGCAATCCGTAAGATCCCGTGGCATGCGGTGATATAGGCCCGATGCCGTTCATTGGGATAGGGGGCTACGGGCACAAGATGGCCGATTTCCGATTCGCCCTTCCGTTGAGGAGGCGGCTCCGACCTCGCGTCCATCGTGCACAGGGCAAGAAATGCGAGCAGTCCAATCAGCGGATGGCGTGACATGGTTCTCCTCACACAGCAAATCTACCGCCGTTTCTATTCGTCTCGCGCGTAGGCGGAGGGCACCGGCATGTCGAGGTGCGAGCCGGTCCGAAAGCCTCTGTCGAGCCATCCATGGGCCTTGGGTGATCGAGGCTAACACGACTTTATTTACTGAATTCTTGCTCGTCAAATTCGGAGAACGGGTATGAGTACAACCCGAGCCCTCACGCCCCGAATACCCCGCGGCCCGAACGGGCCGAATTCCTCGCTCCTTTCCACGCCCACTTCAAACGGAGCCAGCGACGCCAGTCCCTGGAACGCGACCTCACCCAACACCCGAACTCTACCTGCTCGACCCCTGGGCCGACGACGCCCAACGCCGCGCGAAGGCCAAGGCCCCCAAGGCGGTCACGTTCCAAACCGCGCCGCAACTCGCCCTGGAGTTGCTCAACCAGGTCCGAACCAGGGGCGCCTGCGGCGGGCGATTTCCCCCTCGGCCGGACAGGGGTCGCGTGCCGTCGCCGGAGGTGCATCGGCAGACATGACCGGGCCCGAGCGGCTCCCGGCTTCATCGACAAAGTAGGGCTAGGGCCGGGCCGGTCGCTCGAAACAGCGCGTTCGTGCCGCCTCTTGTGGCTGAGCCATCAGGACAGCGAGTGGTCCTGGCGAACCAGAACAGTCAGGTTCGTGCCCAACGGCGTAAGCAACACAGGTGGGAGACCGCAATCGCCGCTCCGACTCGACGGGCCTTCGGCAGGCGCCGGTCACGCGACTCCGTCCCTTTCGTTCGTGAGCACTCGTGTCAACCCGACTTGGTCTTCCGCCTGAGGATGTTGAGAATTTGCAACGCTCCTGAGGCCGCAGCAAGTCATGATTCCCGTCGACCCGGGTGAGTCAGAACTACTTGAGTTCAATAGCGTTATGCGTTCATGCTGACGCGATCTTGGACAGACATGGCGAGTCAGTCATGGTTCGGGGATCGGAGGAACGGCGCCGAACTTCGCCTTTTTTGAGAGAGGGCGCTTGTGGGAAGCACATTCCCTTGCCTACATTCGTCGCTCGACTCAACGGCTCGGACCTGTTCTGAACAGGCATCCGCGCGGTCCGCTTAGCTTATCACCAAGAGAACACACTTAAGACAGGCACTCCCTGTGGCGAGGCTACCGGTCTCGCTCCGACGAGGGAATCCGTGCCCGTGTCGAGGATCGCACTATGCGCCGCCCCCCCCGTCGTCGCGACTCCGCAATTCTCCGGCTCCGGTCCTCTCGAGGTTACCTTCCGACGATTCAGGATCTCGAGCCACGCCAACTGCTCGCGGTGGACACGCCCCTGAATTTGACGGCGACTCCCGCTCTCAATGACCGGATCAACCTCGCCTGGACGGACACCTCAACGAATGAGCAGGGGTTCAGGATCGAGCGGTCGACCAACGGTGGGGCATTCACTCAGATCGGTACGGTCTCCGCGAATGAGACAAGCTTTGCCGCAACCGGCCTGATCATCGGGGCGAATTACGACTTCCGGGTCCAGGCCTATCGGACCGGCGAAACCTCTGCCTACTCTAATATCGCAAGTGCCGCGACAACCGCGACAGCGCCCAACCCGCCTTCTTTTCTCGCCGTGGCCACGGCCTCCAGCAGCCAGCTTAATTTGTCATGGCTGGACACCTCGGACAACGAGCAAGGGTACAAGATCGAGCGATCCGCCGACGGCGTCAACTTTAGCCAGGTTGGGACGGCTTCGACGAACGCGACGAACTACTCGGATACGAACCTCACGGCGGGAGCCACCTACACCTATCGCGTCCGCACTTACAACACGGCCGGTGACTCGAGCTTTACCAACACGGCAACGGGAACCACGTACCTCCTGAACTCACCGGCCTCCCTGTCTGCGACGGTTGTATCGAGCAGTCGAATCGACCTATCCTGGGGCGACTACTCGAACAACGAGACCGGGTTCAAGGTCGAGCGGTCGACCGACGGAGTCAACTTCGCCGAGGTCGGCACCGCCGCGTCAGGACCGTATAGCAATGGCTACTCCGTCAGCTACCAGGCGACGGGGCTCTCCGCCGGTGCGGCCTACTACTTCCGCGTCCGAGCCACCAACGCCCAGGGCGACTCCGCCTACTCCAACGTGATCGTGGCGCGGACCAGCACCGTCCCGACCGCCCCCACGAGCCTCACGGCCACGACCGGCAGCAACGACCGAATCAACCTTGCCTGGATCGATGAATCATCGAACGAGCAAATCTTCAAAATCGAACGCTCGACGGACGGCACCAACTTCACGCAGATCGCCACAACGGGCGCCAATCAGACCACGTACGCGGCGACGGGCCTCACGCCAGGGACGACCTACACCTTCCGGATTCGCGCTTACAACGGAGACGACTCCGCCTACTCCAACACCGCCACCGCCGCCACGACCGCCGTCGTCCCTCCTTCCCCCTTCGTCGTCAAATCCGTTCCGATCTCGGGCTCGCAGGTCAACCTGTCATGGAACAGCGATGCCAGTGATTTCCAGGGGTTCAAGATCGAGAGATCAACGGACGGGGTCAACTTCACCGAGGTCGCGTCTCTCCCCACCTACTCGAGGAGTTACCAGGCCACTGGCCTGACGGCTCTGACCACCTATTCCTTCCGCGTCCGCGCCTATAACCAGGCAGGCAACTCCACCGGCTCTGAGATCACGACGGCCACCACCACGGCGACTGGGCCGGCCGATCCGAGCAATCTGACAGCCACAGCCGTCTCCAACCGTGACGTCGATCTTGAGTGGACCGACAACGCCGACAACGAGACGACGTACTGGATCGAGCGGTCGACCAATGGGGTCAACTTCGCACAGATCGGCTCGGTTGGAGCCAACGTGACGAAGTACCGGGCCAGCGGTCTGACGGCGGGGACGGCGTACTATTTCCGGGTCCGAGCATCGAATTTTGCGAGCGACTCGGGCTACTCGGCGACCGCCAGCACGACCACCCTATCGGTCAGCGATCCGACCGGCTTGACCGTCACGTCGACCTCGCCCACCCAGGTGAGTCTGAGTTGGTCGTCGAACACAACCGGCGAGTTGGGGACCAAGATCGAGCGGTCGACCGACGGAGTGAATTTCACTCAGGTCGGCACGGTCGGCTACCAAGGTGCCACAAGCTATTCGGAGAGCACCCTCGCGGCCGGCACGACCTACTACTACCGCGTTCGGACGTACACGTCCTCAACCGACTCGGGGTATTCCAACATCGCGACGGTGACAACTCCGGCCGTCGCGCCCACCGGCACGCTCTCGGGGACCGTGTTCTCGAGCAGCCGGATCGACCTGAGCTGGCCCGATTATTCGGCCAACGAAACGGGGTTCAAGGTCGAGCGGTCGACCGACGGAATCAACTTCACCGAGGTTGGAACTGCGGCGGCGGGGCCCTATAGCGTTGGCTATGGGGTCGGCTACCAGGCGACGGGGCTCGCCGCGGGAACCATCTACTTCTTCCGGGTCCGGGCGTACAACGCCCTTGGGAACTCGACCTACTCGAATGTCCTGACCTTGCGGACGAGCACCGCACCCACGGCGCCGACGAACTTGACCGCGACGCCGGGGGGCCTCAATCGAATCAATCTCGCCTGGACCGACACCTCGGCCAATGATCAAGGATTCAAGATCGAGCGGTCGACGGATGGGGTGACGTTCACCCAGATCGCCTCAGTCGGTTACACCGAGACCGCCTACGCGGCGACCGGGTTGACCGCGGGTACCACGTACTACTTCCGGGTCCGGGCCTTCAATACAGACGACTCCCCTTACTCCGGGACCGTCAGCGCCGTCACCCTGACGGCGGCCCCCGTCACGATCCCGGCCGTCCCGACCAATCTGTCGGTCTCGGCGACATCGAGCAATCAGCTCACCCTGACATGGCTCGACAACTCGGGCGACGAACAGGGGTTCAAGATCGAGCGGTCGAGCGATGGCGTGAACTTCACGCAGGTGAGCACGACGTCCGCCAATATGACGAGCTATGTCGATAACAATCTGACGCCAGGGACCACGTATTTCTACCGCGTTCGGGCCTACAATACGGCAGGCGACTCCGGCTACACGGGGACGGCCAGCGCCACGACTTTGCTTCTCAACGCACCGGCCTCGTTGTCGGCGAGCGTCATCTCGAGCAGTCGGATCGACCTCTCGTGGGTCGACCGTGCGACCAACGAGCTAGGATTCACGGTCGAGCGGTCAACCGACGGCATCAACTTCACCGAGGTCGGCACTGCGCCGTCTTCGTTCGCCTCCGGCTACTGGGTGACATTCCAGGCCACCGGACTTTCCGCGGGCACCGCGTACATCTTCCGCGTTCGGGCCACCAACGCCCAGGGCGATTCCACCTACTCCAACACGGTCGTGGCACGGACGAGCGTGGTGCCGACGGTACCGACGAACGTGACGGCCACGGCGGGCGGCAACGAGCGGATCAACCTCACCTGGACGGATGCCTCGACGAGTGAGCAAGGGTACAAGATCGAGCGATCGACCGACGGCGTGAACTTCACGCAGATCGCGACCACGCCTGCTAATACGACCGCGTACGCTGTGACGGGCCTCACGCCCGGGACGACCTACACCTTCCGGATTCGCGCTTACAACGGAGACGATTCGGCCTACTCCGACACCACCGCCGCCACCACGACCTCCATCGTCCCGGCGGCCCCCGGCAGCCCCACGGCCACGGCGGCCTCGAACGTCCAGATCAACCTGTCCTGGACCGACAATTCCGACAACGAGGTCGGCTACAAGGTGGAACGGTCCACCGACGGCGTCAATTTCACCGAAATCGCCACGGTCGCCTCGAGCTGGTATAGCCCGATCACGTACCAGGCGACCGGACTGGCGCCGGCGACGACTTACACCTTCCGGATCCGTGCCTACAATGCGGCCGGTAGCTCGGCGGCTTCGAGCTCCGTCAGCGCGACCACGGCCGCCTATCCCGTGGCTCCAGCCGGCTTGACGGCATTGGCGAGTTCGGGGACCTCGATCCAGCTCTCATGGCAGGACGGGGGTAATGAGACTGGGTATAAGGTTGAGCATTCGTCCAACGGTTTCAATGGTTGGACGCAAATCGCCGATCTGGGGGCGGATGTCACAACCTATAACCACAGTGGACTCGCCGAGAACAGCTACCACTACTATCGAGTCCTCGCCTACAACGCGACCGGCAGTTCTCCTTATAGCGCCATGGTGTCAGCCGTCACACCGCTGGCGGCCCCCGATGGCGTTGCGGCTTCGTTCGTCTCCGGCGGCCGGATCGACGTGACCTGGACCGACCGATCCTCTCTGGAAACGAACTATTTCATCGAACAGTCGCTCAATGGAACGACGGGATGGACGCAAGTCGGCTCGGCGGCGGCGAACACCACGAGCTTCTCGGCACCCGGTCCCTTCGTCGGTGCGACCAGCTATTACTATCGGGTCCGGGCCTACAGCCCCTCAACCGGCTACTCGGCCTTCTCGGCCGTGACGTCGCTCACGACGCCGGCGTTCCCGAATGCCCCGACGGGGGTGGCGGCGACGGCATCGGCCGAAGGGTCGATCACCTTGACGTGGTCCGACGGCGCCGAGGAGACCGGGTACCTGATCGAGCGCAGTAGCAATGGCACGACCGGCTGGACCCAGGTCGGCACCACCGCGGCCAACGCCACCACCTACGTCGACACGGGCCTGGCCGAGAACACGCGTTACTACTATCGCATCGTCGCCACCAACGCCGCCGGGGCCTCCGCCCCCAGCACAGCGGTCAATGCGCTCACGCCGCTGGCGACACCCGGGAACGTGACGGCGTCGTTCGTCTCGGGCG
>Ga0182739_1005203_pt1 | contig 10405 bp, 13 predicted proteins | sample eDN5th30CBELigBY_FD_128873 | JGI IMG/M metagenome (GOLD analysis project Ga0182739, IMG submission 128873) | Enriched backyard soil microbial communities from Emeryville, California, USA - eDNA 5th pass 30_C BE-Lig BY (version 2) (version 2) | ecosystem: Environmental > Terrestrial > Soil >...
ATGATGCGGATGCGGTGGATGATGCGGATGCGGCGGATGATGCGGGTGCGGCAGATGATGCGGGTGCGGTGGATGATGTGCCATTGTCATAATTTGTCACCTCTCTTTTAAAGGATAGTACATTATATTAGATAATGTTTAAATAGACAGGGCGTACCATGTGGAAAAAAGCCAATTTTTTGGATATGTTGCACACAATCCATACGAATTTAATGCATAGTTCGACAAAAGGGAATATATCCTTTTGTAACGGTAGCAAACAAATAAAGAAGGTAGAGAATGGGTGATACACTTTCGTTCGAATGGATTCTATCGTCAAAAGGTTTTGAAAAAGTTTCGTAAAGGTTAACTCTCCTTAAACAAAAGAGGGCCATTCATTAAAATGGCCCACATGGATATCTTTATTAAAATCTTATTACTATCTATTAATGACTGTACATTCCCTTGCTCCCCTAGCGATAAAACGACGTGCCTCAGCTAATGTGATTCTCACGAGCACTGCTTCGTCTGTGTCGCCTTCTTCCACATCGAACACGGCAAATGCATCTACGCCTACAATCAAAATACAAATAAACTCTACTTCTACGTCATTAGATCTCGGAAAACTACTTCTAATTTCACAAAGTTCTATTCCTGCATTCAGCAATGTCCTAGCCTCACGTTGCGAAATTCGAATAAACACGAACTCCTCGATCTCAACATTACCTGCTTCAACTTCGATTTCTACTAAAAGAAAAAAGCGATTTCTAATTCGAACGATACAATTTGCCCCAATTGCAATAATGTCCTCCATTCGCATACATATATCACCTCCAATTTCTATTAAATGTAGGGAGTGATCGGAAAGTGTGGACAAAGCTATCTAAATTCTTTAATTAAGGAGAAAGCCTTTCTTAAGTAAATGAGTCCCATTTTATGATGCTATCTATTATCAATAAATACCGGTGTGATGAGCATTCTCAGGGGCATGGGGTTTGTTGGCAACGACTACCCGATGCGGGTAGAAGAGGTTCTTTCCTTGGTACCTTTTTAATGTGAGATTTATAGCATAATCACACTTTTAAAAGAGATTGTCCTCTTCGGAGGCACCCCTTTTAGCAATTCAAGAGTTTCTGAAATTCAGCAAAATAGGCTTTAATATCAGTAGCAGTAACCATCCATAGTACATATTTTGTTGAGGAGGATTCGAAATGATTATATTCACCTATATTGAAGGTGCATTTGTCATACCTCGCTTTTTGAAATTGAATCTGCCCTTGGATAAAGTATGTAGGAGGTTAAATAAATGTACGATTTTCAAAATGAACTTCAAGCGTTAAATCTCGGTGATTTCCAAGCTTCTCAACCAGTGCAATACGATCCAAACCAACTCTATGGTGATCAAGACCGTATATTCCTAGGTGTGGGCGGTTTTGGCCGTTGTTCTAGTTGCTTTAGCAGCTGTTTTAATTGCTTTAACTGTTTTAACTGTTTTCATTGTTCTAACTGTTTTCATTGTGGAGGATTTCGTTGCGGCGGACATCATTGCGGAGGCGGACATCGTTGTGGTGGAGGACATCGCTGCGGAGGATGGTAATTTTCGCTCTATAAAAGAAAACCAGTTGCTTATAGAGAAGAGCCCTTGCATGGTTGCAGGGGCTCTTCACTTTAAGTATGAACATAAGGGACAAATTGACGTACATAGGATAATAGTGATGATAATGAATGATGTGGACCTAAGGAGGAACAAAAGTGACAAAATTAACCCCTTCTGCGCGTCTGAAAGTCAAAAGGGACACGTTTTTTCTCCCATACCCAAACAGCGGTATGTTTTTTCGGAACAATGTAAGCTCCTTTCGAATGGAAGGCAGTATGATCGATAAGTGGGTTGAAAAGTTAATGCCGATGTTTAATGGCCAGCACACTTTGGAGTATTTGACAACCGGATTATCAGGTCCATACCGGGACAGAGTGTTTGAAATTGCAGAAACGCTGGTGAACAACGGATTTGCACGCGATGTAAGCCAAGACCGTCCGCATCAATTGACGGAACAGGTCCTTAAAAAACATGCTTCTCAAATCGAATTTGTCGATAACTTAATAGATTCAGGAGCGTTCCGTTTTCAATGCTATCGACAGTCGAAGGTGTTGGCGGTAGGATCCGGGCCATTTTTTATTTCGTTGATTTCTTCGTTACTGACTTCCGGACATCCAACGTTCAAAATCCTGATAATGGATAATAATCAGAGTGATAGACGACGGTTGAACGAACTTGTGGCTCACGCCCGTAAATCAGACGATGAAGTGGTGATAGAGGAGCTTGCACGAAACAAGGAAAGAGATTGGCAGGATGTAATGAAACCGTTTGATTACATTTTGTATGTTTCAGAAAAAACTGATGTAGAGGAACTACGACTTCTACATAAGGTTTGCAGGGATGAGAAGAAGGTGTTTCTCCCTGCTATTTCCTTGGAACAGGTAGGGTTAGCTGGCCCGATTGTGCATCCAAATACAGAGGGGTGTTGGGAGTCCGCATGGCACCGTCTTCACCAAACAGCCCTCAACAAAGACCAGTCATTTTCCAGCTATTCTCCGACGGCAGGATCTATGCTTGCCAATGTGATCGTATTTGAGTTGTTTAAGCATGTGACAGGTGTGTCTGAAAAGGAACAGAAAGAACGATTCTTTCTCCTGGATTTAGAAACACTTGAAGGCAGCTGGCATCCGTTCATTCCACATCCCCTAGTAACTGGACATCATTCTGTTAGATTAGTAGAGGATATCGACGTAAGACTGGAACAGAGAACAGAGAAACGTGATCCGAGTCCATTACTAATTCACTTTGATCAGCTGACATCCAAGGTATCAGGGATTTTTCATAAATGGGAGGAAGGGGATTTAAAGCAGTTACCATTATCGCAGTGCTCCGTTCAAGCAGTCAATCCATTAGCAGAAGGCCCTGCAGACCTATTGCAGGAGAGAGTATGTTCAGCACTAACACATCAGGAAGCGCGAATAGAAGCAGGGCTGACCGGGATAGAAATGTACGTCTCAAGAATGGCCGACATCCTTGAACTGCCGTCACATGTGAAAGTAGCTGCAGGTAGTATATTTGCGGAAGGGGTTGGCCGGGGGTTGCAAAAATGTTTGGAAGAGGAGTTAATCAGACAAAGCCGAGAGCCGAGTTATTCCGTTTCTATCGTGAAGTTGAGGAAGGTAGAGGACCAACGCTGCCGTTTTTATTTGCAGTCTCTAACAACCATGCAAGGTGTACCGACTATTGCCTTAGGGAAGCATGTGTCGGGATTTCCAGTTATGTGGGTGGGCACGAAAGATGGATGGTATGGCAGTGTAGATATGAATAAAACCTTGGCACTGCGAAACGCGCTGCTGCTGGCTATTGCAAAGGGGCAAAACCATGGAGAATCGAAAACATCACAGCCATTGGAAGTTCCCTCATTATTTTTGGATGAAAAAGAACCACAAAGCATAGAAATCCCAGCGTGTGAAGACAGGATTCAGTCCGAGGACCTCCAGGAGGCAATTGCAGTCCTTGAACAGAACGGAAAGCAGCTACAGGTGTATGAACTGGATGTGGAACCTTTTCTAAAACAGGAATTGGCAGGGGTATTTGGGGTATTGGTTCAAGAGGAGGGATTCAAGTGAGTGCTGTTGTGTTAGTGGTCGGAGAAGGAATCTTGTCAGACCTCATATGTGAAGAAATGTCCTCACAATACCTAGTGGTTCGTCAATCTAATTTCGAAAGCATCCTCCCAGCCACCATCGATTTAGCATTGGTACTGCACGACGTCTGGAATCCCTCGGTTTATCAACAGGCAGAACAGGTGTTTCGTCGTATCAACACTCCATGGATGCGCGGTTTTGTGTCTTTTGGAGAAGGAATCATAGGTCCCCTGGTTCGGCCTGGTACCCCGGGCTGTACTCAATGTGTGGAGACAAGACGTCTTTTGACAGGGAATGACCGTAGAGACATGAGGGAGATGCAGAGGCGGTTGGAGTCAAATGGGGGAATGCACCAGGAAGCTTGGGCATCACGCACGGGACTCCAACAGTTGGCGCACATAATCGGAGCAGAGGTAAAAAAAATCCTGCTAGGAGAAGAGGCGGCCTCCGCAGGAAAAGTCTGTTTTCTCAATCTGAAAACCTTGAATAGTTCATGGCATAAGTTCCTGCCTGATCCTTTGTGTTCCGTTTGCAGTTCCATACCAGACGATTCACCCGAACTGGCAAGTATTTTATTGAGAAAAACTCCAAAGGTTAACCGAGATGATTTCCGCACCCGTTCGTTAGATAGTCTGAGTCCTGTTTTAGTGAAGGACTATCTCGATCCACGTACAGGGCTTTTAAATGATAAAATCGTCAACCTTGTTCATACATTTGCGGATGTAAGTGTTAATTTGCCTTTGTTCGAGGGAGATGAGGGAACAGCGGGCCGGACCAACTCCTTTGCGGTAAGTGAGTTAACGGCGATATTGGAAGGATTGGAGCGATACTGCGGACTTCAGCCCCGTGGTAAACGGACCGTGGTTCATGATAGTTATAATCGGTTGAAAAATCAGGCACTCCATCCGATTAAAGTGGGTGTGCACAACAAGGAACAGTATCAAAGACCTGATTTTCCATTTGAAGAATTTGATCCCAATCGCCCCATCAATTGGGTATGGGGATATTCATTTTTACAGGAGCGGCCGATCCTCGTCCCCGAGCTGCTGGCCTATTACAGTTTGGGCTGCGAATCGCGAGGGTTCGTCTATGAGACTTCCAATGGATGTGCGTTAGGAGGTAGTTTAGAAGAAGCAATTTTCTATGGGATTTTGGAAGTGGTGGAGCGTGATTCGTTCTTGATGACTTGGTACGCGCAGCTTCCTTTGCCACGTCTTGATCCATACGCCACGGCAGATCAAGAGCTTCTGTTAATGATTGACCGGATGAAAACGGTTGGAGGATATGATTTACATGTATATAACTCGACCATGGAGAACGGAGTCCCCAGTATTTTAGCCATCGCGAAAAATAGAAAGCAAACAGGTTTGAATCTGATTTGTGCGGCTGGAGCTCATTTGGACCCAGTGAGGGCTGTAAAAACCGCGGTTCATGAGTTAGCCGGGATGATGCTGTCATTGGATGAGAAATTGGAGAAGAACAAGTCGAAGTATGTACGGATGTTACATGACTCAACCTTGGTGAGACAGATGGATGATCATGGGATGCTGTATGGATTACCGGAGGCCGAAGAGCGCCTAAAGTTTTTGCTAGAGGATAATCGCCCATTAAGAACGTTTGATGAGGAATATGGTTCTAGACTTAAACATGTAGATCTTACTGATGATCTATTGGAACTTCTTCAAGAATTTCGCCGCTTAAACCTCGATGTGATTGTGGTGGACCAGTCGACACCGGAAACGATTCGAAACGGACTATATTGTGTGAAAGTGCTGATTCCTGGAATGCTTCCGATGACGTTCGGACAGCATCTTACACGAATAACCGGACTTGAGCGGGTGCTAAAGGTCCCGAAGCTATTGGGCTATACAACGGAACCGCTGACGACCGAGCAGCTTAATCCTTATCCGCATCCGTTTCCATAGGCAGCCACCAGGAGGCGATCGATATGAATCTAGATGAGTTTCTGCACTATTTACATTTCGATATTGAGAAGGCAAGCATCCCGAATTGGGAAGTGGATTGGGAGGATGGTCCACTTGCCTATAAACTATACCGCGATTTGCCTGTCGTACCATTACCTCTAAACATACCGTTGACACTTGAAGGTTCTACAGATTGCTCAAAGCCTGATCTTCGTAATATCAGTCATTTTCTATGGTATGTCTACGGGCTGACTCAATTTAGTCAAACTGTTTTTTTAGCGGGTTCTGGAGAGAACAACGCAGACATGATGCAATCGTTCAGAAGATTTGTTCCTTCGGGAGGCGGGTTGTATCCAAACGAATTATACGTATATTTGAAATTGGATGATTTGTCCCCTGGGCTGTACCATTACGATGTGGCACACCACCGCTTGATCTTGCTGCGAGAAGGCAATTTCGATTCATATATCGCCCGGGCTCTTGGTCATCGCTGTGACATATCCTCTTGTTTTGGTACTGTTTTTGTGTCGACGATGTTTTGGAAAAATTTTTTCAAATATAATAACTTTGCCTACAGGCTTCAGGGGTTGGATGCGGGCGTATTGCTGGGGCAGCTATTGGAAGTATCGAAACGGTTTAGCTGGGAATCAGGGGTGTACTTTCAATATCTTGATCAGGCCGTCAATCATTTGCTAGGGATATCGGAAAAAGAGGAAAGCGTGTATGCAGTCATCCCGTTATCGGTAGAACCCACCATTTGGTCAGCACATGGGAGTGAAAGGGAAAGAATAGGATCCTCAGAAGAGCTGATCCGGGAATTACAAGCGATTCAGCCTGATCACTATGTCCGCTCAAAGAAGGTAAAAGAATTTCCCATGTTAACCCTATTAAATCAAGCTGCCATGCAACATTCTCCATCTTCGTTTAGCTTAGTCAAGGAAAAGCGAAAGGTGAACGCTGAAGGTCAACGGGTTGCGCTTCCAGAAACAGAGTGGATGTCATATGATTTGGCTGCTGCCTGTCGAAATCGATTTTCTCCTAGTCTTGATTTCGTGTTGGGGAAAGTCAGTCAACAGCAAGTAGCATATCTCCTGCAGGAGGCGACGGACTCCTTTTCGTATCGAAATGATTTGGAAGCTGTGCATCATAACCATGAGCAACAAGTCACTCTAAGTGTTTGTATCTATAATGTTGAAGGGATCCCTAATGGTGCCTATCACTATGAACGTCATGCTCATGCACTAAGAAGGATCCAACCCGGGGATCACCGACTCCTGCTCCAATCCGGGATGTCAATGGATAATGTTAATTTGCTCCAAGTCCCACTCTGCTTTCATGTTACAGGCGAGAAGAATTACGATAAAGATGCCTTCGGATATAGAGGATATCGTATCCAGCAGATGGAGGCAGGCATGCTCGTGCAACGATTACTCATCATTGCATCAGCGTTAGGATTAGGAGGCCACCCACTCCTCGGATATGATGTGACATTATGTGATCACCTGTATCGGTTGGATACTCAAGGGAAAACGGCTCTCATCCAAATTCCTATTGGTCCATATCAACATCGCCCATGGTTAGTAGGTGGATTACATTGGTAAAAGCTTTATTCATGAAAAAGCGTGAATTCATATACGGATTCACGTTTTTATTTTTGTTGACCTTTGGTGAGGGTATTGCTAGAAAGCAACAAAAAAGAGCATAGTTATGCTCTTCAAACATCTGAGTTTTTATTGATTTATCCCCTCTAATTTCTCGATATTCCATGTACCATCATACAACACACCATTTGCCGTCACATTTGTTTGTATCCATGCGCCAGAGTTTTTTTAATCGGAATCTGGTTGTTTTTCAAACCATCCGTGTTTAACCATAATGTTGTAAGATATAGCACCAGCCTCCATAGCGTGGGTAAATACTTTAGAATAGTTGAGCAGTATATCCGATCGGAAGTTTGAGCCTAATGATGCACCGTAGTAAGTAAGAGCCGCATTTACTAAAAATCCTGCATGAAACATGATCAATTTGTCAGAAAACGGGCTTACAGTAGAATCGGTAATCTCATCATCCCATTTTTCAGGGATTGGCAAATCATCCTGTTGTAAAATTGCATCAAAGCTGTCAGCATCTTTCCCGGCTAATTTAAAATTTTTTAACATAAAATTACGAACGTCTTCACGAACGGCTACCTGACTAAAAGCTAAACTTAACGAGCTGATAAATCCGGTTTTCGTTGAATTAAAGAACAAAGTGCTGATTTCCGAACTATATAGTGGTCTTTTGTCCCCAATTAAATTTGAAATGAATCCTGGTGATTCCACAAACTCCGCCCCATGTGGTGAAGGAATGGAGGGGACACTAGTATATTTAGGCTGATTTTTAGCCAATTGTAGTACTTTTGCAAACAATTCCCTAGATGATACCGTACATTCAAAAAAATAATTTTGAATGTCTTCCCGCTCTGTGTTTGCGATAGCTAAACTATAAGCGGTTAACCCGTGTATAGTCATAATATAGGAGTAAAAAAGTAAAAATTGATCGGAAAATAGGCGTGGTGCATGAACATTCACATCATTCTCCGTAAATCCTATTGGGATTTGGTAATTGGCACTTTTTAAAAATTCCGTAATTTTTTCTAGATGGCTTTCCGCTAACTGTAAGGAGGATTCTAAAATAGGCTTAATGTCTTTGCTTTCAACAATACTTAGAAAATATTTGTAGACACATACTGCCATACTATCGCCCATATATTGAAGCCAAAGAGCGGACAATTCAGCAGCAGTTAAACTGTTGGTTTTGGTTTTGCGAAAAATGTCCAAGGAAACACCGCCGATTTGTTTATAAATTTACTATGAACTGTTCGTTTAGGAATGAAATAAAAGATGCCCAAGAAGAAAATAAAAGGATTTGAATCCTATTATCAATCGATTTTTTCATCCTTTCAGTATTTATAGCTTTTACAGTTATTAAGAAAAATATAAGTGAAGCAGGAGTTCCGTTCACGGGGATAGGTTCGTTGGCCAGAGCCATAATATTTCTCGTGGGCGATGAGGGAATTGAGGTCCACTATCTCTCCCAGTTCGGCGAGGAACATGCTTATGCTGTGCACGTATCGGAAGACAGATTGAAGCTTATTTTGGCAGACCGCAGGATATTGAATGGTGTTTTTAATTGTTGATTCTCGTGTAGGCGGAGAAATTCCGGCTAATGCAAAACGGAGGGCAAAAAAAGCAGATATAAGCGGAGAATTTCCGATTAGCTGCCCTAAATAAGTCAAAATCCAAGGATTTGGATCATATAAACGGAAAAACCTCCTTTATTTTTAAGGAAATAGGTGTATTTCCTGATTTAAGCAGAATTTTTCCGTTTATTTTTCAGACCAAGTGAATAGACATCCAGTGAGACGGGACCCGTCCCCGCGGCTTTCTTCGAATAATGTTTTAATTTAAACGCATATTTAAACGCGAATGTTAACACTACTATAAATAAGACGAAATATAGGAGTGAATAGATGGATAAAAACAAAGGAAAAACACCAAATCTATCAGGAAGTTTTCAAGTGATTGCAGATGACCGAAAAGATGCTATAGAAAACTTGAGAAAAGACAACAAATTAGATGAAGAAACGGAATACTACGCACGTCTTTTTATGGAGGAATAGAACACGGGTAGATCACGGGTACGGGTACCGTGGTTCATAAAAAGGCTGATCCAAAAAAAAGAGCCACGGAACCCGCGGCTCTTTTAACAGGTATTCTCTTTTGCAGCAATATCCTTCACAACATCCTCTAAAGTAACACTGTTTAAAACCTTTTCCATGGCCAATTGGGCTGCTGTGAATAATGGTTCAATGGTATGCTGGATGTTTCTGCCTACAGGACATTCAGGATTGGGATGATCATGAACCGTAAATAGCTCTTTTTCCTGTACAACATTCACTGCTTTATAAACATCAAATAGTGTTATTTCAGATAATTCCCTTGCGAGCTCTGCTCCAGCAACGCCAGGTCGAACGTTTACGAATCCTGCATGTTTGAGCATCCCCATAATTTTTCGTATGACTGCAGGGTTTGTATTTACACTTCCTGCAATATACTCTGAAGTACTGGTTCCATTTTTATTTAATTCAATTAGAGCTAATATATGAATGCCTACAGAACATCTGCTGCTAATGGACATAATAATCACCTTTCATAACTAAATGTATCACCATCATACACCTGTAATTTATCTAATTACAAGTATACTTACTACTATACTTTCTAACGAAATGGGCAGAATATTAAAGGTGTTGACAAATGCTTTAAATGTAACTATTATGATTACAGGTAATCAAGTTAGTTACAACTTACATTCATAGGGGGATTTAAAAATGAAGATTGCAATTATTGGCGCAAGTGGTAAAGCAGGAAGTCTTATTTTAAAAGAAGCAGTAAGTCGTGGACATGAAGTGACAGCTATTGTAAGAGATGCTTCAAAGCTTGATGATAAAAGCGTTGCTGTAATGGAGAAAAATATATTTGACCTTACATCGGATGATGTGAAACCGTTTGATGTAGTGGTTAACGCTTTCGGTGCGCCACTTGGTGAAGAGCAAGCGCATGTTGATGCCGGACACGCATTAATTGAGGCACTAAAAGGAACCAATACAAGAGCCATTGTTGTAGGTGGAGCTGGCAGCCTTTATGTGGACGAAAGCAAAACCGTTACGGTAATGGAAACACCTGATTTTCCAGAGATCGTTATTCCAACTGCTACAGGGCAAGGACGTAACCTAAAAGAACTACAGGAAACGACTAATATAACATGGACATTTA
>Ga0182739_1005204_pt1 | contig 10405 bp, 10 predicted proteins | sample eDN5th30CBELigBY_FD_128873 | JGI IMG/M metagenome (GOLD analysis project Ga0182739, IMG submission 128873) | Enriched backyard soil microbial communities from Emeryville, California, USA - eDNA 5th pass 30_C BE-Lig BY (version 2) (version 2) | ecosystem: Environmental > Terrestrial > Soil >...
GTCGGCCTTCCGGTCGTCCTCGGCGAGGAGGACGGGCTGGCCGACGTCGAGACCCCGTTCCTGATCGTGCGCATCATGCGCGACGGGCGCATGGAGGTCTTCGCCACCGGCTGCTACCGCGACAAGGTCCGGATGGACGCCGCCAACACGCCGCGCTTCGCCGAGCGCATCGTGGTATGCGACGGCGGCCGCTTCGATACGCTCGTGGCGATCCCGTTTTGATGGTGATGCTCATCGGGGCGAGCGTTGGTCTGCCGGGAGCGTGCGCACGTCTATGAGAATCGCCATCACGCTGGGCGATCCCAACGGCATCGGGCCGGAGATCGCGATCAAGGCCGCACAGCACTTTGCGCAGGATCCGAAGATCAAGCCGCTGCTTGTCGGGGACGGCTTCGTGATCGAGGACACGGCCCGCCGCCTCGGCCTCGACGCCACGCCGGCCTTCGTTGATGCCGAAGCGCTCGACCCGGCGGGCTACGCGCCCGGCACGCTCGACCCGCGTGCCGGCAAGGCGACCGTCGGTTATGTCGAGACGGCGGTACACCTCGTGCGCGAGGGCAAGGCCGACGCCATCATCGGCTGCCCGCATTCGGAAACCGCGGTGAACCGGGCCGGCATTCCCTTCAGTGGCTATCCCGGGCTGGTCGCCGACCTCACCGGCACGCCGCGCGAGCGCGCCTTCATGATGCTGACGGCCAAGGGCCTCAGGATCGTGCACGCCACCCTGCACGAGTCGGTGGGCGCCGCCCTCGCCCGCCTCTCGCCCGAACTGGTCGTCACTGCCGCCGAGGCGATCGTGGCGACCGCGCAACGCCTCGGCGAAAGGCCGCCGACCATCGGCGTGTTCGGCATCAACCCGCATGCCGGCGAGGATGGCCTGTTCGGCGACGACGACGAGCGCGTGACCAAGCCCGCCGTCGCCGAACTGAGGAAGCGCGGCATCGCCGCCGACGGGCCGGTCGGCGCCGACCTGCTGCTCAGCCAGCGCAGGCACGATGTCTATCTCGCCATGTTCCACGACCAGGGCCACATCCCGATCAAGCTGATCTCGCCCCTGCGCGCCTCGGCCATGACCATCGGGGTGCCGCTGCTGTTCGCCAGCGTCGCCCACGGCTGCGCCTTCGACATCGCCGGCAAAGGCATCGCCGATCCGACCGGCGTGATCGAGACGATCGAGCTGCTGGCGGGCAGATGATCGAACTCCTGTTCCTCTCCCCCGGGGGAGAGGAACAGGAGGGGCCTACTTGTACGACGACACCTCGATCAGGTTGCCGTCGGGGTCGCGGCAGTAGACCGAGAGGATGGTGCCCATCGCGCCGTTCTTCTCGCCCGGACCTTCCTCGATGGCGACGCCGCACGCCTTGAAGTGATCCACCACCTCCCGCGGCGTGGACTTCGTGAGAAAGCAGAGATCGTCGCTGCCGGGCGCGATCTGCCGGCCGGTGAACCATTGCTTCTGGGTCGCGGTCTCGGGACGCAGGTTGATCTTCTGTCGGCCGAAATGCACCGACGTGACCTTCCGGCCGGGCCGTGGCTCGGTGACCACGCGCTTCATGCCGAGCACCCGCTCGTACCAGGCGGCGGCGGTCTCCACGTCCTTCACATTGATGACGAGATGATCGAGGGCTTCGACGGCAAGCGACATGTGGGGCTCCTATATCTTCGTGACGCGCGCATGCAGCACGGCGGAACGGCCGCCCTTCACCACGGCGACGCAGCGTGCGACGGCGGCTTCGACGGCCTCGGGATCGCTGACCAGTTCGCCATGCGCGCCGGCCGCTTCGGCGACCTTCGAGAAATCCATGTCGGGCGCGAGGGTGGCGCCGAACTCACCCTGGTCGCGCGCCTCGCCCTCTGGATAGACGCGCAAGGTCGCCGCCTTCACTGCCCCCCAGCCGGTATTGTCGAGCACCACCGTGAGCACCGGCAGCCTGTACTGCCGGCCGACCGCCAGGCTCGATTGCGGATTGGAGAAGTAGAACGTGCCGTCGCCGACGATCTGCACGACCGTGCGCTCGGGACAGGCGAGCTTCATGCCGAGCGCCATGCCGCCCGAGAAGCCGAGCCCGCCGCCCGACAGGCCGATCAGCGTGCCGGGCTTCGTCCGCGGCATCTGCTGCAAGACGGCCGGACCGTTGCGTATCGCCTCGTTCAGCACGACATCGGTCGGCTCGAGCGCGCTGGCCAGCACGGCGCAAAGATAGTGCGGGTTGATCTCGCCGCGCGTGCCCCGGTCCGCGGCGAGCGTCGCCGCCTGGTCGCGCCGTGCCGCCGCCTCTTCCGCCATTCTGGCGACACGGGCGGACGCGCGGCTCCTGAAGCCGTCGTCGGCGCGCGCCTTCAGGGCGGCCAGAAGATCGGACAGGATGCGATGGCTGTCGCCCGCCAACCGCAAATTGCCGGGGAAGGTCCAGATCGGGAAGTTGCGCTTCTCGGCGTCGACATCGACATGCGCCCACCAGGTCGCGGGATTGTCCGGCACGTCGCTCGGAATCCACGGCACGTCGACATCGACCAGCAGGCCGACATCGGCCTCGGCCAGCGCCTTCGCCGGCGAGAAGCCGCCATGGCAGGGCGAATCGTGCGGCAGGCTCACATGGAGCGGATTGAACTCGATCACGCGGATGCCGGCGAAACGCGCCAGCTCGTCGAGCACGGCGACAGTGGCATGGTTGCGCCCGGCATAGGCGGTGATCAGCAGCGGACGCTCCGCCCCGAGCAAGCGCGTGACCAGCGGCTCGAGCGCCGCCGGATCGACGCCGCGCGCGGCGACCGCGCCGAACCGGTCGGCGGGATAGGACCTGATCTCGCCTTCGCTCCAGGTCGCGGTCAGCGTCTCGCGCGGGAAGGTCATGTAGACCGGCCCCTTGGGATCGCTCTCCATGACAGTATGGGCGCGGCGCAGCGCCTCCTTGGCGATCACGCCGGACGGCAGGTTGTATTCCCACTTGGTGTAGGGCCGCACGATGCTCGCCTGGTCGAACGGCTCCTGCACGAAATGCACGTAGCTGTCGCGCGTGCCGAGCAGCTCGTTGCGCGTGGTATAGGGCGCCTTGCCGGCCATCAGCATCACCGGCACCCGCGCCCGGCAGAGATTGTGCAGCGCCATCGCCGCGTTGGCCGTGCCGGCGTCGACGTGGACCATGACGCCCTGCCCGCGGCCGGTGGCGATCGCATAGCCCGCCGCCATGTGCACCGCCGTGTTCTCGTGCGGGCACAGAATGGTTGCCGGCATCCTGCGGCCGCCGCGCCGGAAGCTCGCCATCGCCTCGATCAGCGGTGCGTGGTCGGTGCCGAAGTTGCAGAACAGGTAGTCGAACCCGATCTCGTTCAGTCCCTCGAGGAAATAATGCGCGGTCGAATGGCGTGCTTCATTGCTGTCCATGGCTGCCTCAGTCCAGCTTGATGTTGGCCTTGGCGGCGACCACCTTCCAGCGGGCGATGTCGCGGCCGATCAGCTCGCGGAACTCGACCGCCGTGGTGGCGCGCGGATCGACGTTGATCGCTTCGAGAGCCGAGCGCACGGCCGGCATGTCGAGCGTGTCGCCGATCGCGTCCTGCAGCAGCTCGATGATCTCGGCGGGCGTGGCGGCGGGGGCCACGACGCCGGTCCACAGTTCGATCTCCATATCGGCGATGCCCGATTCGGCGAACGTCGGCACGTCCGGAAAGGCCGGCGGCCGCCTGGCCGTGGTAATCGCCAGCGCGCGCAGCCTGCCGCCATCCAGCGGCCCGGCCATGGGCCCTGAATCGGAGATCGTCATCAACACCTGCCCCGCCACGACCGCCTGCACGGCATCGCCGCTGCCGCGATAGGGAATGTGCTGGAAGGACGAGCCGGTGCGCTGGTTGAACATCTCGCCGGCGAGCTGGAACGGGGTGGCGCCGGAGGCGTAGTTGGCGAGCTTCGGATGGGCGTGCGCAAACTCGACCACCTCCTTCACGGACTTCACCGGCTGCCCGGCGCCGACTGCGAGCAGCAGCGGGAATTCCGCGAGCAGGGAGACCGGCGCGAAGTCTCTTGCCGGATCATAGGGCAGCTTGCCGTATACTGCAGGGTTGACGGTCATCGGCCCGCTTGGCGCGATCAGCAGCGTGTAGCCGTCGGGTGGAGCCTTGGCGACGATCTCGGCCGCCACGACCGACTGCGCGCCCGGCTTGTTGTCGACCACCACCGGCTGGCCGAGCTTGTCCTGCAGCTTGGCCGCGACGATGCGTGCGATCAGGTCGTTGCCGCCACCCGGCGTGTAGCCGACGACAAGCCGGATAGGCTTCACCGGGTAGGCCGGCTGCGCCAATGCCGGACCGATCGCCGGCAGCGCCGCGCCCAGCGCGAGGAAGGATCGTCTCAGCATGCACCGCCAGCGTAGATCACGTGCTCGCGATTGAACCAGAGGGGCGAGTTGGCCAGGTCGATGAACTTCGCCTCGTCCTCCAGCAGCAACCGCCCCGCTTCACGGGCATCCGGCCCCCGCGCTGCGCGAAGCGCCGCCTCGCTCTCCCACCACAGCTCGGCCACGCCGTCATACGGTTCCGGCGCCCCGCGCACCTTGCGCATGCCCTCGGCGAGATCGGTATCGAGGCGGTGCACCTGCACGTAGCGCACCATCCCGAGCGCCGGCTGCAATCGCCGCACCAGCGGCGCGTGCCTGTGCACCCAATAGTCCTGGAACTCGGCGAGCGTCAGGTTCGGCAGGCGGCGCAGGCAGAAGGTGAGCTTCAGCAATGGCGTTTCTCCCGCAACTACCTATTATATGACCACTTTTCTGGTCATGAGAGCGCCTCCCCATGGTCACTGTCAACCTTGCCCAAGCCAAAGCCCGCCTCAGCGAGTTGCTCGACAAGGTGGAGAACGGTGAAGCCGTCATCATCACCCGCCACGGCCGGCCCGTCGCCAACCTGTCGGCCGTCACGGTTCCGAAGCAGCCCCTGAAGCCCTTGGCCGACTTTCGCGCGCGGATGCCGCGCTTGCGCCGGTCCAGCGCGCTCCTGCTGCGCGAGGCGCGGGACGAGAGCCTTTAGTGTTGTACTTCGACACCAGTTTCCTCGTTCCCCTTTTCCTCCAGGAGCAGACCAGCGCGAGAATCGAGCGTGTCTTTGCCAAGCTTGCGGGGCGGAACCTCGCCATCAGCCATTGGACACGGGTCGAATTCTCCTCGCTGCTGGCGCGCGAAGTGCGGATGGGCGGGCTGGCAGCCGCCGCAGCCCGCGAAGTGGATGCGGAGTTCGAGGCCGTGGTCTCGGCCTCCTTGCTCGTCCTGCTGCCGAGCGTGGATGATTTCGCACTCGCGAAGGAATACCTCGCACGCCATCGAAGCGGCCTGCGCGGTGGCGACGCGCTCCATCTGGCGATTGCCCGCAACCATGGAAGCAGGAGAATCTACAGCCTGGACAATACGCTGCTCAAGGCGGGCCGGGTTCTTGGATTGCCGATGACGCGCGGCATATAGCCCATGGAGCCGTTGCCCGTCGACGAAGCCCTGCCGCGCCTTTTGGCGGTGCTCGCCGAGCGCACGGCCGCCGTGCTGGTCGCGCCACCGGGTGCCGGCAAGACGACGCGCGTGCCGCTGGCGCTGCTCGATGCGGCCTGGCTCGGCGGCCGGAAGATCGTGATGCAGGAGCCGCGGCGGCTGGCGGCGCGGGCGGCGGCGCGGCGCATGGCGGCGACGCTCGGCGAGCCGGTCGGCGAGACCGTCGGCTACCGCGTGCGATTCGACAGCAGGGTCGGCCCGCGCACGCGCATCGAGGTCGTCACCGACGGGCTCTTCCTGCGGATGCTGCAGGACGATCCATCACTCGAGGATGTCGGCTGCGTGATCTTCGACGAGCTCCACGAGCGCGGGCTGGAGACGGATCTGGCGTTCGCGCTGGTGCGCGAATCGCAAGGCGCTCTGCGCGAGGACCTGCGCGTGGTCGCCATGTCGGCGACGCTCGATCCCGGCCCGGTGTCGGATCGGCTGGGCGGCGCCCCGGTCGTCGAGTCGGCAGGGCGGATGTTCCCGGTCGAGACACGCTATCTCGACCGCGACCCGGGCGGCCGCCTCGAGGACACCGTGGCAAGCGCGATACGCCATGCGCTGGCCCGGGAGAGCGGCAGCGCACTGGTCTTCCTGCCCGGCCTGCGCGAGATCCGCCGCGTCGAGGAGCGGCTGGGCGGCCTCGGTGCCGACATCGACGTGGCGCCTTTGTTCGGCGATCTGTCGCCGGCCGAGCAGGACCGCGCCATCGATCCTCCGCCGCCTGGCCGGCGCAAGGTCGTGCTCGCGACCTCGATTGCCGAAACCAGCCTCACCATCCAAGGGGTGCGGATCGTGATCGACGGCGGGCAGATGCGGGTACCCCGCTTCTCGCCGCGCTCGGGCATGAGCCGGCTGGAGACGGTGCGGGTGAGCCAGGCCTCGGCCGACCAGCGGCGCGGCCGCGCCGGGCGCCTCGAGGCCGGTGTCTGCTATCGCCTGTGGACGGAGGAAGCGCAGCGCGGGCTGCTGCCCTTCACGCCGCCGGAGATCCTCGATGCCGATCTCGCGCCGCTCGCACTCGAGCTCGCCGCCTGGGGTGTCGGAGACGCCAGCGACCTGCCGTGGCTCACCCCGCCGCCCGCGTCGGCGCTGGCGACGGCGCGCGAGCTGCTGCTCGACCTCGGCGCGATCGAGGCGTCGGGCGCGATCACGCCGCACGGCCGGGCCATGGTGCGGCTCGGCCAGCATCCGCGCCTCGCGCATCTCGTGCTCGAGGGGCGCGAGCTGAAGCAGGGCAAGGTCGCCGCGTTCATCGCGGCCATCCTCGGCGAGCGCGACTTCCTGCGCGAACGCGATGTCGATCTGCGCCACAGGGTCGACATCGCCCTCAGCGGAAAGGCGCCGCGCCTGATCCAGGAGGCGGCGCGGCGGCTCACGCCCCGCGGGGCACGTGACGAGACGCCCGACCCGGCGATGACCGGTGCCCTGCTGGCGCTCGCCTATCCCGACCGTATCGGACGGCGGCGAGCGGCCACGGCTAACCGCTACCTGCTGTCGGGCGGGCGCGGCGTGATCCTGCCGGAGGGCGACCCGATGTCGAACGAGGAATTCCTGGTCGTGGCCGAAACGGACGGCGCGTCACAGGACGCACGCATCTTCCTCGCCGCGCCGATCACCGTGGACGAGATCGAGGAGCTTTACGAAGACCGGATCGTCGATGAACAGGTCGTGCAATGGAACACGCGCGACAACAGCGTGCTTGCCCGCCGCCGCCGGCGGCTCGGCGCGCTGCTCATCGAGGACAAGCCGCTCGCCCGGCCCGATCCGGACAAGGTGAAGGCCGCGATGCTGGACGGCATCCGCCAGCGCGGGCTGCCGTGGACCGACGAGCTGCGGGCGTGGCGCGAGCGCATCGGCTTCCTGCGCCGCATCGACGAGAGCTGGCCCGATCTGTCGGATCGGGCTCTGCTCGCGTCGGTCGATGATTGGCTCGCGCCCTTCGTCGACGGCGCGTCGAAGCGGATCGACTTCGCGGCCGCGCTCAAGGCGTTGGTTCCGTGGGATCGTCAGAGGCACGTGGACGCCCTCGCCCCGACGCATATCGAGGTTCCGAGCGGCTCGCGGGTTCCGATCGACTACGCCAATCCCGCCGAACCGACGCTTTCAGTGAGGCTGCAGGAGATGTTCGGCCTCACCGATACGCCGAAGGTGGGTGGCGGCAGGGTGCCGGTGCTGATCCATCTCCTCTCGCCGGCGCGCCGGCCGGTGCAGGTGACGCGCGATCTCGCGAGCTTCTGGGCCAACGGCTACAAGGCGGTGAAAGCGGAGCTGAAGGGCCGCTATCCCCGGCATTACTGGCCGGACGATCCGCTGGTCGCCGAGCCGACCGCCCGCGTACGGCCGCGCCCATCGCGGTAATGCTCCCTCATTGGGGCGTTCGCATCCTGCGCGCTCATGAGCATGAGCGCGCAGGATGCGCGCGTTGCAATCTTCACGGTGGGCAGCACGATGTGCTACGGCCTTGTCATGTCCAAACCTTTGCCTTTCCATACCGCCAGGCAGCTCGCCTCGGCCATCCGGAAGAAGAAGATCGGCTGCCTGGAGCTGCTCGATCTCTACCTCGAGCGCATCGAGGCCCATAATCCCGAACTCAACGCGATCATCGCCATGGACGTCGAGGGCGCGCGCAAGCGGGCCAGGGCGGCCGACCGGGCGGTGAAGGCCGGCAGGAAGCTCGGTCCCCTGCACGGCGTGCCGATGACCTTGAAGGAATCCTACGACATCGCGGGCTACCCGACGACGTGGGGCAATCCGGCGTTCAAGGACCAGAAGGTCGAGAACAATTCGCTCGCCGCCCAGCGCCTGGTCGATGCCGGCGTCACCCTGTTCGGCAAGACCAACGTGCCGCTGAACCTGGCCGACTGGCAGAGCTACAACGAGGTCTATGGCCTCACGAAGAATCCGTGGGACCTGTCGCGCACGCCGGGCGGCTCGTCGGGCGGCTCGGGCGCAGCGCTTGCCGCCGGCCTGACCGGCCTGGAGGCAGGCAGCGATATCGGCGCCTCGATCCGCAACCCCGCGCACTATTGCGGCGTATTCGGCCACAAGCCGACTTTCGGCGTGGTCTCGCCGCGCGGCCATGCGCTCGCCGGCAACGTCGCGCAGGCCGACATCAGCGTGTGCGGTCCTCTGGCCAGAGGCGCCGAGGATCTCGAGATCGCCATGGACGTGATGGCCGGGCCGGACGAGATCGACGGCCGTGGCTGGACGCTCACCCTGCCGCGCTCGAAGAAGAAGACGCTGCGCGAGTTCAAGGTCGCGGTCGTGCTGTCCGATCCCAACTGCGAGGTCGACCAGTCGGTGCAGGACGAGTTGCAGAAGCTCGCCACCTTCCTCGGCAGGCAGAAGGCCCGGGTGAGCGACACGGCGCGGCCGGCGATCGACACTGCCGAGCAGAACGACGTCTATGTCCGCCTGCTGCGCGCCGCGACCTCGGGCCGCCTGAGCGACGAGGCCTGGACCCAGGCAGCGCGCGATGCCGCCGCCCTGCCCGACACGGACATGAGCTACTTCGCCCAGATGCAGCGCGGCAACTCCCTGTCGCACCGCACGTGGCTGGCGCTCAACGAGAAGCGCCATCGCATGCGGCTTGCCTGGGCCGAGTTCTTCGAGGGCTATGACCTGCTGCTCTGCCCGGTGGCCGCGACGGCCGCCTTCCCGCACGATCACAAGGACCCGCGCCATGAGCGCACCATCGTCGTGAACAACAGGCAGGTGCCGGTGGTCGACCAGATCTTCTGGGCCGGCTACTCGGGCGTCACCTACCTGCCCGCCTCGGTCGCTCCGGTCGGCCAGACCAGCGACGGCCTGCCGATCGGCGTCCAGATCGTCGGCCCGCAATATGGCGACTACGAATGCATCCAGTTCGCCAAGCTGCTGGACAAGGAATACCGCAGCTTCGTGCCGCCGCCCGCCTATCAGTAAGGAGCGAGATGAACCTCAGGGACCATATCCGGTCGATCCCCGACTTCCCCAAGCCGGGCATCCTCTTCTACGACATCTCGACCCTGCTGGCGCATGCCGGGGCCTGGCACGAGACGATCGAGCAGATGGCGGCGGCGATCCGCCCGCACAAGCCCGACGTCCTGGCCGGCATCGAATCGCGCGGCTTCCTCCTGGCCGCGCCGCTCGCGCTGGCGCTCGGCACCGGCTTCGTGATGCTGCGCAAGAAGGGCAAGCTGCCCGGCATCACGGTGCGCCATACCTACGCGCTCGAATACGGCACCGACGAGATCGAGGTCCAGGCCGACGCTATCGAGAAAGGCAAGCGCGTCGTGCTGGTCGACGACCTGCTCGCTACCGGCGGCACCCTGGCCGCGGCCGTCACCCTGCTGCAGACAGTGGGCGCGGTCGTGCCGGCGGCGGCCTGCATCATCGAGCTCACCTTCCTCGACGGCCGCAAGAGGGTATCGGTGCCGGTCGAGACGCTGCTCAAGTACGAGAGCTGATCAACAGGATTCGTTCTCTGTCGTCCTGAGCGCAGCGAAGTACCTCACGCCAGCCACGCGGCCCGCGTCTGATCCTTCTGTGAGATCCTTCGCTGCGCTCAGGATGACAGGCGGAGCGTGGCATACACTCCGCACATCTTGTTGGCTTGAACGTAGCTTCTTTCAGAGCCTGCACTCACGCGCGGGGCCGGTACTTCCGCATCACCTCCTGCAGGAGGTCCAGGGGCAGCGCGTGGATGGTGCGGGAGTCCCGGCCGGACATGGTCTCGGCCATGCACATCGCGTTGAGGATCGCCTCTTCGGTTGCCTCGGCCACGGCTTGAAACAGGCTCGTCATCGCGTCGGGCGCGAGCATCTTCACGGTGCTGATCCTGTCGTTCTGGCCAATGTGATTGCCCGTGGAGAACGCGATGAAGATGTCGCCGCTTCCATTTGCAC
>Ga0182739_1005206_pt1 | contig 10402 bp, 8 predicted proteins | sample eDN5th30CBELigBY_FD_128873 | JGI IMG/M metagenome (GOLD analysis project Ga0182739, IMG submission 128873) | Enriched backyard soil microbial communities from Emeryville, California, USA - eDNA 5th pass 30_C BE-Lig BY (version 2) (version 2) | ecosystem: Environmental > Terrestrial > Soil >...
GCCGAAACGGTGGTCTATCTGGGGCGCGGGGCGCAGATCCTCGGGGCGGTCAGTATCGCCGACAAGCTGCGTGATACTTCGGTGGCCGCTCTTGCGGCGCTGCGCGCGAGCGGCGTCAAGACCATCGCCATGATGACAGGCGACCGGCGGCCTGTCGCGCTGCGCATCGGTGCCTCTCTGGGATTGAAACCGGACGAAATCCACTCGGAGCTGTTGCCGGAGGACAAGGTCCGCCTTGTCGGCGAAATGAGCGGCGGGGGGACGGTTGCCTTCGTCGGCGATGGGGTGAACGACGCCGCGGCGCTTGCGCGTGCCGATGTCGGTATCGCGATGGGGGCGGCGGGTTCCGAAGTCGCCCTTCAGGCCGCCGATGTCGCATTGCTTTCGGAGGACATGGAACGGCTCGCAGCGGCGCACCGCCTTTCCAGATCCACCGCGACGATCATCCGGCAGAACCTCGTCTTTGCGATCGGGGCAATGCTGGTGCTGGTCGCCGGAGCGGTTTTCTTCGAGCTGCCCTTGCCGCTTGCGGTATTGGGGCACGAAGGCGGCACCGTCCTTGTCGTTCTCAACGGCCTGAGGCTTCTGAACGATCCGATCCGCGATATGCGGCAATCTGCGGGGCGGCGGGTTATCGCGCAAGGATATGATGCCGGAGGTCGCGCGGTCGCCAGCCAGGAATGAACCTCGCGATAGAGGTCGGCGATCGGCCGACCCGAGGGACGCGGCGCTTCAAGGCCCACTATCTTTGCACATTGTTGGCGTGGGGGCGTTCACCCCGACGCTTAGGAACCGCCCCTCCCTTACGCGAGCTAACTCACGCGCCGGATCATTCCGGGGCCTCCGCGTCATAGGCCAGCCCGGCATCCCCAAAGGCGGACCAGCCGCCGTCGACCGAAAGCACCGCGCCGGTGACGTAGCTCGCCGCCGGCGAGCAAAGGAAATAGATCGTCTCGGCGATCTCTGCCGGTTCGGCGAGCCGTCCCATCGGGGTGCGCGACGCAAGGCGGTTGAAATCGACGAACCCTTGGTCCCTGAGCTTCGTCACCAAAGCGGTCGCGGTGAAGCCCGGTGCCACCGCATTCACCCGGATGCCACGGGCCGCGAACTCGCAAGCCATCGACTTCGTCATCTGCGAGATCCCGGCCTTGGCCGCGCCATAGGCGTTTCGCTTGGGCAGGCCCACCACGCCAGCGATGGACGAGATGTTGACGATGGCGCCACCACCCGATTTGAGCATCAGCGGGATGGTTTCGCGCGACACCAGGAATGTCCCGCGCAGGTGGACTTCGAGAACCCGCGTGAACTCGGCCGTTTCCTGTTCGAGGGTCGGCTTGTGCGCGCTGCCGACGCCCGCATTGTTCACCACGGCATCCAGCCGTCCGAAACGCTCCTCGAGCGCGGCGATGGCCGCCTTGACCGAGGCCTCATCTGATACGTCGCATCCCAGGGCCAGATCAGCAGCGCCCTCATCGACGCGCGCCTGCGCTTTCCCCGGATCGATGTCGGCGATGGCGACCGCAAAGCCCGCCTGCTTGAAGCGCAGCGCCGTCGCCAGTCCCACCCCGTCGGCGCCGCCGGTGATCAGCGCCACGCCTGTTGCGTCTTTATCCAAAACTTTCCTCCCTCGGTTCTGTCACGGCGTTTGATCGCCCGTTCAGCCCGGTGGTCCTCATGTCCTTCCGCGGGCTCATGCGTTCTTGAAACAGAGCCTCGTGACGAGCGCAATGTCCCCGCATGAGTTTCCGGGGCCGAGATTTTTCACTCGCCCAAACAGCCATATACACCGATGCTGCCGCGAGCGATTTCGCAACAGACGGGGAGGGGCCATGGCACGGGCGCGCGAATGGGGACTGGTGGCGGGTATGATGCCGCCGGGTGCGAGGAATGCGATCACCGACGTGCCGGGGGTCGGTGTAGGGCACCGGACTCTCTGCCGGGAAGGGATCAATACCGGCGTTACCGCGATCCTGCCTCAGCCGGGGAACCTGTTCCGCGACAAGCTGACCGCCGCGGTCGAGATCATCAACGGCTTCGGCAAAAGCGCCGGGCTGGTGCAACTGGCGGAACTCGGCACGCTCGAGACCCCGATCCTGCTGACCAATACCTTCGGCGTCGGCACCTGCATCAATGCGCTGGTCCGCCGCGCCATTGCCGAGAACCCCGCGATCGGGCGCGAGACCTCGACCGTGAACGCGGTGGTCTGCGAATGCAATGACGGGCCGCTCTCGGATATTCAGGCGCTTGCCGTGACCGAGGCGGATGCGCTGGCGGCGCTGGAGGCCGCCGTGGCGGAGGTTGCCGAGGGTTCGGTCGGGGCGGGGACGGGCATGTCCTGCTTCGGCTTCAAGGGCGGGATCGGCACGGCCTCGCGCCGGATAGGGATCGCGGGGCGGGACTGCCATCTGGGGGCGCTGGTGCTGGCGAATTTCGGTCGCGCCGGGGATCTGGTCCTGCCCGATGGGCGCCGCCCCGACCCCCGCCACCCGCGCCACCCGCCGCGACCCGAGCAGGGTTCGATCATCGTGATCCTCGCCACCGATGCCCCGGTGGACCAGCGCCAGCTGCAGCGGGTCTGCCGCCGGGCCGGGGCAGGGATCGCGCGGGTGGGGGCATTCTGGGGGCATGGCAGCGGCGATATCGTGCTGGGCTTCACCACCGCGAACCGCGTGCCGCATATGCCACAAGGCGACACGATCCCGCTGGAGCGCCTGTCCGATACGCGCATCGACGATCTGTTCCGCGCCGCCTGCGAAAGCACCGAAGAAGCGATCCTGAACGCGCTTTGCGCCGCCACCGCCGTTCCCGGTCGCGGCGGCCCCGTCCCACCCTTGCTGACGGACTGGTTGCGGGCGGCCTCTGGTGCGGAGCGTTGACGGGTCTCGCAGCTTTGCAAAGGGCTTGCCCGACAATAGCTTGACAGCTTGATGCGGAAACTGGAGCATTTTGTCTAAACAACCGATCCGGCCACCGGACCGACACAGGGATGAAAGCTTTACCATGACTTTTGCGATCGTTGCCGATCTCGTGCTTCGGGGTGGGAAAATCTGGCCGGGTTACGGGATGCCGCTGGCGGAATCGCTGGCAATTGCGGGCAACCGGATTCTGGCGCTGGGGAGTGATGCCGAGATCGCGCCGCTGATCGGGCCGCGAACGAAGGTCGTCGACCTCGCCGGGCGCTTTGCGATGCCGGGGCTGATCGACGCGCATCTTCACCTGATCTCGACCGGGCTTCTGCGCGGGCAGGTTGACGCCACCGCCGATGCTGCACCGACGCGGGAGGCTCTGTTCCGCGCGCTGCAAGCCCGCGCCGCCGAGACGCCCAAGGGCGACTGGATCCGCGCGCGGGGTTTTGACCAGACGCGCTATCCCGACGGGTTGATGCCGACCGCGCAGGAGCTTGATGCGGCGCTGCCCGATCACCCGGTTTCGGTGACGCGCGCCTGCGGGCATGTCACGGTGGTGAACTCGGCGGCCCTTGCGCGGGCAGGCATCACGGCCGGGACGCCCGACCCGGATGGCGGCCTTATCGGGCGCGAGGATGGGCAGTTGACCGGGATGCTGGCGGAAAACGCGCAGAACCTCGTCTATAACGTGCAGCCGACGCCATCGCTTGACGAAATCATCGACGCGATCGAGGCGGGGGGCCAGCACCTCGCGCAATTCGGCATCACCTCCTGCATGGATGCGGCGACGGGCCAGATCGACGGCATGACCGAGATCCGGGCCTATCACCTCGCCTTGCGCGATGGCCGCCTGCCGGTCCGGGTCTGGGCGACGCTGCTGGGCGATCCGGGCTCCTCCATCGTCGAGCCCTGCCATGAGGTCGGCCTTGTCACCGGGGTCGGCAATGACATGTTCCGCATCGGCGGGGTGAAGATCTTCACCGACGGCTCGGCGGGCGGGCGCACCGCATGGATGCGCCAGCCCTATCGCGGGCAGACCAACAATTACGGCGTCCAGATGTTGCCGGACGACCAGCTTTTCGAACTGGTCGATCGCTATACGGCGATGGGCTATACCATGGTCTGCCATGGCATCGGCGATGCCGCCATCGACCAGCTTATCCGGGCCTATGAGCGTGTGCGGGCCGCTGATCCCGATCACCAGCACCGCCACCGGATCGAGCATTGCGGCTATGCCGATGCCGGGATGAACCAGCGCATGAAGGCCGCAGGCATCCTGCCCGCGCCGCAGCAGGCCTTCATCTATGATTTCGGCGACGCCTATGTCTCGGTTCTGGGACCGGAGCGGGGCCTGCGCTCCTATCCCATCGCGACCTGGGACCGGCTGGGGCTGAAGCCATCGACCGGCAGCGACTCGCCCGTCTGCTCGCCCAACCCCTTCCCCGACATCTACGCGATGCTGACGCGCAAGACCCACAAGGGGACGGTGATGGATGCCTCCGAGATCCTGACGCCCGAGGAAGCCCTGCGCGCCTATACCGAACATGGTGCGTATTCGCAGGGCGCGGAGGCGGTCAAGGGCCGGCTGGAGCCGGGGATGCTGGCGGATGTCGCGGTGTTCGATCACGACCTGCTGGCCGCCGACCCCGAGACGATCCTGCATCATACCCGTTGCGAGATGACCATTCTGGATGGACGCATCGTCCACGACAGAAGCTGAGGCCGGGCGCGGGGAGGTGTCTGGCCAGAAACCAACGAACGGGGGCGGAATTGCCCCAACAGGGAGAGAGAGACCATGCTGACCAGACTTAGCCTGATGGCGGCGCTTGCGCTTGGAACGGCGACGGCCGCGCTCGCGCAGGATGCGACCCCGAGGGATGGCGGAACCTTCGTCTTCACCGCGCCCTACGGCAATTCCATCACCTCGCTCGACATTACGGCGACGCCGCATACACAGGACGAGATCGTCGCCAAGGCACTGAACCGCTCGCTTTACAAATGGAACCCAGAGAGCGGCAAGCCCGAGCTTGATCTGGCGGAGTCGGTCGAGAAATCGGCGGATGGCAAGACCTATACCTACAAGCTGCGCGACGCGAGCTTCCACAATGGCGACAAGCTGGACGCCGATGACGTGGTCTGGTCCTACAACCGCCTCGCCGATCCGAAGAAGGCCCTGCCGGGCGCCGAGCAGATGTTGCAGATCGAAGGCGTGGCCGAGTTTCAGGCGGGCACCGCCGACCATATCGCGGGCGTGAAGAAGATCGACGACAAGACGGTCGAGATCACCGTCACCAACCTTGCCGATCCCGGTTGGAACCTGATGTCGAACTATGCGCCGATCTATTCCAAGGACTATCCCGAAGATCAGCTTGCCTCGAAGCCGAACGGCCTCGGCCCGTTCAAGCTGGCGAATTACGTTCCGGGCTCCAAGGTCGAGCTGGTCAAGTTCGACGACTATTACGAGGAGGGCAAGCCGCATCTCGCCAAGCTCGACATCATGCTGATGGGCGAGGCCGCGGCCCGCGACGTCGCCTTCCGCAATGGCGAGATCGACGCGAACGTCCTCGGCCCCGTCCAGTATGAGGCCTATACGCAGGATCCGGCGTTGAAGGACAATATCCTCGAGGTGGCCGAGGTCTATACCCGCAATATCGGCTTCAACCCCAAGGTCGAGGCTTTCAAGGACAAGCGTGTGCGTCAGGCGATCAACCACGCGATCAACAGTGAGCTGATCATCCAGAAGCTGCTGAAAAACAAGGCGTATCCGGCGGTTTCATGGCTTCCTACCTCCTCCCCGGCCTTTGACAAGGACGCCAAGCCCTATGCCTACGACCCCGAGAAGGCCAAGGCGCTCCTGAAGGAAGCGGGCTATGAGACCGGGCTGAAGTTTGCGGTCACCGCGACCGACAATGAAAGCTGGGGCCTGCCCATCGTCGAGGCGATCATCCCGATGCTGGCGAAGGTGGGGGTCGAGGTCACGACCGACCCGGTCGACGGCTCGGTCCTGTCCGACAAGATCCTGTCGGATAATTTCGAGGCCTATATCTGGTCGAACTCCTCGGGGCCGGATCCGCTGAAATACCTGACCTGCTTCAAGTCGACGACCTCGCAATCGGCCTGCAACTACGTCAAGTTCGCTAATCCCGAATACGACAAGCTGCTCGAGGCCGCCGGACAAGAGACCGATCCGGCCAAGCAGAACGACCTGCTGCGGCAGGCCAACAACCTGTTCCAGGAAGAGGCGCCGGTCTGGTTCTTCAACTACAACAAGGCCGTGATGGCCTATCAGCCCTGGGTCCACGGGCTGAAGCCGAATGCGATGGAGCTGGCGATTCAGGATTACGAGGACATCTGGGTCGACGAAAACGCCCCCACGGCACGCCAGTAACGCCTGAGCGATCGGCAGGGAGGGGTCCGGGTTTCCGGGCCTTTCCAGCCTTCCGCGCAAATCCAAGGAAAGGCAGGATCCGCAGATGATGCGTTTCATCCTTCGCCGGACGCTGCAGATGATTCCCACCATGCTGGCGGTCGTTCTGATCATCTTCGTGATCTTCAGCGTCGTGCCCGGCAGTTTCATCACCTCTCTGATGTCCGAGGGGCGCAACGCCACCAATGCGCAGGTGCTGACGCATCTGAACGAGCAATTCGGATTGGATCAGCCCTTGCTGGTCCGGCTCTGGAATTATCTCTGGGGGCTTGCCCATTTCGATCTGGGCATTTCCTATCGCACCCGCGAGCCGGTCTGGAACGTGATCGAGCCGCGGCTCTGGCCCTCGATCAAGCTGGCGCTTTGCGCGATGGGTTTCGCGGCTGTGGTGGGCATCCCGCTTGGTTTCCTTGCCGCGCTGAAGCCGGGCAGCGTCTTTGACAGCGGCACGATGGTCGTCGCGGTCTCGGGCCTGTCGCTGCCGGAATTCTGGTTCGGGCTGCTGCTGATGTATGTTTTCGCGCTGAATCTCGGCTGGCTGCCGAGCTTCGGCTATCAGCCGGGCAGCATCCGGCACATCATCCTGCCCGCCATCGCGCTCGGGGTCTCGCCCATGGCGCTGCTGGCGCGAACGACGCGGGCGGGGGTGCTTGACGTGATGAACGCCGATTTCGTCCGCACCGCCCGCGCCAAGGGATTGGCCGAGCCGCGTCTGGTGCGCAGCCATGTCGCCCGCAACGTCCTCGTCCTGATCCTGACGACGATGGGGTTGCAGATCGGGGCGCTGATGGGACAGGCCATCGTTGTCGAGAAGCTGTTCTCATGGCCCGGCATCGGCTCGCTTCTGGTCGACAGCGTCTCGGTACGGGACATTCCGGTGGTGCAGGGGGCGGTGCTGGTGATCGTTCTTTGGTTTCTGGTCATCAACATGCTGGTTGACATCACCTATGCGCTGATCGATCCGCGCATCAAGGTGGGTTGAGCCATGGTGCTTCGGTTCAACTTCACCCTCGGCCTCGTGCTGGTGGTTCTGGTCGTCCTTGGCGCGATCCTTGCCGGCCATGTCGCGCCCTATGATCCGATCATGGACGCGGATTTGATGAGCTCCGAGATGCCGCCAAGCTGGGAGCATTGGATGGGCACGGACGGGCAGGGGCGCGACGTCTTTTCGCGGGTGCTCTACGGGGCGCGGGTCTCGCTGACGGTGGGGCTGATCTCGCAGCTCATCAACTCGGTGATCGGAACGTCGCTTGGCGTCTCGGCCGGGTATTTCGGCGGCTGGTGGGACGATTTCGTGAACGGCCTCACCAATGTCATGCTGGCGATCCCGTCGCTGGTCTTTGCGCTGGCCATCATGGCGGTGCTGGGTCCGGGGCTGCCGAGCCTGCTGATCGCGCTTGGCCTGACCAACTGGTCCTGGACCTGCCGCATCGCGCGCTCCTCGACGCTGTCCCTGAAAAATCAGGGCTTCGTTCAGGCCGCCAAGACGGCGGGTTTCGGCGACCTCAACATCATGCGCACCCAGATCCTGCCGAACATCCTTGGCCCGGTGCTGGTCATCGCGACGCTTGGCATCGGCGGCGCGGTCCTGTCCGAGGCGGCGCTGTCCTTCCTTGGCGTCGGCATCCGCCCGCCGCAGCCAAGCTGGGGCAACATGCTGTCCGACGCGCGCGAGCTGATCCGAACGGCCCCCTGGGCCGCGATATTTCCGGGCCTTGCGATCTTTGCGACGGTGCTGGGCTTCAACTTGCTGGGTGACGGCCTGCGCGACATGCTCGACCCCCATATGAGGACGCGCAAGGCATGAGCGATCTTCTTCCCGATCCCATCCTGTCGGTCCGCGACCTGCGCCTCGGCATCGGCAGCAGTCACCGGATCCTGCACGGCGTCTCCTTCGACATCCTGCCGGGCGAGGCTTACGGACTGGTGGGCGAATCCGGCTCCGGCAAAAGCGTGACCGGCCTTGCGATCATGGGCCTGCTGAAGCGGCCCCTGACCGTGACCGGTGGGACTATCCATTTTCAGGGTCGCGACCTCCTCGGGATGCGCCCGCGCGAACGCCGCCAGCTGCGCGGTGACCGCATCGCCATGGTGTTTCAGGAGCCGATGACGGCGCTCAATCCGCTTGTCACCATCGGTCGCCAGATCGCCGAGATGTTCGTGATCCATCGCGGCATGGGCTGGCCCGAGGCGCGGCGGAAGGCCGTCGAGGCCTTGGAAAGTGTCCGCGTGCCCGCGCCCGAGGAACGCGCCCGCGCCTATCCCCATCAGCTCTCCGGGGGGATGCGCCAGCGCGTGATGATCGCGATTGCGCTGGCCTGCCGTCCCGACCTGCTGATCGCGGATGAGCCGACGACGGCGCTGGACGTGACGGTTCAGGCGGGTGTGCTGGAGCTGATGGCCGATCTCTGCCGGGCCGAGGGCACGGCGGTCCTGCTGGTCAGCCACGACCTCGGCGTCATCGCCAATATGTGCCAGCGCGTCGGGGTCATGGACCGGGGCCGGCTGGTCGAGGAGCAGGACACCCGCAACATCTTCACCAATCCGCTGCATCCCTATACGCGCGGGTTGCTGGCCTCCCGGCCGCGCCTCGGCTCGCGTGAGCCGGGCCAGCGCGGTCGCCTGACTGAGCTTGAGGAGGTCGTCGCGGCCAAGGATCGCGGACGCGACATGCCGACCCTCATCACCCCGCGCGGCCCGCGCCTTGTCGAAGGGGCGGGGGCATGAGTGTGCCGTTGCTGGAGATCCGCGACCTCACGGTCCATTTCAACCTGCCCCGCCGGACCCCTCTCGGCCCCCGCCGCATCCTTCGCGCGGTCGAGGGCGTGAGCCTGACCCTGAACGAAGGCGAGTGCCTCTCGATCGTCGGCGAATCCGGCTGCGGCAAGTCCACGACCGCGCTGACGGTCATGGGCCTGCAGGAGCCGACCGAGGGGCAGGTGCTCTATCAAGGCAAGCCGTTGAACGGTCCGGGCGCACCGGGCCGCAAGGAACGCGCCCGGATCGCGCAGATGGTATTTCAGGATCCCTATGCCTCGCTCAATCCGCGCCAGACCATCGGCTCGACCCTGATGTCGCAGTTGAAGCTGCACGGGCTGGCCTCCGGGTCCGAGGCGCAGGACCGGGTTGCTGCGATGCTGGCCCGCGTCGGGTTGCAAGCCGACCATGCCAAGCGCTTTCCGCATGAGTTCTCGGGCGGCCAGCGCCAGAGGATCGGCATTGCCCGGGCCTTGATGCTGAATCCCCGGATCCTCGTGCTGGATGAGCCGGTCTCGGCGCTCGATGTCTCGATTCAGGCGCAGATCATCAACCTGCTGATGGACCTGCAGGAGACGCTGAAGCTCAGCTATATCATGATCTCGCATGACCTTTCGGTGGTCGAACATGTCAGCGACCGCGTCGCGGTGATGTATTACGGCCGCGTGGTCGAGGAGGGCGACTGGCATTCGGTCTTTTCCCGGCCGACCCATCCCTATACCCGCCGCCTGATCGGCTCGGTCCCCGATGCCGAGGCGATCCTGACCGGGGCGCGCGGCGTGCCGGAGGGGGCGGCGATTCCGGCCGGGCGCAGCTTCTCGCCCGATATTTCCACCCGGCCCGACCCGAGCCTGCCGCCAGAGGCCAGCATGCTGGTCCCGATCGGCCCGGATCACCGCGTTCGCCTTGCCGACTGAACCCTAGACCCGAGACCCAGATGACCTTCACCGTCCTGACCGCCGAATTCCAGCATGAGAGCAACACCTTCTCGCGCTATCGCACCGGCTTGCCGCAGTTTCAGGCGGATGCGCTTTACTACGGCGAGGACGCCATCGCCGCGCGGGGCGAGGCGAATACCGAACTCGCCGGTTTCCTCGACGTGGCGCGACCCGCCGGCTGGAACGTCATCCACGCGATCAGCGCCCATGCCGTGCCGGGTGGGCAGGTTACGCGAGCGGCCTATGACCATATCGCGGGCGTGATCCTGAAGGCCGCGCGCGACAACAAGGACCGGCTGGATGGCGTGCTTTTGTCGCTGCATGGCTCGATGGTTCCCGAATTCTGCGAGGATGGCGAGGGGTTGTTGCTGCGC
>Ga0182739_1005207_pt1 | contig 10401 bp, 10 predicted proteins | sample eDN5th30CBELigBY_FD_128873 | JGI IMG/M metagenome (GOLD analysis project Ga0182739, IMG submission 128873) | Enriched backyard soil microbial communities from Emeryville, California, USA - eDNA 5th pass 30_C BE-Lig BY (version 2) (version 2) | ecosystem: Environmental > Terrestrial > Soil >...
AAATCCGTTCATACTAGAGAAGAGGTGAGCGGAATTGTTAAAAACAAGTCAATTAATAGACGAAATTAAGAATTATGCTGTTAAATTTTCAAGTCCAACAGAACTTCAGCCTTTGATTAACGCAGCAAGTCATGCTAAATATGTTTTGCTTGGTGAAGCGAGTCATGGTACGAGTGAGTTTTATACGATTCGTACCGAATTAACAAAACAGCTTATTCAAGAACATCAATTTTCTTTTGTCGCTGTGGAAGGAGATTGGCCAGCTTGTTATGAAGTAAATCGTTATGTAAAAGGATTGGCTCCCGAATATCAAAGTGCGGAAGATGTGTTAAAAAAATCGTTTAATCGCTGGCCAAGTTGGATGTGGGCTAATCATGAAATTGTGAATCTTATTGATTGGTTACATTCATATAACCAAACACAAACAGAGAAAAAAGTAGGGTTTTATGGCCTTGATGTGTATAGTTTATGGGAATCTATGGAGGCAATCGTAGATTACTTAAAAAAAATCAAGTCGCCCGATCTGCAAAAAGCATTAAATGCCATTGACTGTTTTGATCCATATAAACGTAAGCCAGAAATGTATGGAATTTCTTCTGCCTTTTATGGGGAAGATTGCATGAGCGAAATTCTCGAGCTACTAAATACGATAAAAGAAAATAAAAGTATTCATACCGAAGATCCTGAAGCAGCTCTTAATATGAATATTAATGCGATTGTTGCGAACAACGCTGAACATTATTATCATACGATGGTGACAAATGATAATGAATCTTGGAATATTAGGGATCAGCATATGGTCGAAGCCCTTCATCATATCGGAAGTTTTTATGGTACAGCGGCAAAAGGAATTATTTGGGAACATAACACACATATTGGTGATGCTCGAGCTACGGATATGGCTGATGAAGGAATGGTTAATGTAGGTCAATTAACTCGAGAAAAATATGGACAAAACAATGTATATGCGATTGGTTTTGGTACATATCAAGGGACCGTTATAGCTGCAAAGAGATGGGGAGACCCTGCTGAGGTCATGACTGTTCCAAAAGGTACGGAAGGAAGTTGGGAAGAAGCAATGCACAACGCTGGTGATTTCAATCAATATTTGCTCTTTACAGAAGAAAACAAGCATTTATTTCGCAATGTAATTGGGCACCGGGCGATTGGTGTTGTATATAATCCTGCTCACGAACATTACGGAAATTATGTGCCTTCTCGTTTGTCTGAACGATATGATGCGTTTATTCATATTGATGAGACAAGAGCATTAACACTTTTATGAGACAATAAGGGTAAGGGTTAAAGCAAAGCTATTGAGTGATGTCATCAGTATTAATGAAGTTGTTTATGGATATGGTTTAAGATACATTGAAAATGCTAAAAATTAAAATCCCTGTGGCTTTGAAATAAAGTCATGATGTTTATAAAAAAGAAAAACCGAAATCCCTTACTTTACTAAAGAAGGGATTTCGATTTTTAAATTGTATTAACTTACCACGTACAATAAGCAAAGTAAAAAGGTCAAATTCCCCAGTTTCACTTTTCATTTATTAGCCCCATATTGCATTTAGAACGAGTTATTAAACGTTTCTTTAAAGCTGTTCATATACACTTTTTCATTCATTTTAGGGTGCTTCCAGACTGTTGTTATTATTTTTTACATGTGAAGAAAACCGTCCGTAAAGTAGGTAGTAAAATCCAATACCAATAATAACAAGAAATGAACTATAAAAGTACAAAGAATCATATCCAATGCCCGCTGCTGCAAACCCTAAGACAAACGAACCAACTGCAAATCCGAAATCAAATAAAGAAAGAAAAGTAGCCGTAGCTAAAGCGCTCTTCCTGGCAGGTGCCACTTGGATAGCGATGGTCTGAAGACTTGGGAAAATGGTTCCCCACCCCAGACCAATAAGGGCTGCTGATAAAAGAAATACAAAGGTGGATGTTGATAGACTCAATAAATACATACCAACTGCAAAGCATACAATGGCAGGGTATATAATAACATTGGCTCCATACGAATCGAACCATTTTCCAGAAAAAGGTCTGGAGATTAATAAGATTATGGCGTAGACAACAAAGAAATAGCTAGCAACTTCTGCTAAACCAACCTCTTCAGCATATACCGATACAAAAGATACAACCGTTGAATAAGCCAACGCCAAAAAAGCGGCTACTAATGAAATGGGAATAGCAGCGACTTCTAACAAACTCTTGATTCCCTTCATTGAGTTATGTTTTTCTCTAGACATCTTCTCGGATGTAGTCTTGGGTATTCTAACTGTTAAACCTGCAACTAGCGCTAAGAAGGCGCACACAATATTTATGATGAACATAATGTTTGACCCACCGTAGTGCAATACTGTTAACCCTAAGAATGGACCTAAAACCATACCAAAGTTTAATGTTAGTCCATAGTATCCCATACCTTCTCCTCTTCGTGACTCTGGAATAAGATCCGCAACAATTGCACCAGTTGCTGTCGTTACCATTCCAAAACCAATTCCATGAAAAAAACGAAGAATGAGCAATGTTGTTATTGAATTTGGCACAAAATAAAAAAACGAGGCCACGAAAAGAATAAGTAAAGCACTCAGAAAAACGTTGGACTTTCCTGCTTTCCCAATCCATTTCCCGGCAAATGGCCGTACGATAATTGCTGCAATTACAAAAGTAGTGGTAATAAGCCCTGCTGTTGCCTCACTGCCATGTAAATCTTGTAATGCATAAACAGGCAATGTGACTAACAAATAATAAAATGTTGTAAATACAAGTAAATTAGCAACAGACACACTAATAAATTCTTTTGTCCATAATTTGTTTCCGTTCATCTTTCCCTCCATTATGTATATACAAAACTGCCAGCAGTATCCTACAGAATTTGCAAATTTATTGCTTAGTTATATTATCATGTGTATGATTATACGAAAAATATCTATATCATTACTTTTATATATATTTTTCATATAAATAAAGGGGGATACAATGGACATAAGACAATTACGCTATTTTCTTGTTATCGCTGAAGAAGGGCAAATATCTCGTGCAGCGAAAAAATTGCATATGGCACAACCTCCATTAAGTCAGCAACTTCGTCTTATGGAAGAAGAACTCGGTGTGACATTATTAGAACGTAAAAGAAACGGAAAGAGTATGAACTTAACAGAGCCAGGTAAAATTCTTTATAAAAAAGCTCAGAGTTTAGTAAATTTATTTGAAGAATCAATCTTAGAAGTAAAAGAAACCAGTGAGGGAACTAGAGGTTCACTCTCCATTGGTGTGACCCCCTCATGTGTATCTTATTTATCTAATAAAATAAAAGATTTTAATAAAAAATATCCTTTAGTTTCGTTTAGAGTTTTGGGAGGGGACCCCTACAATATAAAAAAACACCTAGAGAGTCGGAATATAGAACTTGCTTTAGTCCGACTTCCGATGGAAATGAGAGGTCTGTCAATATTACAATTGGAGAAAGAACGATTTGTTTTTGTTATACAAAAAGATTGGCCTGGCCTTCATTCTAAGGATGTCATTACCATGAAGGAAATTGAAAATATCCCTTTATTATTAATGCATCGAACAGAGGGAGAAGGGGTCTATGAAAGAATTATCGAAGAATGCAAACGGTTTGAAATTCAGCCTAACATTCTATGTGAATGCACTGATGTAAACATCCTGCTTTCTTTAGTTGCATCGGGTATAGGAGCAAGTATAATTCCTCAAACCTCTGTTCCAACAAATTTCAATGATGAGCTAAAAACTTTAGATATCTTAAATACTTCCCTTCAATCAGAGACAGCCCTAGTATGGATTAAAGACCGATACCTTTCCAAGGCGGCTAGTAGATTTGTACAATTATTCGATTGAGTGGCACCTGTCACTATAGATTTACTTGAATATATGAAAAGCGTGTTTTGAGCTATCTTTATTTCAAAACACGCTTTTTTATTTACTCTTTTATCAAATCTTATAGTGTGAACTCAATTAAACGTTATTTCAAAGGTACAATCTAAAATCTAGTTTATATCAAATACAAGGCGAGAAAAAATTAAACTATAGTTGACAGGTAGGAAAAGTACGGTTATCATCAATAATATAAAATTTATTTATATTTCAAAAAATTCTAGTTGAATACCTGTTATGAAAAAGAAAATAAGGCAGCTGATCAGACAAACTGAAGGCTCCTACTCTTGACTGCTTAGAGTAGGAGTTTTTTCAAAAAAATAAAATTCTGTATTTTCAGATAATACATAATCAAATAAAAGGCACCAGGAGGAAAAATATGAAAAAGCTGATTGTTTTGGCATTTGTAGGTTTTTTAGCACAACTAATTGACGGAGCATTGGGGATGGCATATGGCGTCACATCATCTTCTCTTTTATTAGCATTTGGTATTGCACCGGCAGTAGCTTCTGCTTCCGTTCATCTTTCTGAAGTCGTGACAACGGCAGCTTCAGGAGTATCTCATATCAAATTTGGAAACGTGGATAAACAATTGGTATATCGTCTGATTATTCCAGGGTCAATTGGGGCTTTCACTGGCGCGTGCTTCTTAAGTAATTTACCTGGCGATGTCGTTAAGCCTTACGTTTCGGCATTCCTTCTATTGCTTGGTTTCTATGTTATTTTTCGTTTTCTGTTTAAATTTCAGTCTAGTGAAGAAAAGGAATCAAAACCATTATCAGTTAAGCAATCTATACCATTAGGTTTAATTGCCGGTTTTGCGGATGCAACGGGAGGCGGCGGATGGGGACCGATTGCAACACCTGTTCTTTTATCCAAAAAAGGAATGACAGCGCGTAAAGTTGTTGGAACAGTAGACACGAGTGAGTTTGCTATCGCTATTTCTGCGACTGTCGGTTTTATCATTTCTTTAGGATGGGAAGTTGTGAATTGGCTTTGGGTCGGAGCGCTGATGATAGGAGGAATTGTTGCTGCACCGATTGCGGCATGGCTCGTTCGAATGGTTCCAGCTCAACTAATGGGAATTTTAGTTGGAGGTTTTATTATTATAGTAAATGCACGCACAATTTTAGGCACATGGGTAACAGATGAAATATACTATCCTGTTATTTATGGTTTTCTATTTTTGGGATGGGGAGTAGCTATTTTCTTTGGTATTCGTAAGATGAAAGCAAACCAGGCTGCTGAAAAAGAAAAAAATAGAAAGTTGGCTAGTTAATTCATTTATATAATCATTCTATGATTTATTGAAAAAATTATAAAAGAGAAGAATAAGAAAAACATAGAAGAAAGTGGATGGGAATTTGAGTATTCCTGTCCATTTTTTATTTTGCTCTAATTGAAAGAATGAAAAATTTGTCGTTTAAAAATATGTATCTCGGGAGAGGAATCGACATTTTTCTAAATAATTATTGTTTAGAATGATATATATAAATCAGCTTTAGAACGAATGAAATCAAAATAGTAGGGGGATTAATAATATGTTTAACATTATCCAAACGAAAAAATATGATGGTTTCTATAACATTATCTTTACATATGAAAACGAGTATTTCTTGGCTGCTGGAGAATATGAAAACGATCAAACTCAATTAGTTATCCTTGACGCTATTGATAAAAAAGATATAAAAGAAAACATGTTGAAAACAGATTATATTTCTTATTATTCATTAATTGATGATGTGGAAAATCATGATGTACTTCAATATATAGATGAAATATTATCCACGGGGATTCAATTAGATACAGAGCTTGCAAGTTAATAATAACATAAAATTACAATTATTGTAATCATATTAACAGTTTTAAGCTTGGATTATCCAAGCTTTTTCTTATGGTGGCCCGGCAGAGAGGTTTAATCTCACGGGTCGATAACAGAAAAAATTAACAGAAGCTAAATGAAGTATTGATATAATTGGATTTTCAAGGATTGGTATTTTTAGTATGTGGAAATAAAATAATAGAATTGTTACCCTTATATGTGATTACTAGATAAATTGATAGGGGGTACATATGAAAATATTAAAAAAAATGTTGCTCGTAGCTTCATTAGGGATGACGTTATCAGCTTTCCAAGTTCATTCTGTTGATGCTGCAACTGATTATACTGTTAAACCAGGAGATACAATGTGGAAAATTAGTCAACGATATGGAGTACCTTTAATTTCTCTTCAAAAGACTAATAATGAGTGGGATAATAATTTGTATATTGGCCAACGTTTGACTATTCCTACAATGACATCCGCTGAAAGAACACTTTTAGCTCAATTGGTGCATGCAGAAGCGGCAGGGGAACCTTTTTCAGGTAAGGTAGCGGTGGCAACAGTAGTGTTCAATCGTGTGGACAGTTCGTTATTTCCAAATGACGTTAAGAGTGTTATATACCAAATAGACCAAGGACATTATGCATTTTCACCAGTACAAGATGGACGGATTCATAATACGCCAACTAGTGAAGATTATAGAGCGATAGATGAAGCGATTGCTTTTCGTGGACAAGGCAATGGTTCTTTATATTTCTATAATCCTCAAAAATCAACAAGTGAATGGATTTTTTCTCGTCCAGTGACTGTTCGTATCGGCGATCACGTATTCGCAAAATAACAGGTTATTAATAAGCACAAAGGGTCTGTCCCTTTAGTGCTTATTTTTTTACAAAGAAGTTCTACTTAATTTTTTCGACATGGCTAGTGATCCAATATATTGGATCACTAGCGTTGGTCTTAGTTTAATTTCGATTAATGATGAAATTTCTTCGATGCAAATGCTATATAAAAACTTCTCATCCAACACTTGTCTAATCACTAAGAAAAAACAAACGCTATGTTAAGAAGTTCTCGTAAACTATTAGATGATTTCATGTACAATTCCTAAACTTAATCCCTCATCATTCGCAAACATATACCATTCTTCATCTTCCTTCTCAGTATACAGCTCCTCTGAAATGTTTGTATTCTCCACAATAAACTGCTTAATGCGATCATCTAAACGATCATAGAAATTCATTGTATTTTTCGCTTTTTTAGAAGTGGATTGAACAGCCATACTCCCATCATGAATAAGAATGACTGTATTGGGATATGCTTTTCTATAATGTCCGCTAATTAAAAGTAAAGCACCCATAGAAGCACACGAACCTACACCAATCGTTTCAACTTTCGTTTCACTTGATTGGATGGCATCGATAGCAGCAAAACCTGCCACTACATCTCCACCATTAGATGTTATATAAATTTGTATTGTTTTTCTTTTATCGACTGGAATATTTAATTCTCTATCTTCTCGATTCCATTCTTGAATCCAATAAACAATTTTATTGACAATGGTTGTATCCACATCATAATTAAAATAAATTCTTCGTTCTTTCAGTCCTAGATAAAACTGATACTCCTCAAGAGAATCAGGTAAATTTGCAACTAACTCCAAATATTCTTTGTCGAATTCAATTTTTTTCATTATAAAACCCTCCTTCATAATATGTGTGCATCATATAGAAAGGAAGAGGATGGTCATGCCATCATACCTATTTACTAATTTATTCAACAAACATAATCTTCGCGACAGCATTCATCCTCAATATCCACTTAAAATGCTGTCTTGTAGCCTGTTTCATATTAAGTAAAACGATGCCATTTAAAAGAAGGGTCCCATATTTGGTAGGGATTTGGCAGAATACAAGAAATTTGTCGTTAAAAAGTGTGTCGTTCAGGAGAGGAATCGACATTTTTTTCAATGATTGTCGTTTAGAATGATATATATAAATCAGCTTTAGAATGAGTGAAATCAAAATAGTAGGGGGATTAATAATATGTTTAACATTATCCAAACGAAAAAATATGATGGTTTCTATAACATTATTTTTACATATGAAAACGAGTATTTCTTGGCCGCTGGAGAGTATGAGAATAATCAACCCCAATTAGTTATCCTTGATGCTATTGATAAGAAAGATATCAAAGAAAATATGTTAAAAACGAATTATATTTCTTATTATTCATTATTTGACGATGTAGAAAATCATGATGTGCTTCAATATATAGATGAAATATTATCAACAGGAGTCCAATTAGATACAGAGCTTGCAAGTTAATAGAAATGCGCAAAGTGTTAATCGTGTATTTGCCGTTATAAAAGTACCAAGGAAAGCCCTTGGTACTTTTTGTAATGGCGCTAGTGCAGGATTCTGTGGTGGTTTCTGCTAGGGGAATTTTTTTACTAGCGGCTTTTTTCAGTGCCTCTCTATCCACAATTCCGTTTTTTATAAGAGCAACTGGCCTCCCTTCAAAAAGGCATCGGAAAAATAAAGATTTTTGTCCAAGAAATTCTACAATACATAATAAAAGCCCTATAAGCACACGGAATAGATGAATGATAAAGGAGATCAACATGAAGAAAAGTATATTAATAGGTTCAGCAGCACTTGTTATTTTATTGGCTGGATGCCAATCAGAAAGTAACTCCAGCAACCATAATAATGAAGTGAATACTAAGGAGAAAGCCCCTTCGGTCCAATCTTTAAAAGTTGAAGATTATTACCCAATTAAAGAAAATACTCGATATATATACGATGGAAAAGGAAATGAATACGCTTCATTTAATGTTTACGTTGATTATACTTCCAAGAACAAACTACAAGAAAGAATCGATAATGGCGGAACCGTTATGGCTCGTGTCGTTGAATTAAAAGATGGTAAGTTAACCAACACCTACTCAAGAGCAGAGGCTTATTATAGAGAAAACTTTTTAGAAACAAAAACAGGGGATGAAGAAATCTTATTAATGGAACCATTAAAAAAAGGAACAACTTGGAGACTCGAGGACTCGAGTGTTAGAACTATAACCAATACTTCTGTGGATGTATCGACTCCTTCCGGAAATTATAAAGCGATTGAGGTAACGACAGAAGGCTCTAATGGACGAAACATTGATTACTATGCTAAAGGAGTAGGTTTAGTAAAAACTTCATTTTTTTCAGAGGGAATGGAGGTATCCTCTTCTTTGAGTAAAATTGAAGAAAACGCTCCGTTAGTCCAAACAATTACTTTTTACTACCCTAATATTGATGATGATAAGCTGTATTTTAAAAGTAGGGAGCTTTCATTCCTGACAAACGCTATAACCAAAAAGGTTTTAGAAGATGCTTATAAAGAAAACGTACCGAATACAGTAGAACCGGTATTCTCTGAAAACACAAAAATTAACAGTTTGTATTTAAATAAAGATAACAATTTGTACATTGACTTGAATCAAGCTTTTTTAACAGAAATGAATGCCGGTGCTGCGTATGAAGGAATGATTCTTCAAAGTATTGTTAATACCTTCGGCCAGTATTATGGAGTGGCAAAAGTATACCTCACTATTGATAATGAACCTTATTCATCCGGACACATCGCTATGGAAAAAGGGGATTTTTTTGAAGTAAATGTAGATGGTGCTATTGAAATAAAATAGGAAGTATGTTGAAAATTATCCAAACACAAAAATATGATGGTTTTCATAACATTATTTTTACATTTCTATTCCACACGAAAAACTGATATTTCACCTTTCTCAATAGATGCTTATTATCATTTACTAACTATCCAATGTGTAGATATACAAAAACAGAGAAGCGCGGGGACCGTCCCGTGCTTTCTTTTTGCCTCAACGATAACTCCAGCAATAGTTGTCATAGACCGCAATAAGACTTAAAAAGTTCCTATAAACACTTATGGTTGTTACAATATTGTATACATGAGGAGGGTAAGAAATTACAATGGTTAAACATTTTGGAGTAAATATACGTGAAAAATCTGATGGATTAAAACTAACAAGAGGCAATTACATAAAAGTAAGTAATAAAAGTTCGTTAGATATAGGAAAAGTTTACTCTGATTCAGAGATAACTAAACATATAGAAGATAGCTTATTTAATTATGATTTGCATATAGAGTATTTTGATTTATTATCTAAGCCGGAATTTAATAAAGAACTTATGGCATTTGTCAGTAAAACTAAAGTGTTTAAGGAAATTACTAATCTTGTGCCGTTAAGTGAGGTTCCTGGATATTATATTATGGTGCTAGATGAATATGCTCAAGCTTATATCGGTAGAAGTGGCAATATTAAAAAACGGATTCAGTCTCATTGGAGTAAACAAAAAGAATTTGATCGGTTACTATTTGGAAGTAAAGAAAATTCCATTTTATCGATAGATAGCTTTAGAGCTTATGATACCACGAGGATATTTGTGTATCCAACTGATGAACTTCATGGGCACGAAGATCATTTCATTAACCTATTTAATAAGAAGTATCTTTTAAATAGAACTAGCGGGGGAACATTGGATGGATTAATGGAAGCTATAATTCATAGAAAAACAAGAGAATTGTTCGTTTAGGCCTAATGGCTAATGAGAGATTTAGTTAAAATAAATGAGAAGTCTTTAATATT
>Ga0182739_1005209_pt1 | contig 10393 bp, 9 predicted proteins | sample eDN5th30CBELigBY_FD_128873 | JGI IMG/M metagenome (GOLD analysis project Ga0182739, IMG submission 128873) | Enriched backyard soil microbial communities from Emeryville, California, USA - eDNA 5th pass 30_C BE-Lig BY (version 2) (version 2) | ecosystem: Environmental > Terrestrial > Soil >...
AGGCTGACGCCGGTCCCGGTGGGCTCCACCCAGGACATCCGGAACACGCCCTCGGCCAGCCGGACGATATGCGCTTCCTGGTCCTTCACCCAGCGGCCGGCCACGATGCCGCTGTGCACCCGGTAGTCCAGGTGGCGCTCGTTCTTGATGTAGGTCTCGTACTGCCAGCCATTGTCGTAGGTGTAGATATAGTGCTTGCCGACGAAGGGGGCGATCTCGGCGGGCCGGGTCGACGCGAAGAGGTCGGGCATGCGGGTCTCCCTGACCCTGGACGGAGATGTACGGAGCAGTGCCGTAGCATCCCCGGTGCATGGCCGTATCGCCGCTGATTCTGTCCCTGAGGCAGCCAAGGTGCCGGAACTGCTCCCGCAGGCATGCGTTGCTCTGGTCTGAACGGGGCAGCCCGCCTTCGGCGACCTGGATCCTCGTCGGAACGAATTCCAACGCTGTCAGGCTGGAGCGGCGGGACCGCCGGCTCGTCCCTGGCGGCCATGGCAGGAGCACCCGGCATGAGCACGCTGTTCACGCCGATCCGGGTCGGCCATCTCGAGCTGGCCAACCGGATCGTCATCGCACCCATGTGCCAGTATTCGGCCGTCGATGGCTGCATGACCGACTGGCACCTCATCCATCTGGGCCACCTGGCGCTTTCCGGCGCGGCGCTCCTGACCATCGAGGCGACCGCCGTCCTGCCCGAAGGACGGATCACCTATGCTGATGTCGGGCTCTGGGACGACGGGACCGAGGCGGCGATCGCGCGCACGCTGGAGAGCGTGCGGCGCTGGTCCGAGATGCCCATCGCCATCCAGCTGGCCCATGCCGGCCGCAAGGCCTCGACCGAGGTCCCCTGGCAGGGCGGTGCGCAGATCCCGCCCGGGCAGGCGAACGGCTGGCAGACGGCGGCACCGTCCGCGGTCCCTTATGAAGCGGGCGAGCACCCGCCGGCGGCGCTCGACCGGGACGGCATGGAGCGGGTGCGGGATGCCTTTGCGGAGGCAGCGCGAAGGGCGGCACGGCTGGGGATCGAAGCCGTCCAGATCCACGGCGCGCACGGCTATCTGCTGCACCAGTTCCTCTCGCCACTCTCCAATCGCCGCGACGACGCGTATGGCGGCAGCCTGGAGAACCGGATGCGCTTCCCGCTCGAAGTCTTCGACGCGGTGCGTGCTGCGTTCCCGGCCGAGCGCGGCGTGTCCATGCGGGTGTCCGGCAGCGACTGGGTGGAAGGTGGCTGGGACATCGACCAGACCATCGCCTTCGCCCGGGCCCTCGAAGCGCGCGGCTGCGCCGCCATCCACGTCTCGAGCGGCGGGCTGGATCCGGCCCAGCAGATCCCGGTGGGGCCGAGCTACCAGGTGCCGCTGGCTCGGGCGGTGAAGGCGGCGACACGGATGCCGGTGATCGCGGTCGGGCTGATCACCGAGTTCGAGCAGGCCGAGGCCATCGTCGCCACCGGCGACGCCGACCTGATCGCGCTGGCACGCACGATCCTCTACGACCCGCGCTGGCCCTGGCATGCGGCGGCCCATCTCGGCGGCCAGGTCACCGCACCTGCCCAGTACCTGGCATCGCGGCCGCGGCGGCATCGCGACCTGTTCGACATCGGGCATTGACGGGGCTTCGGGCCCGCCCCGCACGCTCCGACTATCGATGATCACAGCCATCGGTCGACGTTTGCGGCAGGCCGCGAGACGACGGCAGGTGACCGCACCTGCCGTCCACCTACGCCCTCACCCCGTCGGGATGGTCAGCAGCGGCTGCTGGCGCTCGGAATCGGTCTGGGCCAGGGAGACGAGCAGCATCAGCAGGGTGAAGGTCCGCTTGCTGGCATAGTCGCGGTCGTCGATCCAGAACCAGCCGTCGCCATAGTCGACCTCGACATAAGGGTCCTCGGGCCGCTCCTGTGCCGCCTCGATGCGCAGGACCGGCTGGCTCGGCACGTCGGTGACGGTGGCGGGCGTGCGGCCGGATTCCACGTCGGCCGCCGGCACCTTGATGCGCCCGGCCACCTCGAGCAGCACCTCCAGGAGCGGCCGGGTGATCATCCGGATCTCGTGGCCGTCGCCGGCCCCCGAGCCATAGACCAGCGGGAACTCGTTCTCCTCGGGATCGAGGCCCAGCAGGATCCGGATGTCCTGGACCCGCCGGTCGGTGCCGCGGCTCTCGTCGACCAGCACGAAGCGCGGCCGGCCCAGGCCATCGCGCTCGGTGCGGATGCCCAGCACGCCCGTGGTGCGCAGCACGCGGAACCGGTCGATCACGATCTCCCAGCGCGGGTGCGCCGGGATCGATTCGCCAGGCCGGGTCGAGCCGTTCGACAGGCCGTTCATCGAGCTCACCGTCAGGCCGAACACCATCTCGGGCGGATAGCCGGTGAGGCCCAGCACCGCGATCACGCCCGGCGGCAAGGGCTGCAGGAGCCGCTCGGACAAAGCCGCACCGGCCACCGGCTGCCAGGTGATGGTCGGCCGGTCGACATAGCGGCCATCCACCGAGAGCCGGACGTTCTCGCCGAGATCCAGGCCGCTGGTGAGTGCGGTGCCGGTGCCGATCCCGGTCTCGAACTGATAGCCGGCCACGACCGAGCCGATGTCCAGGAAGCTGACATGGTCGCCGTAGCGCAGGCGCACCACCGCACCCAGCACCTGGCGCTTGGCCGCATCGGCGATGGCTTCGGTGTAGTCGCGCTGGTCGCGCACGATGGTCAGAGGCCCGATCGAGGCGCAGGCGGACAGGAGACCGGGCAAGGTAGCCAGGAGGGAGCGTCGCGCGAGCTTCATGGCCGCCGACCATGCCGGAAACCGGCGGAGCTTGAAAGTTCCGGGCTTCTCATGCAGCACCGCGTCACGTGCCGGACGGGAGACAATCGATGGCGGAAGAGACAGGTTACGGGTTCGAGACGCTGGCGGTGCATGCGGGGGCAGCCCCCGACCCGACCACGGGTGCGCGGGCGGTGCCGATCTACCAGACCACCTCCTACGTGTTCGACGATGTCGACCACGCGGCGGCGCTGTTCAACCTCCAGAAGTTCGGCAACATCTACAGCCGGCTGACCAACCCGACCGTGTCGGTGCTGGAGGAGCGCATCGCGGCCCTGGAGGGCGGCACGGCCGCCTGCGCCACGGCGTCTGGCCATGCCGCGCAGTTCCTGACCTTTTTGAACCTGCTCTCGCCGGGCGACCACGTGGTCTCGTCCAACCGCCTCTATGGCGGCTCGATCGCGCAGATGAGCGGCACCTTCCCGCAGTTCGACTGGCATGTGAGCTTCGTCGATCCCCGCGAGCCGAACAATTTCAAGGCAGCGATCACGCCGAAGACCAAGGCGCTGTTCATCGAGAGCGTGTCGAACCCGGACGGGATCGTCGCCGACATCGAGGCCATCGCCGAGATCGCGCATGCGGCGGGCGTGCCGCTGATCGTCGACAACACCCTGCCCAGCCCCTACTTCTGCAACCCGCTGAAATGGGGTGCGGACATCGTCGTCCACTCCATGACCAAGTATCTGGGCGGCCAGGGCAACTCGGTGGGTGGCGGCATCGTCGAGGGCGGCCGGTTCGACTGGGCGCAGAACGACAAGTTCCCGCTCATGACCAAGCCGACCCCGGCCTATCATGGGCTCAGCTTCTACGAGACCTTCGGCACCTTCGCGCTGACCGTGCGCAACAAGGCGATCGGGCTGCGCGACATGGGCCCGGCCATGTCGCCGTTCAACGCCTTCCTGATCCTGAACGGGATCGAGACCCTGCCTTTGCGCATGCAGCGGCACACCGAGAACGCCGACAAGGTCGCGGCCTTCCTGGAAGGGCATCCGGCGGTGTCCTGGGTGTCCTATGCCAGGCTCGAGAAGAACCGCACCCCGCTTTTGGACAAGTACTGCCCGAACGGGGTGGGCTCGGTCTTCACCTTCGGCGTGAAGGGCGGCTACGAGATGGGCGTGAAGGTGGTCGACAGCTGCGAGCTGCTGAGCCACGTGGCCAATATCGGCGACACCCGCTCGCTCATCATCCATCCGGCCTCCACCACGCATCGCCAGCTCACCCCGGAGAAGCAGGTGGCGGCCGGTGCCGGCCCGGACGTGGTGCGGCTCTCGGTCGGCATCGAGACGGCGTCCGACATCATCGCGGACCTCGACCAGGCGCTGAAGCAGGCAATGCGCTGACCGGGCCCGGCCCCTGCTGCCATCAGCAGGGGCCGACCAGGGCCACCAAGCTGGATCGTCTGGGCCGGCTCAGCGCCCGTCCCGGGCGAGCAGGACGCCGCCTGTCAGGATGCAGGCGGCACCGGCCAGGGTCCACAGGCCCGGCACCTCGCCGAACACGACGAAGCCCAGCAGGCCGGCGAACAGTACCCAGCTATAGGTGAGCGGGCCGATCACCGAGACCGGCAGGGCCCGCCAGGCGCGCACGTTCATGAACTGGCCGAGGATGCCGAGCGGGCCCAGGCCCAGGACGAACAGGGTGGTCGGCCAGTCCAGGGCGCGCCAGGTGAGTGCCGCCGGCACCGCCAGGACGAGGAGGCCCAGCACGTGGACGGTGAAGATCACCGTCCAGGCCTCGTCCAGCTCGACCAGCTTCTTGATGATCACCGCCTCCAGGGCGAACAGGACGGCACTGCCGAGTGCGATCGGCACGCCGATCGAGGCCTGCCAGTCGACCTGCCAGGGCTCCGCGGCCAGCACCGCGCCGGCCAGGCCGACCGCGGCCGCCAGCGTGTGGCGGCGGCTCACCTGCTCGTGGAGCAGGAGGGCGCCGAACAGGACCGCGAGCACGCCCTCCACGAGGCCCAGCGTGCTGGCCTGCGCCAGCGGCAGGCGCACGCCCGCCTCCAGCGCGCAGATCAGCCCGCCATAGCCGGCCAGCACCCGCAGGACGCTCCAGCCGGGCGCGCGGGTGAAGAGCGGGATCCGCTTGCCGGCGGCCAGGCGCCAGACCGCCAGGACCGGCAATGCCGCCAGCAGGCGCAGCGTCACGAGCTGGGCGAGCGGCACCTCGCCGCCGGTGAGCTTGCCGGCGGCGAAGATGATGGTGAACACCAGGACGCCGGCCAGCGCCCAGCCGATTCCTGCCAGCCGGCTGGGGGGCGGCATCGGTGCTGGGGGTTAGCTGGCCGGCAGGCTCAGCCCGCCGCGCTCTGGATCAGCTCGCGCAGCGGCCGGTGCACCCGGGCACCGTACTGCTCGATCACCGCGGCGGCGCAGGCACTGCCCAGGCGGCCGGCGGCGGCCAGGGAGAAGTCGTGGGTGTAGCCGTAGAGGAAGCCGGCAGCGTAGAGGTCGCCTGCCCCGGTCGTGTCCAGCACCTGGGCCGGGCGCACCATCTCGATCGGATGGGCCTCGTCGCCCGCCACGATCACCGAGCCCGACGGTCCGCGGGTCAGCACGGCCAGGTCCACCTCGCGACGGACCGCCGCCATCGCCTCGTCGAAGCTGTCGGTCTCGTACAGGCTGGTGATCTCGCTCTCGTTGGCGAACAGGATGTCGACCCGGTCGCGGACCAGATCGCGGAACTCGGCGCGCCAGCGGTCGACGCAGAAGCTGTCGGACAGGGTCAGCGCCAGCTTGCGGCCGTTCGCTTCGGCGATCCGGGCGGCCTTCAGGCAGGCGGCCTTGGCACCGTCGCGGTCCCAGAGATAGCCTTCCAGATAGGTGACCTTGGCGCTGGCCACGAGCTGCTCGTCGACGTCGCTCTCGTCCAGCATCACGCAGGCGCCCAGATAGGTCTGCATGGTGCGCTGGGCGTCCGGCGTGACGAAGATCAGGCAGCGCGCGGTGGCCGGGCCGTCGGCGGCCGGGCTGTTGGGGAAGATCACGCCCGTGGCGCGGATGTCGTGGGCGAAGATGGCGCCCAGCTGGTCCTGCTTGACCCGGCCGACATAGCCGACATCGGCGCCGAGTGCCGCCAGCGCGGCCATGCTGTTGGCGCAGGAGCCGCCGGACTGCTCCACTCCCTGGCCCATATGAGAATAAAGGAACTCGGAGCGCTCGGCATCGACCAGGGTCATCGCTCCCTTGACGAGGCCCAGGCTCGCGAGCTGCGCCTCGTCCGCATCGGCCACGACGTCGACGATGGCGTTGCCGAGGCCCACGACGTCGAGCTGGTCGGGCAAGGAGGCGGCTGCCGGCATGTTCCAGAAACTCCAATGGTGGTGCGGCGGGACCATAGCGATGTCGCCAATGGGGGCAACGGCGGTGTATGGAGTGGCAATCCCGTGTCGCTTATGCAACGTATGGTTGATAAAGCGCCGCCTGCGCGGGTACGGCATCTTTGCCGGGGTTACCGGAAACGGCATGTTTCGCCAGTTCGTCCGAGTGCGGGACGTGCCGGGTTCTACCTTCCGGGCACGAGTGCTAGAGCCGGACATGTATCCGCGGCCCGGCGGCCGTGGGACGCCTCTGTGGAGGTCGGAGCCCTTCCGACGAACCCCAAGCCGACGGTGACCGCATGTTCCGCAGGAAAGACAACGAGCCACCTCGTCCCGAGAAGCTGGACCCCGTCCCCGCCCGCCCCTCGCTGGACCAGCGAGCGCCGGTGATGCCGGCCGTGCCCAAGCGCGAAGAGGCGCCGGCACCGACCGCGGCCAGCGTGATGGCGCCCAGGCCCGGTGCGGCGACGGTCGACGACGTAGCCGGCAAGCGGCTGATCGTCGGCCAGGGGATCCGGCTGGCCGGCGAGATCACCGCCTGCGACCGGCTGGTGGTGGAAGGCTTCTGCGAGGTCACGCTGAACGAGACCCGGGCGCTGGAGATCGCCGCGTCCGGGCGGTTCATCGGCGGCTGCGAGGTGGAGGAGGCCGAGATCAGCGGCGTCTACGAGGGCGAGCTCACCGTGCGCAAGCGGCTCCTGATCCGTGCCTCCGGCAAGGTGAAGGGCAATGTGCGCTATGGCGAGATCGAGATCGAGCGCGGCGGGATCCTGTCCGGCTCGGTGAACATGATCGAGGGCCGGCCGGAGCAGGCCGCGTCCCATAGCCAGTCCCAGCCCCAGTCTATCCAGGAGGCCGTCGCCAGCTGATGCAGCGGCAGTTCAACTTCTCCCGCGCGGCGGCGGTCGGGCTGCTCGTCCTGGTGACGGGCTGCACCGTGCAGCCGCCGCCTACGGCCATGGCACCGGCCGCGGCGCCAGTATCGTCCGTCATCGCGGCCGATGCCCTGCCGCGCCGGCTCGACCTGGTGGGCATGAACGCCCACCAGCTCGATGCCATGTTCGGCACGCCCGAGATGGTGATGAACGCCGGCCCGGCGCAGTGGTGGCGCTTCCACCTGGATGGCTGCGCGATCGAGGTGTTCCTGATCACCACCGAGAAGGGCATGGTGGTGCGCCATGCCGCGGTCGAGCGGCAGCTCGACGCCGGGCCGGCCCTGGCCCCGGCCTGCACCGAGCTCGATCCCCAGCGCGCCCGCCAGGCCCCGGAGGCACAGCTGGCGAGCGTCTCCAAAGAATTCTGAAGGTCCGCACGAAGCCCTGAATTCAGGGCGTCTGCTGGGCGCTCACGGTGCGGCGCACGCCCTGCGGGCGGGTGCGCTCGTTGACCTTGGCCTGCGCCTCGGTGGCGGCGCTGCCGGGCTTGCGCTCGATCATCCGGCCGGCACCCTGCTGCACGTCGAGCTGGCCGTCGCGCCAGACCACCTTGCCGTTGGCGATCGTGATGGCCGGCAGGCCCTCCACCCGGATTCCCTCGAACACGTTGGTGTCCATCTTGGAGTGGTGGGTCTTGACCGAGATCGTCCCGCTGGCCTTGGGGTCCCAGACCACCAGGTCGGCGTCCGCACCCGCCTGGATCACGCCCTTGCGCGGGTAGAGGCCGAAGATCTGCGCGCAGTTGGCCGAGCCGGCCGCCACGAACTCGTTGGGCGTGAGCCGGCCGGTGTTCACCCCGAAATGCCACAGGCATTTCAGCCGTTCCTCCAGCCCGCCCGTCCCGTTCGGGATGAGGGTGAAGTTGTCCAGGCCCATCTTCTTCTGCTGGATGGTGAAGGCGGCATGGTCGGTGGCGACCACATGGAGCGAGCCGGCGACCAGCCCGTCCCAGAGCGACTTCTGGTGCTCCTTGGAGCGGAACGGCGGGCTCATCACCCGGGACGCGGCGAACTCCCAGTCGGACGACCAGTAGACGCTCTCGTCCAGGACCAGGTGCTGGATCAAGGGCTCGCCATAGATGCGCAGGCCGGAGGCACGGGCGCGCGCGATCGCCTCGTGCGCCTCGCGGCAGGAGGTGTGGACGACGTAGAGCGGCGAGCCCACGGTCTGGGCGATCATGATGGCGCGGTTGGCGGCCTCGGCCTCGACATGGGGCGGGCGGGAGAGCGCGTGGCCCTCCGGGCCGGTGATGCCGCGGTCGAGCAGCTGCTGCTGGAGGAGGAAGACGGCGTCGCCGTTCTCGGCATGGACCATCGGCAGGGCACCCAGGTCGCGGCAGCGCGAGAAGCTGTGGAACAGGATCTCGTCGTCGACCATCAGGGCGCCCTTGTACGCCATGAAGTGCTTGAAGCTGGTCACGCCGCGATCGACCACCTCGGCCATCTGCTGGGCGGTGCGCTCGGTCCATTCGGTGATGGCGACGTGGAAGGAATAGTCGGCGCAGGCCTTCTTCGCCCAGGACTGCCAGTCGTCCAGCCCGTCGGTCAGGCTGCGGCCGGGCCCGGGGATGCAGAAGTCGATCAGCATGGTGGTGCCGCCGGCCAGGGCCGAGGCCGTGCCGGAGAAGAAGTCCTCGACCGCCACCGTGCCCATGAAGGGCATCTCCAGATGGGTGTGCGGGTCGATGCCGCCCGGGATCACATAGGCGCCGCCGGCGTCGATCACCTCGGCGCCTGCGGGCGCGTCGAGATTCTCGCCGACCGCCTGGATCAGGCCGCCATCCACCAGCACGTCGGCGCGGAAGCTGCGGTCGGCGTTGACCACGGTGCCGCCACGGATCAACAGCGCCATCGGACCTTCTCCCCCAGGATGTCGTGGTGCCGGGATGATCGGACGCCGCGCGGGTTCTGTCCACGCCCGGTCAGCGGCGCGCGGCATCCGCCCGGCGGAGCATGCGCTGGAAGCTCATCGAGATGTGCACCCGGCGCAGATGCCCGACCGACACGATGTCGCCCAGCCGCACCGCCGCCAGGATCTCGACCATCTCCTGGCGGAAGGCGGAGAACTCCTCCTGCAGGTTCATGGTCGGCAGGAGCTTCAGGACGATCCGCGAGGTCTGGTAGTAGAGCCGCTCGCTGATCTCGCGCAGCGGCTGGTTGCCGATCATGGCGCTGATCTCGGCGAAGAAGGCCATGTTGAGGCGGGCGAACGCCATGTGGTCGAGCCGGCTGGCCGCCTGCTCGTCGCAGCGCTCGATCAGTGCCTCGATCCGGCCGATCGCGTCGGCATCGGGCTGCACCGGCGCCAGGCGGCCCATCAGCGCGGCCAGCTCCAGGCGCAGGTGGTAGACCTGCGCCAGCTCGTCCAGGTCGACATCGGTCACCAGCGTGCCGACACCATGGACGATGCTGACCAGGCCCTCGTTCTCCAGCCGGGTCAGGACCCGGCGCACCGGCGTGCGGCTGACGTTGAACTCGAGCGCCAGTTCCTCCTCGGACAGGCGCGTGCCCGGCGGGTAGGCCAGCATGCAGATCCGGTCGCGCAGGATGCCGTAGATCCGGTCCGAGCGCTCGCGCGCGGTGGCCGGGGCCTCGCCCGGCTCGTCCGGCAGGACGGGTGCGGTCATATCGCTTCCAGGCAGGCGCTCAGGAACTGCCGGGTCCGCTCGTTGTGCGCCTGGCCGAAGATCTGCTCAGGGGGACCCTGCTCGGCGATCCTGCCGCCATAGAAGAAGCAGACCCGGTCGGCGAACTCGCGGGCGAAGCCCATCTGGTGGGTGACCATCAGCATGGTGAGATCGAGCTCAGCACCCAAGCGCCGGATGACGTTCAGGACCTCGCCCACCAGTTCCGGGTCCAGCGCCGAGGTCACCTCGTCGAACAGCATGACCTTGGGCCGCATGGCAAGGGCGCGCGCGATGGCGACCCGCTGCTGCTGGCCGCCGGAGAGCTGGGAGGGGTAGTGGTCGAGCTTGTCCCCTAAGCCCACCATCTGCAGGAGCTCGGTGGCCCTGGCCCGCGCCTCGTCCTGGGAGAGCTTGAGCACGGTGACCGGCGCCTCCATGCAGTTCTTCAAGGCGCTCATGTGCGGGAACAGGTTGAAGTGCTGGAAGACCATGCCGATCTTGCCGCGCATCCGGCGCAGATGGGCGTTGTCGGCCAGCGCCAGCCCGCCATTGCGCGGCATGTGGGTGAGCGGCTCACCGTCCACCCAGATCACGCCGTCATTGATCTTCTCCAGCGTCATCAGCATGCGCAGCACGGTGGTCTTGCCCGAGCCGGACGGGCCGATGATCGCGACCTTCTCCCCCGGCAGGA
>Ga0182739_1005212_pt1 | contig 10390 bp, 12 predicted proteins | sample eDN5th30CBELigBY_FD_128873 | JGI IMG/M metagenome (GOLD analysis project Ga0182739, IMG submission 128873) | Enriched backyard soil microbial communities from Emeryville, California, USA - eDNA 5th pass 30_C BE-Lig BY (version 2) (version 2) | ecosystem: Environmental > Terrestrial > Soil >...
TTTTGCCCACAATCCAACTAAAGGAAGATTCAATAGCAGCAGGATAGTATTTCCGATAAACATACTGGCAATAATCGTCCAAACGATTTGATTATTTTGCTCAAATAAAACAGGACCTGGTGTTAATCCATATATCATGAGTGCTGCTAGTAGCACTGCGAGCGGTGGTGATGCAGGTATACCCAATGATAACAAAGGGATAAAGCCGCCTGAACTTGTTGCATTGTTCGCTGACTCTGGCCCCGCAACGCCCTCAATAGCACCATCCCCAAATGTTTCAGGATATTTTGAAACCTTTTTTTCTAAATCATAAGCAAGGAAGGACGTAATTGTTGCTGAAACACCTGGAAGGATGCCTAGAAAAAAGCCTAGTACACTTCCTCTGAAAATGGAGGGTATACTCTGTTTTAAGTCTTGTTTGCTTGGATATACACTCTTAATTTTTACATGCTTTTTTAGACTGTGATTTTCTTCAAGTCCCTTTAAAACTTCAGCGATAGCAAAAAGACCAATGATGATACTGATCATTTCAAATCCACCAGTCAGAAAGGTAAGTCCAAAATCAAATCTAGGTGTACCTGTTGTTATCCCGATTCCGACTAATGAGAAAAGAAAGCCAAACAAGCCCATAATGACCGATTTACGAAAGGAAAATCCTGTCAGATTAAATAGAATCAATAACGCAATCAAAAGTAAGGTGAAATATTCAGGAGGTCCAAACTTTAGCGCCTGATCAGCTAAAAAAGGAGCAAATAAGACTAATCCAATTAACCCGATGATTCCCGCTGCAAAAGAACCAATAGCTGCAATACCTAAAGCGGTCCCGGCTTTTCCTTTTTTTGCAAGAGGGTAGCCGTCTAGTGTTGTAGGGACAGAAGAAGATTCTCCGGGGATATTCATTAAAATCGCAGTCGTAGAGCCACCATACATAGAACCATAATAAATACCAGCCATCATCATTAATCCCTGCGCAGGGTCAAGAATCGTTGTGACTGGTAATAGTATGGCTATAGCAGATGTAGGACCAAGTCCTGGGAGAACTCCGACTAAAGTGCCAAGCAGCGATCCAACTAACACAATCAGAAGATTAGAAGGAGTTAAGACTTCACTAAATCCATTTAACAGGAACATGATTGAATCCATTGATAGCTCTCCTCCTTAAAACGTAAAATAACCAATTGGAAACGGTATTTTTAATATGACGATAAACAAGTAATATAAAAAAGCAGTTATTGCCGCCCCCAGCAAAATTGAGAAAAGCCATCGATAGTTTCCAATCATTTTTAATAACGTAATGGAGACAATCAACGTACTCATGACATAGCCAACGACCATGATGAATAAACAGTAAATAAACAAGATGAGAATGGATAGTATTATTCGTAACCTAGTTCTTCCGGAGGGGAGGGTTGGTTGGACTTCTTCTATTTTTCTATCGAAAAATACGGATAGGCCAAATAGGATAAGGAGAATACCGAGAAAACCTGGAAAGGCATGGTCACCGGTTAAAAGGTTTTTATTTAGCGGATAAAGCTGTATTCCTTCATTTAATGATATACATCCAAATAATATCGCTAGTAAACCTCCGACTTTTTTCTCAGAGATGAACTTAGATGTCATATATTGCCCCCTTTCCATTAAGAAATTTTATGCTGTTTGTCTTACTAAATATGTATGTTTCTTTTTTTCATCAAAGTCCAAAAAAAGCAAATTAGCGGACAAAAATTCTTGCATGCTTGAATCGTTTGTGAAATAAAAAAAGCACTCCTATGAGTGCAAAAGGTACTAATGTAGTTATTATCAGTGATGGTGTACAGACCCGCCACTCATATCACCGCTCATGATTAATAAAATCAATCCAACTGTTAGTAGTAAAACGGCCCAAATTAATTCAAAATTGATGATGTATTTTCTGAATTTAGCCATGCCGGCATAGTAGACTAATAAGGCAATAAGTATCATAGAAGTTAGCATTCCGAGCTCATGAACCACCCAAATAGGGATAAGATCTGTCAGTCTCTCAGCAGAAAGGATAAAAGGTGCAAACAATAGCCCGGAACCATGGGTGGAGGAGGCAAGAAAGGACCACAAAATCAATTGGCCATAACCAACCTTTAACCCTCCTGACCATTTGAAATGTCGATAATAGCGAAATAAGCGAAAAAGTCCATACAAGATAATAAAGGATGAGATAAAAAGATGAACCGTATGCAGTGGGAAATGTAATCTTGCTGCGGTTTGAAGCGTAATGACAACCCCATCACCAAGCATCTGTCCCAACGCAATAGGGAAAATAGCAAAAAACAACACGCGCGCATCATTTCGCTGCACAGCTAAAAATACGGCAAATAACCAACCCATTGCAGGGTTAATACCGTGAAAAGCCCCTAAAATAGTGGCTGCAATTAATTGACTGTCATGTGAAAGAAGGATGTCAGTCATGCTAGTATCTCCTTATCAAGGATAACAAAAAGTGTCAGTAGAGCAATCTCCTCCATCCAATCTAATTTGATGTGCTCTTACCTCGCCAAATTCAACAAAAAATTCTTTATCAATCTCCATACCACCGTTAGGATTGATATTTACTTTTACCATTGCGCCCTTGATTCCAGACGGATAGAATTGATCATCCCATGCTTTATATAGTGAGTTGCTAAAATAAGCTCTTTTTCCATCTCTGCTCAACTCCACCATCTGTACCCCGCCGGTCATATTTTTTCCGGAAGGATGTGGAACGGGATTAGCAATACCACCGATTTTCACCTTATCAATCAGCTTTGCATTGAATGGGTCACTAACATCATATTGAATTAACTCCCCTGTTCCCCAGCAGGACACATAAAGGAAACGGTCATCAAGAGACAGGACCATGTCTGTCACAAGCGGAGGAACTGCCCCAATATCTTTAAGAGCTGGAGGAAGAAGAGTAGGATCTGTAGGAACGGCTGGAATCTCAATAATTTTCCTTGCATTCCATTTGCCGTTATCCTGATACCAAACCCAGATGGAGCTTGCTAAATTCGTTACATCAATAACAACACTTGAAAACCCATAGGTTTTCCGGGGATTATGAGCAGGACGAAGTTCCAGCACCATTTGATGTTGATCACCTAAATCCACTTCCTGAACAAAGCTTCGAGATTTACTATCAAAGAAAAAGAGACTATGACCATATTTTCTCTGAAGCAGGGCATCTAAGTTAAGGCCATTTTCAAATAAATCAGGTGTGGCCCATCCACTCGTGATCGTCACATCATGTGCAATATGCCACCAAAAATCATAGGCAAATACTTGCGGTCCTCGGTCCATTTCCCATGCACCTAACACATTGAAATTAAAATGATCAAGCAGCAGTATTCCACCTGGACCGCCGTTCCCATCCGCTTCTCCTAGTGCACTGATAAATATTCCTTCAGGACCGCAATGGACGGTATGGAGCCGACTGTATCCGGTGCGTTTTTTAATTTCTTCTGGTTCAATTGTTCGGACAATTTTGGGTCTCTTTGGATCTGGTTTCGTATCAATAATATAAATTCGGGAGGAACGTATTCCGGGAACAATTAAATAACGACGTTCTAATTGAGGATGAAAAGCAGTAGGACATAGGGCTGAGCTGCAGGCATTCCAACCAAAATGATGGAGTTCATCCTCCGCACCATGCGGCATATCAAGCTTATAAATAAGCTTTCCATAAGTCTCGGAAACAGGATCTAAATCAATGACTCCAATTCCATCAGGGTTTAATAAGGCTACATAGGCAAGTTTTTCAATAGGTGCTTCCATAGCAGATCGAGGAGAAGGATAAAAGGTAGGATCTGTCCCAAACCATTTACTCACAATGATCACCCTCTCAAAAATAATGGTTTTGATGCTATTATTATTCATATTAAACCAATAGGGGAATTAGTCTTAGATAAGTTAAAAAGTTATTTTCAGTAGATTGCTATTAGTTACCTTGAATGGACATAGAAATTTCTATGAAGAAATAATGATGTAGAAAAGCAAAAACTCCAGATCGTATGACAGGAGTTTCCTTGCTAGTTATTATAGAGCCTCTTTTATAACCTTTTTATAATAGATAACGGAAAGGATTCCGAAGATAGAGTATAAGGCAGTATAGAGAACCATAACGATAATCATTGGTGTCCAAACCTCTGTACCAAATAAGAACCAGCCGGACTGGACGGCAAAGTATCCGTGCAGTAAGCCAACCAATAATGGAATACCGAAATTGAAGATTTGTTTCGCCTGGATTCCCTTAACCAAGTCTCCATCGGTGAACCCAAGTTTTCTTAAAATCGTGTAGTTTGACTTTTCATCCTCGCTCTCATCCATTTGTTTAAAATAAAGGATGCAGCCAGATGTGATCAGGAAGGTTAAACCTAAAAAGCCAACAATGAACATTGTAAGCCCATAGAGATGCTTCTGCTCATCACTTCTTTCGATACGTGATAAATTCATTGTGTCTTCATGAAAGGAACTCGTAAATAGCTTTGCTGCCTCGTCTATTTTATCATCCTCATTAAGATCAATCCCGATATGCAAAGAGTATTCTCCTTGGATAGTTGGATCGATGTCCTTTTTTAAGGTTTGGAAAACGGTATCGTCCACTATTGCAGTCGGGATACCGCCAGCCGTGAAATAGTAGGATAGATATTTGTCCTTTTGTATTCCTTTAAAAGTAAGTGGAACTGTATGCTGTTTTCCGATTAGTTCAAGATTTCCTGAATCCTTGAAAGTTAAAAACCTATTTAGCATATCGTTATAGCCAGTAAATCGTACCTCTCCCTTTGATACGTCCATATTAATGGATTTCTCACTGATGACAGGAACAGGCATGCGGGTCAGATCACTGGTTAAGATACTTTCATCAAGGTTACTAACGATTATATTTTCTAAATTTGCTTCAACCTGAAGAACCTCAATGTTCCGTTCGATAAAATCAATTTGATGCTCCGCTAATGTCGCTTTAAACAGTTCAGAGTCTTTCATATCGATAAAGGCAAAGTCGCCTCCTACTACATATTCAGCGTTTTCTTCAGCAGAATAGTACGATATATAGCTTAATGAAAGTAATCCAATTGCTAATGCTGAAACAGTTGTAATAATCGTTAACAGTAACGCATTTGACTTCATCCGAAACATAATGGATGAAAGAGAAAGAACCTCATTAATGTTAAGGTAGCCATCTTTCTTTTTACGAATAAGGTAAAAGATAAATCGCACGGAGCCCTTGTAGAAAAGATAGGTTCCAATAATGACAGCTGCAAGAATAAATACCATGGCCAGGAACAGCTCATTTAGGCTGACGAAATCTCCGCCAAATAGCTTTGAGGAAATATAATAGCCCAAAATAATGAGGAGAATCCCGGCAATTCCGTATATCATTTCGAAAATAGATACTTTCTTTACCTTCTCTTCTGTGGAAGATTTGACCCGGAAAAGGGATAGGATGCTTTGTTTTTTTATAAAAAACCAATTCATTAAGATGATGAATAGATAAATCACACTAAAGACAATCAGTGTCTGAATGAAGGCCTCCAAAGAAAAGCTTAGTGCTGCAATACCATCTATCTTTGTGATTTTAAAAAGTATCATCATAATTAGCTTTGAAACAGAGAAGCCAATAAAGATACCGATGATCGTGGAGCTAAAATAAAGAATCAGGTTTTCGATGGTCAGAATTTGCAGGATTTTTCCTTTTGTCAATCCGACGAGCTGAAACAGTCCGATTTCTTTACTGCGTCGCCTGATGAAAATATTGTTAGCGTACAGTAGAAATATTGAAACAATGGCGACAAGCAGGATGGACGCTGTGCGTATGGCAGCAGCACCTTTAATTGTACCCTTTGTTTCATCCATTGCTGGGTCATACTGCAGCGTAACAAAGGCAAAATAAAGGGCGACTGTAAAGATAAGCGCAAAAACATACAGATAGTAATTCTTTAGATTTTTTTTCAGACTGCTTAGGATAAGCTGATTAATATTCATGGGGCACGCCTCCTAATACAGCCTGTGTTTTCATGATATCTTGAAAGAAGATTTGCCTTGATTGTTCTCCTTTATTTAATTGCGTGTAGATTTTGCCATCCTTAATAAAAATAACTCGGCTGCAATAGCTGGATGCAACAGGGTCGTGTGTAACCATTAAGATAGTTGCTTTTCTTTTTTGATTTAAATCGCTCAGCTTGTTTAACAAATCGGAAGCGGACTTCGAGTCAAGTGCACCGGTCGGTTCGTCGGCAAAGATAATACTAGGCTCATGTATAAAGGCCCTTGCTGCTGAGGTACGCTGCTTTTGACCTCCTGAAATTTCATTCGGATATTTGTCCTTTATGTCGTATATGCCAAGATCTGTTGCCACTGCTTTGAATTTTTCTTCCGCTGCTCTTTTCGGGGTTTTCGTAATCGACAAGGGCAGAAGAATATTTTCTTTGACGGTAAGCGTATCTAACAGGTTGTAGTCTTGAAAAATAAATCCGAGATAATGCTTACGAAACTCGGCCAGTTGTTTTTCTTTCATCGCGGTCATTTCTTTACCTTCGATATAAATTGTCCCATCGCTAACTTTATCAATGGAAGAAAGTACATTCAGAAGGGTTGTTTTCCCCGAGCCGGATGCACCCATAATACTGACAAATTCTCCTTGTTCAATACGAAGGTCAATCCCCATTAAGACCTCTTGTTTATTAAACTTATTGCCGTAGCTTTTATGAATTTTATTTGCTTCTAAAATGTTCATTCCCATCCACACTCCTATACTTCGATACTATCATTATAAAAATTGCAGCAATCTTTTTCCTTTCATTTGACGAACAAACGATAAAAGCATGTGACATTTTTGTCACATGCCTATTATTTGCACAAACTCGTTCTTTTTCGGAAAGGTTAAGGTAAAGGTTGTTCCCACATTAGGTGTAGAGACAGCTTCTATATGTATGGACAAATTCAGGGCTGCCTTTTTTACTAGATAAAGACCCATGCCGGTTGCTCCATTGTCTTGATGTTCCGTTGTGGATGTAAAGCCTTTTTCAAATATGCGCGGAAGATCCTTTGCATCGATTCCACGGCCAAAATCCTGGACCACTAGCTTTAATTGGCCATTTTGTAGATAGCTTTTTACGTTAATATCGGACGCTTCACTGTATTTTACAGAATTTGTTAATAGCTGGCGGATGATAAAGGAGAGCCATTTGGCATCCGTTAACACTTCTGATATTTCTAAATCAACATCAAAGCCAATTCCTTTTTGAATACACCAAGATCGTAATGTTTTAATCTCCGTGAAAATTAATGCTTGAAGATCTGTCTTTTCGATATAGAGATCGTTCTCCATGAAAGGAATACGCTTTTGATGAAGCTGCTGGTCAAGAAGTAAATGAATTCGCAGCCATTCGTAGGTTAATTGTGCTTTTACACTTTCATCAGGAATCCGATCGATCATTAAATTCATAGCTGTTAGCGGAGTTTTCACCTCATGTATCCATGCTAATAGTTCATCCTTCTCCTGCTCCATTGTCACCCTATCTTTGGCCATATCCTTTTTTAGCATGTCAATCTGCTCAGTCAGCTTTTGTTCTACTATAGCTTCAAAGGGGGTTTTTGCAGAGGCTAAACCTGCTACATCTAAATAATTGTCCCATTCCTTGAGGCTTTTATAAAATTTCGTTTCCTTTTGATAACGGATAAAGATAAAAATAACAAAAATTATCAACGATAAAAAGACAATATAAAGGATCGGTTTCATTGGGATGCTTGAATCGAGATAACTAACGAATAGTATGAATGCCTGCAAAGAAATAAATAGTAAAATCCAACTCAGTCTTTCCAGGATAAAGTTAGGAATCATATGTATCAGATTCCTTTGCAATATATCCTTGTCCGACCTTTGTCTCGATAAATTGTCCTAATTGAATGTTGTCCAATTTTTTTCTTAAGCGATTGATGTTAACGGTTAAGGTATTATCACTGACAAAACGTTCATCATCCCATAAGCTCTTAATTAATTCTTCCCGGCTTACAATTTTATTTTTTTGTTCAACGAGCAGCTTTAAGATAAAAATTTCATTTTTTGTTAATTCAACTGCTCCGTTCTCATTTGCTACGGTATTTTTTTCATAATCAACGGTTGCACCGCACCATGTTTTAAGCGCAATGGGTTCGGTATTGTAATTATAGACACGGCGGAGTATTGCCTGTATCTTTGCAATCAGTACATCAAAGTGAAATGGCTTTTGAATAAAATCGTCTGCACCTAACTGCATGGACATGACCATATCGGTCGGATGATCACGAGACGATAAAAATAGAATCGGCACGTTTGAATGAGCACGAATCATTCGGCACCAATGAAACCCATCAAATTTGGGTAATTGAATATCAATGATGACTAAATCAGGTTTAATCATGGTAAATTCCTGCATGACTTGACTGAAGTCAGAAATCCCACATACATCATAGGACCATCCAGTTAAACGATCTTTTATTTCTTGAAATAGCGTCGTATCATCCTCAATTAATAATAGCTTAAACAAATCATTCACCACACCATACACATAGTTGTCAGGATCGATAAACTGATCATGAAAATCCTGATTTACTTCGATTGTAAAGCAAAAACAAAATGTGCGCTATAACGAAGATATAGAGCCTTTCATAAAGTTTGAATAAAGTGGGACACTAATAAAAGACGACGGGAGAATGGAAAGGAGAAAAAATGGAGCAAAAACAATCAAATACAAAGGATAACAAAGCGGGAAAAGACCTTTATGGGGTGGATAAAGAAATGAGTCTTCAATCCGTTCAATTTGCAACAACAGATAATCCTTACTTTAATGAGAATGATAAAGATGATAACGAAAAGGAGTGAACAAAATGTTCACTCCTGCTTTATTTGTCTGCAAGATTAAGCGCTGTATTTGCGACAGTTAAATCCCCCTGCAACTGTTTACTCAAATCATGTGGATGATAATAGCCCTTCGCAATCATATAGTCGGTGATTTTTCCATGTGTTTCTATGGCAGCACGTAATTGCTCTCTTAATGCGTCACGAAGCTCTGGCGTCGCAGCCTCAGTGATAGCGACTGAATAATTTCTTACTCCTGATTTTGCTGAAATCAAGAAATCGGTTGCAATAACCTGGTCTGTCATTCCACCCATTCCCATTATATTTTGTATCAGCTGGTTCATTATTGTGCCCCCCGATTAGTTAAAAACTTTTGCAGGTGCTGGATATGCTGTGTTCCTGTTGTAACATCACTTTCAAGAATCGCTTTCAGTTCTTCATCCTGTGCAAGCTTACTCATTGTCACTGCTTTAGTTAGACAAAGATTTTTAAAAGTCAGTAATTCGTGGACATCCAATGTTTCATGCAATCCAAGATATTTTGTCATTTTCTCACTCCATTTTAATATTTCGCATTCTTATATTTTCTATGTCGCCCCTACATTATTCATTTGTTCTCGGAACGCAGCAGTTGATTTCTCTGAACGGATAATAAGGAAGGAAGTTTAGGGGAAAATACATTTGATGAATCCAAAATGGGAGGTGTTGTTTATGGATAGGGATACGCTTGCACTGCATGAAACGCTTGAAGCACATGAAATTCTTAATTTCAAGACGGTTTGTCTGCTTAAATCAAAATTAATGCAGGGAATGTGCTTTAATAATGAACTAAAAGCCTTGATGGAAAAGGATGTACAGCAATCAATAAAAGATATAAATGAGCTGGTTAGTTACTATAAGCAAAATGAAATTCTACATTAATGTGGAGGTGGAAGAATGCAAGATTATTTAGATCCGAGAAATGCAGAAGGAATGCCGAATTTAGCTGACTCAGCATTTGCAATGGACTTTCTTTTATCAGTAAAAAATGGTATCCGCAACTATGGGTTTGCCCTTACTGAAACCGCCAGCCCTGAGCTAAGAAATCTTCTGTCCAAACAACTGGAAGCGGCCATTGATTTACATGGTGAAATTTCACAGCTTATGATCAAAAATGGCTGGCTGAATCCTCATAACTTTGATGAGCAATTTAAGGTTGATCTTAAATCTGCTGAAACAGCAGTACAAATCGCACAATTAAATTTATTTCCAATTGATACAGATCGTCAGGGAATGTTCGCGACACCTAATAAATAAAGGAGGGATCTTGTTCCATGAAGGCTGTTACATACCAGGGAATTAAAAATGTAGAAGTAAGAGAAGTGAAAGATCCTACCATAGAAAATCGGGACGACATTATCGTCAAGATTACAACGTCTGCCATCTGCGGGTCCGACCTGCATTTGATACATGGAATGATCCCGAGTACTCCCACCGACTTTGTCATTGGCCATGAACCGATGGGGATTGTAGAGGAAGTGGGACCGGAAGTAACAAAAGTAAAAAA
>Ga0182739_1005214_pt1 | contig 10386 bp, 5 predicted proteins | sample eDN5th30CBELigBY_FD_128873 | JGI IMG/M metagenome (GOLD analysis project Ga0182739, IMG submission 128873) | Enriched backyard soil microbial communities from Emeryville, California, USA - eDNA 5th pass 30_C BE-Lig BY (version 2) (version 2) | ecosystem: Environmental > Terrestrial > Soil >...
CCAATAAAGAGTAAGATTAGCTCATTGCTAAACTCTAGCTTTTGTATTACTTCATTTTGTTTTACAACAAATGTTATAAAACGATTATTGTTGACGTTTATTGTTCAGTTTTCAAAGAGCAATATCTCCGTTGCTATCAGAAGCAACTTTTATATCATAACACCTTATCTGAGTTGTGTCAATTACTTTTTTAAAATAATTTTAACATTCATTTTCAAAGCATCTAGCTTTTAATGTTTCAGTTAGGCTGTTTTTATATAATACCATCGCCCAACTAATTAGTCAATAACAAAACAACAAAAAGTATAAATTACTATTAATATAGTTTAAACTCCTTACTCACTGTTTATTTAATATATAGCAGATCAACTAATTATTATATTAATAAACCTTTAACTTGGATAATTTAATTAGTAAGAGTTCAGTTTACCATTAAACTTACCAACCAACCATACACAACTTTATAATATAATGATAATAACTTAAAAATTAACCAACTATTATAATGTTCACCTTTTCCAAAGAATTATTCTAATGAAAAAAAATCTTCTTTTAAACGCTAAAACATTACTAAGGTCAGTGGATTAATACATCTTCTGTCCTTGAGTATACACACAATCTACTCATAAGAATCATATTCGACCAAAATATATTCACTACTCCCCTATAATTCCATCCCATCTCATCTACTTTTCTTACTATCCAGCAATCTTACAAATAAAAAAAGAAACCCGATCCAAAGACCGAGTTTCTTCTATAGAAAATATTACTTAGTAATTGTTAAAATATCCTTTTCTTCTAATTCCACATTACCAAGTTTATTAATTGTTACAGATTCACCTTCTCCTAAATTTGTAAACACAATAGGAGTGATTGTTGATGTAGCATTTTCTTTAATATAATCTAAGTTAACTTTCAATAAAGGTTGACCTTGTTTAACTTGATCATTTTCAGAAACAAGTGTTTCAAATCCTTCACCTTTAAGTTTAACTGTATCAATACCAAAGTGAATAAGAATTTCACGTCCATTATCTGCTAAGATACCTAGAGCATGCTTTGTTGGGAATAGGTTAACAATTTTTCCATCCACTGGAGAAACTACAGTTCCTTCAGAAGGAATAATCGCAAAACCGTCACCCATCATCTTACCAGCAAACACAGCATCTGGAACATCTGTAATTGCAACAACTTCCCCTTTAATAGGAGCAACAATTGAATCCTGACCATTCACAGCAGTGTCAAGAGCATCTGTTGCTGCTGCTACTTCTTCAACTTGTTGTTGTTGTGCGGCAGGTCGTGGTCTTTTACCGCTAATAATATCTTTCATTTGCCCTTTAATTGTTTCAGAACGAGGACCAAAAATAGCTTGAATATTATTACCTACTTCAAGAACACCAGCAGCCCCTAATTTTTTCAATCGATCTTTATCAACATTATTAATATCATTTACAGATACACGAAGACGAGTTATGCAAGCATCCAAATGTGCAATGTTTTCTTGTCCACCCATAGCTTCTAAAACATCGTAAGGAAGATCGCTAGTTGATCCAGCTGCACTTTCATCTTCTTCTGTTTCATCTTCTCTACCAGGTGTTTTTAAATTAAACTTGCGAATCGCAAAACGGAAACCGAAGTAGTAAATTAAAGCGAATACTATACCTACAGGAATGATAATCCACGCATTTGTTTGCGGATTAATTAAACCGAATAATACATAATCGATTAAACCACCTGAGAATGTCATACCGACTTTAACATTTAATAATTGCATTGTCATAAAAGATAGACCTGCAAAAACAGCATGTAAACCAAATAGTACAGGAGCTACGAATAAGAATGAGAATTCTAATGGCTCTGTAATACCTGTTAAGAAAGAAGTTAAAGCTGCTGAAGCCATTAATCCACCAACAACTGCTTTTTTCTCTGGACGAGCTTCATGATAAATTGCAAGAGCAGCAGCAGGTAATCCAAACATCATGAATGGGAATTTACCAGTCATAAATGTACCTGCAGTTAAATCTTGAACTCCATCTTTAATTTGATTCATAAAGATAGCTTGGTCACCTTTAACAATTGTTCCAGCATTCGTAGTGTAACTACCAAACTCGAACCAGAAAGGAGAATAGAAAATATGATGTAGACCAAAAGGAATTAATGATCTTTCAATTAAACCGAAAATAAATGCTGATAATGTTAAATTAGCCCCTAACATGTTTTCAGAGAATACATTTAGACCATGTTGAATTGGTGGCCAAATAACAATCATTATTAAACCTAAAATAACAGCACTTGCAGCTGTAACGATTGGTACAAAACGTTTACCAGCAAAGAATCCTAAATATGTTGGTAACTCAATTTCAAAGAATTTATTATACATTGTAGCTGCGATAATACCAACAATGATACCACCGAATACACCTGTTTGAAGAGTAGGAATACCTAATACAGAAGAATATTTTGTACTACCTACTAAATCTTCAGCAGTAATTCCTAGAACAGTTCCCATAGTAACGTTCATAATCAAGTATCCAATAATAGCTGCTAACCCGGCAACACCTTCACCGCCAGCTAAACCTACAGCAACCCCCACAGCAAATAACAAGGATAGGTTACCGAATATAATATTCCCCGCATCTTCCATAACAGATGCGACCATTTCTACTCCACCGTTATTTAAAAATGGTGCAATATCTAGAAGCGTTGGATTTTGCAACGCATTACCAAATGCAAGTAAGATACCTGCTGCCGGAAGAATTGCAACTGGCAACATAAGTGCTTTACCTACTTTTTGCAAAACACCAAAAATCTTTTTAAACATTTTGATATTCCTCCTAAATCATTTTCCAGCTCATAAAACGTTATCATTTAAGATAAAAAAACAACAAAAAAGCATGAGCAAAAATTTGATTGAAGTAACCATTAGGGAAACGTATCCCTAGGCATTAAATTCAATCATCTTTCACTCATGCCTGATCGTATCAGTAACACGTAATAGATAATAACTATTTAATTTTCTTCTGTAACCTCTGAAGATGCATAGTCAAGTAGACTGCTTCTGCATCAAAAACAGGTTTTCTCAATACTTGCTGCATAACCTTTATGAGCTTCCACGCAAGATTATAGCATAGTGGATATTCACTTTTCAATAACAAAGTTATTTTTTCCGGTTCTTCCACTTTTTCCCCATTATTCACTCGTTCAATTGTAAAACGCAAATGTCTTACTAGGCGCATATAATCAATACTATCCTTGTCAATTTCTGTTTCCAACTGATCTTCAATCAAATTGACTAAATGCGTTACAAGCTGAGAATGCTGGTTAACCTTGGATAAATCTCTATTCATTATTGCACTATGAATATGCAATGAAATGAAACCGATTTCACCTACTGGGAGTTTAAGTCCTGTCTGTTCCCCAATTAATTCTACTACTTCTTCAGCTATTTTATATTCAAATGGATATAGCGCTTTCGTTTCAATTAAAAAAGGATTTTTCAGTACAAGTCCATTCGCTATTCTAGAAGCAGCAAACATTATATGATCTGTGAGTGCAACATGAATATGTTCATTTAATTTTGCATTCGTCTTATTCTTGATTAACTCAATAGATGAAATTATTACTTCTAGTAAATCATTGTCAACTTGAGGAAGAAGTTTTAAATAGTTACTTTGTTCTTTTTCATCCTTTAGGACAAATAGCTTTTCTCCAACACTTGAGTCGATGATATTCCCGACTTTCTGGTTAAAACCTATGCCTTTTCCTATTAACACTACTTCTCCATAGGCAGGGTGATCTCCAATTAGCACATTATTATTAAGCGCCTTTTTTATTTGAAAATTCGACATAATGGTTTCCTCATTTCGACAGACTTCTAGATAATTTAATGTTATTAGAGACCAAATCAGAAGTCAACGAAAAAATAATAAAAAAGAGTCGCCATAATTAGCGACTCCTTACTATATCAAGGATTATTGCAAGAAAACAAAGTACAGAACAAAGATTACAAAGAATACATACATAATTGGGTTAATTTCTTTTGCCTTTCCTTTAACAATCATTGTGATAGGGTAGAAGACAAACCCAGCAGCTATTCCTGTAGATATACTGTAAGTAAGTGGCATCGTAATCAGTGTTAAGAATGCTGGTGCAGCCACCTCAAATTTAGTCCAATCTATTTTACCTAATGAAGCAACCATCAATATCCCTACAATAACTAAAGCTGGTGTAGTTACCGCAGATGTTACTACTTCCAAAAGTGGGAAGAAGAATAAAGATAGTAAGAAACATATTGCTGTAACTACTGCAGCCAATCCAGTTCTCGCACCTGCTGCAACACCTGCAGAAGATTCTACAAAGGAAGTTGTTGTTGATGTTCCGAAAACAGAACCTATTAATGAAGCAATAGAATCAGAGATCAAAGCTTTACCTGCTCTAGGTAACTTATTATCTTTCATTAGTCCTGCTTGATTTGCTACTGCTACTAATGTACCTGCATTATCGAAGAAATCAACAAACAAGAATGTCAGTACTGCTATTACCATGCCTTTTGTATAAAACCCAGGATCACCTAAAGCCGAGAAAACAGCTCCGAATGTTGGCTCAACACTTGGAATAGCACTTACAACTCCAGATGGAGTATCAATAACATTAAAGATCATTCCAACGATGGCAGTAATAATCATTCCAAAGAATACTCCAGCTTTGATTCCACGCACCATCAAGATAAGCGTAATAATAATACCGAAAATAGCAAGCAATGTACTTGGTTTCGTTAAATCACCAAGAGCAACCAATGTAGCAGAGTTATCAACAATAATCTCTGAGTTTTTCAATCCAATAAAAGTAATGAATAAACCAATACCTGCACCAACTGCTAGTTTTAACTCAACAGGGATAGCATTAATTAACTTTTCACGAAGCCCTGAAATAGTTAATAGTAAGAAGAACGCACTTGAGATGAATACAGCACCTAAAGCATATTGCCAAGGATGTCCTTCACTTAATACTACTGTATAAGCAAAATAAGCATTTAACCCTAACCCAGGTGCTAAAGCAATTGGATAGTTTGCAAATAACCCCATAATTAAAGATCCTACCGCTGCAGCTAATGCTGTCGCAACAAATACTGATCCATAATCCATACGTAATGCATCTGGTAAATCCGGCACATCACTTAATGTTAAAGTAATTGGGTTAACAGCTAAAATATATGCCATAGCTAGAAAGGTTGTTAAACCTCCCATTATTTCTTTACGATAATTTGTTCCTAGTTCTTCAAATTTGAAAAACTTCTTCATATTTTTTTCCCCTCTCAATTCATGCTTTAATATCTACTAAAACAAAAACACCCCTACTGTGCAGGAGCGTTGACTAAGGGTTTATGAAATAGAAAGGAATTTTCAGAAAATAATAAAAATTAAAATGAGTTCAAGATTCCTATTCTAAAACACTTGCCTCGTAGTCAAGCTATTTACGGTAGCTCGGTAGAAACTTTCAGGCCTTATTCCCTGATATTATACGAGTAAAACTTCTATGTTGTTGCAAACTTAGTTTATCAGCATGTCGAATATTCGTCAATATAAAAACGAACGATTTTATCAAAAATAATAAAATCGTTCGTTTTTATAGTTATTTTATACAATTATACGATATCGAATTGTATATTTTATTCCCACTCAATCGTTGCAGGTGGCTTACTAGTAATGTCATATACTACTCTATTAATGTGTGCTACCTCATTAACAATTCTAGTAGAGATTTTTTCTAGCACATCCCATGGTATTCTTGCCCAATCGGATGTCATACCATCGATAGATGTTACAGCACGGATACCAATTGTATAGTCATACGTACGAGCATCGCCCATTACACCAACACTACGAATATCAGGTAGAACCGTGAAGTATTGCCATATATCTCGTTCTAGGCCTGCATTCTTAACTTCTTCACGTAAAATTGCATCAGACTCACGTACAATTTCTAGTTTTTCTTCCGTAATAGCACCAAGAACACGAATACCAAGACCTGGTCCTGGGAATGGTTGTCTCCATACGATCTCATCAGCAATTCCTAACTCTGTACCTAAAGCACGCACTTCATCTTTAAATAGCGTGTTTAATGGCTCAATTAATTGGAACTGCATGTCTTCTGGAAGTCCACCAACATTATGATGTGATTTAATTGTTTGTGCTGTAGCTGTACCACTTTCAATAATATCTGTATAAAGTGTACCTTGTGCAAGGAAATCAATTCCTTCTAATTTTGCTGCTTCATCATCAAATACATAAATAAATTCATTACCTATAATTTTACGTTTTTGTTCTGGGTCACTTACACCTTCTAATTTAGCCATAAAGCGCTCTTTTGCATCTACTTTAATAACATTCATGTTGAAGCCTTCAGAGAAAGTCTTCATTACTCCTTCTGCTTCCCCTTTACGAAGAAGACCATGATCTACGAAAATACAAGTAAGTTGGTCACCAATTGCCTTGTGTATAAGAACAGCAACCACGGATGAATCTACACCACCACTAAGTGCACAAAGAACCTTCTTATCACCTACTGTTTGGCGAATCTTTTCCATTTCTATTTCAATGAAATTTTCCATTGACCAATCGCCTTTACATCCACATACACCAAACACAAAGTTCTTCAATAATTCATTGCCATACACAGAATGGCGAACTTCTGGATGGAATTGAACAGCATATAAACCTTTTTCTTCATTACTCATAGAAGCAATTGGACAAGAAGCACTAGTCGCATCTACAGTAAATCCTGCTGGAGCTTCTACTACTAAATCACCATGACTCATCCAAACAATTTGTTCCTTTGGAAGATCAGCAAATAACTTCGAACTAGTTTCAATATTAATAGCTGCTTTTCCGTATTCACGATGTTTTGCCTTTTCTACTTTTCCTGCAAAATGCTTTGTCATTAATTGCATTCCATAGCATATACCAAAAATCGGTAACCCTAAATCAAAGATTTTCTCATCGCAACCAAAAGCATTCGCATCATACACACTATTTGGGCCACCAGAAAAAATAATTCCAGATGGATTTAATGCTTTAATTTCTTCTGCAGTTATAGTGTGAGGATGTAACTCACTATATACTCCAAATTCTCTTATTCTTCTTGTAATCAACTGATTGTATTGACTACCAAAATCAAGAACTACAATTATTTCCTGACCTTCAATATGTGCTTTCTCCACTCCAACTCACCCCAACTAATCTATTTGACACTTTTTAATACTATTTCCATATCCTTTCCAAATCATGCTAATGAACCTATGGTTACTTAATTATATACATAAAAAAGACTAGAACCGGCCCCAAATAAAAACGAAGGCAGAATTCTAGTCTTTTTTTATCATTAAATAAATAAGAGACGTATCTGCCTTCATAGTCAGATTATTTATGGTAATCCGGTAGAGACTCTCGAACCATATTTTCGAGGATATATGAAGGAATTATATATTAAGAACATTGTAACAACATGTCGAATTAATGGTCAAGTTGTTGTTCTTTTTATTAAATTTTCCCACAATTCCTTCAACTCGTCCCAAGTACCATTTTCTAGTTGTCCCTTATAAAGAAATTCTTCATACTTTTCTGTTAAAACTCCCATTTCATCGGTTTCATACACATGGTCAATTTGCTTCGCATATTCCCTTAAAGTTGTTGACTCCTTCTTATCAAGTCCTGCAAGCTTTAATAAATGTAACAACTTTAGATAAGCCTTTGGAAAATTAGAAACGTCCAGTTTATTTCTAAATTGCCAAATATAATAATATGGAAGCCATTTATAACGGAATTTATATAGAAGATAGATGGAAACAACGATGATAACAATAGCTCCTATAATCCATTCCCAATACATTTTCAGTGCAGCAGTAAAACTATCCCACCATTTTTTAATAGATGTCTCCTTATTTACTGTTTGCTGTTGCTCCTCTTTTGCTTGATTAGGTTTTTTATTCTTTTGTGCTTGATTTTGTTCCTCTTCGTTCTCTGTACTTGTTTCTTCTGAACGATTGTCATCTTTCATTTCTATATCATTAATATACGTATTAGCATTAGTAAATCCTTGAGTTGGTTCAAAAGCTATCCATCCTATATTTGGAAAATATGCCTCTACCCAAGAATGAGCATTATTGTTTGTCACCTCATAATGACGAATTTCCCCATCTCTTTTTTTAAATTCTCCTGCTGTGAATCCTTTCACCCATCTAGAAGGAATACCAATCGAACGTAATAATGTAACCATAGAGGTAGAAAAATTATCGCAATAACCTATCTTTGTTTCAAATAAAAACTGATCGACATAATCCTGTCCATCCTCTGGAACAGCAACATTTGATTGGCTATAGGAAAAACCGTTTGAGGAAAAATAGGATTCTATGCTTCGTACCTTCGCAAAAATATTTTCATCATTTTTCGTAATATCTACTGCTAAATCCCTTACTCTTTTCGGTAATGACTCTGGCAGTTGCAAATATCGTTTTTCCATTTCAGGATTTTCCTCTATAAAGGCTTCTATATCCGTATGAGTTAAAGCATCCAAACTATATCCAGGCATTTCATAAGAAACAGTATATTCCTCCACAAAACCGCCGAATATACCTCTTTCATTACCAGCTTCTATTTCTATATAAGAATGATCCGCTTTTACTTCTTTTACACCTAAAGGATAGAGTAAATAGGAAAATGGATCTTTAAAGATAACCTTACTCACTGAATCTGTCCGCTTTACCTTATTACCTTCTACAAAAGAATCAAATGGAATTTCTCCGCCATTATCAAGAACTTGATTGTTTTCCACATTTAATGTCAATGATTTTTCTGATTGAACCCAACCTTTTCCTGTATACGTATCTTTTGTCTCTACCTTCCAATAATGAGGCTTTTCCACTTCCGATATAAAAACAACTGTATCATCATTAATGAAATCTCCACCTAATTGGGCATCATCTACCCCGTATCCTACTCTATTTACTCCTGCTTTCAATCCACTTTCTTCTCCACCCTTACTTCCAACTGTTTTAATAAAGGGAACAGGATCTGGCCAGATAGGATCTGCTTTTGGCGTTACATATCCAATTCCAGCACTAATACATACAAAAACAAGCAGCAGAGACATCCATTTCAATAAAGAGACTGGGCTATTCATAAGCCCCTCTTTTTCTTTCAAGCGCAAATAACTTAGAATTCCCATTACTGTAAAACCAATGATTACCGTCCTTATAATGGCGTAATCTGCACGATAGATTGTAAATGTATCTAAAACAGTTATGTAGACAATAGTTAATAAGAAAAAGATGAATATTCTCCTACGCTTAATTAACCAATAATCTATTAAATAAGCCATTAACCAAAGTAGAATGAAAAACAACAAACTTCTAAACGCGCTAGTTAGCTCTGTCCAATTTGCATTAATAACTAATGCAAAGTTATCTACTAGAGAAGATAAAAAGGATGGAATCCAAGTAAATGTAAAAAAGGGTTCCTCATAAAATAAATATACTAAACTATAAAGGATACAAACTGTCTTTAACGCTCCACTAATAATCGGTGAAACATGAAGATAAGCAAGCGTTAAAGAAAGTACTAAAAATAGGTTAAAAACAAGGATATCATTTGTATCTGTTAATTGTTCCAATGGTCTAAGCCACTCTATAACAAGGAAGAAGCCTAAAACATATAAGAAAAAATCTACCAGGGTAAACTGCTTTCTGTTAATGAATAATTTCATCCAGCACTCCCCCTCGAAAATACATCATTAAATTTTCCGCTTGTAACAGGGATTATTCGAATTCCTCGTTTAGAGGCAAATAAACTCCATGTCTTTTCATCTGCAGATAAACTATCTCTTTCTTTTTTCACCACAAAGACTCCTATATTAAATTGTTTGCTAGAAAGATAGCTAACTCTCTCTATAAGAGTTTCTGTTAATTCAGTCGTCACAAGCAATAAGGTGGTGTGTTGTTGAAATAGGCTATTTTCAGTATCTAGCATTTGGGCAATCGTTAAACCTTTTACCGGCCTAACTCTTGCCAAATAGTGAAGAATCAATTGCTGATGACTCTCTCCACCTCTTATGGGAAATATAACTCTTTCTTTTTCATCTACTGATAAGAATCCAGTTTGAGCACCTTTTTTCAAAATAGCTCTTACCATGGATGCAGTAAATGAAACTAGCACTTCAAATCCTTCACTTTCCATACTATCCATAACGACTAGCAGATCTTGTGACTGCCTCTGCTCAAATTCTTTTGTCATCATGTTATTCCGCTTAGCACTTGCCTTCCAATTAATCCAAGAGAAACGATCTCCTGGCTGATATTCCCTTATTCCAACAGCCATTGTTGTATCTCTTTGAACC
>Ga0182739_1005215_pt1 | contig 10384 bp, 14 predicted proteins | sample eDN5th30CBELigBY_FD_128873 | JGI IMG/M metagenome (GOLD analysis project Ga0182739, IMG submission 128873) | Enriched backyard soil microbial communities from Emeryville, California, USA - eDNA 5th pass 30_C BE-Lig BY (version 2) (version 2) | ecosystem: Environmental > Terrestrial > Soil >...
CATTTTAATTCCTCCTTATTTTGTAACCGGTGCACTTGCTACTACTTCATCAGCCGGTAATTCGTTGGATTGTTGAATTGTGCCTGATTTCAACTGTTCTGACACCTGTGCAAAAGATTGATTTGCCGGAATGTTAATAAATGAAATTTGCTCTTCCTTTGCTTTTTTGTAAGATAATTCGCAGAAAGTTTCTGGCGGTGCAACAAAAGTTGTCGCTCCCAGTTCAATTGCTTTACGTAATGTTGCGCCACGGCGTCCTTCTGTTAAATCAAGTGCCGGATTACGCAGATCTTCTACAGAATGGTCCTGTTGAATAATACGTAAAATTGTTCCTTCCACAATCGGTGTTACAAGACCTTCATCATTTACTACTACTGCAATCGCCATTTTAAAATCCCCCTGTTATTTTGTTATTTGAGCAACTTCGGCAGCTTTTAGTAAGCTTTGTGCCAAGTCGTTTTTAATATCTTCAATATCTTCCAAACCAATTGATAAACGGATCAGACCAGGTGTGACTCCACTTGCCAATTGCTGCTCTGGTGATAGTCGTGAATGTGATGTACTTGCCGGATGGATGACAAGTGACTTCGAGTCGCCGACATTGGCAACGTGTGAAAGAAGCTGAACATTATTAATAAATGCCTTCGCTGCCTCTAGTCCGCCTTTGATCCCAAAGCTGAAAATCGACCCTGCCCCTTTCGGTAAATACTTCTCTACTAAATTGTTTGGATCATTGCCAGGCAGTGTCGGATAATTTACCCATTCCACCAGATCATGATTGGCTAAATATTCAGCAACGGCCTGTGCGTTCACAACGTGCTGTCGTACGCGCACTGCCAGTGATTCAAGACCTTGAATGAAAAGCCATGCATTGAATGGTGATAATGTGGCACCTAAATCATGCCCTAGCTCAAAGCGTGCCTTCGTAATGAATGCCTTTTCTCCTGCCGCTTCAACAAAAGAACGGTTGCCGATCAATTCATTCGGTTCTACGAAGTTTTTGAATCGAGGCGCTTTCCATTCAAATTTACCGCCATCAATAATCGCACCGCCCAAAGATGTTCCGTGACCGCCGATAAATTTCGTTGTCGAATGCACAACAATATCTGCTCCAAATTCAATCGGCTTTGATAAGTAAGGTGTCGCAAATGTATTATCAACAATAAGCGGTACATCATGGCGGTGGGCTACTTGAGACAATCCTTCAATATCTGCAATTTGCAGGCTCGGATTGCCGATTGTTTCAGTGAATACAGCGCGTGTTTTGTCATTGATTGCTGCTTCAACTTCCTGCAAGTCAGATCCTTCAACAAAGCGTACTGTTACACCGAAGCGAGGCAATGTTTTAGAGAACAATGTATACGTACCGCCATAAAGAGCATTCGTTGCGACAATTTCATCGCCTGCCTGTGCGATAGTCAGTACAGCAATCAGGATTGCCGCCTGCCCGGAAGCGACCGCAAATCCTCCGACACCGCCCTCCAAGGCAGCTAGACGTTCTTCAAATACTGCATTTGTCGGATTGGCATTTCGCGAATATAAATAGCCGCTTTCCTGTAATTTGAATAAGTTTGCCGCATGTTCCGCATCATCAAATACATAGGAAGTCGTCTGGTACAGCGGCACTGCACGTGATCGTGTTACCGGATCAACTGTTTGACCCGTATGGAGTGCGATTGTTTCCTGATTGAAAAATGTCATAAGAAAAGTTCTCCTTTAATAAAGAAATTTTTGAGTAAGTGTAAGCAATTCCTGTTCTGTCAGTTCACGTTTTACGGTGTGTACTACTTTTCCGTCCTGCAAAAACAACGTGGTCGGTAATGTTAAAATTTCATAGCTTTGTTTCAGCTGCCCTTGACGATCCAATAGAATCGGAAACGGTAAATCGAACTTCGCCAAATACTGATTGACCAGTCTTGTCGGTTCTTCTACATTGACTGCATAGAGCTCAATATTTTGCGACTGTAGTGTTTCATATGCTGCTTTAAAGGCGGGCATTTCCCTTTCGCATGGCGGGCAGTAGGTTGCCCAGAAATTAAGGATATAGCTGCCTTCTTCCGGTATGGCAACTTGCTCACCGGAAGTAGTTTGGAGCAAAATTTCTTCGGTTTTCGCTTCTGCCTTTTGTTTGGATGTATTGGAGATAATGGCATAGCTTAGCGCGATAATCAGGACAGCGAATAATGAGAGCTGTATCCATTTTTTCATTTAAGCTTCACCTCAATTTCAGGCATTTCATGAAGATCTCCATAACTGACATGGGAAACCACTTTATAGGTGCCGGTACCATCGAAGCTCGTTTCAATCGAATACTTCCCGTCCCCTCTATAATCTGGCTTTACAGAACCAATCGTATTTCCGGTTGGATTAATCAGCTCGAATTCAATTTCCACATCGTCTTCAATCGGTTCGCTGTTGTACATTACAGTTGCTGTGATTGTTACCGGTTCAAATGCTTCCAGCTCGGATTTACTGGCATTCAGTGACACATCGAGTGTTTCATTTGCATGTGCACTACAACCTGCCAGCAACAGGATTGTAAGTAAAATTTTTTTCATTTGCCATCAGCCTTTAAATTTGTCCAGAATAGCAAGCGTTTTTTCAGCTTTTCGAATGCGATCATGACAGCCACAATGATAATACTGTTAAAAATGATGCCTGCAAGGACGTAATGATATTGTGAAAAGTCACTGTAATACTGGATGAAAAAGCCCATTCCCGATGAAGCCCCAAACATTTCGGCAATCGTTAAAATCAGGAAGCTCATACCGAGTGAAGTACTGGCACCGCTCAAAATATGGGGTGCACTTGCAGGTAACACGACTTTCAACAGGAATGTCGGTCCTTTTAAGCCAAGTGATTTTGCATTGTCCAAATAATGTTTTTCTATCAGAAGGACACCATGAATCGTTCCTAGAAATACCGGCCAAAAGGCACCGATAAAAATAAGTGACATCGAAGCCGTTTGGAAAGTCGGTAAAATCGCAATGACATATGGTATGAACAGTGTTGGCGGAATCGGACTTAATGCATGAAAGTAAGGCATTAATATTTCACGTGACCGTTTATTCAGTCCGAAAAACAGACCGCCTACAATACCTGTCACTAAAGCTCCGAAGAATCCTGGTATGAGAAGTTTCATCGAACTCCCAACACCTGTTAACAGCTCACCGATTTTTGCAGAGAAGGATTCAACGACCGTTAGCGGCTGCGGGAAGATGACCGGATTGATCCATGTCGCATATTTCGTCACAAGTGCCCAAACGATAATAAATATAATTCCTATCAAAATAGTAAGATTATAGCGTTTAAAAAATGTGAGCATTCCATCCCACCCCTTAAATGTTTTGTTCATTAAAACGAACGAGCTGATCTTTGTAATATGCATCATCCGGATATTGTTCGATTAACTCATTTAGTGCTTTTTCGTATAGATCGATATTCACATAGTCGTTTACATCAATATCATCCACGTTTTCTACATAGCCGATTTCTTTCATCTGCTCCCACATTTGAACTACTTTCTCCCTGCTTGGATCCGAAGAATAATTTGAGTGGCTGTCATTTACAATCGAATCAATTACTTTTTCATCCACTTTCATATACTCTTTTGCAGCAGTTACTGCGGATTGCGGATCTTCAACTTTTTTACGTTCCGCGCGGATAAGTGCTTTTAAGAAACGTTTATACGCTTCCCCATCTTCTTCCGCCAATAATTCCGAGCGTGTTACAACACGGCAGCATACATGCCCTTCCTGTAAATCATTGCTCCATGCGACTGCTTCCAGACCCATATCAACCGCCTGTGCGTAGAATGAGTTTGCCGATACTGCAACATCCACTTTTCCTGATGCTACCGCTTCAAGCAGCATACTTCCTGTTTTGAATTCAACAATTTCCAGATCTTTTTTCCAGTCAATCCCTGCATCTTCAAGAGCAGAACGGAATACGATATCCGATGTAAAGATTCTGATTGTCCCTACTTTTTTACCTTTATAGCTTTCAAGCGAAGTATATTGCCCCGCATTTTCCTTTTTCGTTAAAATCGGGTGTCCGCCTTCCAAATGACCACCGATAATCGAGAAGTCCGAGCCGTTTGCAATAAATGTTAACGGTCCAGCTGTACCGAATGTTAATCCGACATCAATTTTCCCTGCCTGCAGTGCATTCAGACCGTCTGCCGAGTTTGCAAATCCAACACGATTGACCGCAATATGTTCTTCTTCAAAATAGCCTTCCTGGTGGGCAATATCGACAAGGGTTCCGCCTGCAGACTGACTTAAACCAACTGTAATCTCATACTCACCAGAGGCTTCTCCTTTCGAAACTTGTTCGTCATCTCCACATGCAGCAAGTAAACCTACTGTTAGTGCAAGTGAAGCGACCCATTTCTGATTTGTTCTTTTCATTTAACGATCCTCCTATATTCCTGCGCCGTCTGTTATTTCCGTTTTTAAACTATTGACGATCTGTTCGTTCATCTCGTTTAAAAGGGATTCACGAAATGCACGGAACTCCTTGTTTTCAAATAACTTCTGACGATCCGTTCCTTTTTTCTCAATCGGTACTTGGATGCTTTTCGTTACCGCACCATTTTTCCCTGGAGCAAAGATGACAATCCGGTCTGCCAGGTAAATGGCTTCGTCAACATCATGTGTCACAAATACGACTGTCCGTTTTTGCTCGGCACTGATTTGAACAAGCAGATCCTGCAGTTGAATACGTGTAACAGGGTCCAAAGCGCCGAATGGTTCATCCATCAAAAGTAAATCCGAACCGTAGCTTAGTGCTCGAGCGATAGCTGCACGCTGCTTCATACCACCGGACATTTGCCCTGGATATTTTTTTACGGCATGCCCTAAGTGAACAAGTGTCAAATACTGCTCTGCAATATGCGCCAGTTCTTTTTTCGGCATTTTTTTATTCCGTTGTTTTAATGCAAGCATGACATTCGCCTGTGCCGTCAGCCATGGAAATAAGGAATAGTCCTGGAAAACAACACCGCAATCCGGATGCGTTTCCTTAACGGATTTGCCGTTTATTTCGATATCGCCATTTGAAAATGGCTCAAGCCCTGCCATCATTCGAAGCAATGTACTTTTTCCGCATCCAGATGGTCCCATGAATACGAGAAACTCGCCCTCTTGTACTTCCAGTTGAATATTGTTTAGTATTTTTGTCGTCGCATCATAACTGAAATCGATATTCTGCACTTTAATTTTCGTTTTTATCTCGTTGCTATGTTTCGTTGATAGAGGGTTTTGTTGTAGCACTGGACGTTCCAATAACTGAACCATGTACTCACTCTCCTAACAGAAATTTTCTACCTAATGATTGAATTGACGTATCAACCGGAACATGCAGTGTCATCGTCCGCAAGTTACGCCAATAGCGGTCAAACCCATATCTTCCTGCAGTAGCGCGGCTGCCCATCACTTCGAAAATTTTTGATGTAATATCGAGCCCTACTTGTGTTGTAAAGATTTTAGCTGTTTGTAATGCATCATCCAGATTACTGCGATGCTTAGGGGTAATCTTTTCGGGTTCATCCCATAGTTTCTGTAATAGTTGATCCGCTTTTTTAACAACCAAATTCGCTGCTTCAACCTGTACGTAAAACTGGCCGTAATGATGCTGGATGATCGGATCTTCAATCGCCGAAGTTTGTGTAATAGCACGCGGTCTTGTTTGTTCTCTCGTATATGTAAGCGCTGATTGAAGGGCACCTTCTGAAATTCCTAAATAGACATGGTTTAAAATAAATGTCGCGATATTCAGACGCAGTTGTGAAAACTCACTTGCATAAAAGCCTTGCTGCAATACTTCTTCTTCGTGTACTTCAACTTCGCTGAATATAATTGTTCCACTATCTGTTTGACGTTGGCCCATATTATCCCAATCGCCTTTTATATCTACACCTATCCGATTACTAGGAATAACGACCAACAATGGCTCATCCTGTCCTTCTACAATTGCTGATACTAATAATACATCTGAATCGACACTACCTGAGCAGAACGTTTTTACCCCGTTCAGCACATAACCTGTTGTTGTTTTTTCAGCCTTCAATTGAATAGCTACCGGGTTAAATGCATTTCCCCAAAAATAATTATGTTTTGCAGTTTCGCGGTAATAAAATTCCTTTTGCTCTTGGGACCCGCATAAATGCGGTGTAACAAGATTGATAAAGTGATAGCCGATTACATGTGCCAGTGAACTATCAGCTCGTGCGATTGTTCGAACGACTTGAAACACATCTTGCCAATTCCCACCTAAACCACCGTATTCAGTCGGAATTAAAAGTTTCAAAAGCCCGCTTTCACGAATTAAATCCCGTTCAAACTTAGCATTGCCACCAACTTTATCTCTTTCTACGGCTGTTTGTTCAAACTGTTCCGCAAGCTTTTCCGCGATTTCGTCTATATGTGCAACTGCTCCCATAACACCTCTCCTTTACTAGTTATAGAATTTTCTTGCAATTCAGTATTCTTAATTCGTTAGTTTACAGATGCATTAATTTAAAGTCAATAGTCAATTTGAACAATTCATACTGGAATAGTATGCTTTTAGCAAATTGATGTAAAAAAACGTATTCATATGTATTTATTAACAAATTAATTATGTGTTTTAAAGGGGATTGGAAGTTTGAAGTAGAAAAAACCACTATTTACATAGCGGTCTTTTTGTTATTAGTATGTTTAATAATTCATGACTTGATAGTAAACAACAATTTGATAAATTGCCGGAACAATTAATGCGATCGCCAGGGAAATAACTGCTCCCCACTTCGATTGGTTCACTAATCGGTCATTGTCGATTTTCAATTGCTGAAAAAATGACAGTGTAAAAAATAATGCACTGACTAAAAAGATAGGGGTTACGAATGTGAGCCAAATACCTGCATTCATTCCATGCATCGATTCCTTCACCTCAATCCTATTATATTTCAATAACCAACTGTTTTATTTCTGTGAATAGAAAATCATTACTTTCGTCGAAAATAAAAGTCCACGGCATTGAACAATAAGGAGGAATTGAAAGAGCGTCAATTGTAAAATTACGAGTAATTTGTCCCTTTTCTGTTATAATACTGATCTTCCTATTATTAAAAGTAAGTTGTTGTTCTGTCCGATTATGAATAAGTGTAGTAATGAGGGTCTGTTTTTTATGATTAATGGCCTTCCGAATTACATCACAGGAAATGGGCTGATCTTGTTCTTTCGTTTTCTGAAAAGCTTGTTCGATTAATAATCGGTCCTGTGTTGAAATCGTTTTATCCCATGCAGCTTCAAATTGCAGTTTTTGCATGAACTTCATCCTTCCAATGAATTATTTAGGTAAATAAGCAATAAAACAACCTTTCTATGATGATACATGTTACAGTAGGAAAGAATCTTAAAAGTTAGAAGGCGAAAAAATATGATCGAAGTAAAGAATTCTCCGATAAGTGACGGGGAATACAATCGCGGTATTTTTGCGATTAATGCAATTCCTAAAGGAACGTTATTCCACCAAGCACCGGTACTAAGCTATCCAAACGAGCAACATGAACATATTGAAAAAACAAATCTTGCGGATTATGCGTTTGAGTTTGGTATTGGACGCTCAGCAATCCTATTAGGCTACGGGATGCTATTCAACCATTCATATGAGCCGAATGCCACATATGAAATTAATTTCGACAACGAAACATTTGATTTCTTTGCTTATAAAGATATTGAAGCCGGCGAAGAAATTTTTATTAATTATAATGGCGATGTTGATGACAACGACCCACTATGGTTCAACAACGAAGAAGAATAAAAAGAGGAGCTGTCTAAAATTGGACAGTTCCTTTTTCTATTTCAACGAGAAAATCAATAATATCTTGCGTCAGCAATTGGCGTTCTTTTCCTAATGTAATTAGGTGGCCACTATTGTCGTATTGTTTTTTCGTAATGACATTGCTTGTTGCACTATTTTCAATTATATCTATACTTTGATGAAAAACCGGTTCATCCAGCATACCTTTTGCCAGGAAAAGCGGCTGTTTCAGTAAATGAAGCTGCTTTCCCGTATTAACAATAAACTGCTGCAGCGCAATCATTTTATCGGCAGGTCTTGGAAAGTGCTCATTCAAAAACGCTTGCAGTTCCTGTTCAGAGCTCCCTTTATTTTGTAAATATCTTTGGGAATAATAGACGATACGTTGTTCCAATCCTTCCACGGGCCGCTCTATTACTGGCGAAGATATAATACATAAAGCTTTCACTTCAGGAAATTCATTGGCCAGTCTTATACCTAGTACACCACCTAACGACTGGCCAATGACAGTAATCGCTTCATAATTTTCATCGATTAAAAATTGAACAGCCTTTCTGCTATGTTCCCATATTTGTTCCATAGAACTTGCAAATAATTGTTCCGGTGATGCTCCGTGCCCTGCCAAATTAGGTGCATAGCTTGTATACCCTTTGCTATGAAGCATTTTTGCCAAATAGTTCATCTCTTTCGCATTGCTCGTAAAACTATGTAAAAGCAGAACGGCTTGTGTATTTCCTTTTAAATAAATATCCTCTACAAAATGTTGCATGTTGATCCCCTTTTCATTTGTGACAATATTATAGCATAACAACTCTCTCTATCTGACTTTTCATCAAGTTTAATAAGCGGAAACAGTGCATTTGTCTTATGGTTCGGCTACAATATGGGGTGAGTAAAATAACAGATGAAAGGAGAATCATATTAATATGAGAACAATATTATTATCGATTCTTGCTGCACTATTTTTAGCTGTACCGAACGCAGCAGCACATACGTATCTAGACACGACTAACCCCGAGGATGGTGCAGTTGTAACTGAACCGTTGCAGGCGATCGAACTTACATACGCCGGGAAAATTGAAGTAGGCAGTACATTTAACGTCATTTCAAGTAACGGTGAAAAAATAGAAACCGTTTCGATGGATTTAGTTGATGGTGTATTAGTGGGTAGTTTCGCTTCTCCATTACCAAATGATGATTATACTGTTGAATGGAATAGTATTAGTGAGGACGGCCACCCACTATCAGGTCAATTCTCCTTTACGGTTGATGCACCTGTAGCAGAAGAACCGGTAGATGAAGAAGTTACAGAAGTAGACGAAGAGCAAGCGGAAGTAAACGAAACGGCAGATAATGATACTGCAGAAACAACTGTGGCAGCTGAAGAGGAAACTTCAAATAATACATTACTGTATATCGTTGGAGCCCTTCTACTTCTTATTATAATCGTAAGTGTTTTCACTATTGCTAGACGGAAAAATATAAAATGATGGCATTGACAATTTTTAGTCAATTTTTACTCTATGTAAGTTTAGCTCTTCTAATGGGATCATTACTCTTATACTGTATCCCTGAAACAGTTCGTCCGAAAATTGATATTCCTGCAAAGTGGATCATTGTAAGTGCAGTCATTCTGCCTTTTGTCACTTTTGTACCGAATATTCAGTTGCTGACAATTTTGACACCGCAGTTTGGTTTCATTGAATCAGTAGGCATGTTGCTTGTAAAATTTAAAGTTGGCCATTCATGGCTCGCTATCGCAGGTTTCACCATTATTTTGCTTATAGTGCTTCGCCAATTTCTAAAGAAACCGTCTAAGCTTATAGCGATCATGGCGATTTTTATTCTAATCGCAATAATGGCAGCAATAGGTTATATAAGTCATGCAGGTTCTATGACAGGGATTGTCGGATCGGTACTGGATTTTGTCCATCTTCTAGCCATCAGTATATGGCTCGGCATTTTAATGATGATGAGCTTCTTCTCAAAAGATGCGCAAAATTGGGAAGCCTTTTTAAAATGGTTCTCCCCTGTTGCACTTGTAGCTTTTACAGCTGTTGCTTTAACAGGTGTCCTTATGACTGACACAATCGTACCGGGCTATGTGACAAGCTGGTCGAGCAATTACGGACAGTTTCTATTTATTAAGCATGTTCTGCTAGTACCTTTGACAGTTATTATTTTAGCTAACAGTCTGCTTATAAAACTGAAAATGAACAAGCCATTATTTGAACCACGTACATGGGTAAGGATTGAAACGATATTGCTCGTATTGATTTTGTTCATTACCGCGCTATATAGTGAACAACAGCCACCCAGCTTTTATGTTCAGGAAATTTCACCGTTTTTTGAACTATTTTACCGGAGCTCGATTGAAGCAGGCATGCGCGGATATTTCCAAATGACAGGTATCGGGTTAGGGTTTTTCCTCATGACTGCCTTGTTCATTGGGCTTGTCATTGTAAGCTATATTAAACAGCTACCGGTCGTTGTATCGGCTGCCATGACTTTTGCGATTACATTATGTTTTTACATGGGCTTTATGTCGATTGTATTTTTTAAATAACTACCAAAAATAAAG
>Ga0182739_1005218_pt1 | contig 10383 bp, 8 predicted proteins | sample eDN5th30CBELigBY_FD_128873 | JGI IMG/M metagenome (GOLD analysis project Ga0182739, IMG submission 128873) | Enriched backyard soil microbial communities from Emeryville, California, USA - eDNA 5th pass 30_C BE-Lig BY (version 2) (version 2) | ecosystem: Environmental > Terrestrial > Soil >...
CTGACGCGAGGCGGCGACCGACAATCTGCCCGAGAGGTCGGTGAACAGGCTTTGCTGGTCGGCCAATGCCCCGGATTGCCGGGTGAAGTTGAAGAGGAACCCCAGACCCGCGATAAGGACCAGCAGCCCCGCCGCCGCCAGCGATCCGCGCCAGAACCATGTCCGGCGCTCCTCGGCGCGCGGGTCGAAGATCCCCAGCCCGGCCTCGCCGAAGATCACCTTGTCGAACAGATCATGCAGGAAGAAGGACCGCTTCTCGCCCATGGCGCGATGGGGTGCGGGCGCGGGCGAAAGGCCGAAGCCCGCCGAAAGGCCCGCCAGCATCCGGTCCAGCGGCGAGCCCTCCTGCGTGGCCGAGGTCAGGTAGATCCCGCGCAGCCACGGCGCCTGCTCATAGCGGTTCTCGCTGAACGCGGCCTCGATCAGCAGGCGCAAGGGCTGGTCGATGCGCTCGAACTCGGCCGGAAAGCGGAAGATCGCGGCACGCTGGGCCAGCGCCGGCTCTTCGGCCAGCCGGGCATCGAGCCGCCCTTCGAGGACGGCCCCCATCCCGTGCAGCTCACGCGTGACCGCATCCGGCTCGGGCAGGGCATCGACCGGCAGCGTCGCGCCCCAGACCTGCGCCCGCTCATGCGCGGTCATCGCGCCGAAGAAGGCCTCGAACCCCGGCAGCAGATCGGCCTTGGTCAGCAGCAGATAGACCGGAAGCTGCATTTCCAGCCGCTCGCCGATCTCGGCCAGCCGCTTGCGGATTTCGCGCGCATGGCGGCGCAGCACGGTCTCGGGGGAGAGGAGGTCTTCCATCGACAGCGCCACGATGACGCCGTTCAACGCCCGCTTGCCGCGATGCTTCTTCAGCAGGTCCAGAAACGCGCCCCATTCTGCCGCGTCCTGCTGGGCGTCGCTCGACTGGTCGGTATAGCGCCCGGCCGTATCGACCAGCACCGCCTTTTCGGTGAAGAACCAGTCGCAATTCCGGGTGCCGCCGACGCCTTTCAGGTCATCGGAAAGCGCGATCGGGAAATTCAGGCCGGATTGGCGCAAGGCCGTGGTCTTGCCTGTCGCGGGGGGACCGATGATGACATACCACGGCATCTCGCGCAGGAAGCGCCGCTTGCCCAGACGCGAGCGGGCGAGCGAGGCCAGAACCTCCTGAAAGCGCGTCCCGATCTCGTCCCCCGCGCCGGGTTCGGCCGCGATCACCGAAGGCGCGGCCAGCTCGGTCACGAACATGCGGTTGCGCCGCGCCGCGCGAATCTGGCCGATCAGCAGGATCACCAGCCACAGGACGAGGATCGCGCCAAGGCAAAGCACTCGGATCTCGACGCTTTCCAGCGGCGCGCTTTCCCCGACCGAGATCAGGGGGCCATAGAACCAGATCGCCGCGGCCAGCAGCGCAAGCCCCACGAAGGTCCAGAAGCCGCGTGACAGCAGGAAGCGGAAAATGGCTTTGATCACCCGCATCATTGGCGTTTCTCGATCAGGATCTCGACCCGGCGGTTCTTGGCCTGACCCGCGCGGGTTGCATTATCCGCGACCGGCTTCAGCGCGGCATGGCCGTCGGAGCGGACCAGTTCGGCGGGAACCCCGGCCTCGGCCAGCGCGGTGGCGACGGTCTTGGCCCTTGCCTCCGACAATCCCTGGTTCGAGGCGAAGGGATTGCTGCGCTGGACCGGAACGCTGTCGGTATGGCCGCTGACCAAGACGCCGCCGACGCGGTGGATATTGGCCGCGATGGTCTTGCCGATTGCGTCGATCAGCGGATCATAGGCCGGGTTCAGCGTGGCCTTGGCCGAGCGGAAGACCTCGGGATTGCTGGCCTGCACGGTCAGGACGACCAGCGCCGCCGTCTCCTTGCCCTGCATCGCCGGCAGCAGGGCCTTGGGCACGGCCGCCTCGAACAGCGGCAGCATGGCATCCGTCACGGGCGCGGCGGGCAGGGCGGGCACGTCGCTTTGCCGGGGCGGGCGGAAGATCGCGGCGCGGTCGGGGGGTGGCAGCCCCGCCACCTGCGCGAAAAGCCCCTCGGCCTTGCCGGCCAGATGGATCGAAAGGCCGGTATGCATGACCAGCACCAGCCCCGCCGCGCCCAGCCAGATGGTCCAGAGCGGGACGGCGAAGCGCCTTGGCGTATCGGGTGCGGCCACGCCCGCCGCATGGGGGCCAAGCGGGGCCGCCTCGCGCTCGGGGTCGCGCAGCAGCCTTGCGATCTGGCTACGCAGCGCCACCAGCGCCCCTTCGCCCTGACTGCCCTGCACCCGATACTTGCCCCGAAAGCCAAGACAGAGGCAGAGCCATGCCAGTTCCAGCAGGTCGCGCTCGACGGCGGGATTGCGCATCAACCCGTCCAGCCGGTCGAAAAAGCGCGTGCCGGCATCGACCTCACCGCTGATCTGCGTCACCAGCGGATGCCGGGGCCACGCGCTTTGCGACCCCCAAGGCGTGTTGAGCGCAAGATCGTCCAGAAGCGCCGCGACGAACCACGCGCCCTGATCGGCCTGCGTCAGCGCCAGACCCTTGGCGACCGAGGCATCGCGCCCCTCGGTCAGCACCGCCTGCAGCCGGGCGCGCAGCGCGTCGGGCTGGTCGGGCGGGTTCGCGCGCTCGAGTTCCGGGGCGAGTTCCAGCAAGGTCGCATGACTTGCGACCAGAGGGTTGGGGTGGAGCCTTCCCGGCCGCGCACGCGGCGCCTGTCCAGCGGGGCCGGAGGACCATGAGGGCTGGTTCACCGGGGGCGACTGCCATGCCGCAGGCGGGGTCGAGGGTCCGCCCGGCGTCTGGGGCGTCGCCGCGCGTCCCGCGCCCAGCGGACGGATGCGGGTGCGGTTGCTGTCGCCAAGGCCGAAGGGATCGTTGCTGTCGCCCATCGCCCCCTACCTGCTGATCGCGTAGCAGTCGATCTCGGGCTCGCGCTCCAGCGTGCCGGACACGCCCAGAACGAAACCCGGCGCGCTTTGCAGCCGGGTCCAATGTTCGGATTTCCGGTCCAGTTCCAGACAAAGACGCTCGCCGTCATAGGGGATCTCGCGCGGCTGGGAATGCAGCGGCCGGAGCGGGATACCCGGCAGGCGCGAGGTCCAGAGCGTCTCGAACTCATCCGCCGCGCCGACCGTGACCTGACGGGTGAAAAGCTGGATCAGCCGGTCATCCGACATCTCCGAGCCGACGCGCAGCACCACCCGGCTGGAGCGCAGGAATTCGGGATTGTCGATCCGCACCTTCCAGACATTCGGGGCGTGCCGGGCGACAGGCAGGCTGCGCGACTTCGGCTCGACATGGCGCAGCGACAGGATGAGCGAGCGCAGCGCATCCGCAAGCGCCGCATAGGCGGGCCGCGGATCGGCATGGTCGTAATCGGGCAGGGTCGAGAGCCTGCGCGTCGACGATCCATAGGTCGCCATCCGCCCCGCCAGCCCGGCCAGCTCCTCGAAAAGCGCGGACGGATGGGCCTGATCCTGCGCCAGAAGATGCTGGAGCCGCGGCCGCGCGGCATTGGCAAGGTCGAGGATCAACAAGTTCTCGACCGAACGGCCCGTGCCGCCCAGCACCATCCCGCCTTGCGCCTCGATGATGCGGTCGAGACCGGTGACCAGTTCCTTCAGGAGGCCCGCATACCAAGGCGCTGCCGAAAGCCGCAGCGCGGGCGGCAGCCAGCCTTCGGTCAGGGCGACGCGGCCATCTGCGGCAAGCCCGTCGATCCCGGTAAGCGGCAGCGTCACCGCGCCGTGATCCGGCTCTCCGGGCAGGATGAGGCGGGTCGAAAGGCGCGCAAGCTCGACCTCGGCGGGCTCGGATCCGCCGCGGATCTCGTCCTCCAGCGTCACCCATTCGCCGCGCCAGCGCGCACCTGCGGGATCGGCATGGACCGGATCTATCGACGGCGCGCCCGGCTGGCGGGGCGCGATCCCCAGCCGCACGACGCCCGCGGGCGTCGCCCGCCCGACCGTCGCCGGCTGCGGGGCGGGGGCATCGGTCGGGATGCGGAAGGGCGTCCCGTCGGGCAGCAGCCCCTCGGCCTTGGCCAGCGCCACCTGCCCGGCATCGAGCGCGGCGGGGTCCAGCGCCAGCGTCACGAAACCCCATGCCTGATGCGGCAGCCCGCCCAGCATCGCCCGCAACAGCGCGGCGAAATGCCGGTCCTGCTGCTGGAAATGCTGCGGTCTGAGGAAAAGTCCCTCGGACCAGACGACGCGGTTGCCTTCGGCCATGATGCGCTCCTCAGGCGGGGGTCATGGTGACGCCGGATGGTCCTGCGGTCACGGCGAAGGCGGATTTCCCGGTCGGAGACACTGCGGCCTTCGCCCGAACCGATTTCCCCGCCGGGTTGCGATAGCCCGCGACGACCGCGACCGCCGTGGTCGAGGGATCGAGGACCAGCGCCTTGGTCGCGGTCCCGCCCGGCGCCAGCGTCACCGACTCGGCCTTGACCAGATCGGCGCCAAGCGCGGTGGCGGGATCCTGCAGCGCAAGAGGATCGGCCGCGTCGAAGGCGGCCGCGCCGCGCAGTTGCAGGATCTGCAGGGTCAGGGGCCGCCCGCTGCCGTCCGGGCCGGGATTGGCGTCGGCGGTGTTCGACAGGCTTAGATCGACCGTTCCCGGTCCCTTGGGTCCGCAGGCCGCGATCAGCGCCAGCGTTCCAAGCCCCGCAAGTGTGGCCCGGCGCGAGAAGAGGGTGCGGGTCATGTCATGTCTCCTCCTTGTTTGAAATTTCATAGGCATTGCGAAAATCCGCGCCGACCTCGCCAAGGAAGCGGTCCTCGGCCGCGCGTGCGATCTGGTTCCAGCGCTCGGCATAGGCGTCCCAGAGCAGCGCGGACTTGCCCCCCGCCATCAGCTTGCGCAGCGTCCCCGCCTCGGCCAGTTCCGCCTCGATCGCCTCGGGCGAAAAACGATCGATCATCTGGCGCAGCGCCGATTGCAGACCCTGCCAGCTTCGCATGTGGTGGTCGGCGAGGTCGCGGAAGGATTCCGCGATGGCGGCATCGGGGTCGAGATAACCGGCACCCCGATGCGCGATCAGCGCCTGTACCTGCTCCTCCGGGAGGACGAGGAATTTCAGCGGGTTGACCTCTTCCGGGCCAAGGGTGGTGCGCGCCACGCCCAACGATCCCTTTTCGCTCGCGCGGATGCGCAGCAAGGCGACCATCCCCTCGGCCAGCATCCGATAGCGGCGGCCGATCGCCTCGAGGTCGAGGTTCTCGGCCCCGGAAATCTCCAGCCCCGCGCCTTGGAGGAAGGCTTCGGCGGCCTCCACCGCCTGCCGCGCTGGCGGGTCGGAGGGGGGCGGCGGTGGCCTCGCCTCGGGACCGGCGGGCGTCGGGTCCGCGGGGTTGACCGCTGCCGGGCTGGGCGGGACCGTTGCCGGAATGGCCACCGGCGTCGGCCCCCAGCCCCAGTCGTCGGACGCGGATTCCAGCGCCTCCAGATGGGTGGAAACCGGGTCGAGGGTGAAGGGATCGTCGAAATCGGCGGGCGGACTTGCCCGCTCGACCTCGACCGGCTCGGGTGCATCGCGCCCTGTCGTCCTCTCGAAGGGCTCGGGCAGTTCGGCGGGGCGGGGCGGCGGCTCGGCGGGCGCTTCGTGCGGGGCGAAGAACGGATCGAGCCCCATCGCCGGTTCGCCGATAGCCGGCGCGGGGGAGGCGGGATCCTCTGCCGCCAGAAACTCGACCCCCAGCAGGACATCGCCCAGCCGCAGGCGCATCCCGTCGCGCAGCGCCGCGCTCTGGCCCTGGCCCAGAGGCTCGCTCGCCAGGTCGAGGAAGAGGCCGCCCGAACTGGTATCGGTGATCGTCCACCCCTCGCCCGCCGCGGCGATCAGGCAATGCCGGCGCGAGACGAATTGCTCGGGATCGACAAGGCACCAGTCGCAGCCCGGCTCGCGCCCCAGAACGGCATGGCCAGCCTCGAGCCGGAACTCGGTCTGCGGCTGGGGCAGCGGGCTCGACAGCACGATGAGACGCAGCACTCCCATCACGCGGCCCGCCTTTGATCCAGCGGCAGCGCAAGGTCGCTGCGATCGCGCGCCCCGGATGCGGCAAGCCAACCCAGCCGACCCAGCTCGACCCCGCGCCCCAGTTCCGGCGCGGGCACCGCCCCGGCGGCCAGAACAAGCCGCAGGTCGAAGCCAAGCGCCTCGCCCATGACGAATGCCAGCAGCCGGACCAGCGCGGCCCGCGCGGGACCGTCCTGCATCAGGGCGCGATATTGGGGCAGGTCCAACGGGCCGACCCGGATCTCGACCCGCGATTGGGGCTGGTAAAGGCGCGGGCCGACCACCGCGCCCGCCCCCAATCCGGCATGGGCCGACCCAAGGCGCGTCGCCAGATGCGCGGGGATGGCCTGCCAATGGGGCGCGAACTCGACGATCTCGACCCTTGCGCCAAGCTGGTCGGAGAGCAGTTCCGCAAGCGTCTCGGGACTGCGCAGACTGCCCGCGAGCGAGGTGGCGTGGCGCAGCGCCAGCTCCGGGTCGTCCAGCGAGAGCGCGGTTCCGGGCAGCCCGATCCCGGCGATGGCCGCCAGCATTGAAGCGAAGCGGCCACCGTCACCATGATCGGCGCTGACGGCGGGTTGAGCATCGGCAAAGGTCCGGTAGTAAAGCGCCATCATCCGATGTTGCAGCAGGTTGCAGAACTCCAGAAAGCTGCGATCGGCCCCCGGCTCCGCCTTGTCGTCGCCGCTGAACCAGCGCTCCGAGAGGCGTTCGAGGATGCGCCGGCTGAGATGCAGGGGCATCGGGCCTTCCGGGCCGAACAGGCCGGTGGTTTCCAGCATGATCCGGGCGGGCGCGTCGGGCTGGGCTGCGGACCATGACGAAACCTCGCAAGGGGCCGGGCCAAGCCGCACCTCCTGACCAAGGCGGGCGGGTTCCTCCTGCGCGCTGCCGGCATGGCCGAAACCCTGCGCGGCACTCTCCATCCGCCGCATCAGCTCGAAGGCCTCGACGGTGGGGGGCAGATCGGTCAGATCCGGGCGCGCAGACCGGGACGCATCGGCCATGTCACCTCCTCTTGCTTGTGGATAAGGCGGGTGCGACTGCGCACGAAGGCATTGACCGAAGCGTGACGGGCAAACAGCCGGTCAAGCAGCGCGGGCAAGAGCAGATGGCTTGCCCCCGCAAGCATGCTTTCGTCGATTTCGAGCGTGATTTCATCCCCGCGCCCGAAGGCCAGCGGGCCGGGCAGGGCGAGCCTCTCGATCACCGGCCTGCTGGAAACCGAGGCGACGGCACGCGCATGACGCGCCAGCGCCGGATCGCCGCGATCGGCGTAAAGGCCAAGCAGCGCCGCCAGAGGCGCACCGTCGCGCCCCGCTTCGGCCAGCGACAGGTGCCCCGAGGAGAGCTGCGCGACCAGCCGCCATGTCAGGTCATCGCCGCGCCGCCCGGCCGCCTGAGGCGACGGGCCGGACAGCGCCGGTTGCGGCCGGCGCATCGTGCCCAGCAGCTCGACGCGGCTGACCGGCTCGGCCCCCTCGGGCGTCAGGCGCGGCGTGTCGTCGAGGATCGGGATGTCGCGATTGGTGCAAAGCGCGCGGATGTCCAGACGCCGGGGCGCCTCGCTGCTGCGCGAGACCGAGATCCACAGATCGTCGCCGGGATAGGAGCTGCGCATCTGGCCGCGCCTAACCTCGTCGCTGGCGGGACGACGGGGACGGCGCTCGGTCCACCAGCGCGCGCCAAGGCGCCTGCGCGCCTCGGGGGCGTGGACCGGGCAGAGAACCGCCGCCTCGCCCTCGCGGTCGGCATCGGCGACCCTGAGCAGGCGGAAGATCTCGAAATCGCGGGTGCGGCCGCGATCGGCATGGACCGGATGGGCGGTGGCGCGGGGCTCAAGCTCGACGAAATTGCACTCTTTCTCGAAGAGGTTGACCATCGGGACGCCGAAAAGCCGCAGATCCGCGGCCGAGAGCCCCGCAAGCCCCGGTTGCGGGCGCGAGAAGAGGATCGCGATGTCGAGGGCCTCGCCCTCGCCGCAAGCGCGGACCGCGTCGGCAAGCCCATGCAGTCGCAGGAAATGGAAGCGCTCGGGCATCAGGAAATAGTCGCGGAGCAGGCGAAACCCCTCGAAGCTTTGCCGCAGGCGCGGCGTCAGCCCTTCGCTGTCATCGACGCCGACCATGCCCGGGGGCGGCGCGATCAGGCCGGGATGCGCCCCGGCGCCGGCGGGTCGCAGGACCGTGATGATGGCATGGCCGAAGACCCCGTCCAAAAGCGCGGGCGCGCGCGGGCTTCCCGCATAGCAGATGTCCAGACGATCGAGCGACATTGCCGCAAGCCCGACCTGCCCCGCCGCCTGCAGGGTGAGGGTGATGCCCGCCTCGGCCCCGGCGACGGCGATGCCCGCCGCCGCGAGCGCGCCCCGGTCCGGCAGATAGGCGGCAGATTTCAGCGCGATCGGCCAGAGCGTCACGTCTTGCGCGGTGCTGTAGGTCGCGCGGGTCGCCAGCCCCTCATGGCTCGCGGCGGAAAAACGACTGCCACGGGCCACGACATGCCCGTTTGCCATGGTCTGCACCTGCGGGCCGGGATGGAGGACGGTCATGCACATGGCGGGCGCCGGCGCCGCGAGATCGGGCCAGAGCGTATCGAGAACGCCTGCGGTGAAACGCTGCCCCTCGGCCTCGACCTTGATCCGGGTCCGGGCGGCGAGGAAGGCCACCCCCTCCAGCAGACGCTCGACATAGGGGTCGGGGCAGGGCTGGGATTCGAGCGAGAGGTTGCGCGCCACATTGGGATGGAGGGCCGCAAACTCTCCGGCCAATTCGCGGATGTGACCCAGTTCCGCCTCGTAGGCCGCAAGAAAGGCGCGATCCATCAGCCATCCTCTAGCGCGGTCACGGCCATGCCGGTGTCCAGATCGACCGTGGTGAGCAGCCGCAGCCGTTCCGGCGCGGGCGTCATCATCAGCAGCCCCTCGATCTGGATGCGCAGGCCGACGCTGGTTCCGGGCGCGACCGTGACCCGGATCGTGTCCCGGCGCAGCCGCGGCTCATAGGTGGCAAGCACCTCGCGCAGCTCGCGGGCCAGCGCCTCATGGTCGAAATCCCCGGCGCGCCGCCCGGCAAATGAGGGCACGCCGAAATTCAGGACCGAGCGGCGGACTTGGGGGAAATCCGCAAGCAGGTCGGCCGGATCCTCGGCCCCGCTTGCGCTGCCAGCGGAGGGGTTGCGGCGTTCGAAATCGCTGAACTCATAGCGCGCCTCCAGCCGTTCGATGCCGAACAGATCCTCGATATCGCGGCGCACCGCCTCGCGCAGCCGGGCGGGCGTGACGAGGATGCCTTGCTCCTGCAAAAGCGCATGGCGCTGGCGAAGCTGGGCAAGCGCCGCCCTGTCGCGGGCTTTCTCGTCCTTCCGGTTCTCGGCGGAGGCGTCTTCCGGGTGCGCCGAGAGGGCGGCTTCCAGCCGCGCGATCTCGGCGCCGATCCCGGGCAGGTCATCGACAAGCCGGTCCCAGAGGCTAGGCTGCACCATCTCCCGCCGCGCGGCGAGGGGGGCGACGGTTTGCGGGTGTTCTGGGATCTGGCCGGCCATCTGACATTGCACCCGCGAATATCACGCGAGTTCCATCAGGTTATATTCAACCTCATGCTCGTCGCCTCCGGTCTGGTCGTCTTTCTGGACGGTGTATTTGATGCCGATATTCTTGAAGGAGATCGAAAAGCTTTCTGTAAACGAGTCGAAGCCGCCGCTCGCATTATAGGAAGTGAGAATGCAATCGGTCAGGGTGATGATCAGATAATCCAGATGCTCCTCGCCGGAATCTTTCCGTGCGGTGAAGACCACCTCGTCAAAGGCCTGCGCATTCATACAGGCGAGCGCCAGATAGGGCGAGGCCGCGTCATAGGTCTTGCTGCATACGAGATCGCCGAAACTGGCATGTGCCCCGGTATGCCCGCCGCCTTTCGCGCGCGTGGCGTGCTGGACGACGCCGAAGCTCACGGCGTCGATATCAATTTCATCCTCATGGCCTTTAAGTCGCGATTCTCCTTTGATCTTGGGAACTTTGAGGGTGCCGGTTGCCATTTGATGACTCCTCTTGAGGAAAGGCGGGGTTCAGTATCGCAAAGGCCTTCGGGCCGTGGCCGGTCCGAAGGCGAGCCTCATACCCCCTTGACCGAGGGCAGTTCGGAAACCAGCCGGAGCGAGGCGTTGATCCCCTCGAGCTGGTAATGGGGGCGCAGGTAGAAGCGCGCGGCATAATAGCCGGGGCGGCCCTCGACGCTTTCAACCCGGACCTCGGCAGCGGCCAGCGGGCGCTTGGCCTTGGCGGCCTCGTTCGCCATGGCGGTATTGGCCAGGACATAGCGGTTGATCCATTCCGAGAGCCACCGCTCCATGTCCGAGCGTTCCTTGAAAGTGCCGATCTTGTCCCGCGC
>Ga0182739_1005219_pt1 | contig 10382 bp, 5 predicted proteins | sample eDN5th30CBELigBY_FD_128873 | JGI IMG/M metagenome (GOLD analysis project Ga0182739, IMG submission 128873) | Enriched backyard soil microbial communities from Emeryville, California, USA - eDNA 5th pass 30_C BE-Lig BY (version 2) (version 2) | ecosystem: Environmental > Terrestrial > Soil >...
GGTGATGGGGATCACCCGGGCGCTGCGCCTGGGCACCCAGTGCGGGGTGATGGCGCTGGGTGCCTGGCTGGTGCTCGAGAGCCAGTTGACGCCTGGCGGGATGCTCGCCGCCTCCATCCTGCTGAGCAAGGCGCTGGCCCCGATCGAGCAGATCGTCGGTGCCTGGCGCATGCTGAGCGCCGCTCGGGAAAGCTGGGCGCGTGTCTGCACCGGTCTTGCCCGGCAGGAAGCGGACGACGTCCGGACCAGCCTGCCGGCACCGGCCGGACGGCTGGCACTGGAGGGGGTGCGGGTGACGACGGAGCGCGGGGTCGACCTCCTCCATGGCATCGACCTGCAGCTGGCGCCGGGCCAGTGCCTGGCGGTCGTCGGCGCATCGGGCTCGGGCAAGAGCACGCTCTGCCGGGTCCTGGCGGGCCTCCTGCCGCCGGGCGAGGGCAGTGTCCGGCTGGATGGCGCCAGCCTGCAGCACTACCGTCCGGACGAACTGGGTCCTGCGGTCGGCTACCTGCCCCAGGAGCCGATGCTGTTCGCCGGCAGTGTCCGCGCCAACATCGCCCGGCTGCAACCGGATGCCGACGATGCGGCCGTGGTCGCGGCGGCACGGCTCGCCGGTGCGCACGAGATGATCCTGGGCCTGCCCGAAGGCTACGACACGATGCTGGCCGATGGCGGGGCGCCGCTCTCAGGGGGCCAGCGCCAGCGCCTGGGCCTCGCCCGCGCCCTGTTCGGCCGGCCGCGCCTGATCGTGCTGGACGAGCCGAACAGCCAGCTCGATGCCGCGGGCGACACGGCACTCGCCGACACGATCGAGCGCCTGAAGGCGGATGAAGCCACCATCGTCCTGGTGACCCACCGGCCCCAGGCCCTGCAGAAGGCCGACCTGCTGCTCGTGCTGGAGCACGGCCGGGTCGCCCGGTTCGGGCCCTGCCAGCAGGTGATGGCGAACCTGGTCCGCCCCGTCCGCGCCGCCTGACGCTTCAGGAAAAGGAACCTCCGATGAACACCCACCACGCCGACCTGCGACGCGGCACCTCGCTGCGCACCCCGCTGCTCGCCGCCGTGGCGATCGGCCTCGCCTTCTTCGGCGGCTTCGGCGGCTGGGCCGCGACCGCTCCGCTCGCCGGTGCCGCCCTCGCACCCGCCGTGGTCGTGCCCGAGGGCAGCCGCAAGCAGGTCCAGCATCTGGAAGGCGGGATCGTCCGCCGGATCCTGGTGCAGGACGGCAACCGGGTCGCCGCCGGCCAGCCGCTCGTGGAACTGGACGACACGTCGGCCAGGGCCGCCCATGCGGGACTGCTGGCGCGCTGGGCGGCCCTGGCCGGCGCGCAAGCACGCCTGGAGGCCGAGCAGGCCGGGCGGTTCACGGTGACCTTTCCGCAGGACCTGCTCGACGCGGCAGGACAGGATCCTGTCCTGGCCGCGATCCTGGCGGGAGAGCAGGAGCGGCTGGCGAGCCGGCGCAGCGCGCTCGCCGAACGCCGGACGGTGCTCGAGCGGCAGATCGCCGAGACGCAGGCGACCCAGGCCGGACATGCCGCCGCGATCGCCAGCGGCGAGCGGCAGCAGGCGCTGATCGAGGAGGAGGGGAAGGGGATCCAGGAGCTCTTCCGGCGTGGCCTGGAGCGCAAGCCGCGTGTCCTGGCCCTGCAGCGGGCCGAGGCGCAGATCGCGGGAGCGGTGGCCGCCGCCCGGGCCGAGCTGGTCCGGGCCGACCAGACGATCACCCGCCTGCGCCAGGAAATCCGCAGCCTGGAGACCGACCACCAGGACGAGATTGCCGCGGAACTCGTCCGCACGCGCGCAGCGCTGGCGCCGGTGGCACAGGAGCTGGCCAGCACCGAGGATCGCCTCGCCCGCACCGTCCTGCGGGCACCGGTGGCCGGGACCGTGGTCGACCTGCGCCTGAAGACGGTGGGCGGGGTGGTGGCGGCCGGCCAGCCGCTCCTGGACATCGTGCCGGATTCGGCGGAGCTGCTCCTGGAGGCCAGGGTCGCTCCGGTCGACATCGACGAGGTCCATGCCGGGCTCCAGGCGGAAGTCCATCTGCTGGCCTTCCGCAGCCGCAACCTCACCCGGATCCGGGGCACGGTGCGCGCCGTGTCGCCCGACCGGCTGCAGGATCCGGTGACCCACCAGCCCTATTACCTGACCCGCGTCGCCGTCGATCCCGCGAGCCTTCCCGAGGGCGTCGCGATGGCGCCGGGCATGCCTGCCGAGGTGATGATCGTGACCGGCGAGCGCACCCTCCTGAGCTATCTGGTCCAGCCGATCACCGAGACGCTGCGCCGGGGCATGCGCGAAAGCTGAAGGACGCGCCGCATCCGTCAGGGACGGCCGGCCCGGGCCAGTTCCTCCGCCACGGCGCGCCGGACCTCGGTCGGCCGGAGCGGCTTCTCCAGATGCCGGCCCGGCATCTGTTCCTCCTTCGGCAGCGACCTGGAGAGCGTGTCGCCGGTCATGAACAGGAACGGCGGCGGGTGCGGCAGGCTCGCCGAGAGCGCCTCCAGGTGCAGCCCGTCGATCTTCGGCATGCGCAGGTCGCTCACGACCAGATCGACCGGCTGGGCCGCGAGGATGCGCAGGGCCTCCTCGCCGTTCGAGGCCGCCAGGACCTGGTGGCCGTCCAGCTCCAGGGCCTCGCTCAGCAGCTCGACGATCTCCGCCTCGTCGTCGACCACCAGGATGCGGGCGCGCGGACGCAGGGGAGCCGTCTCGTCGGCCGATGATCCGGCTTCCGCATGGGGCAGTGCTGCCGGCAGCCGGATCTCGAAACATGCCCCGCCGGGCGCGCCTTCCCCGGCGGCAATCGTGCCGCCGTGCTGGGTGACGATGGCATGGCACAGCGTCAGGCCCAGCCCGGTGCCCACCCCGATCGGCTTGGTCGTGAAGAACGGGTCGAAGATCCGGCTGCGGCTGGCCTCGGGAATGCCCGGGCCATTGTCCTCGATCCGCAGGACGATCGCGGCCGCCTCGGTTGCTGCCGAGATCACGATCCGCCGTGCCGCGTTCTGCTCGCGCAGGGCCTGCTGGGCGTTGACCAGGAGGTTGGTCACGACCTGATGGAGCTGGTCCTCGTCGGCCAGCACCGGCGGCAGGTCCGGCTGGATCCGCCGCTCGACCTCGATCCCGTCCGCCCGCAACCCGTAGGCCGCCAGCTCGACCGCACCCTGCACGATGTCGGCGATCGCGACCGGCCGGCGGTCCCGGCTCTTCTGCCGGGCGATGGCCAGGAAGGTGCGCACGATCCGGGCACAGCGGTCGGCATTGCGCTGGATGCGCTCGGCCCGGCGGCGCGTGCCGCCATCGGCCGCCTCCTCCATCAGCATGTCGGCCTGGCCCAGCACGACCGAGAGCGGGTTGTTGAGCTCATGCGCGACGCCGGCCAGCAGGGAGCCCATCGCGGTCAGCTTCTCCGCCTGGTAGAGCGCGTCCCGCTGGCGCTCCATCTCCTCCTTCAGCCGCTTCTGCTCGGTCAAATCGACGAAGCTGGACAGCACCACGTCCTGGCCGCCGAGCGTGGTGGCCCGGCAGCGCATCAGCGCCGGGAACACGGTCCCGTCGGCGCGCCGGAGCGTCACCTCCATGGCATCGATGTGCCGGGTGTCCCTCAGGCGCTGGTAGATCTGCTCCCGCTGCAGCGGGTTCTCGTAGAAGCGGCCGATCTCGCCCGCTGCCATGGTCGCCAGGGTGACGCCCAGGCTCGCCAGGAACGAGGCGCTGGCGAACAAGGGCTGGCCATCGGCCATCCGCATCACCGCGAGCGGCATCGGATGGGCCTCGACCAGTTCCCGAAAGCCGCGCTCGCTGCGCCGCAGCTGCTCCTCGGCGCGCCGTTCCGCGGTGACGTCACGCCCGACCGACTGGTAGCCGATCAGCTCGCCGGCCGGATCGAAGATGGCGCGATCCGTCCAGTGCTCGTACCGGTCGACCCGGCCGTTCCGGTGCAGCACGACCTCCGTGCCAACCGTCGGATCCGATTGGGTCAGCCGTCTGAGCCGCAGGCCGAACCTCTCGCCGTCCGCGGGGTCGATCAGCTCGAGCATCGAGCGCCCGACGATCTGGTCCGGGCGTTCGCCGCGCTTGCGTGCGAAGGCGGCGTTGACGAAGGTGATGGTCAGGTCCGGGGCCAGGCGGATGATGTATTCGCTCTGGTCCTCCACGATCGACCGGAAGAAGGCCTCGCTGGCTGCCAGCCGCTCCTGCGCGCGCTTCTGCGGGGTGATGTCGACATCGAAACCGGCGATCTCGACGGTTTCTCCCGCCGCATTGCCGATCGGGAAGCGCAGCACCAGCGACCAGGCATAGTCCTCCACCCCGGGCAGGAACTCCTCGGCGGCGCGCGCCTGGCCTGAGCGGAGGACCTCGCGATCGTGCCCGGCGATGACCCTGGCCTCGGCCGGGCCGAACAGGTCGTGGGCGGTGCGGCCCAGCACCTGGTCCAGCGGCCGGCCGAACACCCGTTCCATTTCCGGGTTGGCCATCAGGTAGCGACCGTCCAGCGCCTTCACGTACATGCCGACCGGCGCGTTGGTCAGAAAGGCCGTCAGCCGCGCCTGGGTCTCCGCCAGGGCGGCCTGGGTCTCGACCTCGCGGGTGACGTCGCGCTTGATCGCCACCGACTGCACCAGCCGGCCGGCTTCGTCGAGCAGGGGCGAAATCGTGGCATCCTGGTGGATCAGGCGGCCGTCCCGGTGGCGGCTGACGATGCGGCCGGCCCAGGTGCGGCCCGCTTCCACGGTGGTCTCGATGTCCTGGTAGAAGTCCGGCCCATGGACGTCCGAGCGCAGCAGCGAGCCGGGCGTGCGGCCGAGCGCTTCCTCCGCGGTCCAGCCGGTAAGCGCGGTGAAGGCCGGGTTCACATAGATCAGCCGGTAGGCGGGATCGCAGATCTCGACCGAATCGCCGGCCTGCTCGACCGCTGCGGCCAGCAGGCGCAGCTGCTCCTCGCGGCGCTGCGCCGCGGTGACGTCGGTGGTCAGGATCACCCTGCCGCCATCGGCCATGCGGCGTTCCTGGATCTGCCGCCAGCCGCCATCGGGGTAGCGGATCAGGACCTCGCCGCGTGCCGCCTCGTGCATCCGAAGACGCCGATCGGCGAAGTCGCCGCCCATGTCCGGGTGGTAGACCGGCCCCCGGGCCGCCACCTCCGCCACCATCTCGGCAAAGGTCCGGCCCAGCCGTAGTGCCGGGCGGACATGGTCCGGCAGCAATGCTGCGTGACGGTCGTTGTAGTAGGTCAGCCGATCATGGCGGTCGAAGATCGCCAGCCCGTCCTGCAGCGCCTCGGCGGCGGCGAGGAACCGGCTCTCGGCGGCCTCCGCCCGTGCCAGCGCCGCCTCGAGGGCCGCCGTCCGCTCGGCAACCTTGCGCTCCAGCGTCTCGTTCACCTCGCGCAGCAGGTGCTGGGCTTCCCGGTGGGCCGTCTCGTCGATCACGCAGCCGACCATCAGCAGATTGCCAGTGGCCGGATCGACGAATGTCTCGGCCGCCTCGACCACATGGATGAGGCGACCGCTCCTGGTGTGGCAGCGATACCCTACCCGGTAGGAACCGCGCGTGCGCTTGATCTCCTCGATCCGCTCGACATAGGGCCCGGCATCGTCCGGATGGATCTTGGCGATGACCTGGGCATCGGTGCCCATGTCGGCCATGTAGTCGTCGACGCTTCGCTCGAAGATCGCGGCCAGTTGCTCGGAGCACCAAAGGCACCGCGCATTGGTCAGATCCCAGGTAAAGGCGCCCACGCCGGCCGTCGCGGTCACCTGGCGGTAGATCGCTTCACGCTCGGCGAGGCTGGGATCACGATAGGGCATCGGCGCGTTCCGTGGCGGCAGCACGGAGGAAGTGGCCCAGGTCATCCATGTTTTGCAATTGATGAAATGGGGCCGATGGTGGTGTCACCATCGGCCCGGACCTGGAAAACCAGGAGAAGATCAGAGCACGAAATCAGATGCGCTCAGGTTGATCGTGCCGAGCAGGCTGATCTGCATGTCGACGCCGATCCCGCCATGGTTGTTGACCTGGACGATCGTGTGGCCGTCCTCGTGGAAGTAGTTCACCTGGCCGATGCCGGCGATCGCCTTGGTGCCGCGGAAGGCGAAGGCATCGTCTGCGGTAGTGCCGGTGTTGGCGTCCATGGCCGACAGGTCGATCTTGTCCTGGCCCTTGGTGAAGTCGACGATGACGTCGCGTGACGCAGCACCCGGGCCACTCTCGGCGTTGCTGGTGTAGGCGAACACGTCCTTGCCGGCATTGCCGGTCAGCTGGTCCCGGCCGGAGCCACCATGGATGTAGTCGTGGCCGTCGCCGCCCTTGAGCACGTCGTTGCCGGCACCACCGTAGAGCTTGTCGTTGCCGCCCAGCGCATAGACCTGGTCGTTGCCGTTGCCGCCCTTGAAGACGTTCGCCTTGCTGTCGCCGATCAGGATGTCGGCATAGGCCGACCCGTCGACATTCTCGATGCTGATCAGCACGTCGCCGGTCGCATGGCCGAACTTGCCCGAGCCTTCCCCGTCGCCGTTGAGCGCGATCTCGACGCCGGCGTTGGAGCCTTCATAGGATGCCGTGTCGGAACCGTTGCCGCCGAGCAGGCGATCGGCCCCGCTGCCACCGCGCAGGAGATCGTCGCCATCGCCGCCCATCAGGACATTGTCGCGGTCATTGCCGATCAGATGATCGTTCTTGCCGGTGCCCTGGACGTTCTCGACATCGTAGTAGATGTCGCCAGCCGCCTCGCCGTAGTCGCCCCGGCCCTGCGCGAGATCGACCCGGACCGCGACGTTGCCGTACGCGTAGCTGACCGTGTCCTTGCCGGCCCCGCCATTGACATAGTCCTGGCCGGCTCCAGCGAAGATCCAGTCGTTGCCAGCCCCGGCATACACGGTGTCGCTGCCGCCATAGGTGCGGATCATGTCGCCACCGGCACCTGCTTCGATGCGGTTGTTGCCGTTGTCGCCGTCCAGGACGTCGTTGTGGGCGCTGCCGATGATGTTCTCGATGCCGAGATAAGTGTCGCCCTTGGCCTCGCCGGCCGTCCCGGTACGATTGAACAGGCTGGCCGACACGCCGGTCGTGGCCGCACTGAAGTCGAGCGTGTCGATGCCGGCACCGCCGTCGATCCGGTCGGCGCCGGCACCGCCGATCAGCCGGTCGTTGCCGCCGCCACCAAGGAGCTGGTCATTGCCGGCCCCGCCGCGCAGCGTGTCGTTGCCGTCGTCGCCCCACAGATAATCATGGCCGTCGCCGCCCTCAAGCACATCGTTGCCCAGGCCGCCGTTCAGCCAGTCGTCGCCCTGCTCACCCAGCAGCGTATCATTGCCGGCACCGCCATAGAGGGTGTCATTGCCTTCGCCGCCGTAGAGCCGGTCGTGGCCGTTGCCGCCATAGACCGTGTCGTTGCCCTTGGCGGCGAGCACGTCGTCGTTCCCGTCGAGCGCCCAGATCGTGTCGTTGGCGTTCGTGCCGAAAATGGTCTTGAGCAGACGGTCGTCGCCGTTGCTGCCATAGATGTTCGCCATGTCCGTCCTCATTCCGCTACTTGTCCGTGGCCCAGTGCCACTTCGTCGGTGAGGACGTTTTGCGGGTGACGAATTTCAGCCCTATGTCGCGAAGACCGGATAATTGCTTCAATCGTTTCCGGACATCCGGATGCCGCCATCCGGCGTGTTCGGGTCGAACACGTAGCCGACCCCGCGGACCGTCTTGATGTGCACCGGCCGGGCCGGGTTGGGCTCGATCTTGCGGCGCAGGCGCGTGACACGGATGTCGACGCTCCGGTCCAGGGGATCGTCGTCCTTGTGATGGGCGAGGTCGAGAATCTGGTCGCGCGACAGCACGCGCCCCGGCCGCGTCGCCAGGAAGCTGAGCAGGTCGAACTCCATGGTCGTCAGCGCCACCTCGGTCCCGTCCAGCCGTCGCAGGCGGCGGGCCGGCAGGTCGATCACGAAGCTGCCGAAGCGGATGCGCTCGCCCTTCTGCGGCGGCGGCTCGGCCATGCTCTTGCGGCGGCGCAGGACGCTGCGGACCCGGGCCAGGAGCTCGCGCAGGTCGAACGGCTTGGCGATATAGTCGTCGGCCCCGAGTTCCAGGCCGAGCACGCGGTCGGCGGGCTCGGCAATGGCCGTCACCATGATGATCCCGGCATCGCTGTGCTCGCGCACGTGCCTCGCCAGGCTCAGGCCATCCTCTCCAGGCATCCGCAGGTCCAGCAGCACCAGATCGATGCTGCTCTTCGCCAGCAGCTCGCGCAGTGCGACCCCGCCATCCAGTGCCGTCACCTGCAGGCCGCGGAGCGAAAGATAGTCGGCCACCGTGTCGCGCAGATCGATCTCGTCATCGACCACCACGATGTGAGCGTCCTGATCCACCATCTGCTTCACCCCAGCCATGCTGATGCCGCTACATGTCCGGTGCACGTCGCTCCATAGGGCCGCTGCGCCATTCCGGGATGACATCAGTAGGGCGCATTCTTGTCAGCCTGTCGTCAGAATTTCAGCTGCTCTGTTTCCATTGTTTCTGGGTCGGCCTGCCATTCCCGGCGCTGGCGGATCCCGCACCACGACCAAGCCCTCCGGCATCTGGTACAGTGGAAACAATCGGGCCGGCCCACGGACCGAGGCATGAAACACAGGCCTGCCATCAAGCCCGGAGCAACCGGAGGCTTGGCAATGGCAGCATGTGGTCAGGGAAGGGGGGAGCGCACGCGCACGGCGCTGGCCGCCATTATGGCAGGAACGCCCGGCCTCGGGCTGACCGCGGCAGCGGCCGCCACCTCCGATGCACTGGTCGTCCAGGCCGACCTGGTGCTCTCGTTGCTCGACATGGCGGCACTCCTGGCGATTGCCGTCGCGGTGCAGCGCGGCACCGCCAGGGCGGAGTGGCTGGCGCACTACCTGGTGACGCTGTCCATGATCGCGTCGCTCGTCATGATCTCCTGGCTGAGCCTGGCCCGTCTCACCATGCCGGCGCTCGCGGAGGGAGCAGGCCTCTGGCTGGCCCTGATCCTCAACAGCGTCCATGCGCCGATCAACGGCTGGCTGCTGGTGCGATGGCGGCGAGCTCACCGCAGCTCGCCCTCGCCCGCAACGGCGGGCCAGATGCGGCTGTTTGCAGACAAGCTGACCTCCAACCTGCTCATTTCCGGATCCATTGCCGCCACCGTCAGCCTGGGAGGCCATCGCCTGGCGCCGTTGGTCGATCCGGCCGCCGGCCTGGCCATGGTGGCAGCCACCATCTGGTGGACAGGTCCAGCCATCATGGCGACGCTGTGCCGAGTTGCAGAATCACTGGGCTGTGCGCTGCCGTCGGAGTCGCGCCGACCGCACTGATGACAGCTTGAAGGTGAGGAATGGCTTGCACCGCTACCTCTTCCCTCAGAGCCGCCTCAGCCACTAGCAACGCAAAGCCGCCCCAGGTCTCCCTGAGGCGGCTCCTCGACGTGGTGGCCGGGAGCTTCAGGACGCTGCAGCCGCCCTCCTGCCCGGACCAATCTCTTTCACAGACGCCGCTGGCAGATGCGGCCGGCTCTCCGAAAGCTCCGGGTTGCCTCCTTGGTGCGGGGCTGAGGTGCAGCACACCGTATATCCGGCCTCCGCCCATAGCGGCGCACGCCCCTGTCCCTGTTTCGGAACAGTAATCACGCTGCCTGATGAAGCTTCCGGCTTGTCCTGCGGACCGCTCGGCCACTCTGAGGATCGAAGAGATGGAGGGCGTTGCGGTCGATCTCCAGGCTGAGTGTGCTGCCGGTAGCAGGTGGCGTACGTCCGTCGACCAGCACCACGAGGCTCTTGTCGCCCACGAGCAGGTCGAGCTGGGCCTCGTCGCCCAACAGCTCGACCAGTTCTACCTTGGCATCGATGCGCCCGGCAATCGCCGCCTCCGGCAGCCGGCCCGGCAGTTTCAGGTCGCGCGCCCGAATCCCGATCGTCAGCGGGCTGCCGGGGGCGAGGCCGTCGAGCCGAGCGGCGCCGACATCCAGTGACCCGGACATGTACTCGATCCGGCCGTCCTTGCCGACCTGCCCATCCAGGAGATTGATGGTCGGGTTGCCCACGAACCGGGCGACGAACAGAGTTTCAGGCGCATGATAGATTTCCTGCGGCGTGCCCTGCTGCTCGATGCGTCCTCCGTTCATCACCACGATGCGGTCGGCCAGCGCCATCGCCTCGAGCTGGTCATGGGTGACGAAGATCGTGGTGGTGCCGAGCATGCCGTGCAGGCGCTTGATCTCCACCCTGAGATGGTCGCGCAGCTTGGCGTCCAGGTTGGACAGCGGCTCGTCGAACAGGAACACCGAGGGTGTCTTGATCATGGCCCGGGCCATCGCGACCCGCTGCTGCTGGCCACCCGACAGCTGGGCAGGCTTGCGGGCGAGCAGGCCA
>Ga0182739_1005220_pt1 | contig 10378 bp, 9 predicted proteins | sample eDN5th30CBELigBY_FD_128873 | JGI IMG/M metagenome (GOLD analysis project Ga0182739, IMG submission 128873) | Enriched backyard soil microbial communities from Emeryville, California, USA - eDNA 5th pass 30_C BE-Lig BY (version 2) (version 2) | ecosystem: Environmental > Terrestrial > Soil >...
CCTCGTCATCCTGACGGTGCTGCTCATCCTCGTCTTCTCGGTCCTCTTGTCCGATACGTTCCCGACGCTGCTCAACCTGCGCTCGATCATCGCCAACAAGACGATCATCGCCATCCTGTCGCTGGCCGCCATGATCCCCATGGCCTGCGGGCGCATCGACCTGACCATCGGCTATGGCATCGTGCTCTGGCATATCCTCGCCATCAGCCTGCAGACCATGTACGGCTTCCCCTGGCCCATCGCGGTGGCGGTGGTGCTGGTGCTCGGCGCGCTGACGGGCGTGCTGAACGGCCTGCTGGTCGAGGTCGCCAAGATCGACAGCTTCATCGCCACGCTGGGCACGGGCACCGTCATCTATGCCATCGCGCTCTGGCACACCGGCGGGCGGCAGGTCGTCGGCGTCCTGCCGGACGGCTTCCTGGCGCTGAACGGCACCATGGTCTTCGGCCTGCCGATCACTGGATTCTACGTGCTGGCGCTGGCGCTCGTCATGTGGATCGTGCTCGAATACCTGCCGATCGGCCGCTATGTCTACGCCATCGGCGCCAACCCTAAGGCGGCCGCGCTGAACGGCATTCCGGTCCGCCGCTTCGTCATCGGCGCCTTCATCGCCTCGGGCGTGCTTTCCGCCGTCGCCGGCGTGCTGCTCGCCTCGCGGCTGCGCATCGGCCAGGCGAGCGTCGGCCTCGAATACCTGCTGCCGGCGCTTGTCGGCGCCTTCCTCGGCTCCACCACCATCAAGCCCGGCCGCGTCAATGTCTGGGGCACGATGATCGGCGTGATCATCCTTGCCGTGGGCATTGCCGGCATCCAGCAATTCGGCGGCTCCTTCTTCGTCGAGCCGCTGTTCAACGGCGTCACGCTGCTCGTCGCCATCGGTATCGCCGGCTATGCCCAGCGCCGCCGCGGCGCGGCGGGCGCCATCAAGCCCAGGGGAACACCGGCCAAGCCGTCCTGATCACGCATTCTCACGTCCAAAGGGAGGACACATCCATGAAACGCAGGCATTTCCTCGCAGCCACCGCAGCGACCCTGTTCGCGATAACCCTTGCCGGCCCCGCCTTCGCGGACGCCATGGCCGACGCCAAGGCCGTCGTCGAGAAATACGCCAGCAAGGTCGAGAAATGGGACGGCCCGACGAGCGGCCCAAAGGCCGCGGACGGCAAGACCGTCGTGGTCGTCGCCGCCGACATGAAGAACGGCGGCATCCTCGGCGTCGTCAACGGCATCCAGGAAGCGGCGGCGGCCATCGGCTGGACCGTGACCGTGGTCGACGGCGCGGGCTCCATCGAGGGGCGCACGGCGTCCTTCGGCCAGGCGCTGACGCTGAAGCCCGGCGGCATCATCATCGCCGGTTTCGATGCGGTCGAGCAGAAGCCCGCCATGGAAGAGGCCAAGAAAGCCAGCATTCCCATGGTCGCCTGGCATGCCGCGCCGGCCGTCGGCCCGGTCGATGACGTCGGTGTCTTCGCCAATGTGACGACCGACGCGATGGAGGTCTCCAAGGCCGCCGCCGACTACGCCTTCGTCGATGCCGGCGGCAAGCCGGGCGTGGTGATCTTCACCGATTCCACCTATGCCATCGCCATCGCCAAGGCCGACAAGATGAAGGCGGAGATCGAGGCGCTCGGCGGCACGGTGCTGGAATATGTCGATACGCCGATTGCCGAGACCTCGCAGCGCATGCCGCAGCTCACCACCACGCTGCTGCAGAAGTACGGCGAGAAATGGACCCATTCGCTGGCGATCAACGATATCTATTTCGACTTCATGGGGCCGTCGCTTTCGGCGGCCGGCATCGCGGGCGACGGCGCGCCGAAGAGCGTTGCGGCCGGTGACGGCTCGGAAAGCGCCTACCAGCGCATCCGCGCGAAGCAGTACCAGTCGGTGACGGTGGCCGAGCCGCTGAACCTTCAGGGCTGGCAGCTTGTCGACGAGCTGAATCGCGCCTTCTCCGGCGAGGCGTGGTCGGGCTATGTCTCGCCTCTCTATGTCGTGACGGCGGACAATGTCGAGTTCGATGGCGGGCCGAAGAACACCTTCGACCCGGACAACGGTTATCGCGACGAATACAAGAAGATCTGGGGCAAGTAAGCCTTTCTCCCCGGTGCGCCTGGGGCGGTGCCGCACCGTCTCCGGCGCACCGGTATCCCGCGCTGCGATCATCGATGAAAGGAGACGAGCGGAATGTCGTTTTTTGAGGCAGAGGAGCCCGAGTTCTCCCGTTTCGTGCTCGGCAACGCCCCGCTCAAGAAGCTCGCGGGCGGTTTCGATTGGGTGGAGGGACCGGTCTGGTTCGGCGATCATGATTGCCTGCTTTTCTCCGATATCCCGAACAACCGCATCCTGCGCTGGAGCCCGGCGCTGGGCGTCACTGCCTATCGCGAGCCGTCCAACTTCGCCAACGGTAACACGCGCGACCGCGAAGGCCGGCTCGTCACCTGCGAGCACGGCACGCGCCGCGTCACGCGTACCGAGCACGACGGCTCCATCACCGTGATCGCCGACCGTTTCGACGGCAAGCGGCTGAATTCCCCGAATGACGTGATCGTCGCCTCGGACGGCGCCATCTGGTTCACCGATCCGCATTACGGCATCGCCTCGGACTATGAGGGCACGCGCAGCGAGCAGGAACTGCCCTGCAACGTCTATCGCGTCGATCCGCATGGCGGCACGGTCCGCGCGGTGCTGACCGATTTCAATTGCCCGAACGGCCTTGCCTTCAGCCCAGACGAGCGGCGGCTTTATGTGGCGGATACCGGCCGCATGTTCTCCGACGATCCGCACCACATCCGCGTCTTCGACATCGGAACTGACTGGACGTTGACCGGCGGGGCGGTGTTCCACGCGATCACTCCCGGCTGCGCGGACGGCATGCGTGTCGATGCGGCCGGCAATCTCTGGTCCTCGGCAGGCGATGGCGTGCATTGCATCGCGCCGGACGGCCGGCGGCTCGGAAAAATTCTCGTGCCGGAGACCGTCTCCAACATCTGCTTCGGCGGTCGGCACGGACATCGCCTCTTCATAACTGCGACAACATCCGTCTATGCCGTGTCGCTGGCTATTCGCGGCGGGACGCGGCCGCTGGCAGGGAGCATGCCATGACCTTTGGCGAAACGACGACACGCCTGACGAACGACGGCATATCTGCCATGCTGATGGCGGCAATCGGCGCGGCGAAGGCCATGGACCAGCCGCAATACTTCGTCATCGTCGATCCGAGCGGCGTCGCGCTTGCCTCCTTCCGCATGGCCGGATCGCGCTACCTCTCCCTGAAAAGTACTGCGGCCGAGGCCCGCACTGCCGTGTCCATCGGGCACACGAGCGACAACGTGCCGGCGGCGGTGCGTCCAGCCATTGTCGCAGCGACCGGGGGAGGGACTGCGCGGTGGCGTTCCGATCCGCGTCGGCGGTGTACTTCTCGGCGGTATCGGTATCGGCTCCGGCTCGAGCGAGCAGGACGAAGTGGTCGCCCGTGCGGCGCCGATGAGGGATGATTGACCATGCGGGGACAGGGGATGGCGGATTGCCGACTGCTTGCGGAAGAGTAGGGTGCCGCGCTAAGTTGTGGTAACGATAACGAGGCAGGACATGCGGAGCGATAAAGCCCCCACGATGGCGGACATAGCCCGGAAGACGGGCGTTTCCCCCATGACCGTGTCCCGTGCCTTCAAGTCCGGCAGCCTGATCAGCAAGGATACGCGCGATGCGATCCTCCAGGCCGCTGAAGAGCTTGGCTACGTCTTCGATTCCACCGCTTCGAACCTGCGTTCCCAGAAGACGGATTTCATCGCCGTCACCATCCCCTCCATCAACAATGCAAACTTCGCTGACACGGTACGCGGCCTTTCTGAGACGCTGAGCGTTCAAGGTTTCCAGATCCTGCTCGGCTACACCAATTATGACACGGAAGAAGAGGAGAGGCTGATCGAGCAGTTCCTTCGCCGCCGTCCGCAGGCCATTGTCGTAACTGGTGGCAAGCATACGCCGCGTGCCCGAAAACTGCTGGAGAACGCCAATGTGCCGGTGGTCGAGACGTGGGATGTGCCGAATAAGCCCATCGGCCATTTCGTCGGCTTCTCCAATGCCGACGCCGTGCGCAGCATGGTCGATCACTTTGTGGCGACAGGCTATGCCCGCATCGCTTTCATCGGTGGCGATGCCAGCCGCGATACGCGCGGCAGCGACCGCCGCCTGGGGTTCATCGCTGCTCTTCGTGATCACGGACTCGATGCCTCACGGCTGATCGATGCCGGCGCGCCACCGATTTCGATGCGCGAAGGCGCCAACGCCATGGCGCGCCTGCTCACCGAATATCCCGATACCGAGGCGGTAATCTGCGTCTCGGACCTCTCGGCTTTCGGTGCGCTGACGGAATGCCAACGTCGGGGCGTGGCGGTGCCGGCGCGCATGGCCATCGGCGGTTTCGGCGATTACGAAATCGGTGGCATCAGCGTGCCGGCGCTGACGACCATCGACGCGCAGGCGCGCCAGATCGGCGAGCGCACCGGGCGGTTGATCCTCGACCTGCTCGATGACAAGCCGGACGTGCAGCATGTTATGATTGAACCGCAACTTATCGTGCGCGGAAGTAGTCGCTGAAAACTTCCGGTGAGTTGACCATTGGCGTGGTTTGCGGGCAGGCTGAACTGACCGGAAGAGCGGGACGCGACGCTACCAGTTTCGGTAGATTGATGGCTGACCGCCCCAGTTTTTGACCGATATGCCTAGCCGTCGATTGCCTTGGAGATTGCCGCCGCGATCTTCAGGCTTCGTAAATAGACGCCTATGCCGTGCTGGTTGTCTTCATTGTCGATGACATCGATAATGTCCATGACTCCCGGGGAGCCAATCGACTGTTGGGTGATTGGTTTGTCCAAGGTGACGAAATCCTGCTCATTTCGACCGTTGATCTATCTGATGATAGGTGGATTCGGGAAGGCCCGATTAGTCTCGGCCAACTGCCTCGCGTTGGATGACCGCCGTCGATCCCATACCACCCGATCCAATCAGCGAGCCCGAGCCGAGATTGAGTTTCTAATATGCTGCGTGATTGAGCTGATTAAGTTTCGGAACCAAGCGCGGCCAGGCGACTGCGCTTGGTTCCATGTCTTTGGTCGTGGAGAAGCCGCGCTCAGGGAAAGAACGTCTGCATGAGCAACTCCGCGCACCAACATTATCTCTCGGGCCGGGCGTTTTGTAAAAATAAATATCTATAATTTCTATGGATTATATGGATTAATTATCCTGCTCATTTGCCAAGAGGATACCATGCCCAAGACCGAAGCCAACCCCATCACACTCGGCGCCGCCGCAGTCGACTTCATCCTGCCCGACGCGGACGGCAACCTGTTCACGCTGGCGGATTTCGACGACAGCCCGGCGCTGCTCGTCGTCTTCCTCTCCAACCGCTGCCCCTTCGTAGTGCTGATCCGTGAGACGCTGGCGCAATTCGCTCGCGACCATGCCGGGCTGGGGCTTGCCGTCGTCGCTATCAATAGCAACGACGCGGCGACGCATCCGGAAGAGACGCTGGAGCGGATTGGTGCGGAGGCGAGAACCTACGGCTACGACTTCCCCTATCTGAAGGATGCCTCCCAGCGCGTCGCCAAGGCGTATGGCGCGGCCTGCACGCCCGATTTCTTCCTCTACGACCGCGACCGCAAGCTCGCCTATCACGGCCAGTTCGACGATGCCCGTCCGGGCAACGGCAAGGACGTGACCGGTGCTGACCTCAGGGCCGCCATCGCGGCGGTGCTGAAGGGCGAGGCCGCCGACGCACGGCAGGTGCCCTCGATCGGTTGCAACATCAAGTGGACAGCCGGCAACGAACCCTCCTGGTTCTCCACCGCCGCCTGAGCTGCGTGGCAACGGCCGGTCACAGCGCTGGCCAGTCCCCCCTTTTTACGCATCGGAACACCATGGCATCGCCTCGCAAGCAACAGATCGCCGAAGACGGGCGGCATATCGAAACGGACGTGCTGGTGGTCGGCGGCGGGCCTTCCGCCGCCTGGGCGGCGCTTTCGGCCGCCGAGGCCGGGGCGCGCGTCGTCCTAGCCGACAAGGGCTATCACGGCACCAGCGGCGCGACCGCGCCTTCCAATACCGGGACATGGTGCGTGCCGCCTGGTGAGGGGCGGGCGGCGTCCGTAGAGCAACGCTTCAAGCGCACGGCGGGCCTTGCCGACCGCCGCTGGATGCTGCGAGCGGCGGACCGGGCCTATGAGAACCTGCTGAAGCTGGTCGAATGGGGCTATCCCTTCCCGAGCGAAGAGGACGGCGGTCTCTACATCGCGAACCTGCGCGGCCCCGACTACATGCGTTTCATGCGCCGGAAGGTGCAGAAAGCTGGCGTCACCATCCTCGACCATCACCCGATCCTCGAACTGCTCGGCGACGACGATCATATCGGCGGGGCGGCAGGGCTGTCGCGCCGAAGTGGCGCGGGCTTTTCCGTCTCGGCCGGCGCCGTCGTGCTGGCGACGGGCGGCTGCGCCTTCTTCGAGCGCATCCTCGGCGGTACTGGGCTGACGGGCGACGGTTATCTCTTCGCCGCCGAGGCCGGCGCGTCGCTCTCCGGCATGGAGTTCACGGGCAAGTATACGCTCGCCCCGTACGGATCCTCGCTGAACAAGGGTCTCCCGTTCCGCTGGGCGACCTTCTATCGTGCCAACGGCGAAGTCCTGCGCGATGCCCATGGCCAGCCGGTGACGAACGGCATCGGTGGCGGCGAGCGGCTGGTGGCCGAGGCGCTGCTGTCCGGCCCCGTCTATGCCCGGCTCGACCTTGCCGAATCCGCCATGCAGGACTGGCTGCGCCGCGGCCAGCCGAACTGTTTCCAGCCCTATGACCGGATGGGCATCGACCCGTTCAGGGACCCCTTCCGCATCGACCTCAAATACGAGGGCACCGTGCGCGGCACCGGCGGCATCCGCATCGTCTCCGCCGATTGCGGTACCGGCATTGCCGGCCTCTATGCCGCCGGCGATGCGGCGAGCCGCGAGAACGTCACGGGCGGCATTTCCGGCGGCGGGGCGATCAACGCCTCCTGGGCCATCGCCAGCGGCTGGTGGGCCGGCCACGGCGCGGCAAGGCACGCCCGCCGCCGGCAGAACCGCGACGTAGCCCGCCTTCGCCCACTCGGCGGGGCGGGCCTTCGTGGCGAGGCGGAGGGCGGGGCGATCGATCTTTCCGCCATTGCCCGCACCGTGCGCGACGAGATCGTGCCGCTCGACAAGAGCTATTGGCGCACGGCCGGGACGCTGGAGGCAAACGGCCGGGTGCTGGAGGACGTGTGGACGCGCCTCAACCGGGCCACGCCCGCGGTGGGCCTCGCGCGCCTCTATGCCCGCGAAGTGGCCGCCGTCACGGCAAGCGCCCGCTGGACGGTCGCGGCGGCCCTGCTGCGCAGCGAAAGCCGCGGCGTGCACCGCCGGCGTGATTTTCCCGGCGAGGACGCGACTCAGGTAGGCCGCATCATCGTCTCCGGTCTCGACCGGGTGACGGCGGTGCGCGAGGATATCGCGCTCGACACGGCGCGGGAGGGCTAAGCGATGATTGAAGTCATCTCAGCCGACCGCTGCATCCGCTGCGACATCTGTGAGCGCATCTGCCCCGCCTTCGTCTTCGACCGCGATGAGACGGGCCTGCCCGTCATCGCCCGGCAGGACGACTGCCAGACGTGCTTTCTGTGCGAGATCTACTGCCCGACCGATGCGCTCTATGTCGCCGAGGCAGCGGACGGGCCGATTGGCATCCAGGAAGCCGAAGTGCTGGAGCGCGGCCTGTTCGGAACCTATGCCCGCGCGCTCGGCTGGAACCGCGGCCGTGCCGGTGGCGCTCAAAACGATCCGACCCGCCACATCCGCGTGGCGCAGGTCTGAAGGAGATAGACATGGAACGCATCGAAGTCAGCGCGCTGCGCAAGACCTTCACCCTCAAGCAGGGACAGACCGTCACCGTCGACGGCGTCGCCTCCAACCGCATCGCGGTGCTCGACGGTGTCGATCTCACCATCGGCAGGGGCGAGTTCATCACCCTGGTTGGCCCGTCGGGCAGCGGCAAGTCGGTGCTGCTCGACGTCATCACCGGCCTGACCGAGGCGACTTCGGGCGTCGCCCGCATCGACGGCGTCGAGGTCGCAAAACCGCATGCCCGCACGGCCTATGTCTTCCAACAATATGCTCTGTTCCCCTGGCGCACGGCGCTTCAGAATATCGAATATGCGCTGGAAGTGCGCGGCATTGCCGCCGCCGAGCGCCGGGAGAAAGCGCGCTACTTTCTGCATCTCTTCGGCCTCAAGGGCTTCGAGGACCGCTTCCCCTCGCAGCTCTCGGGCGGCATGCAGCAGCGCGTGGCGATCGCCCGGGCGCTCTCCACCGATCCGCAGGTTTTGCTGATGGACGAGCCCTTCGCCGCACTCGACGCCCAGACGCGCGACATCCTGCAGAGCGAGCTCCTGCGCATCTGGGAGCAGATCAAAACGACCGTCGTCTTCGTCACCCATGCCATCGACGAAGCGATCTACCTCGCCGACCGCGTGGTGGTGATGACGGCACGCCCGGCCAGCGTCAAGGAGATCGTCAAGATCGACCTGCCGCGCCCACGCGACCTCGACATCCGCAACAGCGAGGCCTTCAACGCCTATCGCGGTCGCGTCTGGGAAAGCCTGCGCGACGAGGTCGTCAAGGCGCAGCGCGACTGGGCGCTCGCTTCCAGCTACGTCAACTGAGGAGGGGCCGATGAGCCTGATCGCCGACCGCAACCTGTCATTGCGCAACCCTCTTGCGTCCCGCCGCAAGCGCGCGGCCGAAAGGCCGCCGACCGCCGTCGGACAGATGCTTTCCACCGTCTCGCTCGGCCTGCCGGCTATGATCGTCTTCGCCCTCCTGTGGGAGATCGCACCACGCGCCGGTTGGATCAATGCGCTGTTCTTCCCGCCGCTGAGCCGGGTTCTCGCCGTGCTGTGGGAGATGGTCGTCTCGGGCCAACTTGTCGACCATATCGGTATCAGCCTGCAGCGGGCAGCAATCGGCTTTGCACTCGCCGTCGTCATCGCCGTGCCGCTCGGTTTCCTGATGGGGCGTTATCCCGTCTTCGAGAAGGCTTCCGACTTCCTCGTCCAGACCCTGCGCAACACTTCGCAATTCGCGCTGCTACCGGTCTTCATCCTGGTGCTCGGTATCGGCGAGGCCTCGAAGATCGCCATCACCTTCTACGCCGCCGTCTTCTTCCTTTTGATCAACACTATTGTCGGCGTGAAGTCGGTCGACCCGCTCCTGATCAAGGCAGCGCGCTCCATGGGCACCTCCGACTGGGATCTCTTCAAGAAAGTCATCTTCCCCTCGGCCATTCCCTCCATCGTCGCCGGCGCGCGGCTCGGCGTGAAAACCTCGCTCTTCTCGGTCATCGCCGCCGAGATGCTCGCCGCCCAATCGGGCATCGGCTATCTCATCCAGAATTCCTCGCTGATGCTGGAAACGGACCGGATGTATGCCGGCATCCTGACGCTGACCATCGTCGGCCTCGTCCTCAACTACCTGCTCGTCGCCGGCGAACGGCATGCCACCCACTGGCGCGGCAATGCCGAGAGCGGGCCGAACTGATGCCTTCCCTCCATATCCCATCGATCTCGAAAGGATTCTCGCCATGACATCCACGCCGTTCCGCCGGACCCTCCTGAAACTGGCGCTCGCGCTTTCCTTCCTGCCGGTTGGCGGCTTTGCTTCCGCCGTCGCGAGCGAGGCCAAGCCCAAGGTTGTCCGTATCGGCTCCACCGCGCCGGGCCACCTGAAGTTCATCCTCTACCGCAACAGAAAGCTGCTCGAGAACGAGTTCGCCAAGGATGGTATCAAGATCGAGCTGATCACCTTCGACGGTGGCTCGGCGGCCACCGTCGCGCTCGGCTCGGGCGCCATCGACTTTACCTATATCGGCAACAACCCCTCGCTGCGCCTTGCCGCAACGGGCGCGGACGTCAAGCTGATCGGCCTTTCGAACTGGAATCGCTCGAACGAGACGCAGATCGTCGTCAAGCCGGATTCGCCGATCCGGACGATTGAGGAGCTGAAGGGCAAGAAGGTCGCCTATCTCTCAGGCACCGTGCGCCACTCGACCTTCGCCAAAGCGCTGAAGGCCGCTGGGCTTTCCTTGAAGGATGTCGAAAGCCTGAATCTTGGCATCGAAAGCTCCGGCCCGGCGCTCGCCCGCGGCGACGTCGATGCCGTCGTGGAAAGTACCGGCCCGGTCCAGACGCTGGTCGAGAAGGGCGCGGCGCGGGTGATCTTTGACGCCGGCGTGTCGGGCAACCCCGATTGGGCAGTGCCGCACCTCATCAGTGTCAACGGCGATTTCGCCCGCAAGTATCCCGATATCGTGA
>Ga0182739_1005221_pt1 | contig 10377 bp, 5 predicted proteins | sample eDN5th30CBELigBY_FD_128873 | JGI IMG/M metagenome (GOLD analysis project Ga0182739, IMG submission 128873) | Enriched backyard soil microbial communities from Emeryville, California, USA - eDNA 5th pass 30_C BE-Lig BY (version 2) (version 2) | ecosystem: Environmental > Terrestrial > Soil >...
ATGAGACTTTGTTATCGCCAAGAGTGGATGACATCATGGATCACTGTCAGCCACTCGATCATCCCGTTCACTCGATCAGGCAGGGGTTGGCGGACCTGGCAAGAGTCCACCCGAAGCGTACCGGCCGGCGAGGACGGTTCCACCTCGAACACGACCCCATGACCAAAAACGCCGAGATCGGCGCTCAAGGCTGGGGAACGAGCGAACCGCCGACCGATAAGAAATAGAATGAGCGTGTCAAACCGCGCGGATCCCGATGGGCCCAGCGGTTCGACCCGATCGTTTTGGAGGTTTTGATTGTTGGGGTGGCTGGAGTCTCGTCTTCGAGATCCCGAGACGAGGGCCTGGGCACCAGGGTCTCGAAGACGAGACCCCAGCCACCCGAACTGGTGCATCCACCCCGTCGTAGAACATTCGGCCGAGCCACCCGCGTCCGTTGGAGACGCGACCGAAGTCAGCGGCACGGCCGAAGTCGGTGGCTCGGCCGAGGTTGGGACTGGGGCGGAGGCATTACGAGCATGATCATCTCCAAAACCATCGCGACCCGAAGCTTAGATCCCCCAGTCTGCGAGACCATACCCCGTGAGCCATCCTCACTCTGAACGCGTCCTGGTTGTCCCGAGTGCCGAGCTGGACCGGTTGGGACGGTTCCAGGGATTCTCTTCCGAGGCCGATCGCTACCTCCACGCGCTGCTGGTCCCCGAGCTGGCGCAGTTCCGCCCCCGGTCCGAGGTCGAGGACGACCCGAGTCTCAAGCAGATCATCCCGTATGTCGTCTTCCGCAGCGGCGAGAACGTCTTCTCCTACACCCGGGGCAAGTCCCAGGGCGAAGCCAGACTCCACCGGCTCAAGTCGATCGGCGTGGGGGGCCACGTCGCGGAGTCGGACGCGGACGGCCGGGCCACCTTCGAGGCGTACGAGCTGGCGATGAGCCGGGAGATCGACGAGGAGATCGCCATCGGCAGCGACGGGGAGCTCCGCCTCGTCGGCCTGATCAATGACGACTCCACCCCCGTCGGCCAGGTCCACCTCGGGGTCGTCCACGTCTACGACCTGGAGCGGCCCGACGTCCAACCCCGCGAAGAGGGGCTGGCCGACGCTGAGTTCATCTCCATCGCCGAGCTCCAACGCCAGCGAACTCAGTTCGAAACCTGGTCGCAGATCTGTATCGAGGCGTTCCTCACCAGCGCCGGTTGACGGCGACGGTCGGAACGGCGGACGAAGCCCGCGCTTCGTCCGACCCACCCGCCATCGAGCGGCGTTCCTTGGCGCCTTATCGGTGGTGATTCGAGAGGGGCTGCTGCGGCGAAGCGCCCACGGCCAGCGGTTGCTGCGGTGAAGCGCCCACGGCCAGCGGCTGCTGCGGTGATGCTCCCACGGGACCGGGCTGTTGCGGCGAGGCCCTCACTCCCGGCTGGCGCTGGTCGAGCCAGTCGATCATGGGGGGGAAGATTTCCTTGTAGGCGTTTCGGCTCCAGACGAGGTCGCAGTGACCGTAGTCGGCGATGTGGCCGTCGACCTTGCCGAACCGCATCAGAGACTTGTCGGGGCTTCCCAGACCGGCCAGGGTGAGCTTGGTGGAGGGGACGTCCGACATCACGTCGGCCTCGCCGGCCACGAGCAGCGTCGGCGTGGTGATCTCACCCAGGCGGGCGGCGTAGTCGATGGTGCGGTCGGCCGAGAGGAAGTGGCCGAACTCGAGGTAGGGGTCGAGCTGCCGCAGCGCCGATCGGCCCGGGTCTTCCAACGTGTAGCCGTAGAAGCCGCGGACGGTCTCCTTATCAACGACCGTCCCCGTGTAGTAGAACGCGTCGATCGTGCTGAGCCCGGGGGGCTGATAAAGCATCAACGGCCGGCCGAGCCGGCCGGTGCTCACCACCGAGGTCAGCTTCCGCAGCGCCCGGTTCGCCCTGAGCATGCTCTTCTGGGGAGTATCGGCCAGGATGATGGTGCTCCCCATGCCGATGAAGTTGGCGATCCGGTCGCGTTCGGGGCTGAGTTCGAGGAAGGGGAACAGCAACATTCCGCCCAGACTATGCCCCACCCAGTTCACCCGCTCGTGACCGGTGGTTTGTTTCACGTAGTCGAGGATGGCCGGCACGTCGTAACGCGCCATTTCGTCGACGTTCCAGGTGCCATCCCCCCACTCGAGGAACAAGGTCTGGCGGAGCACCGAGTTCCACTTGCCGATCCGGCCGACCCGCGAGCTCTCTCCCGAGCCTCGATTGTCATAGAGGAAGACATCGTAGCCGCGGGCGGCGAGTTGCTCGGGGAGGTGCTCGTCCTTGGTGATCGTCCAGAAGGTGGCGTTGAGCCCAAGGCCGTGACAGAGCACGACCGGCAGCTTGTTCGGGTCGGGATGGGTCGGGCGGAAATGCCGGACCCCCAGTCGCCAACCGTCCTTCGTGAACGCATAGCCATCCGAGCAGGGGCGATGATCAATCGACGCCGCATTGCGTCGCATGGTCGCGCAGCCCGGCATGAAGACCATGCCAATGGCGCAAAGCCCCAAGATCCGAAAGACCCGCCGGCCATCGCGCATAGAGTCTGGGAATCCTTCCCGCGGCGGGACCACCAAATCCTTTGGTCGTCCCCGATTGATCTGATCCTTTGATCGGACGGAGCTCGGTTCCTTCGCCTGAGTTACGAGGGACTCGAGACCGCTCGCAAGCCCTGCACGGCCTTGATCGAGCGGCGGATTCTAACCAAGAGTCGAATTCAGGGGAATGGGAGGCGAGGGCAGAAAAATCGGGCGTCGGGAACCGACCCGGGGGAATCAAGCCCGACCGACTTTCCACCTGGACAGAGTTCGGGCTTTTCGTTCAACTCCCGCCCAAGATTGGGATGGAGCCTCGTGGAGCGGATCGAACGGAGAGGGCGAACCCGACATGGGAGAGCGAAGGAATCGCGCCGGTGGTCCTGACAGGTCCCCTGACGAGACGGCGAGCGACCCGTCCCCGCCGATCGATGCATCGCGACTCGCCCAGGATTCGAAGGCACACCGGCCCAGTTGGGCCTTTCGACGGCGGTTGAGACGAAGCGGTACGCGGCCGGAACCGGCCCACACCAGCGCAACCGTCTCCGAATCGGCGGGCTTGGTGGGCCGCGCGCCGAGGCTTTTGCCCCTGATCGGAGCGAGCGTGACGGTCGGGGTCCTCGCCGGATTCCTCGAGTGGGCGGCCGTCTTCGGCCAGTTCCAAGGGCTGCACCGGGTGCGCTGGAGCACCCTGCTGACCAGCCGGCACGCCGCCTGGATGATCCCGGTCGCCGAAACTCTGTTGGTGACCGCCTGGACCTTAGCGCTGGTCGGCCCAGTCCTGGCCTGGTCGGCCTGGACGGCCAGGCGGAGAAGAGGCCAGACCGAGGCAGGAACGGAGCCGAGTCGAGAGGAGGTCGGCGGGGCCTGGACTTGGACCTGGTCGGGCTGGGTGCTGGGGACGCTTCTTCTGTTCGGCGCGCTCCTGTCGGTTCCCGGACTCCACCCGGTGGCGGTCGTGATCCTGGCGGTGGGTTTGGGCTACCGGCTCCGGGGCTGGGTCGTCCGGCCGACGGCGGCCTGGGAGCGGGGGGCTTGCTGGTCCGGGGGGATGGCGCTGGTCATGCTCCCCGGCTATGCGATGGTCCAGGAGGGACGGGTCGCCGCAGCCCCCGAACGGGCGTGGTCGCGGCCCGCGGCGCCGGCCGCCGCAGCCTCGAAGCGGCCGGCTCCCAACCTGCTCTGGATCGTCATGGACACCGTCCGCGCCGATCACCTGAGCCTCTACGGCTACCCCCGCCCGACCACCCCCGAGTTGTCGGCCTGGGCCAAGCAAGGGATCACCTTCGACATGGCCCGCTCCTCCGCGCCGTGGACCCTGCCGGCCCACATGACCATGTTCACCGGACTCTGGCCCTATCAGCATGGGGCCCGCGTCGATCGCCCCTACTACGGGGCCTCGCCGATGCTGGCCGAGCACCTCAGCACCCACGGCTACACGACGGCGGGCATCGTCGCCAACGTTCGGGTCTGCAACGCCAACTACGGCTTCGGTCGCGGGTTCGACCACTACGTCGACTATCCCCAGAACCAGACGATCTCCCTGAATGACACGGTCTGCAACTCGACCTTCGGCGAGTGGACCATGAACCTGTTGCGCCGGGCCCGGTTGCCGGTTCCAGGCGTGGCCCCCTTCTTCGTTCACCGGACCGCGAGCGAGATCATCGCCGATGCCCAGCAGTGGCTCGGCCGGGTTCGGAATCGGAACCAGGCCCTGGCGGAGGAGCCGGGCGGCCCTCGCCCCTTCTTCCTCTTCCTGAACTTCATGGACGTGCATGGCCCGTACCTCCCGACGGCAAAGGCGAGCCACAAGTTCTGGTCGGGCCCCGCCCCCCAAAAGGCGTTGGCCTCCCCCAACGGCGGCTGGGCCGCGCTCCGTGCCCGCGACAGCGCCCCACCGGAACAAAGGCCCCAGCGTCAGCAAGAACTCGACCAGGTGACCCAGCGACTCACCGACCTCTACGACGAATGCCTCCACGGACTCGACGCCGAGCTCGGCCGATTCCTCCGGCAACTCCGCGACGACGGCACGCTCGACAATACCTGGGTGGTCGTGACCGCCGACCACGGCGAACACCTCGGCGAGCACGGCCACTTCGGCCACGGGTCCAGCCTCTACAACGAGTCGACCCATGTTCCGCTCCTGCTGATCCCACCGCTCGGTGCGGGCGGTGGCGGCGACGACGCCCCTTCGCTTCGCAACCGGCGGATCGAGGTCCCGGTCGCCCATCGCGACCTGCCGCGGACCTTCGGCGACCTGCTCCTCCCGGGCGTCAAGAACCCGTTCCCCGGTCGCAGCCTCGCTCGCCACTGGAACGCGACCGGCCCGCAGCCGCCCGACCCGATCCTGTCGCAATTGGAGGAACAGCCGCTCGATGGCCAGGAAGTGCAGACCGAAAAGATGATCACCATGGACTCGGTGGTCGACGAAGACCACGTCCTGATCGATCTCAGCAAGAAGAAAACCGAGTTCTACGACCTGTTCAATGACCGGAGACAGGAACGCGACCTCTCCGATCAAGCCTCGGAAAGCGCGCGGCGGGCCCGGCTGAAGAAAACCCTGGACGCCTTGCTCAACCAGCCTGGTCCTTCGACGCACTGAGTGTCAGTCCCGGAAGCCACTGTCGAGCCGTCAATGGGCCTCGGGTGGCGGGCTAAGTGGTGCGTCCGGCAAGTCCTTCGACATTCGGCGCGGCCTCGTCGTAGCTAGGGTTCTTGCTTCCCTGGGTGGCCCTGGTGGCTTGCAACCAGGGTCGCGAAGCGACAAGAAGGGCTTCACTCCACGACTTGGCTTCACCCCAGCCGATCGAACCTCCGGCTTCAAACCAGGCCGATTCATGGGATCTCGTCGGACCCGACCCTTCTTGCGGCTGCGCCGCCCTGGTTGCAAGCCACCACGGCCACCCGAAGAAGGCGTTCGGAGCGTTCTTGGGGAGAACCGAGGACCCTGAAGCGGCCCAACCCAAGTGGTGTCCTCGTACTTGCCGGATGCACCACGTAAGCGCAGCGTGCCCCGGAGCAACTGCGGACGCCAAGACCGTTGGCATCCGGGGCACGCTGCGCTTTGGCCCCAGCCACCCGGGGCTAAATTCGTCAAATAATATTTTATTTACTTATTTTTTCATTACTTCACGAAACCACAGCCACTCCATCCGTGAGCTCATCAATGGATCGCTAAACCTGGGATCGAGCCCCATCGGCACTACGAGCCAACCGACGATCGGAGGCATTCGAGCACCCGGACCTCGAAGGCGGAACCTCCGGCCTACTTGCGAATCGCCGCGCGTTCGTCGGGTTCGCCGTTCTTCGGCTCATCGTCGGGACTGGTGACCTGACCTTTGGACCGAAGGGCGGGTGAAGCCTTACCGCGCTGGCCGGCCTTGGGTCTGGAAGGCCGCTGGGGCGACGATCTCGATCGTTCGAGGCTTCGCTTCTGGTCCTCGGTCAGGAACGGCTCCGGATTGAGCACCACGGTCTCGCCACTTTTGAGGCCCTCCTTGACCTCGATACTCTCGTTGTTCGCAAGGCCCAGGGTCACCTCACGCCATTCGATCGTGTTCTCTGCCGTCTTGACCGCCACGCGGCCCTGCTGGTCGTGCCAGATGACGGCCTGCAAGGGCACGCTGAGTACGCGGTCAAGCTCGGCGACGAGGATGTCAACCTTCGCGGTCATACCCGGTCGGAGGCCCGGCATGTCCTCCTTGATATCAACATTCGCAGGGTAGACTTTAACATCTCTATCGAACAACGCCTTGGGATCAGGCCGGGGAGCGACGTACACAACGCTCCCGGTCAAGGACCTATCGGGGAACGCATCCACCTGGACCGTGGCGGTCTGCCCCGGGGACAGCCGGTCAACGATCGACTCGTCGACCCATGTATTGACCCGCATGTGGGCCAGGTCGGGCACGCTGAAGATCTTCTGGCGCTCGCTGACGACTGCCCCTTCCTTGATCTGGTGCGGGCCATGCAGTGGGTCCACATCGTTGGCGTAGACCACCAGGCCGTCGCCCGGGGCTCTGAGCGAACAGGCTGCGATCTGCCGCAAAAGCCTCGCTTGCTTCGCCTTCTCGAGTTCCCAGGTCCGCTCCTTGGCCTGTTCGTCGAAGCGGGCTTTGTCAACTTCGCTGCTCAATTCCTTGGTCGTCCTGGTCTTGGTGAATTTCTCAAGCACATTTCGGTTCAGTTGCGCGAGTTCGAGGGCCGATCGTTCGCGACCGAGACGCTGTTGGGCTTCGTCGAGCCTGTCGTCGATCTTGAGTCCGGTCAGGATGTCGCCCGCCGTCACCCTTCCCTCCTGCGCCTTCATGAGCTCCTGCACCCGATCGTGAGCGGCCTGGGTCCGCTTCAGCCGATTCTCAGCCGCGAGGATCGCCGATTCGGCCCGGGCGATTTCCCCGGTCGCACCCCGAAGCCGCTGGGGATAGATCCCGTTTTCATACTCCGCCAGCGCCAGTTCCACCGTTTGCCGGCTCAACTGGGCGTTCCTGAAAGCTGCTTCCGCATTGAGGGTCAGGGGATTTTGGTAAGTCAATTTCTCCTTGAGCGCTGCCGAGTCGAGTTCGCAGACCAGATCCCCTTTCTTGACTCGAGTGCCTTCCGGGGCGATAGAGACGATCGTGGTTTGGCCTTCAACTTGGCCATACACCTCGTGGCTCCGCGACGACTCGAGCGAGCCGCGTTGCACGATGTTGACCCGGAGCGGGCCGGGTTGGACAACATAGCCGGCCGCGGCCCTGACCTGGGCACGGCGCGGCTCGCTCTCCTTCGTGGCGTCGGGTCCGGCCTCGGCCGCCTCCTTGCCGGCGAACGCAACGACGCCGGACGCCGAAGCTGTCATGACGAGCAACAGCGACGCGACTTTCCACCAAGGGGTCATGGACATGACGCTGAGGATCTCCGTCGCAAGTGATGCGGCCGTGCCTTGGACAGCCGCCCCGATCGAAACGAATTGAACGGCGGCGCGGGCCGTCGAACCCGCAAGCTCGGCCGAGATCGCCGACCCCGCACCTTGCCACCGCAACGCGGCGGCGAGCAGGCTCGCATCGGGGGCCAGGCCGCGCCGGCGAAGCCGGTCGCGAAGTCGCTGCCGGCCCCGGGCCAGGCGGCTGGCGACCGTCCCCACCGGGCAGCCGAGGTGACGCGCCGCCGCTTCGCAGGTGTAGCCCTCCAGGTCGCAGAGCACGACCGGGGAACGGTAGCGTTCGGGCAGTCGGTCGACCTCCTCATGGACGACCGCAGCCACGTCCTTGCGGTCGCCGCGGTCGTCAGCTCCGCCCCATGCGTCCGCGAGCATGGCCCACCTCGTCTCGATCGCGCGGCGCCGAGCCGTCGCTTTCCGGGCTCGTCCCGCGGCGCGGCAGGCCACCCGGTGCAGCCAGGGGCCGAGCGAATCCCGGACCCAGAGCGTCCTCCCCTTGCGGGCGAGGACCAGAAACGTGGCCTGGAACACGTCCATCGCTTCGTGCTCGTCGCGCAGGATTCCCCGGCTGACGTGCAGGACCATCGGACCATGGCGTTCAACCAGGGCGGCAAACGCGAGCTCGGCCGCCTCGTCGCGCCGGCTCGCAAACCGCTCGAGCAATTGACCGTCAGTCAAGCCGGCGACCGTCCCCACGTCGAAGAGCGTGCGGAGATGCCGCTGGATCAGTCCCCTGCGTTCGGCTGCCACGCGCCCATCCCCTCGTTGGCACTCTTGTTGACCCCACCCAAGTAAAGCCACGATCCGGGCGGACTTATCCAACGTTTTCCGGAATTCCGGGAACCAACTTCGGCGAAGTGACCCCACGGGTGCGTTCACCAAGTCGTAGGACCCTCGGCCGAGCCACCCTCTTCCGTTGGAGACGCGACCAAAGTCGGTGGCACGACCGACTCGGCCATGTTTGGGAATTGATCGGAGGCCCACTAACCCAACTCCCGACCGCCATCCTCGAAGCCGAGGATGCCTCCCCAGAGGCGTTCGTAGGCACTGACGACGCGCCGGGGGGAATAGTCGGCCTCGACGACGAGGCGGCCGGCCTCGCCGTAGCGGCGGAGACGGTCGGGATCGGAGGCAGCGTCGAGCAGGGCGAGGGCCAGCGGCTCGCTCGAGCCGGGGGGGACGAGCCAGCCGGTCCGGCCGGGAATGACGAGATCAGCACTCCCCTCGACGGCCGTGGCCACCACGGCGCGGCGGGCGGCCATCGCCTCGAGCACGACGTTGGGCATCCCCTCCCAGAGCGAGGCGAGGACGAGCAGGTCGGCCCCCTTAAGGAGTGCGGGGACGTCGTTGCGGCGCCCGAGCCAGTGGACTCGGCCCGCCAGCGCCGGACGATCCGCCGCGCGCTTCCGAAGCTCATCCCGGGCCGGCCCGTCGCCCACGATCGCGAGGTGCCAATCCGCACGGAGGGCGACGACCCGTTCGGCGGCCTCAAGGAGGAATGGGAGTCCTTTCTGCACGTCGAGACGGCCGACGCAAAGGGCGAGGTGGGCCGAAGCAGGAACCCCCAGCGACTCGCGCAGGCAAGGCGCGACGGCATCGTAGGGCAGGGGGTCGATGCCATTCGGGATGACGACCAGGCGATCGGGGTCGATCCCACCCTGGCGCTTGCTATGTTCGAGCACCCCGTTCGAGACGCAGACCGAGCCCACGGCGAGCCGCGACGTCAGCCGTTCCAGCCGGAGGTGCCACGCCTTCTGGCGCTCGGCCACCCGGATTCCTCCGACCACCCAGGGGCGTCCCGCCAGGGGCGCGGAGAACCGCGAGGCGACGTTCGCGTGGAACAAGAAGCTCTGCACCAGCCGAGGTGAGCGGCGGCGGAGCGAGCGGGCCAGGTGAAGCACCGCCCGAAGCGGCCGTCGGCGGTCGACCGCAAGGCATTCGGTCGCGACGCTCGCCGCCCGGAGCGGCTCGACGAGTTTGCCTTCGTCTCCCAGCGCAATGACCGAAGGGTCCCAGCGTTGGCGATCGAGCCCCGTCGCCAGGGCGACCAGAGCCCGCTCGGCCCCCCCCACGTCGAGGTCGGTGATCACCAGCGTGACCGGCACGGGCTCGTTCGGCCAGGGGCGACGAACGGCGGTCGCAAGTCGTCGAGCAAGAGTTTGCACGGGTCGGGTACAATCAAAAGCGAGTCAAGGAAAAGAGGGCGGAGCGAGGTGGTACGTCCAACCAGGGCGAGGCCGGTGCAAAGGCACGTTCGGAGTTCCCGGCCTCGGCCCGACCGAAGAGCCTGCCCGTCGCCGGAGGCACGCCCGCAGAGCAGGGGCTTGGGTCGCGTTCCGACAGGGATGGACCCCGGCCGAATCCGTGGGAACAACGGAGAACCCCGCTCCTCTGGTCGGACCAAGGGGCCGTTGCGCGTCTTCAATTGTGCCCGTTCGGAGATGCATCCGCCAGGTGGCTGCTCCCTCGGCCCGGCCGAGTCCAAGCCGCGGTTGGCAACGTCCGACTCGTCCGTCACCTTGTCGAGGCCCTTGCCCGTTGCACCCGTTTCGGATGGTCAGGAGGAAGAGGTTTGCAGACCTCGGATTTTGATTTTACGCTCCCCGGCGAGTTGATCGCCCAGCATCCGGTGGAACCCCGAGACCGATCGCGGTTGATGGTCCTTCGGCCCCGAGAGGGGCGCTGGGAGCACCGGTCATTCACCGAGTTGCCCGACCTGCTGGCCACCGGCGACATCCTGGTGCGCAACAACACGCGGGTCGTCCCAGCGCGACTGCTCGGCGTCCGCGAGGCGACCGGCGGACGCTGGGAGGGGCTCTTTCTGAGGATCTTGCCCGAGGGGAGCTGGGAGATCCTGGCCACGACCCGCGGCCGACCGGTCGTGGGCGAGAGCGTGGTCGTCGGCCAGGGGCTCCGCTTG
>Ga0182739_1005222_pt1 | contig 10373 bp, 10 predicted proteins | sample eDN5th30CBELigBY_FD_128873 | JGI IMG/M metagenome (GOLD analysis project Ga0182739, IMG submission 128873) | Enriched backyard soil microbial communities from Emeryville, California, USA - eDNA 5th pass 30_C BE-Lig BY (version 2) (version 2) | ecosystem: Environmental > Terrestrial > Soil >...
CTTAGCAAAGCCAGGCGGGCTTTACTTAGAAACACAGCTGACAGGAACCCAGTCCTTTAAGATAAGATTAGTTAATGAAAAGAATATAAGATAGGAAAATACACAGGGATTTAACAAGAGTGGCCATATATAGCCACTCATTAACCTAGTTTAGGAGAAATTACCTTCTAGCAGATTCTCTCACGTTATTGGCAGCTATATCTCTTTTTAACCAGCTATTAATTTCCTGTAAATCGCCTGGGCTTAAGGTACCCGCGGCTCGTTTTAAGGCCAGAATGCTATTGATGTATTGATATTGATCACTGGCATATGAGCGTTGGGCGTAGAATAAATTCTTTTGCGCTAATAGCACATCCACAATGGTGCGTGTACCTACCTTGAAAGCCGCTTCGGTGCTTCTTAAAGAGCTTTCGTTAGAAATGATGGCCTGCTTATCGGCTTTAATCTTACTGATATAGGCGTTAATGCTGTTATAAGCCTGGCGGGTTAAATCCAAGGTATTGCGATAAGTGTTTTCAAGATCGGCTAGGGATTTTTGGTAGCCGTATTGGGCTTGACGGGTTTGGGCTGCAACGGCTCCACCCGTAAATAACGGTACATTGAGTTGCAAACCTACCGAAGATCCTGAATTATCTATGCGTAAACCCTCAAAAGCATTGTTTTTGCTTTGACTGTTTTCACTATAACTCGCGGTGGCATTGAGCGTAGGCAAGTGACCGGCAAAATTGGTTTTAATGTTTAATTTAGCAGCGTCTACGGCAAAACGAGCCGCGGATAAGGTGAAGTTTTGTTTCTTAGCCGTGTCTACCCAAGCCTCGGCATTGGCCGGTTGTGGGGTAACGAGTGGCAACTGATTTTTTAAACTGGCTAAATTTTCATGAAAAACACCGGTGATTTCACGTAGTTCTTCCCGGCGGTTCACTAAGTCGTTTTGGGCTGCAATTTCTTGAGCCACGATCACGTCGTAGCTGGCTTGCGCGTCGTAAACGGAAGTAATGGCATCTAGACCTACCTTGTAACGCTGTTTTGCCTGATCAAGTTGCTTAGCCGTGGCTAATTTCTCGGCCCGAGTGAAACGCAAGTTATCCTCGGCTTCCAGTACCTTAAAATAGGCTTGAGATACTCTAACCATCAAGTCCTGAGCATAGGCATCATAAGTAGCTTGAGCTTGCTTAGCGGTAGCGCTGGCACCTTTGAGTTTAGTCCAATTAGCAAAATTAAAAATGGGCTGGTTCAAAGTGATAGAGTAATCTTGATATTGATAACTGTTGGTAACACTAGAACTGCCTTCCGTTATCGCACTGCCTCTTACCCCTTTTAAATTAGCCTGGCCACTGATAGAGGGTAATAATCCGGCTCTACTGATGGCCACATTTTCTTTAGTAGCTAAATAATCGGCATAAGCACTTTGAAATTTGGGATCGCTTTGTAGCGCTTGATTATAAACTTCCATTAAGTCGGCGGCTGAGGTTAACGTTGAAATTCCTAGTAAACCTAATAGACAATACGCGAGTTTCTTCATGGTTTTCTCATTCCTTAAAAAATAAAGGGTTCGGACTGTAATGCATTATGTAGTGCCGGCACCACGGTTTCAAACAATTTAGTGGTTTGCCATAATTGGTCTTTTACCCGAGTAATTAAAATCGCTTCCATAACAGGGGCTTGGCCGATGATGGCGAATAAACGCCCGCCTATGCTTAAATGCGTTTTAAACGCTTCGGGAAGAATAGGCAAGCTGCCAGTAATGACGATAATGTCATAAGGCTGATGAGCCTCCCAACCTTGTGCAGCATCTCCCGTTTGCAATTGAACGTTGTTAAGACCAAGTTGAGCCAGTTTAATCCCTGCCTCTGCTATGAACTCTGGCCTAATATCAATGCTATATACCTGCTTTGCCAGTTTGGCTAATAAAGCCGTGGTATAACCACTACCCGTACCTACTTCAAGTACAACTTCATGGGGTTCTATAGCCAAGGCTTGCAATAAATAAGCTTCTTCTTTGGGCGTTAGCATCACTTCGCCAAATCCCAGTGGAAGATTAAGATCAGCAAAAGCTAGTTTGCGATAAGCGTTTGGAACAAAGTCTTCCCTAGGCGTGGTTTTTAATAAATCGAGAAGGCGATCATCCAAAACCCCCCAGGCCCGAATTTGTTGCTTTAACATATTGAGGCGAGCTTGTTCTAAATTCATGATAAAATATACTATTGAGATAATTCAAAATACACGAGCCGTTATAAACTTTAGCCTAGCTAAAATATACGCCACGTTTCATAAAAATGAGGTTTCTTGCTATAGTGAGACAAGAAATCCAGTGTGATAAGATACGTGTTTTATTCCAAGCAGGCAAGCGTTATGCAGCATAAATTGCTAAACCCATCTTATAAACAAAAGGATGTTCGCATCCTTGCCAAAAAAGTGGTATATCACGGTTATTTCCAAATGTTGCAATATAGGCTACAACATCGTCTATTTAATGGTGAGTGGAGTGAAGTCATAGACAGGGAAGTATTTGAGCGTGGAAAAGTCGCTGGTGTTTTACTTTATGATCCGGTATTAAATCAGGTGGTATTAATTGAGCAATTTCGGATAGGAGCTTTAAATGATGCTTCATCTCCCTGGTTACTGGAAATTGTCGCGGGCGTATTGGATGAAAACGATTTAGACTTAGAAACCTTAGCCAAGCGTGAAACCCAGGAAGAAACCGGATTAGAGCCATTAGCTATATTACCCATCTGCCAGTATTGGGTAAGTCCGGGAGGGTGTACCGAACAGGTGAGCTTATTTTGTGCCAAGGTCGATGCCAGCCGGGCAGGCGGAATATTTGGTTTAGCCACCGAACATGAGGATATTCGCGTGACCGCGCTGGACACCGCAAAAGCCTTTGCCATGGTAGCCTCTGGCTATATTTGTAATGCCGCGTCTATTATAGCCTTACAATGGTTACAGCTAAACCAAATGCAAGTTGATAAGCAGTGGTTAGCGGGCGTTAACATATAAATTTTAAATGATGCGAGTGACAAAATGAGTACAGGTTATACAGCAGAAGCAATTGAGGTATTAAGTGGTCTGGATCCCGTCCGGAGACGGCCCGGTATGTATACCGATACCTCTCGTCCTAACCATTTAGCGCAGGAAGTGGTTGATAACAGCGTTGATGAAGCTATCGCAGGACATGCCGATACCATAGAGGTTATTTTACATACCGATGGTTCATTAGAGGTTACGGATAATGGGCGAGGTATGCCGGTTGATATTCATCCCGAAGAAAAAATATCCGGCGTAGAGCTTATCTTAACTCGCTTGCATGCCGGAGGAAAATTTTCTAATAAAAATTATAAGTTTTCGGGTGGTTTGCATGGTGTGGGAGTTTCGGTGGTCAATGCACTTTCTAGCCGCTTGCAAGTTCAGGTAAGGCGTGCAGGTAGTGTTTATCAAATGGAATATGAAAATGGCGATAAAACCATGGATTTAAGCATAGTCGGAAGTGTGGCTAAGCGTACCACGGGCACCACCATTCGCTTTTGGCCTAACCCCAGTTATTTTGATTCTGCGAAATTTTCAATTTCTCGTTTAAAGCATGTTTTGCGCGCTAAGGCCGTCTTATGTCCGGGATTACGGGTAAGTTTTACCGATGCTCATACTCATGAGACCTTAGAATGGTATTATGAAGAAGGGTTACGTGATTATTTACAATCTACCATTATTGATGTAGCGCGCTTACCCGAAGCGCCTTTTATTGGCAATTTTTCGGCCGATACCGAAACGGTGGATTGGGCTGTCATTTGGTTGCCGGAGGGCGGTGAGCTTATTACCGAAAGTTATGTTAATTTAATCCCCACCGCACAGGGTGGCACCCATACCAATGGTTTACGCAGTGGTTTACTGGACGCCATGCGAGAATTTTGTGAGATCCGTAATTTATTACCTCGCGGTGTTAAACTAACTCCCGAAGATATTTGGGAAAACTGTGCTTATGTACTCTCGGTAAAAATCCAAGAACCACAATTTTCGGGTCAAACTAAGGAACGTTTAACTTCACGTCAATGTGCGGCCTTTGTGCATGGAGTGGTAAAAGATGCCTTTAGCCTATGGTTAAATCAACATGTACAAGTAGGCGAAGCCTTAGCCGAATTAGTCATCAATCAAGCCCAAAAACGCTTACGAGCCGGCCAAAAAGTAGCTCGCAAAAAAATAACCTCTGGACCGGCTTTACCGGGTAAGCTAGCCGATTGTTCTTCGCAAGATCCGGCTCGCGGTGAATTATTTTTAGTAGAGGGCGATTCGGCAGGTGGTTCCACTAAGCAGGGGCGTGATCGCGAATTTCAAGCGGTATTGCCGTTGCGAGGTAAGATTTTAAATACCTGGGAAGTGGATTCTAGTCAAGTGCTTGCTTCGCAAGAGGTGCATGATATAGCCGTAGCGATTGGCTTAGAACCCGGTAGTTCAGATTTAAGCGGTTTACGTTATCATAAAGTTTGTATCTTAGCCGATGCCGATTCGGATGGGGCTCACATTGCGACTCTATTATGTGCCTTATTTGTTAAGCACTTTAGAGCCTTGGTGGCTGCGGGCCATGTCTACGTAGCTATGCCACCTTTATACCGTATTGATATAGGTAAAGACGTATACTATGCCCTGGATGATGCGGAGAAACAGGGTATTTTAGATCGCATAGCGGCGGAAGAAAAAAGAGGTAAGGTTAATGTAGTGCGTTTTAAAGGTTTGGGTGAAATGAACCCCCTGCAATTACGGGAAACCACCTTGGCTCCAGATACTCGCCGCTTGGTGCAGCTGACCTTAGACGAAGGCAATCAGACCGATGGTTTGTTAGATATGCTATTGGCAAAAAAGCGGGCCAGTGATCGCAAAGAATGGTTAGAATACAAGGGTAATTTAGCCGATGTACAAATTTAAGCCGAAAACAAGCAACGGCCGCCATCTATTGCCACGGTTTTGCTTAATGACCATGATAGGATATACCGATATAAATAACCTATTATCTCCTTTTTAATAAATAATCGTCTATTAAAGGGCTTGAGTCCTGTTAGCTGTGTTTCTCCCTTAGTATTCGCAAGCTGCGTGCGTAGAGGGCCTCTACACATCTGCCACCCTCTTGCCAAGGGACAATTATTTAATGAGATGGGTATTACTTCGGTTGAAATTTAATGATCAGCAAAAACACCCATCGAGTGCGGCGGATTATTTAGCTTAAATGTTACGATAACAATTAAAGGGGTTTCATGCGTAGGACGCGTTTAATATTTTTTGCCCTGATGATGAATTATACCGCTCTTTTAAAGGCCGAAGTAATCATCATTGATACGGGCCATTCATTACGTCATTATGGGGCGTTAAGTGCAAGCGGTAAAACAGAATTTAGTTTCAATCAACGCTTGGCTAGGCTTATTGCCGACAATCTAATTCAAGCGGGACATCAAGTGATTAGAGTGGGTGAAGATGGAAAAATGGATTTTTTATTGAACCGGATTAGAGATACCGATAGGGCTCATTTATTTGTTTCTATTCATCATGATTCAATTCAGCAAGCCTGGCAAGATGAAGGAAGGCAACATGAGTTTTCAGGCTATGCGGTCTTTGTCTCCACTAAAAATCCGTATTACCGGGACAGTTTACGTTGTGCCTTAGCTATTGGCCAAGAATTACTAGCCGCGGGTAAATTGCCTTCCTTATATCATGCCATAGCAATTCCAGGTGAAAACCGCCCGCTCCTCAATGCTCAATACGGTATTCATCGTTACGATAATCTAGCCGTACTTAAAAAAGCCAAGTCGCCCGCTGTTTTGGTGGAAGCGGGCGTTATTGTGAATCCTTTAGAAGAGCGCGAATTATTAAAACCACAACAAGTAAAGCTGCTGGCAAAAACCATAACTAACGCTATTAATAATTGTTTAGTCAATTAGGGTTTGCCCCTAACGTTATCGCTGGGCTGCAAAACCAGTAAAATCAGTTTTTATCTCTGACTTCCTGACCTTTAGCTACTACCGAAACTTTAGAAACAAACCCTAGAAAAAATTGGTAGTTGCTTGGGGCTATGATAAATTGGAATAGTTAGCCATTTTATTTAAAGGAGCAATATGATGGGTCGTGTATTATTAGCAGGGTTTATGGCTTCACTCGTTATGATGACTTGGGGTGCTTTTTATTGGATGGCTTTACCTACGTCTATTCATGGTTTTAAGGCCGCGCCTAATGAGGATAGTACCTTAGCCGTCTTAGCGCGAGAATTACCTGCCAGTGGGGTTTATGTATTGCCATTTCCGCCTAAAGATATGAATGACGCCTATTTTCACGAAAAACATAAAACAGGTCCCATAGCCCAAGTTTTTTATAGGGCCGAAGGTGTCGATCCTCTCAATAATAAAATCATGTTTATGGGTTGGTTGCATGCCTTTGTTAGCGCCTTATTAATGGCGGTATTAGTGGCAATGACTCATAAAGGGTTACAGACTTTTGCAAAACGTTGGCTATTTGTGACCCTCACCGGAATTTTCGCGGCCTGGTCAATAGAGGGGCTTGATCCTATCTGGTGGCATCACGTTTGGGGCTATCATCTTGCGACTATGTTTGGGCAAGTGATTAACTGGTCGCTTGCGGGTTTAGTGATTGCGGGTATAGTCAAAATCAGGCAACCTTCATGATAAGAGTTAGAAAGAGTTTTTAAATGCACAGCCCCGTGCTTTTAGAGATCTGCCATCAGTTTTTATGGTTGTTTGGCCAAACCACTACGATTAGGCTTATCACTAACACTAGCAGCAAGATGTAATTGCCATAGCGTCCGTATAAGGTGATGGGTAAGGATTTGGGCAATAGCGTGTCAATAACCCCTTCGGGGCCGGGTTTTAGTTGTTGTAAAATTCGGCCATAGGGATCAATTACCGCCGAGAAGCCATAGTTAGCGGCGCGCAACAGCGGTAGCCCCTCCTCGACTGCACGGGCTTTTAGGGCGGCAAAATGTTGGGATATGGTCGTTGTGCCTTTAATCCAAAAATCATCTTTACCCAGCCAAATTACTGAATCCTTAAATTACTTAACCTATAAACTAATCAGGCTGGGGGCGTTTTCCACCATGGATATTACCCTTAACGTTAGTAGAATCAATCGTTTTACTGGAGGGCAGTGCATATGAAATTGAAGCGATATTCAGGCAATCAACATAAGACCGATAATTTTCTTTAAGTTTTCATGATAATGACTCCTAGTGAGATTTTATGTAAGAAATCTCTTACATTTATATAAGCAAATATAGCACAAGGTTGTAAGATAACAGGTAGGTTTTAACAAATCTTATTGCGTTTAATGGGCTGTACACAGGATGGATGGTATGAAAAAGGGTTTGGCTTGGGTTTTAACCACGGTTGCCTATAGCAAAAAGCTTACAATGCTTTACGAGTAAGCCGTCTAATAACTTTTACCGAAATATATTATTATTATAAACATAGCAGTGGTAAGGATACTACAAGGCATATAAGGATATATGCCATAAAACTGTAGCTAAAGTCTCGGGATGAGATGGCCAGGGAAAGCGCAGACAGTAGTTAAGGAAAGACCGGCTGTTAAGCTTACAGTTTCATCTACATGTTACAAAATCCTGCAAAATAAGGGGGCTTATGGCCCCCTTATTATTTATCGGTTAATGACTTAAATCCAATCCCTCGCTACTAAATATTTTTCATACAGTTCGGCTTCTGCTGTATTAGGCTCGGGTTGCCAGTTATATTTAAAATTAACCTCTGGAGGTAATGACATAAGAATGGATTCGACTCTAGTTCCGGTGGTTTGTAAGCCAAATAAAGTGCCCCTATCGTAAATCAGGTTAAACTCCACATAACGGCCACGTCTATAAAGCTGGAAATCCTTGTGAGTTCGTGTGTAAGGAAGTGATTTACGACGCTGTACTATGGGCAAATAGCCTGATAAAAAATGTTCGCCCACACTTTGCAAAAACTGCCAAGACCGGTCAAAGCCCCATTCATTAAGATCATCAAAAAATAAGCCGCCTATGCCGCGAGTTTCTTGTCTATGTTTTAAGTAAAAATAATCGTCACAGGCTTTTTTAAACCTAGGATAAACCTCACTGCCAAAAGGCTCGCAAGCCTTAAGGGCATTTTGATGCCAATGAATACAATCTTCCTCAAAGCCATAATAAGGGGTTAAATCAAAACCGCCCCCGAACCACCAGACCGGCGCTTGCCCTTCTTTTTCTGCTATGAAAAACCGCAGGTTGGCATGTGTAGTCGGTACGAAAGGATTATGCGGATGAATCACCAGGGAAACACCCGTTGCCTGAAAATGACAGCCCTTAAGCTCTGGGCGTAGGGCTGTAGCCGTAGCAGGCATATTGCTGCCGTATACATGAGAAAAATTAACCCCGCCCTTTTCAAAAAGGGCACCATCGGTAATCACCCGAGTACGGCCACCTCCACCTTCCGGCCGAGTCCATAAATCCTCATGAAATTTAGCTTTGCCATCTTCTTGTTCTAAGGCCTGGCAAATACGATCTTGTAAATCGAGTAAATAATCTTTAACCACTTGCAATGAATCGGAATCAGTATTCATTTCCACTTTCCTCTTCAGCGGCTTGTTCTAAATGACCTTGATGTAATTCAAACCAAAGTGCATTTAATACCGCAAAACTACAGGCAAGTCCTAAACCTAAAATCCAAGAAAAATACCACATATGCTCTGCCCCCTTTAGTACATATCATGTGAATTTTGTTTTATATAATCCGCAGTGACTTTACCGCGTAGAACTTTAAATACCCAGCTGGTGTAAATTAAAATAATGGGTAAGAAGATGCAGGTTGCTATCAACATAATTTCCAAGGTGAGTTTGCTGGAAGAGGCGTCCCATACTAATAGGCTGTTACCCGGATGGCTGGACGATGGCAAAATAAACGGAAACATACTTAAGCCTACGGTACTGATTATTCCCAAGATACTGAGCGCGCTACCTAGGAAAGCCAGTTTTCCTTCGCCACGTTTCGCAAAGCTAATAGCAAAGATCGCGCCTAAAAAGCCTAAAATGGGCGCTGTTTTGGTCCAACCATATAATTCATAGTTGTGTAACCAACCACCTGCTATCCGAGCCACCTCCTTGTGTAAAGGGTTGGATGGGCCATCATGTGCCATTTGCCCCACTATGGTATACGCTTCAAGCTGGCTGACCCATAGACCTGCGCTAGCAAATAAAATAATGGTCAACAAGCCAAATAGGCGAGCCGCGGTGATGGCGCGATCACGCAGAGCCCCTTCTGTTTTTACGGCCAAGTATAAACCGCCATGCATGAGTAACATGGCAACACTGACTAATCCGCATAATAAGGCAAATGGATTGAGCAGTGCAAAAAAGCCGCCGTGATAGCTCATACGCAAGGAGTCATCAAATTGGAAAGGCACGCCTTGTAGCGTATTGCCAACGGCAATCCCAAAGACTAAGGCTGGCACAAATCCACCTATAAAAAGTGACCAATCCCAAAAAGTAGTCCATTTTGGATTATTCAACTTGCTACGGAATTTAAAACCTACCGGCCTTAGAATTAAGGCGCTAAGAATTAAAAACATGGCAAGATAAAATCCCGAAAAGGATACGGCATACACATAGGGCCAAGCTGCAAAAATAGCGCCTCCACCTAGAATAAACCATACTTGGTTGCCCTCCCAAACAGGGCCCACGGTATTAATGGCCACCCGGCGTTCACTATCGGTCTTAGCCACGAAGGGTAATAGCGAGGCTACGCCTAAATCAAAACCATCCATGATGGCAAAGCCTATGAGTAATACACCTAAGACAACCCACCATATAATTCTGAGTGTTTCATAATCAAACATAAATCAGGCTCCTTGGGTTTAAGCTGCAAGTTCAGAGGAAGAAAGGCCATTTTGTTTATTTTTATGCTCTAGGCCATCGGGTCCTAAGCGTATGTACTTAATCATTAAATAAACCTCTACGATGGCAAGCGCCGTATAAAATAAGACAAAGCCTGCTAGAGAAATCCATAGATCACTACTAGCGAGCGAGGACGTGCCTAAGTAAGTGGGTAATACCCCATCTATAGCCCAAGGTTGACGACCGTGTTCGGCTACTATCCAACCCATTTCGCTGGAAATCCAGGGCAAGGGCAGCGCTAACAAGGCGGTACGTAAAAACCATTTCTTCTCTAATTGGCGTTTAGAAGCTAAATAAAAGGCCAAGCCAAATAGACCTATCATAAAGAAGCCAATGCCCACCATGATTCTAAAGGACCAGAATAATACGGGGACGTTAGGCACGGTATCGTCAGCGGCCTGCTGAATTTGAGCGGGCGTTGCATCAACGACATCCTTAGTATAGCGCTTTAATAGTAAACCATAGC
>Ga0182739_1005224_pt1 | contig 10371 bp, 8 predicted proteins | sample eDN5th30CBELigBY_FD_128873 | JGI IMG/M metagenome (GOLD analysis project Ga0182739, IMG submission 128873) | Enriched backyard soil microbial communities from Emeryville, California, USA - eDNA 5th pass 30_C BE-Lig BY (version 2) (version 2) | ecosystem: Environmental > Terrestrial > Soil >...
ATGTCCCGATTCTTAAAGGTTCCCCTTCAACCGTGACCTTTCCGGAAAACTCCTGGCCCGGGGACAATTCCCCACGGCAGCCAGCGCCATGCAGGCACAGCACGAGCAGCAAATACTGAATTAAGACAGGCTTCATTTTAACACCAGTGGCACGCTTTGGGACTGTTTCTCAACAGGACATGCTTAATGAACGGAATAACCGCAGACCTGGTGAATATTAATAATTCCCAATGACTTCGCCGTCATGACGATTGGAGAGCAGGTCCAGTGTATAGCTATCGATATTTGTGGAAACCATTCGAACAGAACCGTCTCCCATCACAAAGTTGACTCCGCCCGGATGCGGTCCGCGGAAGGTCTCCATGATCGCGACCGAGTCGTCAACATTTGGAATCATGGTCTTGACGTTGAATTTTCCGACTGTGGATGCCGCCACCATTCCCATTCGCGGATATCCTCCCACCCAGGTCGTCCATGCGGGGGGATTGCTCATCGTGTCGTCAAGCGTCCATCCCAGTTCCCCACACATGATGGTATTTGTGGTTCCGTCTTCACTGACAAGAGTGTTGATTGATGTTTTCTGGACGACAATGCCGTTCTGGAACCTTTGGGTAGCCCCGATCGCGGTGGCATTCGTAAAGATGTTACAATAATCAACGATTGCTCCATTGTTATCATTTGTCGCAAACAGCAGGGAGCCTGTTGACATCGCATAGCTGATGGCAGATGTCTGCGGAGTGTAAACAGCCCAGGAGAAGTAATCTGATGACTTGGGAATAATGTCCGACGGACACCGATAAACAGCAATCGGAGTTGCCATGGCTTCATTACGCTGAGGATAGGTTGTCCCCACACGATTTCCGAACATTTCAAATCGGGCTGTTTGTTCAAGCTGCGGCAGAATGCTATAGAACGCCGTTCTTGAAGAGCCGAACATCGGAAAATTGAGATCCATGGACAAGGGCGGCAGAAGTTTATGAATCTCATTATAGTTGTGTAGCGCCAGGCCGATTTGTTTTAAGTTGTTCTTGCATTGAGACCGGCGCGCAGCCTCGCGGGCCTGCTGTACGGCTGGCAGTAACAGTGAAACAAGAACGGCAATGATCGCAATCACCACCAGTAATTCAATCAGCGTGAATCCGCGGTGACGCGCGAACTCAGCGCCTGTCGGGCCGACAGGCCGAACGGGGGCAGCAATGCACATCGTATTTTCCAGGCAGGCAAGAGGAAGCAGGGGCAGGCTCTGGCTGGCTGGCGAACATTTGCTGCAGAAGGCAAACAGGCTGGCGAGCGGCGTGTCATCGGTGCGTCACGTAGCGGGGTCGCACCGGTTTTGAGACACAGTCTCAACTTTTGTGTAAAGCTAGATGCTTCTGTCACAGTTGTCAACTTTTGCGGGAAGAAAGCTCAGAGTTTTTCGCTTTTCCACGAGCTGGGATTGGAGATCTGCCTTTGGCGAGGGGTGGGCTGCCGTGCGAGTCGTACCCGCGTGGACTGGGCTCAGGAAGTCCGGCAGTTGCTGGAGCTTGACGATCCGCAGACGAAACAGGTGACGCTGGGAATGGCGGTCAGGCGTATTCCGTGAGGAGTCGCCCTGGGTGTCCTGCTCGCATCGCGTCAGCAGGGCGAACAGGACACCCAGCCCGGGCGAAAGCGGAGACCGATCTTCTGTCTGGGGTGAGGAATTCTGGTGGCAGAATCATGGTTCCGAAGCAGAAATGCTTTACAATCTCCGGGAGCAGTTGATGTGATGCGGCTGCTGTACTGTGCTATTTGTTTTCAGCGTGGTTCAGGCGGGACGCTGGTTGGCGGGCCGGCCTGGATTGCTCCCGGTCGATGCCGGGGTTTGGTGAGCAGGAGAATTTCGATGGTTAGAACCGTTTCCACCATGATGCCCCTGGGGACGTCTGCTCCCAGGTTCTCCCTGCCGAATGTCGACGGGAAGACGGTTTCCCTGTCGGATTATCAGGGGCGGCCGCTGCTGGTGGTGTTCCTGTGCAACCACTGCCCGTTCGTGCTGCATTTGCGGAGTTCGCTGGCCAGTTTCGCCCGGGAATACGCCACTCAGGGGCTGGCGATGGTGGGGATCAGCTCCAACGATGCCAGTGCCTATCCGCAGGATGGTCCGGAAGAGATGAAGAAAGAAGCGGAAGCTGCCGGATATGTGTTCCCCTATCTCTATGATGAAACACAAGAGGTTGCCAAAGCATACCGGGCAGCCTGCACCCCTGATTTCTTTCTGTTCGACCACAATCACAAACTGGTCTACCGAGGCCAGTTCGATGATTCCCGCCCCAAGAGCGACCTGCCGATTACCGGTCAGGATTTGCGGGCAGCAGCGGATGCGGTGCTTTCCGGAGAGCCAGTCACCGAACGGCAGATGCCCAGCATCGGTTGCAACATCAAATGGAAATCAGGCCGCGAACCGGACTATTTTACCGGGGCTCCCGCCACGTGATTCCGCAGAAGGCGGTGGGGAACATCGTTGAAATCGGAGCCTTGGAACTCAAGCGTCACATGGCACTCGCCGTCTCTCGCCTTTCGATGTTCGTGTCGAAAACAGGAAGCGAGCGACAACGGAGCGGACTTTTTCAGAAACCGACCCGAACACCAAGCTGCGGAGCAGCACTACCAGGGGGTTTCCATCAGTCCGACGATCTGACGGGCCATCTGGTCAACGGCGGATTGCGTTGCGGTGGCGAGTGACTGTCCGGTCTCCGGCGCAAAGCTGGTGCTGACGATTGCCTGGGCGATCTGGGCGTTCATCGGGACTGTCTGCTGAGCCAGCACGGCTCCGCTGCGTAAATCTTCCCAGATCACTTCCACGCCGAGGCTGAGTTCCAGTTCGCGCGGATCGTCATACCTGTTCTGATTGGCGACGGATTTTCCGACGCTGACGACGCGGCCGATCAATCGGGTGTCGGCGGCGCCGTCCTTGCTCAGTCGGAAGGGGGTCCGGGTCTGGATCTGGTTCTGAACCGCTTCAGTCAGTTGCACTTCAAACCCGCGCCGGAAACCATCGTTGTTGTAGTTCGCCCGATAGGCGTCATTTCTGAAGGTCGGCACATGAATGGTCCGCACTTCCGCCCGATAGGGGCTGCCGACAACATAACCGCATCCGCTCAGGCAGACACATAGACAAGCCAGACGGGCAGCCTGAACGAGTCGACGGGAGTGTGAGGCGGTCGTCAGCATGATGAAATCAGCGGGAAGGTTTCTCGAAGGAGGCCCGTAGCGGTTCTTCGGGGGCGGCGTTGGAAGGTTCCGTCCCGGGAGTGGGCTCCGCTGGCTCCTCTTCGGAGGATTTCGGATCAATTGATTGTAATCGGGGAGGCTGAGCAGGTTTCCGCAGGGGGTTCAACCGTTGCAGCAGGTTGGGTTCACGGGGAGCTTTCGATTCCGGAGGCGGCTCTTGCTGTTGGGTTCCCGCAGGAGGCAGCGTGACACGTGCCGGCGGTTGCTGATCAGCGGATGATGGCGGATCAGCAGGTGGTGTTTGTGTTGTGGGCCGGGGCTGCCGGCGGAAATTGAAAACGGAATTTTCCCAGGCTTCTTCGCGTTTCGCAGCCTGTTCCAGCTCGTGCCGGGCCATTTCGGCGTATTTGGAATCAGGATGGCGGTTGATGATGAGGTAACAGTGAAGTTTGACAGCAGGCTCCATCCGCTTCACTTTGTAGAATTCCACGAGATCCCATAAACGGGCAACTTCCGCATCCTGGAGCCGATGGACTTCGTCCTCCAGTTGTTTCCGTTGATCTTCGTCCAGATCGGGAAACAGGGCGAGCATCTGTTCTTTCAGTTCACGGGACGTTTCCAGCGTTTTGCTGTCGTAGGCCGGTCCCATGTATGAGGCGAGCGTGACATGCGAGCCCAACAGGTAGGCATCTTTGAGGTGCTTGCTGTCCGGGTATTGTTCCCGCAGCAGGGCGTACAGTCGTGCCGCTTCGACATAATCTTCGGTACGCAGGCTGTGATTGGCGGCCAGCATCAAGGCGTCGTCCGCCAGTGGTCCGGTGGCATCATGCAGCCAGATGGCCCGCAGGGCCTGTTTTCCCCGCCCGTAGGTGTCGAACAGCGGACGTGTTTTGTCGGTCATGTTCGGCAGCACGGGAACGCGGGTTGTGACGGAAGGGTTCTTTTGCGGCTGTTCGATCTTTCCCAGTTCCTGCGACTCATGGGCCGCGACCTTGATTTCAGCATCCCCTTTGGCCCCGACGTCTTCCGGGAATCCCAGCCAGTACCGGGCGATGCGGAAGAGTTGGCGTGTCACGGGGTCGAGATGCCGTGTCGACGGATACTTGACCAGCAGATCCTGATAGCTCTTTTCCGCATCGGGGTATTTCCGCTGGGCGTATTGGGATTCTGCGACCATGAAGAGAGCATCTTCCTCGATGGCATCTCCATAAGTCGCATAGATGCTGTCTCCGGTTTCGGACTTTTGAGCCCCCCAGGCACGACGGATCTTGCCGAAGAAATTCTCGTGCATGTCGCGCCGCTCTTTCACGATTCCCTGAAAGAGTTTTTCGGCTTCCGCGTAGTTGCCTTGATCGTACAGTGCCTGTGCTGCGTCGAAATTCGTCAGTGACCGCTGAGTGGCCTGGTCTCCCGCCCGCAGCATTTCAGCACGTTTCCGTTCCCAATTCTTCTGGCTGACGTCCCGCTGAGCGGGCCCTTGCACGCCATCGATGGAATATCTGGGATTCTCCGCGAGTTCTTTTTTCACCTGTTCTTTGCGCGAAAATGACGACAGACTGCCGCAACCGCTTCCTCCCGCCAACCCGCAGGACAGCAGCAGGACCAGCACCGAATGTGTCGATGGTCGTAGTTTCAGTCGCACAGAATTCAGGGGGCTGGGGAAAGGGAGTCGAGTCGAAAGACGTTGCCACGCGGAAATGTGCCGGAGAGTCGGGCTGGTGCCGCGTCTCAGGCGGGTTGAGGGGAATACGGTCCGGTTTTCAGTGCCGGTTCGCTGAATTCCGCGACATGGCTGGACCGGGGATATTCCTTCTTCGGCGTCAGGCAGACGTCGGATGTTAAAATTTCAACAGGGATAATGTTTTGGGACGTCGTCCCAGGGCATGTGAAATGGCTGAGGTCAATACCCGGCGAATCTCCTGCTTTTGCCAGGAAGTCACAGGGTGTTCGGGAGAAGGCTCCCCCCCCTCTTCGGCCAGTTGACGAAGCAGGTGCAGAGAACCCGGATGGAATTCGGTGGTTTGATACTCCGAATCGCCACACCTTGAACAGATCAATCCGCTCTGCGAAACCCAAAATCGGGCAGACTCGTCCGCAGACACCTCCGAATGGCAGATTGTGCAGCTTTCAAAATCGGGAAGCTGGCCAATTTCGCGAAGCGTGGAAAGTTCGAATCGGGAGACCGGATCAAAAATCGATTCATTCCGCTCCAGTTTTGCCAGTGTCTGGACAGCAGCGTCATACAGGTCCGGATGTGGATCCGCTTCTTCCAGCAGTGCGTTCAATAATTCTGCAACATAGTACCCAGCGTAGAGATGAGACAGACTTCCCGGTTGAGGCTGGAAACGCCTGATCAGCCTGGATTCCGTCAGCAGGTCCAGCGTTCCCGAAGACTTTTGAAGAAAGACGATTTGACATTGCGACAACAGGTCCAGCGAGACTTCGAAGGAGCTGCGCAAACGCTTGGCGCCTTTGGCCAGACAGGAGATTTTCCCGAAATCTTTTGTCAGCAGAGTCACGACGCGGCTGGATTCACTGAAATCTGCCTGGCGAATGACGAGTGCTTCAGATTTTTCTGTGGACATGAGTTTTCCGGGAAATCAGGTGATGGGAGGGGGCTGGCAGTGTTGACCTGAACTGGTCGCGCGACCGATCGGTACCTGGAGATCGCGCTCTCGATGGTGATCTGAAATCTTTGCACGCTGATCGAAATCGGATTGTTTTTGATCATTTGCAATGCGGTGGAGGATTCCTGCCAGGGGCGGAGGGGGCGGCACGTGTGGCGAATTGCAAAAATTTTCCAGCTTCCATTTCACCCGGAAGCCCGAAAGTCGATATTGAGGATGATTCCGGATGGAAGCCCATCCGGCCTGATGGTCGCCCGGCCTTTGCGATTATCGAATCGACGAATTCAGCATAGGGCGACGTTTCATAAGGTTACTGGAAAGAAGTTGAGTTTTATGAAGAAAGATCTGACGCCGCATCAGCAGAAGATCGTGGCCCGCTACTATGATAATCGTGATCAGATTGACGAGCAGCGACTGGCGGAACTGGTGACCAACATTTATCTCGCGAATCCGGGAAGTAAGCAACTTGTCAAGTTCTGGACATCGGCAGGCGAGACCATGGAGCGGCTGAAGATTCCAGCCGGCCGGATCGCCCATGTGCTGGAAAAAAAAGATCCTGCCGTTCTGGCAGAAGTGGTGAAGGAACTGCAAACGGGCACATTAAAACGTGCCACGTGAATGCCAAGTGTCTGGAAATTCGATTCTTCCGAAAAATGAGAATAGTTTTCCCGCTGGAATTTCAGGGCTGAGAGCCGGGAAGGTGAAGTTGCTCGGACGAATTGCAGGGGAAGTACGGTTCCATATAATCCTGTCGACTTGGTGAAGTACCCGGATGACTCGGTGAAATGCCCGGATATTGTCAGGGCATATCCTGTGGAAGCTCGGATTTTGGGTCGTTCTCACGATAACGTCCTTTGTTATTGGACTTTACAGTTCTGGCGGCTCGGATTTTTTGAAGTTGACGAGGCGCTGAGTCTTCCTCCAGGAAGGCTGGAGTCTCGTTGTCTTTCCGGCAGCCGTGTTTTCCCGGCAGTGTTGGCTCCGGTGCAGTGTTGGCTCCGGTGCAGTGTTGGCTCCGGTGCAGTGTTGGCTCCGGTGCAGTGTTGGCTCCGGTGCAAGGCGAGGCTGGAAACTCTGCAGGGTTTGCATCTTCTTCGTGGGATTTCTGCTTTCCTGATCGCCAGGCAGAGACTGTTTGAATCATTCCTCAGCAACTTAAAGAAGGAGCCGCAATTGAACTGGCTCAAAGCCTTTCTGTTCTCATCGGTCGGTCGCAAGTATCTGATGGGAGCCACAGGGCTGTTTCTGTGCTTTTTCCTGGTGGTGCATCTGGTCGGAAATCTCCTGCTCTACGTGGGGAAAGAGACCTACAACGAATATGCGCATAAACTGCACTCCAATCCTGAGTTTCTGGTTTTGGCGGAAGTTCTGCTCTATACCGCTTTTGCTGTGCATATTGCTTATGGAGTCTGCCTGCAGTTCCAGAATCGGGCTGCCCGGCAGGAGCGGTATGCGTTTCAGCAGTCCAAGCGGAGCGACCGGGTCTTGAGTCAGGCCGTTCCGACGCCGGACAAGACCATGTTCCTGACCGGACTGATCATTCTCTTCTTTCTTTCCTGGCATTTGAGTGATTTCAAATTCGAAATCGGCTGGCGGGAAGCTCTGGAAAATGTTGACCCGTTCTCCAAAGCCCGGATCATTGTCTCGAACGTGACTCGTGGCCTGATTTACTTTGTGGGATCGGTCGTTCTGGGGGTGCACGTCTCGCACGGGCTGCAGAGCTCATTTCAGTCTCTGGGCTTGAATCATCCCAAATACACCCCGACAATCCGCCGCCTTTCTCTGATCTTTGGCGTGGTTGTGGCTCTCGGGTTCGGGAGTTTTCCGGTCATGGCCTGGATCGGCAGTTGGGGACGACTGTGAGGCCGCATCAGGCAGGGGCTTTCCCGTGAGTCGGGATGTGGGAATCATTCAAGTTCCGCTTGTAAAGAAATTTTGTAGAAGTCAGGACCGCAGTCATGAGTGATGGGATCCAGAACCAGCCGGGTGGGAGTCAGGTCGAACAGGGGCGGTTGAAGTCCCGTAGCCCAGACGGCCCGCTGGCAGAGCAATGGGACCGTTGCAAGAACGACCTGAAGCTGGTCGCCCCCAATAATAAACGCAAATATGACATCATTGTCGTCGGCTCCGGGCTGGCGGGGGCCTCAGCGGCGGCCTCGCTGGCGGAACTGGGCTATAACGTCAAAGTCTTCTGCTTTCAGGATTCCGCCCGGCGCGCCCACAGCATTGCTGCACAGGGGGGAATCAACGCTGCCAAGAACTATCCAAACGATGGCGATTCCATCTACCGGCTGTTCTACGACACGATCAAGGGGGGCGACTTCCGTTCCCGGGAATCCAATGTCTACCGGCTCGCCCAGGTCAGTGCGAATATCATCGACCAGTGCGTCGCGCAGGGAGTTCCGTTCGCGCGGGAATACGGCGGTCTGCTCGCCAACCGGACTTTCGGCGGTGCCCAGGTCTCCCGGACGTTTTACTGCCGCGGCCAGACCGGCCAGCAATTGCTGCTGGGAGCCTATTCCTCGCTGATGCGGCAGGTTTCCACTGGCAAAGCCAAAGTTTTTGCCCGTCGGGAAATGCTGGATCTGGTGACGATCGATGGCATCGCTCGCGGGATTGTCTGCCGGAATCTGGTGACCGGCGAAATGGAATCGTACGCAGCACATGCGGTGCTGCTGTGTACGGGCGGCTATGGCAACACATATTACCTTTCGACGAATGCGAAAGGCTGCAACGTCACCGCCTCCTGGCGCTGCCATAAGCGTGGGGCCTTCTTTGCGAACCCCTGCTTCACCCAGATTCACCCCACCTGTATTCCGGTTAAGGGGGATTATCAGTCCAAGCTCACGCTGATGAGCGAAAGCCTGCGAAACGACGGCCGCGTGTGGGTGCCGAAGAAGCCGAACGATACCCGTTCCCCCGCCGAGATCCCCAATGAAGACCGGGACTACTATCTGGAGCGTCGTTACCCGGCCTTTGGAAACATGGTGCCGCGCGACGTGGCCAGCCGGGCAGCCAAAGAGCGGTGCGATGCCGGCTATGGCGTCAACGAGACTGGTAAAGCGGTCTATCTGGACTTCAAACGCGCCATCGAGGAACAGGGCGAAGATCGAATTCGCAGCAAGTACGGTAACCTGTTTCACATGTATGAAAAGATCACCGACGAGAACCCTTACAAGGTTCCGATGAAGATCTATCCTGCGGTCCATTACACAATGGGGGGACTCTGGGTCGACTACCACCTGGAAAGCACGGTGCCCGGACTTTATGTGCTGGGAGAAGCAAACTTCTCCGATCACGGTGCCAACCGGCTGGGGGCCAGCGCCCTGATGCAGGGACTGGCCGATGGATACTTCGTGATCCCCTATACCATCGGACACCACCTGGCATCACGCCCGCTCAAGTCGGTGACCACCGACCATCCGCAGTTCGATGCTGTCAAGCTGGAAGCTCAGGAACGGGTTCGCAAGTTGCTCAGCGTGAACGGAAACCGTTCCGTCCAGAGTTTCCATCGTGCTCTGGGCGAGATCATGTGGAACGGGTGCGGCATGGCGCGGAACGCTGAGGGGCTGCAGAATGCGATTGCCAGTATTCGTAATCTGCGTGAAGAATTCTGGTCGAAAGTCCATGTTCCCGGGAGCGGGGCCGATTTCAATCAGCAGGTTGAACAGGCAGGCCGCGTGGCGGACTTCCTGGAATTCGGCGAACTTCTCGCCATGGATGCCCTCAAGCGGGAAGAGTCCTGCGGAGGCCACTTCCGTGAGGAGCATCAGTCCGAAGATGGAGAAGCCCGCCGCGATGATGAACATTTCGCACATGTCGCCGCCTGGGAATTCCAGGGACTGGATGCGGAACCGGTGCGGCATGTCGAACCACTGACCTTTGAAACAATCCATATGAGCACCCGCAGTTACAAGTAGTCGACTCGTGTCCTGGTGCATGCCGGACGATCTCTGAATGTTGCTGCTGCTCTCCGGCCTTCGTGGCCCGTCACTACAACCCCAAGCGAACCTCTCGTCATGATCAGTTCTTCCAAGAAAAAGCTCAGTTTGACCCTGAAAGTCTGGCGTCAAAGTGGCCCGAAGGAGAAAGGGGCGTTCCGGGAATACAAGCTGCACGGTATTTCCCCGGATATGTCCTTTCTGGAAATGCTGGATATCCTGAACGAGCAGTTGATCGATGAGGGAGAAGAACCGGTCGCGTTCGATCATGACTGCCGCGAAGGCATTTGCGGGTCATGTGGCGTGATGATCAACGGCCAGGCACATGGACCCGACCACGAAACGACCACCTGCCAGTTGCACATGCGGCGGTTTCAGGATGGTGACACGATCCTCATCGAACCGTGGCGCGCGGTGGCGTTTCCGGTGATTAAAGACCTCGTTGTCGACCGCACTGCGTTCGACCGAATTATCCAGGCGGGAGGCTATGTTTCTGTCAGCACTGGCCAGGCGCAGGACGGAAACTGCATCCCCATTCCCCGGCACGATCAGGAAGGGGCATTGGATGCCGCGGTCTGTATTGGCTGCGGAGCGTGTGTGGCGGCCTG
>Ga0182739_1005225_pt1 | contig 10369 bp, 7 predicted proteins | sample eDN5th30CBELigBY_FD_128873 | JGI IMG/M metagenome (GOLD analysis project Ga0182739, IMG submission 128873) | Enriched backyard soil microbial communities from Emeryville, California, USA - eDNA 5th pass 30_C BE-Lig BY (version 2) (version 2) | ecosystem: Environmental > Terrestrial > Soil >...
GATTGCGAAGTCGAGTTCGCCCGCTACCCGGGCGCGGCCCACGGCTTCCGCCGCGCCGGCCATCCGGAGCACCGCCGCGATTGCTGGCAGCGCACGCTCGACTGGTTTGATGCGCACCTCTAGAGACAGAGCCAACTCGTTCCGCGGCGACTCCGGGTCAGTAGTCGGAGTCGCCGTGGACCGTTCGTATGGATATGCATGGCCAGGTCCTCGCCGCGAGGCGACGGTCCCGGCCCGAATCTCAGGCATTCATCATTTTTCGGCACGCGGTTGTCCCTGATTCGCATCCATGACGGGATGAGGAACCGGGATGTCATCCCAGGGCGCTTCCTGTACCGGATCAGCCTCCCGTCTATCAACGCGGCCTGTCCTCTCACGGCGAGGACAGGCCGGATCGCGTCCATACAAGCGTGTTGGAATCCATCTCACTCGGCAACGATTCGTTGCGGAATTGCGCCTTTCCTCACTGCGAGCGATGGCGGAGGTCGCGATCCATTGACAGGAACGGTCCGGCCAGTCCACCGATGAAGCTGCCGAACGCTGCGCCGACGAGCATGACGTTAAACGCCGTGTCGAGGTTGTCCGACATGATGGCGCTGACGATCGCGCCGATCACGATACCGGACGTCAGCCCGGCGACCAGCCCGAAGGCGATGCCGTCAGTCTCTACCTCGGCTTCGTGCGCACTCAGGCCCTCGTCAACAGCGCTCATCTCGGACAGAGCATAGATGCCGCCAAGAGCCGCGCCGTACAGGAGATGCAGCACCAGGTTGCCAATGGCAGGCAATGGCCCGGCATCCAGGCTCAGGCCGAAGAAGCCGGCACCGACGAGCGGGAAGAAGGCGATCAGCGAGAGCAGCCATGGCCCGATCGAGAAGACCATCCCTCGCCACCAGCCGGCACCTCTGAGCGTTGGCTCGACAAGCCGTGCATAGATCAATGCCCAGATCAGGCCGGCGATCAGGTTGATGCTGAACGCGGCGATCGGGATGTCGTAGATGCCGTCGGTCAGGTCGTTGTGCTTCAGTGCCCAGAACCACTGGCTGACCGTGTTGCCGTTCTCGCTACCAATGAACCCAACGACGAGATAGGCGATGATCAGCGCGAACGACATGATCGTCGTCGCCGCAAACCCGGCCAGGATGCTATTGCTCAACCAGCGGCCCGAGGGCGTCTGCCGCTCGTCGTCGTCGCTCGCATGCCACGGTCGCCAGCGTGGCAGGCGAATTGATGATTCCGCCGTCCGGGCCGTCTGATCGGTCAACAGAACGACAGTTCCGAGGATCGCCGCAGCCGACGCCATCAGCGCATTGGCGTAGCGGCCATTCCAGGCGTGGTAGACAGCGGCGGCAATTCCTAGCATCATCAGTGCGAGAAATACGATGTCCATCGTGCCAAGGCGATGTCGCATAGAAAGCCTCCTGGTCCAATGGATGCGCGGAACGAGCACCGTACATTCAAGGTTACGTCTGGTGTTGGCATCAGGTTCTGCAGTATGCGTGCCAATAGTAGTCGCGTTCACGCGAGATGCGCAATAGAGGCGGCGAGGGCCATGCGAGGGGGTAGCCGTGGCTGAAGACCACCGACCGGCACCTGGAGCGGTCTTATCGACAAACGAGGAGGAGCTGCGCGATCGCGCGGTGGCGCTGCTGGCGCGGGTCGAAGGCGTCGCGCGCGTCTTCCCGTCCTCGGATGGCGTTGACGACGAGTTGCGCTTACTGCGCCAGGCGCGCCAGCAGCTCGAAACGCTCTTCCTGCTCGTCGTCGTCGGCGAGTTCAACTCGGGCAAGTCGGCGTTCGTCAACGCGCTCGTCGGCGAGCCGATCATGCCCGAGGGGGTCACGCCGACGACGGCGATGATCCACCTGCTGGTCTATGGAGATGCCGGGCAAGAGGACATCCTGAGCGATGGCGTCGTCATCCACCACCACCCCGCGCCGTTCCTGCGCGAGATCAATGTCGTCGACACGCCCGGGACGAACGCCATCATCCGAGAGCATGAGTCAATCTCACAGCGCTTCGTTCCGCGGTCCGATCTGGTGCTGTTCGTCACCTCGGCCGACCGGCCGTTCTCGGAGTCCGAGCGCGAGTTCCTTGAAGAAATCCGCAACTGGGGCAAGAAGATCGTCTTCGTCCTGAACAAGGTCGATGTGCTGGAGAGCGACCAGCAGGTCAACGAGGTCGTGCGCTTCATCAGTGACAATGCGCAGCGCCTGCTCGGCATCGAGCCGCTCATCTTCCCGATCTCAGCCAAGCTCGCCGAGCGTGGCGATCCGGCCGGCCGTTTCGAGCCGCTGCGCGACTACATCATGAACACGCTCGATCAGGACGAGCGCATCCGCCTGAAGCTGCTCAACCCGCTCGGCGTGGCCGAGCGGCTGCTCGGTCGCTACACGAACGTCGTCGAGGATCGGCTGGCACTGCTGGCTCAGGATGCGCAGACAATCGATCGCATTGAGGCAGTGCTTAAGGATTACGAGCAGGAGATGCGGCGCGAGTTTGGCGCGTACATTACGCGCGTCGAAAACATCGTCCATCGCCTGAATGAGCGTGCCGACCGCTTCTTCGATGAGTACATCCGGATCGGTCGTGTCTTCGACCTCGTGCGCTCCGAGAACACGAAGGCGGCATTCCAGCGCGATGTTGTTGCCGACACCGAGCGCCAGATCGACGACACGATCACCGAGCTGATCGACTGGATGGTGCAGCAGGACTTCCGCGCCTGGGAGACGGTCCGTGAGACGCTCGATCGCCGGGCGCTGGAACGTTACCGCGATGATATGGTCGGCGAGGTCGGCAGCCGCTTTGCTTCCGATCGCCAGACGCTGATCATGCAGGTCGCGCGGCAGGCTGAGTCGGTCGTGGAGCGCTACGATCAGCACTCGGAGGCGACGCTGCTCGCCACGAATGTGCGCTCGGCGCTGGCACAGACAGCCGTTGTGCAGGCCGGCGCGGTGTCGCTCGGCGCAATCGTCGTCGCGATGGCGACGACCGCCGCCGCCGACGTGACCGGCATTCTCGCGGCGGCGACAGTGGCGGGGTTGGGCTTGTTCATCCTGCCGGCCCGCAAGCGAGCCGCCCGCAACGAGCTCCGTCGCCGATCGGCGGAGCTGGAACAGCAGCTCTCGGATGTGCTGAGAGATGGCTTCGAAGCCGAGCTTGGCAGGTCGCTACGGCGCATCCGCGATGCGATCGCGCCCTACACCCGCTTTGTCGGCTCCGAACGCACCCGACTCGAAGGGGTCGGCAACGACATCAGCGAAGTCACGGCTGAGATGCGCGCGCTGCGGGCCGCTGTCAGTAAGTAGCTCGCTATGAAGCGTTCAATACGTCGCCGCGGGTGATGATGCCTAGCGGCGATTCACCGACCTTGCCATTCTCGGTAATGACAATCGCGCCGACCTTTTCGTCGCGAAACAGATCGATGGCTTCACTTGCCGCGCTATGGCGCGAGAGGATACCGGCCGCCATGTACCCGCGCTGCTCAATCGTCTCGCCGACCGTCGGGCTGACTCCGTCGATGTCATCGCGCGCCTCGGCGATGACGATGTCGCGGTCAGTCAGCAGATCGACGAGCTTGCCGCGCTTGTCGACAACGACGAGCTGGTCGTAGTGGCGCGCTAGCATGCGATCGCGCGCGTCGGTGAGTGATTCATCCAGGTGGGCCGTTACGACTGTGCGGTGGGCGATGTCGCCGATGCCGGATGCAGCCATGCGGATGATGCCCTCGACGCCGTCGATGATGCGGCTGGCCGCCTCGGGACGCAGCATGACATCAGGGTTATGAGCCAGGGCGTTGCGGGTGTCGCGGTACCGTTCGGATTGCGCCGCGATCTCGCGGGCATCGGACATCGGCGAATGTTCGAGATAGTTGATCGAATCGCCCAGGCCGGCGCGGTCGTTGTCCATCCCCAGGCTGCGGGCCAGATTGGCCAGAAAACGATCGAGCGCTTTCAGCGCCTGCTCGCCGGCGCTCGCCAGGTTCGTCGCCGATGCTTCGCGGATGTCGGCCAGCTCGTCGAGGTAGATGGACAGGTCCAGATTGTGATTCATCTGGCGCGATTGCTGCTGCTTGCGCCAGCGTGATCCGCGCCGCGATCTGCCCTTTGTCTGGCCATCGTTCATCTACCGCTCCTTTGTTCGGTGTCTGTCAGGCCGTGATCCAGACGCGCTCGCCAGCGTAGCGCTCGAACGTGCGCTCGTCCGGCTCGATACCCAGTCCCGGCCCCTCCGGCACGCGCACACGCTCACCATCGTAGCCGTCGCGCAACGTACCAATGTCCTCCGCCAGCATCAGCGGCCCACCCATCTCGACGGTGCGGACGTTCGCCAGCGCCAGCGCAAGGTGCAGACCGGCGGCTGATGCGATTGATGATTCGACCATCGTGCCGACCTGACAGGTGTAACCGGCCGTCTCGGCGATGGCGTTCAGTGTCAGCGCCGACAGCAGGCCGCCGGTCTTCATCAGCTTGATGTTGATCAGGTCGCAGGCGCGCAGCGACGCGGCCCTGAGCGCATCGCGCGCGTCGTGGATCGCCTCGTCGGCCATGATCGGCACGCCAGCCATGCGGCGAACTTCCGCCAGCCCCTCCAGGTCGCGCCAGTCCACCGGCTGCTCAACGTAGGCCGGCAGGTACTCGGCGACACCGCGCGCCCCGCCAATGGCGACGCCGGGTGTGCGCCAGCCCTGGTTGACGTCGATCTTGATCGCGATGTCCGGCCCGAGCGCTTCGCGCACAGCTGCAACGCGGCGGATGTCGGTTGCCACGTCGTTGGCATCGCCGATCTTGAGCTTGACGGTGCTGAACCCGGCCGCGACGTGTGCCGTCGCGTCGGCAGCCATAGCGTCCGGGCTCTTCATGCTGACGACGCGCGAGATCGTAAGGTGGTCCTTCGCGCGGCCACCGAGCAGCGCCCAGACCGGCATGCCGGTCGCCTTGCCGACGAGGTCATGCAGGGCGATGTCGATGGCGGCCTTCGCCGTTGGGTTGGCGCCCATGCGGCGGTCCAGTCCGGAAATGAGCGCCGAACGGTTGAGCGGATCGCAGCCGAGTAGCGTCGGTGCCAGAATGCGCAGCGCCTCGAGCACGCCGCCGAACGTCTCGCCGGTGACATGCGGGTCAGGCGTCCCCTCGCCCCAGCCGATCGTGCCGTCGTCCGTATCAATGCGGACTAGCACCGACTCGACATCGGGGAACGTGCCGTAGGAGATTACGAACGGCTCGGTCAGTGGTAGCCGAATCGGGATCAGCTCAACACCTGTAATGCGCACGGGTCTCCTCCTCCGCCCTGTGACCGCCTAGCGGCCTCGTTCCAGCACATAGTATGCGTTCGGCGCGCTCCGCGACCCGGCGAAGCCAACGATCAGGAAGCCGTCGGCGAACGCCATCTCCAGTTGTTGGCGGACGATGAACCGCCATTCGCGTGCGGCAGCCGGGTCACGCGCCAGTAGCGCATCGATATCAGTTGGCACGGCGACACGCGTCTGAATCGCCTCAGCCGGGAAATCCGGCAGACTCAGCGCTGCGTCGGACTCCAGCGGTTGATAGGCCCCGGCCAGCCGCTTGCGGACACGCTCACTTGCAAGGTCCCAATGGATATACAGTCGATCGCTCGGCAGGCCGCCATACAGTCCGCCGGCGAACTCCTCCCCGTAGACGTTCTCCTCGTAGACGCGGCTGGTCGCGCCGAGCCGCTCAAAATTGAGTCGCGCATTGGCGGCACGCAGTGGATCGACGGTCCAGGCTGCTTCGCGAAACCCGACCTGCACCGCCAGTGCCGCCTGCAGCGTCTTCAGCGCGAAGCCGAGGCCGCCTCGCCAGGCCGGATCGACGGCCATGAGGTCGGACAGCAGGAGCGGTTTCCCGCCGACGTAGCCACCGTACCCCTGGATGTAGCCGACCATGCGCTCGCCATCGAACGCGCCGATGACCTCGCCACCGGTCTTGGGGATGACGACCATGATCGAGAACGATGCGAGGTCGGTTTCGCTGACGCCGAACACGTCGCGCTGCAATCGCTCGCATTGCGCGAAGTCCTCACGCGTGCGGACGACGCGGAAGTCGATCGTGCGCATGCCGACCTGCTTCTGCCAGCCGTTGGTTGTTTCGCGGAAGCCGAGTGCCGCCGGTGTCAGATCGTCGATCATCGCTGTCCTCGCTCGATTCGTCGCCCGACACTGACGCCGTAAACAATGGCGATGGCCGGGAAGATCGCCGAGATGGCGAACATCGCCGCGTAGCCGGTGAATCCGGCGACGATGCCCATGCCGACCGACCCTGCGCCGATGCCGGCTTCAAAGAACGACGTGAACGTCGCCATGCCGGCGCCACGTCGGTGCGGCTCGACCAGATCGACAGCGTAGGCATTCAACGCCGGCTGACCGGCACCGAACGCCAGGCCGAACAGCACGCCGGTGAGCAACAGCAACCCCAGCGAATCCGCCAGCGCCAGCGTGCCCATCGCAAGGATCGTCAGGACAAGCGTCGGGATAATGACGGCCATGCGGCTGAGGCGGTCCGCCAGCCGACCGCCGAAGACGCGCGACGCCAGCACGGCGATGGCGAAGACGGTGAAGTACAGGCCGGCATTCGGGATGTCGCGCTCTTCGGCGTAGATCACGATGAAGGCGATGACTGCGCCGTAAACGAGGTTCGACAGCAGTACCACGATGGCGGCCGGCATGACGCTCAGCTCGAGCAGACCGCCGCTGATGTGTGATGACTCGCGTGGGCGATGTGGTTCGTGGACGAGCAGCAGCAACCCGGCTGCTCCTGCCGCGCAGACAACGCCGAGGCTGAAAACCGTATTGAGCCCGTAGGTATCGCGCAGGACGAGACCCAGGTAGGGGCTGATCGCGGTTGCGAACGTCGATACCAATCCCCAGATACCCATCGCTTCGCCGCGCCTTGAGTCGGGCGCGATGTGGGCGATGAAGGTGAACGATGCAGTGTGAAAGAAGGCCATGCCGAGCCCATGAACGGCGCGGACGCCGAGGACCAACGTGACGCTATCAGCGAACAGGTAGAGCGTTGACGCGGACATGAACAGGGCCGCGCCGATAATCAGAAAGCGCTTGCTGCCGCGGCGGTCGATCTCGCGTCCAATAAACAGGCGCGGCAACAGCGCCGCCGCCGAGAAGATTCCGACGATCAGCCCGACTGCTGTCGACGAGCCGCCCAGATCATCCTTGACGTACAGCGGCAGGACAGCCGTGAGCAGCTGAAACGACGCGAACAAGAGCATCCCGGCCGCGCAGGTCAGCAGGAACGGCCGGGTCAGGATCGACGGTCGCGTGACTGTGGCCGAGGCGCTCATGGCGCGCTCAGGGGAAGAGCATGGAGTTGTCGCGTCACGATCATTCCTCGGCGGGCTCGTTCGGGAGGCCGTGCTGCTCCTCGTAGCGAGCGACGTGCGCGCGCACTTCCGATGGCGTTAGCGCATTGACGTCAATGCCGAGCAGGTCCTTCAGATGCTGGGCGTCCCGGTAGCCCCGATTCTTGGCCCACTGCCAGAAGCGGGTCCAGGAGACATCGGCGGGGTCGCCGCGCGCCGCGGAATCGCGCGCACGCAGATCGGAGCCGCGCATCATCGGCGTCGGCAGATCCCCAACGGTCGGGCCGGCTTCCTGCTCGCGCTGCGGCACAGGTCGCGGACGCTGTTGTTCGCGTTGCGGCTGCTCGCGCTGCGGCCGCTCTCGTTGTGGCTCGGACTCACGCAGAGAGCGCATCTGCGTTGGTTCAGGCGCGGGCGCAGAAGCAGGCGACGCATCCGGCTCTGCCGGGCGCACTGGCGCGATCCGGGGCGGCGCGGTCTCCGGCTCAGGCTCAGCGACGTGGCTGCCCTGCCCGTCTGCCTCCGCGAACTCGGAGCCGTAGCCGAGCGTAGCAAGTGCGCGACCGATGGCGCGCGTCTCGGCAGTCTCGATGTAGGCCGGCGTTTGGGCGCTGCTGCTGCGCGCATGGCCACTGGCAGCGCCGCGCTGCGGAATGCGAACGATCGCCTTGCAGACGGCGTAGTCATCGTCCAGCGACAGCAGCTCTGTCTCAATCTCGGCTTCCGGATGTTCGCTGCGCAACCAGTGGATGCGCCACTTGACGTCCAGATATGGCGAGCCGTCCTCAAGCTGACGCAGATGCTCGCGTGGGTTGAATTGCTTGCTCATGATCGGCACGCACTCCCTTCTCGACGGCGCTCAACAGGGATTATAGACGTGCCTCTGTTGCGACTGGCCGTACAATCGCCACGCCGGACGGCAGGCTTACTGAGGAGGCGGGCGTGGACGCGCAAAAGTGGATCGTCGATACCAATGCAGATGGCTACCCGGACGAAATAAACAGGCTGCTCGTCCTTGCTGCGCCTAACGGCACTGTTGACCGGGATCTCGTTGCTGCGCTCGTCGATGTGTCCGCCTGGCTCGGCGTCGCGACCCAGGCGCTGACAATGCCGCTCGTCTGCGCCGAGGGGAGCCAACCCGACACGGATCAGCGCCAACGGCTCACGGTTGCGCGGGTTAGTGATCTGCCGACGCTTTCATCAATCGACGTCGCACCTGTTACCCAGGCCGCTGCCGCCGAACCACCCTCCGCCTGCCTGACTGACCTGTTCACCGCGCGTGGCGCACTGCTCGATCGCGATGGTGATCTGCTGCCAGACGCCAGCCGGATCAGCTTTGATCTGCCAGACTCGATGCCGGTGGACCTGGCCGCTGCGGTCGCAAACCTCGCCGCGCGTGTCGCGTTGGAGAGCGGCGGGGTCACGCTTCCGCTTGTCCGCGACGGCGGAGTACGCCTGTCGATTCGACCTGACTCCGGCGCTGCTCGTCTGGCCGCGGTCGCGAACGGCTGGGTTGCGACCGGCGACCCGGACGCACTCGCCGAGCTGCTTCTGCGCATCGCAACCGACTGGCCGCACATCACTGCGCCGGAGTGCGGCGGTGTTGGCCAGGCGGTTGCCGTGCTGCGGCGCTGGCTCGCTGGTGATGGGCCGGAGCCATACGAGCCGGGCGAGATCCTCTGGGAGCGTGAGTGGTCAGCCGACTGGGAGGTCGATCGGCTCGAAGCCGAGTTCCAGTCGCTCGCCGATGTTGATGCAGCTGCCGATATCCTGCACGTCTTCGTGAGCGAGCCGCCCGCCATTCGCCGCGCGCTAGCGGCAACGCTGGCAGACTCGCAACGAGAACGCGGACACGCGGATACGCAGATTGTCGTCCTGTCTGCCTTCAAGGCAGGACTCAGCTGGCTGACCGACGTTGTCACGCCAGCGCTGCTGGCGATGACGCAACGCCCTGAGCGCATCCGGATCAGTTACCGCCGGATGACCGAGGACAACACGCTCGACATGCCGATCCGTTGGCTGCAGGAGCTGTTCCCCGGCCCGGAGATGATGGCGACCGCTCTGGGTATGCCAGACGAGGCGATTGAGCTCGTCGAAGCTGACGCCGACGCTCCTGCAACGTTCGTCGCCGAAGCATGGACGGCAGGCGGTGCGCCACTCGGACGTTGGACCTGCACGCCTCCCTCACGCATACAGCCGTTCGTTGCGGCGCTTGGAACAGACGCGGGTCGCGTCGTCGTGACGACCGGCGGGATCATGGCCGCTGATGGCGATGGCTGGCGTGAGGTGATGCGTGTCCCGACTGATCTGGAGTCATTCTGGGAGTTCTGGCAGAGCGAGGTCATCTCCGATTTGTTGCAACGTGTCGAGGATGCCGGGGCGAAAGCTGACCAGCAGCCGTTCTTCGGCGAGCTACTGGTCGAAGTCTGGGTGAGCGAGCCGAACGATCGGCTCGGCGTCCGCGAGGAGAACGACTCGGCGGCTGAGGCGCTGGCCGAAGACATCTATTTCACGACGCTCGACGCCATCGAACTGTATGGCCAGCGCACGACCGGCGACACGCTCAGCGCGCCCGGCCCGATTATCCCGATCGTCCGTGTCGCTCCCGCTGCCCGGCCGCGCGCCAGGATCACTCTGCGCGCCGCACCAGCACAGCCTGCCCTTGCGCTCCCCGATCTTCGGGTGAGCGAAGTCGGCCTCGCCGATGGCGAGCTTGCCGTTGTCATCGACGTCGATCTGGATAGCGACAGCGCTCCAAGGCTCGACCGTCTGCGCACCCTGGCCGCGACGACTCAGCTCGACGGACCGTCGCTTCCGGCCCGCGTGCGCCTTGCTGGCGAGAGCGTGTCACTCCGCCTGCCGCTCGTCGCACCACTCGCGAATGCCGCCAACACTGAGCGCCCTTCGATGACGGAGAACATCCACGGCGATCGCGTTGCCGAGATCGCGGCTGGTCTGGCGAGTGCGCCGGAAGTGACCGCCTGGATTGAGGATGCGTCGTATCAGGGGCGGCCGCTGCCCGCGCTCGCGCTGC
>Ga0182739_1005228_pt1 | contig 10366 bp, 10 predicted proteins | sample eDN5th30CBELigBY_FD_128873 | JGI IMG/M metagenome (GOLD analysis project Ga0182739, IMG submission 128873) | Enriched backyard soil microbial communities from Emeryville, California, USA - eDNA 5th pass 30_C BE-Lig BY (version 2) (version 2) | ecosystem: Environmental > Terrestrial > Soil >...
AGGTGTACACCCGATCCCATTCCGAACTCGGACGTGAAAACTCTCAGCGCCAATGGTACTGTGTCTCAAGGCACGGGAGAGTAGGTCGCTGCCGGATCTTCCGAACGCTAAGGTACACATTCCGACAAAACGAAATCTGAACGCGCTGGATTTAACGCGGGGTGGAGCAGCCCGGTAGCTCGTCAGGCTCATAACCTGAAGGTCGTAGGTTCAAATCCTGCCCCCGCAACCATAGAAACCGACATTCCCACGGCTCCGGCCGCGGGGATGTCGGTTTTTCTATTTCTGCGCGAAGGGTCAGGCGTCGAGGGCCCGGCGGACGCCGTCGAAGACCTGGTGGAACATCTCGGTCGTGAGGCGGCCGGTGTTCGTGTTGTAGCGCGAGCAATGATAGCTGTCGGCGAGCATGAGACCGGTCGGCAGTGTGTGCAGGCGGGCATGGATAAAGGGGTAGGCACCCGCCGGACGCACGGTCAGCGCCCGCAGGATCTGGTCGTGGGCGCCTTTGCCCAGAGCCACCAGGATGCGCAACTTCGGCATGACGGCGAGTTCGGACTGCAGGAACGGTCGGCAGGCGGTAAACTCGAGGGGCAAGGGCTTGTTCTCGGGCGGCAGGCAGCGCACGGCATTTGCGATGCGGCAGTCGACGAGCCGCAGCCCGTCGTTGGGGTCGGCCCGGTAGGTGCCCTGCGCAAAGCCGAACTTCAGCAGCGTCGAATAGAGGAGATCGCCGGCATAGTCGCCGGTGAAGGGCCGTCCGGTGCGGTTGGCGCCCTTCATGCCCGGCGCCAGCCCGACGATCAGCAGCCGGGCCTCGAGCTTGCCGAACGAACGCACCGGCGCATTCTTCCAGTCCGGGAACTTGCCCTGCAGCTCGTGGCGGAAGGCCACCAGCCTCGGGCAGCGCGGGCAGTCGAGCGGCGGCTCTTCGAAGGCCTGGGCAGACACTGACGCGGGCGGCCTCAGGCCGAACGCATCAGCGATTCAGGAGGGGCGTCGTCCGCTTCGGCGTCGGCACCTTCGCGCGGTGCCACGGCCGGGCGGGGCGCACGTTCGGACGGGTTGCGGGCGATCAGCGGCGCCAGTTCGGACAGCTCGATGAACTCGTCGGCCTGGCGGCGCAACTCGTCGGCCACCATCGGCGGCGCGGACTTTATGGTGCTCACGACCGAGACCCGGATTCCGCGGCGCTGTACGGCCTCCACCAGCCGCCGGAAGTCGCCGTCGCCGGAGAACAGGATCACATGGTCGAGATGGTCGGCCATTTCGAGCACGTCGATGGCCAGCTCGATGTCCATGTTGCCCTTGATCTTGCGGCGACCCATGGCATCGGTGAACTCCTTGGCCGGCTTGGTGACCATGGTGTAGCCGTTGTAGTCGAGCCAATCGATCAGCGGCCGGATCGGAGAGTATTCCTGATCGTCGACCAGCGCCGTGTAGTAATAGGCGCGGACCAGATGGCCCTTTTCGCGGAAGACCTTCAGCAGGCGGCGGTAGTCGATGTCGAAGCCCAAGGCGCGGGCGGCCGAATAGAGGTTTGCGCCGTCGATGAACAGGGCGACGCGCTCGGTTTCGTAAAAATGGCCTTTCATGGCGATCAAGCCCTTATGAATAATATGCGCAGGTCGAGCGAAAAATATGTCGGCGGCCGAGGCTGTTATCCGATGCTCTACCGTAAGTATATTAACAGTAGGTATTTCATCCATAGATCACAAGAGGTTGAGGGCGCTTGCTGGTGGACAACGGAAACCGCCGACCGATTTTCATAGGGGCCGGCGCCAATCTGCCCCATCCGGCCTATGCCTCGCCGCGCGAGACGCTGCAGGCTGCCCTGCTCGAACTGGACCGTCGGCAGGCGCGTGTTCTGCGGTACTCGCGCTGGTACCGGACGGCGCCGGTGCCCGCCTCGGACCAGCCCTGGTACGTCAATGTCGTGGCAGAAATCGCCACGTCGCTGGGGCCGGACGAACTGCTGGCGGCCCTGCACGAGATCGAGGACCTGTTCGGTCGGGTCCGGAGCGTGCCCAATGCAGCCCGACTGATCGACCTCGATCTTCTGGATTATCGGGGAGAAACAGCGCCGCCGGGGCCCTCGGGGGCGACCCTGCCGCATCCGCGGATGACCGGTCGGGCCTTCGTGCTGCGTCCCCTGGCCGACCTCGCGCCGGACTGGCGCCATCCGGTTTCGGGCGCCTCGATCCGCGAGCTGCTGGCGGCCCTGCCGCCTGACCAGGTCGCAGAGCCTTTCGAGCCCGCCGGCTTGCCTTTTGGGCCCGAGCGGGTATAACCCGCCGCTTCCACGAAATTTGAGGTTCCCGACATGGCGCGTGTCACCGTCGAAGACTGCATCGTGCAGGTCCCCAACCGTTTCGAGCTGGTCATGTTTGCCGCCCAGCGCGCCCGCGACATCTCGGCCGGCGCCCAGATCACGCTCGACCGCGATCGCGACAAGAACCCGGTCGTGGCGCTGCGCGAGATCGCGGAAGTGAAGCTCGACCAGGCCGTTCTGAAGGACTCGCTGATCTCGGGCATGCAGAAGCATGCCGACGTCGACAAGCCCGAGGAGGTCAACGAGATGGCCGAACTCGAGCAGGAGCTGGCCGCGGCGCTGGCGCAGGGCGGCGCGGAAGCCGCCCAGCCCAAGGCGCTGCCGATGGCCGAGGAAGACGACGTCGCGGAATAGCCGGACGGCAGGCTGAGCCCTACCAGGGTTCGGCCTGCTCTCCATGCAATCGCCGTGGAGTGAACGCAATCGTCCCCATATAGTGGGCGACTGCCATGATTCGCCAATTCGAACTCGTCGAGCGCGTACAGTCCTACGATCCGGATGCGGACGAGGACGTTCTCAACCGTGCCTATGTCTACGGCCTGAAGAAACACGGTAACCAGCTCCGTGCTTCGGGCGACCCGTATTTCTCGCATCCCGTCGAGGTCGCGGGTCTCCTGGCGGAGATGCGACTCGACACCGATTCGATCGTCACCGGCCTCTTGCACGACACGCTGGAAGACACGGACGCCACGCGCGACGAGATCGCCAGCCTGTTCGGCGAGGACATCGCCCGCCTGGTCGATGGCGTCACCAAGCTCTCCCGCCTCGAGATCCAGTCGGAGAGCACCAAGGAAGCCGAGAACCTGCGCAAGCTGGTGCTGGCGATGTCGTCGGACATCCGCGTGCTGCTGGTGAAGCTCGCCGACCGCCTGCACAACATGCGCACGCTGCATCACATCAAGGAACCGGCACGTCGCCGACGCATCGCGCGCGAGACCATGGACCTCTATGCGCCGCTCGCCTCGCGCATCGGCATGGAGAACGTGAAACGCGAGCTGGAGGAGCTGGCCTTCGCCGAGCTCAATCCCGATGGCCGGGCCTCGGTGCTGGCCCGTCAGGGCTATCTGCGTGAGCGCGGCGACAAGCTGGTGCCGCAGATCGAGGTCGAGCTGGTCAGGACGCTGAGGGAGGGCGGGCTGGAGGCCCAGGTCTCGGGCCGCGAGAAGACGCCCTATTCGATCTGGCGGAAGATGCAGACGAAGAACGTCTCCTTCGAGCAGCTCTCCGACATCATGGCGTTCCGCATCATCGTCGCCGACGTGGCGGAGTGTTACCAGGCGCTCGGCTTGCTGCACGGTCGCTACCAGGTGCTGCCGCAGCGCTTCAAGGACTACATCTCGGTTCCCAAACCCAACGGCTACCGCTCGCTCCATACCGGTGTCATCGGGCCGCTCGGGCAGCGAATCGAAATCCAGATCCGCACCGCAGAGATGCAGGACCAGGCCGAGCGCGGCGTGGCCGCCCACTGGATCTACAAGCAGGGCGGCCCCTCCACCGATGCGCCGCAATATGCCTGGCTGCGCAGCCTCATGGACATCCTCGACAAGGCCCCCAATGCCGAGGAATTCCTCGAGCACACCAAGCTCGAGATGTTCCAGGACCAGGTCTTCTGCTTCACGCCGAAGGGCAAGCTGATCGCCTTGCCGCGCGGCGCGACGCCGATCGACTTCGCCTATGCCGTGCACAGCCAGGTGGGCGATACCTGCGTCGGCGCCAAGATCAACGGCCGCATGCTGCCGCTGCGCACGCAGCTCTCGAACGGCGACCAGGTCGACATCATCACGTCGAAGGCGCAGACCCCGTCGCCAACCTGGGAACGCTTCGTCGTCACCGGCAAGGCAAAGGCCGCGATCCGCCGTTTCATCCGCACGCGCCAGCGCGAGCAGTACATCCAGCTGGGCAAGTCGCTGCTCGACAAGGCCTTTCACGAGGAAGGCTACGAGGTCACCGAGAAGGGGCTCGAGGGCGTGCGGCTCAACTTCAAGCAGGCCTCGACGGACGATCTCATCGCCACGGTTGGCGCCGGGCTGGTCGGTGCCCGTGAAGTCCTGACCGCGGTCTACCCGGGGCTGAAACAGCCGCGCAAGGGCGGCGCCGACGTGGTGCCGATCTCGCGGGGGCGCAGCAACAAGTCGGGCAAGGCCGGCGAGGTCGGGCGAGCGGGCAAACTGGACGGCGAGCAGATCGCGATCCGCGGGCTGATCCCGGGTATGGCGGTGCATTTCGCGCGCTGCTGCCATCCGCTGCCCGGCGACCGGATCGTGGGCATCATCACCACCGGCAAGGGCGTCACCATTCACACGATCGACTGCGCCACGCTGGAGAGCTTCTCCGAGGCACCGGAGCGCTGGATCGACGTGGGCTGGGACTCGGTGAGCGAGGGCGGGGGCGGCGTCTACACCGGCCGCCTCAAGATCACCGTCGCCAATCAGCCCGGCAGCCTGTCGAGCCTGTCCACGGTGATCGCCCGCCACGAGGGCAACATCTCCAACCTGCGCATTGTCAACCGGTCGATGGATTTCTTCGACATGGTGATCGACGTCGAAGTGTCCGACGTGAAGCACCTGGCCGACATCACCGCGGCGCTGCGCGCCACCCCCGCCATCAACGCCGTCGAACGCGCCCGCAATTGACGGCTTCCCCGACCTCTCTCCGCGAAAGTTGCGTATGACTGCGCCCACTCCCCTGCGTCTCGGCATCAACATCGATCACGTCGCCACCGTGCGCAACGCGCGGGGCGGGCACCTGCCTGACCCGCTGCGGGCGGCGCGGCTGGCCGAGGCCGCCGGCGCCGACGGCATCACCGCCCATCTGCGCGAGGACCGGCGCCACATCGTCGACGCCGACATCGACGGGCTGATGCGGGAACTGAAAGTGCCACTGAATTTCGAGATGGCCGCGACCGAGGAAATGGTCGGCATCGCCCTGCGCCATCGCCCGCACGCCGCCTGCATCGTGCCGGAAAAGCGCGAGGAGCGGACCACCGAGGGCGGGCTCGACGCTGCCGGCCAGCACAACCACTTGAGGCCGATGATTGCCCGCCTGCGCGACGCCGGCATCCGTGTCTCGCTGTTCGTCGAGGCCGATCCCCGCCAGCTCGAGGCGGCCGTCGCACTGGGGGCGCCGGTCGTTGAACTGCACACCGGGCGCTATTGCGAGATCGAGGGGCCGCCCAAGCAGGCCGAATTGCAGCGCATCGCCGCGGCGGCGGCGCTGTGCGCGAAGCTTGGGCTCGAATGTCATGCCGGGCACGGGCTGAGCTATGCCGACGTGGCGCCGATCGCCGCCATTCCCGAGGTGCGGGAGCTCAACATCGGGCATTTCCTGATCGGCGAGGCGATCTTCGTCGGCCTCGAACCGGCGATCCGCGAGATGCGCCGGATCATGGACGCCGCCCGGGCCGGTGGGGTGTCCGCGTGATCATCGGCCTCGGCAACGACCTCTGCGACATCCGGCGTATCGAGAAGTCGCTGGAAAGGTTCGGTGAGCGATTCATCCAGCGTGTCTTCACGGAGGTCGAGCAGAAGCGCTCGGAAGGCCGCGCGGCCCGGGCGGCCAGCTATGCCAAGCGGTTCGCCGCCAAGGAAGCCTGCGCCAAGGCGCTGGGTACCGGCCTGCGGGCCGGGGTCTTCTGGCGTGACATGGGCGTGATCAATCAGAAGAGCGGGAAGCCGACCATGGCCTTGACCGGCGGCGCGCAGGCGCGGCTGCAGAAGATCACGCCGGATGGCATGACCGCCCAGATAGACTTGAGCATCACGGATGAATACCCGCTGGCTCAAGCAGTCGTAATCATCTCGGCGGTGCCCAATCCATGATGCGCAGGACATTTTCGATGGACGGCGAGGCTCCCATGCCGCGGCCGGAGCGGGAGACAGGGGCGCCGGGCCCTGCTATAGCCGCGGCTCGTTCAAACTGGTACGGCGATGACGGACGTGGCTGAGCGTCGGAAGAGAGCACTGGAAAAGACCGGCGGATGGGGAGAAACCGTCCGGACGGTCGTCTATGCCGTGCTGATTGCACTGGTCGTCCGGACCTTTGCCATCGAACCCTTCAATATTCCCAGCGGCTCGATGATCCCGACCCTGCTGGTCGGCGACTATCTGTTCGTTTCGAAATATTCGTACGGATACAGCAAGCACTCCTTCCCTTTTTCGCTCGGAGTCTTTTCGGGCCGGATCTTCGGTTCGCCGCCGGAGCGTGGTGACGTCGCCGTGTTCAAGTATCCCGGCGATCAGGGCCAGGGCGTGAACCGCACCGACTACATCAAGCGCATCGTCGGCATGCCGGGTGATCGCATCCAGGTGACGAACGGTCTGCTGCACATCAACGGCGTGGCGGTGGATCGCCTGAAGATCGGCGACTACGTGAAGGGCAACAACGGCCACTATCAGAAGGGTACGCTGTACAGCGAAACCCTGCCGAATGGCCGCCGCTACACGGTGCTCGAGTATCGCGACGACGGCATGGCCGACAACACGCCGGAATTCCTGGTGCCGGCCGGCAGCTACTTCGTCATGGGCGACAATCGCGACGATTCGCTCGACAGTCGAACGCGGCTGATGCTGCGCGACTTCTCCGGCTCGACACGCGACCGCGACCAGCTCGGCTGGTACGTGCCCGCCGAGAACCTCGTCGGACGCGCGGAGTTCATCTTCTTCTCGCACGATCCATCGGCCGCCGGCTGGCTGGAACCGTGGAAATGGCCCGAGGCGATACGCTGGAACCGCTTCTTCATGGCAATCCACTGAATTCGACAGACGTCGATTTCGCGGCGTTGTCGAAGGGGGTGGGTCATGTTTTCGTGCATCCCGAATTGGCTTCGGAAGCGCTGACCCATCGCAGCGCGCTCGATCGCAGGCCCGAACTCAAGGCCGCCTTCCCGAACGGCAACGAACGGCTGGAATTCCTCGGCGATCGCGTCCTGTCGCTCGCCATGGCCGATCTGCTGCTGCGCCGCTTCCCGAACGAGCGCGAAGGCGAGCTGGCGCGCCGCCATGCGGCCCTCGTGCGGGCCGAAACGCTGGTGGAGATCGCCACCGAGATCGGCCTCGGCGACCATCTGAGCCTCGGTGATTCGGAGCGCACCCCGGGCACCAATGTGCGGCCCAACATCCTGGCCGATGCGCTGGAAGCGCTGCTCGGAGCCATCTTCCTGGATGCCGGTCTCGAGGCTGCAGCGGCCAGCGTAGCCGTGCTGTGGGGCGCCCGTCTCAGCAGCCGGGTGGCGGTGCCGCGCGATCCCAAGACGGCGCTGCAGGAATGGGCGCAGGCACGGCGTCTGCCGCTGCCGGTCTATCTCGAGGTCGATCGCGAGGGGCCGCCGCACGCGCCGGTCTTCGTGGTCGATGCGATCCTCAAGGGCCACGACCCGGCGCGCGGCCGTGGCGGCAGCAAGCGCGAGGCCGAACGGCTCGCTGCCATGACATTGCTGGAAAGGTTGAACGGGGCATGAGCACAGCTGCAACGCGGGCCGGCTTCGTCGCCGTCGTCGGCGCACCGAACGCGGGCAAATCGACTTTGGTGAACGGCCTGGTCGGCTCCAAGGTCAGCATCGTGTCACCCAAGGTGCAGACCACGCGCATGCGCGTGATCGGCATCGCGATGACCGACCTTCCCGACACCGGCGAGGGCCCGTCGCGGGCGCAGGTCGTTCTGGTCGATACGCCCGGTATCTTCCGGGTCGCCAAGCGGCGCCTCGAACGCGCCATGGTGGCGGCCGCCTGGCAGGGCGCCGACGATGCCGACCTGGTGGCGCTGGTCGTCGATGCCGAGCGCGGTATCGGCCAGGAGACCAAGGCCATCGCCGAGCGGCTGAAGGATTCGAAGACGCCGCGCTTCCTGGTCCTGAACAAGATCGACCTGGTGGCGCGCGAGACGCTGCTGGCCCTTACGGCCGAGCTGAACGCCATCGTGCCGTTCGAGCGCACTTTCATGGTGAGCGCGCTCAAGGCCGATGGCGTCGGCGATCTGCTGACGGCCTTCGCACAGGCCGTGCCGCCGGGACCGTTCCTCTATCCCGAGGATCAGGCCGCCGATCTGCCGCTGCGCCTGCTGGCGGCCGAGGTGACCCGCGAGCAGGTGTTCCTGCAGCTTCACCAGGAGCTGCCCTACGAGGCGGCGGTCGAGACCGAGAAGTGGGAGGATCGCCCCGACGGTAGCGTCCGGGTCGAGCAGATCATTTACGTCCAGCGCGAGGGCCAGCGCGCGATCTTCCTCGGCAAGGGGGGCGCCCGCATCAAGCAGATCGGCGCGCGCGCGCGCCACGAGCTCTCGCAGATGCTGGAGCGCCCGGTGCATCTCTTCCTGCACGTGAAGGTGAGCGAACGCTGGGCCGAGGATCCTTCGCACTACCGCACGATCGGGTTGGATTATCAGTCTTAAGACGAAGCGAACTAATTTTCTCCGTCATCTCGACCGAAGCCGCGCTTAGCGCGGCGTAGTTGAGAGATCTTCTATCCACGATTTGCCGGCTTATGGTGGAGAAAAGGTCTGTCCGCCCCGCACCTTCGGTGCTCCGGTCGAGACGACGGGATCACGTTAGGACGGTATTAAATCGAGCGAGTGAATGACCTTGCCGCCGGCGTCGCGATGGCTGACCGTCATCACAGCCGACTGTCCGTCGATCTTCACGTGGCCGAAGTGGCAGGAGTCTTCGAGCGGCGATAGATCGAAGCGGCCGGCCGGCGGCACCTTCTGAAACACGACCTGCGGGCCGAACGTGCCGTCGAGCGCGTTGGGCCCGAAGCCGCCGGCGCAGAGCGGGCCTGATACGAACTCGTAGAACGGCGTGAAGTCCTGGAAGGCGGCCCGGGTGGGATCGTAGCGGTGTGTGGCCGGATAGTGAACGTCGGCGGTGACCCAGTGCACGTTGCGGATGGCCTCGCGTTTGATGAAGGCGAGCAAGCCGGCGATCTCCAACTCGCGCCCGAGCGGCGCTCCGTCATCGGCATTGGCCACGGCTTCGAAGCCGGACTTGCGGCGCCAGTCGTCGTACACGACGAGGCCGAGGGGCATGTCGGCCGCGATGATCTTCCAGGTCGCAGTCGAGCCCTTGAGCGCCTGTTTCAGCCAGGCGATCTGTTCGTGCCCGAGAAAGGCGGTTTGCGGGTCGGCCGCTTCCTGCCGGTTCGAGCCGTTGGGCGCGCGGAAGCTGCGCATGTCGAGGCGGAAGAGGTCGAGGCGCGGCCCGAACGAGAACTTGCGGTAGAGGCGCATCGGCCCGTCGAGCCCGTCGGCCAAGGGCATGAACTCGCGGAAGGCGCGCTCGGCATGGCGTGCCAGCACCCCGACCTCCTTCTCCCGATAGCGCGGATCGGCGTCGAGGCGCTTCTCCCGGTACCAGTTGTCGACGACGTCGTGATCGTCCCACAGGGCGATCATAGGGACCTCGGCGTTGAAGCGGCAGAGATTGGCGTCGAGGAAATTGTAGAGATGATTGCCGCGGAACTCGTCGAGCGTCTCGGCGACCTTCGACTTCGCCTCTGTCGTGAGGTTTCTCCAGAGACGGCCGTCCGGCAGTCTCTTTTCGGAGGACAGAGGGTCGTCGGCGTAGATCGTGTCGCCGCAATGGACGAAGAAGTCGGGTGCCAGCGACCGCATCGTCTCGTAGATCGTCATCCCGCCGATGTCGGGATTGATGCCCCAGCCTTGGCCGACCGTGTCGGCCGACCAGACGAAGCTCACGTCGGCGGCGGCCGAGGAGGGGGTGCGGAAGCGGCCCTGCACCCACTCGCTGGCGACGCCGGCGACGGCAGGATCGGCATAGGCAATGCGATAGAAGATCGTCTGCCCCGGCGGCAGGGCGTCGAGCCTCAGACGCGACGTGAACCCGGTTTCTTCCAGAGCAAGGGGGCCCTCGATGCGGCGCGCGCCCGCGAAGCTCTCGGTCGTGGTATGTTCGACGATCATGCGGGCCGGCCGGTCCGAACGGCTCCACAGCGTGGCGCCGTCGCTCCCGACATCGCCCGACTGAACGCCCTGCATCATGCGGGGGCGTGCGGCGGTGGCGGTCTGCGCGAACACACGGGCGGGCAG
>Ga0182739_1005230_pt1 | contig 10363 bp, 9 predicted proteins | sample eDN5th30CBELigBY_FD_128873 | JGI IMG/M metagenome (GOLD analysis project Ga0182739, IMG submission 128873) | Enriched backyard soil microbial communities from Emeryville, California, USA - eDNA 5th pass 30_C BE-Lig BY (version 2) (version 2) | ecosystem: Environmental > Terrestrial > Soil >...
GCGCTCGAAGACCGCACCAATGCCGGGCTTAGCTGGCGCGAAAGCCGGGTGAGCTTCATCAGCCGTGCCAATTACGATTACAAACAACGTTACCTGCTCGAAGTACAGCTGCGCGTAGACGGCTCGTCCATTTTCCCCGAAAACAGCCGCTTCGGCTATTTCCCCGGTGTATCCGCAGGTTGGCGCCTTTCGGATGAGGAATGGTTCAACGCCGGGTTTATCAATGATTTGAAGATCAGGGCATCGTATGGCGAACTCGGCGGCGATAACGTAGGCGCCAACCAGTTCATCAACAACTACCTCTTCAACAATACGTATACCATTGGCAACAGCATCTATGCAGGCATAGACCTGGCCAAGCTGGCCAACCCCGGCATTACATGGGAGGTGTCGAAGAAAACCGATGTGGGTTTCAATGCACGGCTGTTCAACCGGTTTGATCTGGAGTTCATCTATTTCAATGAAAATCGATCGGGTATCCTGCTGCCCCGTAATGCATCCATCCCGGGCATAACAGGCATCGTAAATCCGCACGACAGTGATCCGCTGGTGCCCTCAGAAAACATTGGCAAAGTAGATAACCGTGGGGTAGAAGCCACAGTGGGCTACCAGCATCGTGGAACGGTTAATTTCGGCGTAGCCGGAAACATTACGCTGGTAAAGAGCAACGTCGTGTTCCGCGACGAGGCTCCAGGCATCCCGGAACATCAGCGCGAAACCGGTAAACCCCTTAACACCTACCTGTTGTACCGCACCATCGGTATCTTCCGCACGCAAGACGACCTCAACAACTATCCGCACGTGCCGGGCGCCGGGCTGGGCGACCTCATTTTCGAAGACTACGATCAGAATGGCGAAATTACTGCCGATGATATGGTGCGCACAGACCTGGGCAACATCCCCCAACTCACCTTCGGGCTTACCCTCAATGCCAGTTACCGCAACTTCGACATTTCGGCCGTACTGGCCGGTCAGGGGAAATCGCGCCAATACATCCTCTCCGAGGCAGGTACCATAGGCAACTACTTCGATACCTGGGCAGCAAACCGGTGGAGTCCCTCCAATCCCGACGGCTCCTATCCGAAAGTGAACGAACGGGCGTCGTCAGCCATCAGTGGCGGACTGTACCGCAACGATTTCTGGATGTTCAATACCGCATTTGTGCGGTTGAAAAACATCGAACTCGGCTACACGCTACCCGAAAGCGTCATCCAGCGTGTAGGCCTGGGCCGTGTACGGGTTTACGCCAGCGGTTTTAACGTGTTCACGTTGACGGGACTGAAAGACTTCGACCCCGAAGGGTCGAGCGAAAGCGGCCAGTTTTATCCGCAGCAACGCATTTTCAACTTAGGAATCAATGTGAGCTTTTAGTATTGGCTCCTTTTGATGGCTACTAAATTTTTATAGCAATGAACGCATTGAAAAGAATATATCTAATGATGGGCATTACGGGTATCGCTGCCCTTACCGCCTGCAATAATGACTTTCTCGACGTGGTGCCCACGGACCGGGTATCAGACGCCGCCATCCTATCCGATTCGGTCTTGTTTGAAGCATTCGTGGTTAACCGATACATGGGTGTGCGGCTCACCGATAAGGAAGCAGAGGGTACGCCGCCGGGATTCGGCCGCGGATTCGAATATGCGCTGTGGTCGTCGCTCACCGACGAATCTGTTTATAACAACGACGACAATACCTGGCTCATCCAGCGGGGTCAGCTCTCGCCAGAAAACACCGGCATCGCCGGAACGCTCTGGAAGCGGAGTTACCGCAGTATCCGCGAATGCAACTACGCACTGGCCAATATTGGCGAGGTGCCCATGAGCGAGGCGCGCAAAAACCAGCTTATTGCCGAACTGAAATTTATCCGGGCTTTCCGTTACCACGATCTCATCCGTAACTACGGCGGGGTGCCACTGCTGGGCGATAAAGTCTACCAGCTGAATGATGATATGAGTGATCCGGCGCTCTTTGAGCGCCAGGACCTGCAAACATGCATTTCGTACGCTATTGCCCAGCTTGACGAGGCTGCTGCCGGACTCCCGGCAGAAAATGGCTCGTCATGGCAGCTAGGGCGTGTTACCACAGGCGCCGCACTGGCGCTGAAATCGCGACTGGCGCTGTATGCCGCGAGTCCGCTATACAACGCCGGCAGCTGGGAAAATGCAGTGAATGCCGCCGCGGCTGTCATTGCGCTCAATAAGTACAGCATCTCCCAAAACGGATACCGCGAACTCTTCCGTACGGCATCTACTGACAACGAAATCATCTTTGCACGGTATTACTCCGTAGGGGCCCGCCACGTACCTACTGAAATAGCCAACGGCCCCAATGGCCATGGCGGGTGGGGTGGCAACGTACCCCTGCAGAATTTGGTAGACGCCTACCGGATGGCCAATGGCAAAGCCATCGGCGACGCCGGTTCGGGGTATGATCCGCAGAACCCGTACGAAAATCGCGACCCGCGTTTCTATGCTACTATCCTGTATAACGGTGCCCAATACCGCGGCCGTGCCATCGAAACGTTTGTGCCCGGTGGCCGCGATAGCCGCGATGGCGCAGACAACTGGAACACCAGCCGTACCGGCTACTACCTTTATAAGTTTGTCGATGAGGAAATGCCCATCAACAACCCGTGGAACATCGCGGGCCTGCAGCCGTGGATATATTTCCGGTATGCCGAAATTCTGCTCAACTTTGCGGAAGCGGCAAATGAGACCGTAGGGCCTGATGCTGTTCCGGCAGGCGCACCTTTCAGCGCACGGGAGGCAGTAAATCAGATCCGGGCAAGGACGGGCGTAGCGATGCCGGCCATACCCGAGGGGCTGAGTGCTAGTGCATTCCGCGAACTGGTTCGCAACGAGCGCCGCATCGAACTCGCTTTCGAAGAACACCGTTTCTATGATGTACGTCGGTGGCTTATCGCTGAGGATACGGAAAACGTACCCGCCTATGGCATTGAAATCACGCGTAGCGAAGATACCTTCAATTACGAGCGCAAGGTGGCGCTAGACGGACGGCAGTTCCTGCCCCGGCATTATTGGCTGCCCATCCCGCGTGAGGAAATCCTCGCGTCAAACAACCAACTGCAGCAAAACCCGGATTATTAATGTTAATTTGTATCGAACAATAGCTAAACGAGGAAGTAACTATGCGATTGATGATTTGTTTTTTTGTGGCCTGCATCGCTGCGGCCCTTGGGCCTGCTCATGTATATGGACAACCGGGATTCGGTCATGCCGAGAAGATAAACGATGGCTGGGCATTTAAACTGGGCGACATGCCGGAAGGCGGGCAACCCGGCGAGCCCGACCGCTCATGGACGCAGCTGACCCTGCCGCACGACTGGTCGGTAAAGCAGCCGCTCAGCCCCACGCTGGCCAGCGCCACCGGCTACCTGCCGGGCGGTATCGGCTGGTACAGCAAAACCCTTACCGTGCCCAGCGAGTACCGCGGGCAGCAGCTGTACGTCTATTTTGAAGGCGTATACAATCACAGCGAAGTATTCATCAATGGCCAGTCGCTGGGCAAGCGGCCCAATGGCTACATCTCGTTTATGTACAACCTCACCCCCCACCTCCGGTATGGCGAAGACAATGTATTGACGGTGCGGGTAGACCATAGCCAGGATGCCGACTCACGCTGGTACACCGGCTCCGGTATTTACCGCGACGTGTGGCTGGTTCGGGCGGCACCCGTGCACCTGGAGCAATGGGGCGTATATGCGTATCCTACCGTAGACCGGAATAAAGGCACGCTGCATGTGCAGGTAGCCCTTGCCAATCAATCTGCTTCGGCAGCCAATGTATCGGTGGTTACCGAGCTGAAAGATCCCGCAGGCGCCACGGTGGCCAGTAAAACCACCAAAGCATCCATCGCCGCCGCCGGCCGCCAGGACATCCAACTGGCGCTGGATGTGAAAAATCCGGAACTGTGGCAGTTGGACGATCCCCGTCAGTATACACTGGAAACGGCCGTGCTGCAAAACGGAGAGCCAATCGATCAGTCGGTGGTAAACACCGGCTTCCGCACCTTTACCTTCGATCCCGACAAGGGCTTTGCCCTCAATGGTGAATGGATGAAGGTAAAAGGCGTATGCCTGCACCACGATGCCGGTGTACTGGGTGCCGAAGTGTATCCGGAGGTATGGCGCCGGCGGTTGCTGGCGCTGAAGGAGATCGGTGTCAACGCCATCCGCACCAGTCACAACCCCCAGGCGCCCTCGCTTTACGAACTTTGCGACGAATTGGGGCTGCTGGTGATGAATGAGGCATTCGACGAGTGGGAGTTTCCCAAGCGGAAGTGGCTGGAAGGATGGAATGTGGGTACGCCCGGCTTCCAGGGCGCTTTTGAATATTTCGAAGAATGGGGCGAGCAGGACCTGGCCGATATGGTGAAGCGCGACCGTAACCACCTCTCCATCTTTGCGTGGAGCATCGGCAATGAAGTAGACTATCCCAACGATCCGTATTCGCACCCCATCCTGGATGGCGATGAAAAAGACGGCGGCTTTACGCAAGCCACCTTCGGCGGGTTCAAACCCGAAGCGCCGGATGCCATGCGCCTCGGCGATATCGCGGAGCGTTTGGCCGCTGTGGTAAAAAAATACGACACCAGCCGCCCGGTTACTGCCGGGTTGGCCGGTGTGGCCATGTCGAACGAAACGGCCTATCCAGCCGCACTTGATATTGCCGGCTACAACTATACCGAAAGCCGGTACCACGAAGACCACGAGCGCTATCCCGACCGCGTCATCTATGGCAGCGAAAACCGTCACGACCTGGCCGCATGGAAGGCCGTGCGCGATAACGAGCACATCTTCGGTCAGTTTCTGTGGACAGGCATCGACTACCTCGGCGAGTCCGGCCGCTGGCCGTCGCGCGGCTTCTACTCCGGTTTGCTCGACTTCGGTGGCTTTATCAAGCCGCGTGGTTACTACCGCCAGTCCCTCTGGGCCGATAGCCCGATGGTGTACATCGGCACCTATCCCATCCAGCATTCGCGGCAGCGGCGCGTTTCGGTGGATGCCTGGCCGGTTTGGAATTATGCCGAGGGCGATACCATCCGCGTGGTCAGTTACACCAACTGCCCCGATGTGGGCCTGCTGCTCAATGGCCAGCCCGTTAGTGCCCAAAAACAATTTGACGAAGAGACGGGGGTATACTATTGGGACGTCCCTTACCAACCGGGCAAGCTGGAAGCCGTAGGCGCCCGTGATGGAGAGGAAGTGGCGCGGTATGCCATCCAGACGTCGCAGCGCGCCCATAAGCTGGTGGCCACGGTAGATCGTACACACCTCGGGCGCAACCGGGAGGTAGCCCACGTCATCATTGAGGTGGTGGACGAAAAAGGCCTGCCTGTTACGCTTGCTGACGACAACATCACCGTGCAGGTTGACGGTCGCGCCCGCTTACTGGGACTCGAAGGCAGCAACAATGCGGATATGAGCGATTACACCGACGCCACACACCGGGCGTACCGCGGCAGGTTACTGGCCTATATTCAAACCACGGGCGAGCCGGGCACGGTAACGGTGCAGTGTTCCAGTCCCTGGCTGGAGCCTGTTACGATTTCGTTGCAGGCCGATTGATATGCGAAAAACCATCCGCCCCTCGGCGGATGGTTTTTCAAACGTAATCCGTAAAACTCAAGCCCCTATGTAGCCGTCTTTGTTGACTGACTGCCAACCCATCGCGCGGTCTCCGCGGCTAGCCGGGCGATAATATCAGGCCGTCCCCTCCGGAAAGAGTGATCTACACCGTCCAATCCAAACAATGAAGCTGTTGGCAGCGACCCGCATACGGTTTCAATCAATGACCATGTTGCCAGCGCATCTTTGGTCCCCTGCAAAAAAAGCGTCGGAATGCGCACTAGCCGAAGGTGATCAGCGCGCTCGGTACCCGGTTTTCCCGCTGGATGAAGTGGAAATCCATAAAAAATCAGGCCCCTGACCATATCGTCGGGATTGGCCGCAAGATATTGGGAACTCATTCTCCCGCCGAAAGACTTGCCCGCCACAAACAGCGGTAAGTCCGGGCGTAATTCATTTGCCCGGGCAATTGCTGCAGCAACCGTTGCATGTGCTATCGCCGGCCGATCGGGCCTGCCTTTTCCGTGTTCGGAAAATGGAAAATTGAAACGCAGCGTAGCGATGGACACCTCAGCCAGTGAATTGGCCAATGCCTCCATAAAGGAATGATCCATACCTGCCCCCGCGCCATGGGCCAACGTCATGATACATCGCGGTTCTTCCGGAACGATATATTTCGCCGAAACCGATCCCGCGGAATCAGAAACAAAAAGACTAAAAGATTGCGTGTGCATGCCAGTCATAAACTTTATTTACAAAACTATGATAAAAATCAACGGAAAATTTGCGAAACCGAATGGTTGCAAGTATATTTGCAACTGATTGGTTTCGTAATTAAAAAAAGTGAACAAATGAGAAGGGATATTTTCCAAGCGATAGCCGACCCTACACGGCGGGCGATCATTGCATTGATTGCGCTACAGGCCATGACACCTAATGCCATTGCCAAGCACTTCGAAGCCACCCGGCAGTCGATTTCCAAACACCTTCGTATCCTGACGGAATGTGAACTCATCAAACAGGAACAGCAAGGGCGGGAAATCTATTATCAGCTTGAAATTGACAAGATGAAAGAAATAGATAACTGGTTGGAACAGTTTCGGAAAATCTGGGAAGACCGTTTTGATAATCTGGATAAATTATTGGCTACAATTAAAAAGGAGGAATTATGAACAGCAATTTGTTATTCGACTTTTCCGTAGACAGGAAAAGCAGGACCATTCATATCAAACGCGAATTTGATGCCGACCCTGAGTTGGTCTGGCAAGCGTGGACAACAGCCGAATTGCTGGATCAGTGGTGTGCACCCAATCCATACAGAACGGAAACAAAGACGTTGGATTTCAAGGAAGGTGGGTTTTGGCACTACGCCTTGGTAAGCCCCGATGGAGCCAGGCACTGGAGCTGGTATAGCTACAAAAAAATCGAACCCCATAAGCGCATCATAGAATGGCGAGTATTCAGCGATGAACAAGGAACTGTTGACCCGGATGCCGCACCGACCAAATGCGATATTGTTTTCAGCAGCGTGGCCGGCAAAACGCTCGTAACCATAATAGAAAAATACGGCAACTCCGAGATGTTTGAGCGGATGGGGACGGACAGCCATAAAAAGGGCTTTTCGTCACATCTTAAAAATCTCGACAGGTTATTATTTACGTTAAAAAAACAAGAATCATGAACAGCAATTTGTTATTTGACTTCGTTGTCAACAAAGAAAACAAGACCATTCACATCATCCGTGAATTTGATGCCAGCCTCAAACTGGTGTGGCAGGCATGGACCACGCCGGAACTGCTTGACCAATGGTGGGGGCCACAACCGTGGAGAGCCGAAACAAAAACATTGGATTTTCGGGTAGGCGGTTTTTGGCTCTATGCCATGGTAAGCCCTGAAGGTGAAAAACATTGGAGCCGGGCTGATTTCGTTGCCATCACAGCAGAAAAATCGTTTACCTGGAAAGGCGGCTTCAGTGATGAGGACGGTGTTTTTAACCTTGCACTTCCGCAAAATTTGTGGGAGAACACGTTTACACCCGTAGACCATAAAGTCCGCGTAGATATGCTGCTCACTTATGATTCGCTTGCGGACCTGGAAAAGGAAATCGAGATGGGCTTTAAAGAAGGTATGACCGTTGATTTCCAACAACTGGATCAATTACTATCGAACCATAAAAAGTAAAAACCAGCCCCGCAGCAAAAGCTGAAATGTACGAAGTGGAAAAGCAATAGCGCTGGCTATTGTCATTATGATATCACTGCCTATTGAAGTAATTGAGCAGTTATAGTTTACCTATTTGAGACCATTCCACGAAGCGGAATAGCTTCGCTGGCAAAAAGTAAATGGTGACGAACCAGATAGTTACAACGAATAATAGCCATCCATATCGGGTGGCTTTTTAATTTCGGCAACGCGTCCGAGGGGCAACACAAGTTCCCCGTGTGGTTAGACCTCAACCCGTCGCTTGTCCAACAACTCCTTGGGAAATCCGTGCTTATCTAAAAATGCTTTAGATTGGCGTGCCTTATTCACGAAATAGGGGTCATTACCGTGATCTGAAACCTGCCCGGTAGTAGATACCGTAATTTCTTTTTCTTTCTTGCCTCGTTTATAAGCCATGTTGCCTCCTATTATCAGTAATACAAAGGTACTTAATTATTTACGCATTACAAAGAACGCCTCATAGTTGACATTTTTCTCAAACCGCTCCCACTGACCTGTCCGAAATCCGTATACATTCATCAAGATTGATATTTCGTCCCAATGGGTGGTTATTCCTATTTGATATAGTCTTGTTCGGGCCGGAGTACTCCCTTGGGCGTAAACCATTACATCGGGAAAGTGGGAGGTAAAATGAACCACAATCGTGGCAATGGTGGATAATATTTTATTCCGGTCTTTGTTATTCGATGTGGAAAGGTCGTCAACCTGACCCGTTTCTTCGTTCAAATCACCAAACCCTAGATTAAAGTAGGTTATTCTATTTGAGTTTTCGGGACTAAATCGTACTATTTTGGTTATCGTGCCGTTCGGTCCTATACTTTTGAAACTATATTCCAAATAGTTTTCCGTTGCATTTAACGGATAGTGATCAAGATTCATGGTTGACGATTTTTTCCCTACTTACTTAATATTCTTTAAAACTGTCTCCAGGTTCCTTTTGATCTCCTTAGAGATAAAAGTATAAATATGCCTTGTGCCATCTTTCTTGTTTGTATACTTAACGTATTTTATTGACAAAACGAGTATGTGCTTGCAGCTAAGTGGAGTACCCTTCTCTCTTCGGTACGAGATTGATTATTTTTCAATCAAGTTCCGCTGCGCCTCAATCAATTCCTTTTTGACGGATATTTCTCGACATAGTCTTTCATCATTTCACCCGGCTCTTTTCCTACAGCCTTTTCAATTAAAAGAAATTCATAAGGTTCTGGTGCGCCGGTATTAAAATAGATGTCTTTCAATCGCTGCTCCGCGATTCCTGTCTTAGCTTGAATTTTCTCAAAGCCGTTTTCGTCGTCTACAAAATCTACGGTTTCGTTTTCGAAATGCTCCTTCATGTATTGCCCGAAGTTAGTTCGGCCCTTTTTAACCTTAATAGTTGGCGGAACTTTATTTAATTCGAAGGAGCGATGGGGATAAACAAAATCCCTTACGTTCTCTATTGTGTCTCCTGACTTAACGGCTAGATAGTAAAAGGAATGAAGTGATACGCCCTTCTTATTTCCGTTGATTATTTTGCTGATTTCCCCGCTTGATACTCCAGTTTTTTCACTAAATTTTCGATTTGTTAACCCCAGAATAGCCTTTCTGGACTGTACATATTTCGAGAAATTGGCTATCTCTATTAAAAGTAATTTATTCCCTTCCATAAGCAAGAATATTTTTGGTTCCATTTATTTTATTTGCATAATTGAAACCATACTGCTATATTTGCATAAGCGATTTGAAAGTCACGGCAATTATGCCCTGATGAACGACGTTTTCTCGGCTCACGAACGACCAAATTCCACCGAGGAACCGTGCAGATCGCCCCATGCTTAAAAAAGATTATTACTTTTGTTTCAGCATGGTGGTGGTCTCACGTATGCTTTAGGTGGATGTACTTCATGAGTCTCTCGTAGGCTTAGGAGCTACAGGGGGTGGTCACCCGTGAGTCTAAAGTGTGAGGCTACCCCTTGCTGTTTTCAAGGGCTACCAATTACTCATAAGAAACCGTCGTTCTTATCATATCCATTTAGATTATGAAAAGAACGATTTTAAACCACAGCCACGTTGCCCTATCCACCCTCAATCAGGTTCGATTGTGGTTTGTGCAATGCATCCTTTCAAAAAACGTAAAACGCCGTCCCGTATAAGGCACCCGAAAATACTGCAGCTGCAGAAGCACAACCCGCTTCCCGGTTGCTACCGACCCCAATGCTGAATGAAAAAAAACGTAATCGTTCAGGTTGGCGAGGGTGTTTATTTTCGGTTATGTCGAAGTAGCTAAAGTAGACGCTTTTTCTTATACCTGCAAATAAATCGAGATTTTTCTTCGGCGTTGGTGCGTCGGTTCTTGAAATGAAATTTTCTTAAACCGTTAAGAACCAACAACCAATGAAACGAAATTTACGCGTAGGGGAGGGGTATGCCCCAACCAACCATAAACGAAAACAATACACAATAAAATACCTCAGCCTGTTGGCTGTACTGACGAGCATGTGTTTGTATGCCGTGAAGCAGGCCTCCGCCCAACAGGCGGAGCCTGCGGCTACGGCAGTGGCAGATACGACA
>Ga0182739_1005231_pt1 | contig 10360 bp, 9 predicted proteins | sample eDN5th30CBELigBY_FD_128873 | JGI IMG/M metagenome (GOLD analysis project Ga0182739, IMG submission 128873) | Enriched backyard soil microbial communities from Emeryville, California, USA - eDNA 5th pass 30_C BE-Lig BY (version 2) (version 2) | ecosystem: Environmental > Terrestrial > Soil >...
CCACCATTCCGACAGGTCGGTCAGGCCCTGGCAGTAGGCGGTGTCGAGGTACTCGCTGCTCGCGCAGCTCATCCAGGTGCCGTCGGGGAGCTGCCCGGTGGCGGCGACGGCCGGGTCGAGGAAGTGCCGCGAGGTGAGGTAGAGCGACACCCAGACGAAGGTGAGGATGACGGTGTTGAAGGGCTGCAGCGCCCAGTCCCACATCGCCCATGACCAGACGACCTTCTTGCTGGGCGCCGCCTCGCCGAGCCCCCGGCCGATCGGGCCGAGCGCCCCCGTCCGCATGGTCGGGCGTAGCGGGGTGGCGTCGTCGCCGGCGTCGCTCATGCGCTCAACCTAACCACGGGAGGTGAACGACGGGTAGCGCGAATCCGGGCACCCGTCGATTAGCTGGGCTGAACCCCCGTGCAGTTGTTGGTGATGGCCAAGCGACGGCGGTGCGGGCACCATGTGGGCATGTCCGACAAGCTGCCCGAACGACGCACCCTGCGGCCCAACTCGCTCGGTGTCGCCGCCATCGTGTTCCTCATCATCGCCACGGTCGCCCCGCTGGGCGGTGCGATCTCGGCACTGCCGCTGACGTTCGGCCTCGGCACCGGGGGCGGGACGCCGCTGGCCTTCGCGATCGTCGCCGCTGTCCTCATCATCTTCACCTTCGGCTACATCGCGATGAGCCGCCACATCACCAGCGCCGGCGGCTTCTACGTGTATATCGGCAAGGGGCTGGGTCAGCGGATGGCCCGTGCGGCCGGCTATGTCGCATTCATCTCCTACAACGTGTTTCAGATCGCGCTGTGGGGCGTGTTCGGATTCTTCGGCAACGTCTTCACCTCCATGACGTTCGGCTTCGAGGTGCCGTGGATCCTGTGGGTCCTGATCGGCATCCTCGTGATGGGGCTGCTGGGCTACTTCGACATCAACGTCAGCAGTCGGGTGCTCGCGGTCGCGGTGATCCTGGAGGTGGCGATCATCTTCGCGATGAACATCGCGATCCTCGTGCAGGGCGGCGCGGAGGGCATCAACTTCCGGTCGTTCACGATCGCCGAGTTCAGTGCCGGCACGCCGGCGATCGGCCTGATGTTCGCGTTGCTGCTGTTCATCGGCTTCGAGGCGACGGCGATCTACGCGGAGGAGGCGCGGGAGCCGCGCCGCACCATCCCGCGCGCGGCGATCATCTCGGTGCTCGTCATCGCGGTGTTCTACATGTTCACCTCCTGGGCGCTCGCGCTGGCGTGGGGCGTGAGCGAGTCGGGGGCGATCGCGATCGCCGACCTCGGTGGGTTCACGCTCGGCGCGGCGGCGATGTACCTCGGGGAGTGGAGCGTGCCGGTGATGATGATCCTCTTCGTCTTCAGCACCTTCGCGACGAACCTTGGATTCCACAACGCGATTGCCCGGTACCAGTTTTCGCTCGCCCGCGACGGCTGGGCGCCGCGCGCGCTCGCAAAGGTGCACCCGAAGCACCAGTCGCCGTTCATCGCGAGCATCACCCAGACGGTGATCGCCGCGATCGTGACCGTCATCTTCTTCTTCAGCGGGGCGGACCCGTTCGCGGACATGTTCGTGTGGCTCATCGCGCTCGGCGGCCTCGGCCTCATCGCGCTCATGGCGGCGACGTCGGTATCGGTGGTGGTCTACTTCTGGCGTACCCGCCGAGAGCGCGGGATCTGGAGCACCAAGATCGCGCCGGTCATCGCCGCGATCGTGCTCGCCGCCGAGGTCGTCCTGCTCGTCGTCAACTGGGATGTGCAGACGGATGGCGCCGGCGGCGTCGTGCCCTACCTGCCGTGGCTGCTGCTGGCGGCGGCGGTCGCCGGGTTTGCCTGGAGCACCCGCGGGCGCCGACCGGCCTGGTTGGATGAATCGGCGCCGGATACCCGCGACACGGTCAAGGACGAGGTGGCCAGTTGAGCGGCGCGGGGCGGCTGGAGGTCGTCGAGGTACCGGCCGCGTCGGCTCGGGCGGTGCAGCTCCGGACCGGGGACCGCTTGCGCGTCATCGACGTCGAGGGGAGCCAGGTCGCCGATCTGGTCGCCTTCGCCGCCGAGGACCCGGACGAGTACCTCGCGCAGGCCTCTACGCGGGTCATGCTCGAGCGCACGAAGGTGCGGGTCGGGGATCAGCTGTTCTCGAATCGGATGCGCCCGTTGTTGACGATCGTCGAGGACACCGTCGGGGTGCACGACATCGAGTTTCCCCCGTGCAGCACTCGGGTCTATGAGCTCATGTTCGATGTGCATGGGCGCACGGGGTGCCGGGAGCACCTGGCGGGCGCGCTCGAGCCGTTTGGGGTCGCTGCGGAGCGGGTCACGGACCCGTTCAACGCATTCATGCACACGCGCGATATGCAGATCCTGTTGCCGACCAGCCGGGCCGGCGACTACGTCGAGCTGCGGGCGGAGCGCGACCTGCTCGTCGCGGTCTCGGCGTGCGCGGGCGACATGAACGACTGCAATGCCGGGCGCCTCACGGACATCCGGCTCGAGGTCCGGCGCGCCGGCTGAGCGGGTGACCTGAGCGTGGCTGCTCAGCGGGCGACCGCGCTCGCCTCCGGGACGGTGCGCACCCAGCTGTCGGCGAGCTCCTCGGCAAAGCGGAGGAATGCCAGGGCCGCGGGATCGTGGTTGTCCCGTTTGCGTGCGACGACGGCCGTCGCGGGGCTGGCGTCGCGCAGCCGCACGAATCGCACCCCGGGGTGCTGGAAGTAGCGGGTGCCGCTGGCGGGGGCGGTGTCGACTCGACCGAGGTAGGCGACGGCGTTGAGCCCCTCGGTGACCGAGCCCATCTCGGGCTCAGTCCTGGCGGGGCCGCCGAGCACTTCGGAGCAGTCCCAGTAGGTGCGCCACCGCTCGTGGATGTCGCGGTGCCCGGCGACGAAGCGTTCGTCGGCGAGGTCGGCGAGTGTCAGTTCGCTCGCATCGGCGAGGTCGTGGTTGCGGGGCAGTGTTGCATATCGCGGCTCGTCGAACATGGGGACGAACTCGACGTCGGGCGTGTCGAAGGGCAGGTGCAGGAGTGCGACGTCGACCTCGTCGTCATCGAGGGCGCTGAGCTGATTGGTCATGCTGAGCTCGGTGAACTCCAGCCGAACCCCGCCGATGGCTTCGCGGAAGCCCCCGATGAGCAGCGGGGTGAGCTCCCCGAGGCCGGCGCCGAAGACGCCGATCCGCAGGATGCCGGTGCCGCGCCTGACGAGTGCGGCCATGTCCCGCTCGAGCTCGCCGACCTGCGCGAGGACGAGTTGTGCTTGCGCGATGAACGCCTCGCCGGCCGCGGTGAGCTGGATGGGGCTGTGGTCCCGCCGGAACAGGGTGGAACCGAGCTCACGTTCGAGTTTCGCGATCTGCTGGCTGAGCGCCGAGGTGGTCACCCAGGCGCGTGCCGCTGCACGCCCGAAGTGCCGTTCTTCGGCCAGGAGCCAGGCGTACCGGAGCTGGCGCAGTTCCATCGCACCTCCGCACGCCGGTGTGAGCAGTCGCGCTGATGCTAGCGGAATTCGTCACCGTCCCGCCGCTGATCGTGATGGTCTCGGCGCATTCCTGCCACTCGCTGGTCGCCAGAAGTTTGCCACCTGAAAGTTGAGTGCGGGTGGCTCAAGCTGAGTTGACAGCGGGCCACGCAGTCGTAAACTTGAGTGCAAGCGGCTCAACCCGAGTCCCGGCCCTGCGGGCCGAGGCGAGCCGCGCAGGCTTCACACCACCAATCTAGGAGACACCACATGTCACGAGCAGTCGGTATCGACCTCGGCACGACCAACTCGGTCGTCAGCGTCCTCGAGGGCGGCGAGCCCACCGTCATCGCGAATGCGGAGGGGCTGCGGACGACTGCGTCCGTCGTCGCCTTCACGAAGGACGGGGAGGTGCTCGTCGGCGAGACCGCGAAGCGCCAGGCCGTCACGAACGTCGACCGGACGATCGCCTCCGTCAAGCGCCACATGGGCACCGATTGGAAGCAGGACATCGACGGCAAGGCATACACGCCGCAGGAGCTGTCGGCCCGCATTCTGCAGAAGCTCAAGCGGGACGCCGAGCAGTACCTCGGTGAGCCCGTCACGGACGCCGTCATCACCGTGCCCGCGTACTTCAACGACGCGGAGCGGCAGGCGACGAAGGAGGCCGGCGAGATCGCGGGCCTCAACGTGCTCCGTATCATCAACGAGCCGACCGCCGCGGCCCTCGCCTACGGGCTCGACAAGGGCAAGGAGGATGAACTCATCCTCGTCTTCGACCTCGGCGGCGGCACCTTCGACGTGTCCCTCCTCGAGGTCGGCAAGGACGAGGACTTCTCGACGATCCAGGTCCGGGCGACCGCCGGCGACAACCGCCTCGGCGGCGACGACTGGGACCAGCGCCTCGTCGAGCACCTCATCAAGCGATTCAAGGACGCCACGGGCGTCGACGTCTCGGGTGACAAGATCGCGCTGCAGCGCCTCAAGGAGGCCGCGGAGCAGGCGAAGAAGGAGCTGTCCTCGCAGACGAGCGCGAGCATCCAGCTGCCCTACCTCTCGCTCACCGAGAACGGCCCGGCGAACCTCGACGAGACGGTGACCCGCGCGCAGTTCGAGCAGATGACCTCCGACCTCCTCGACCGCACGAAGCGGCCCTTCGAGGACGTCATCAAGGAGGCCGGCGTCAAGGTCGGCGACATCGCGCACGTCGTCCTCGTCGGTGGCTCGACCCGCATGCCCGCCGTGACCGAGCTCGTCAAGCAGCTCACCGGCGGCAAGGAGCCGAACAAGTCGGTCAACCCGGACGAGGTCGTCGCCGTCGGCGCCGCGCTGCAGGCCGGCGTCCTCAAGGGCGAGCGCAAGGACGTCCTCCTCATCGACGTCACCCCCCTCTCGCTCGGCATCGAGACGAAGGGCGGGATCATGACGAAGCTCATCGAGCGCAACACCGCGATCCCGACGAAGCGCTCCGAGACGTTCACGACCGCCGACGACAACCAGCCCTCGGTGGCGATCCAGGTCTTCCAGGGTGAGCGCGAGTTCACTCGGGACAACAAGCCGCTCGGCACCTTCGAGCTCACCGGCATCGCCCCGGCCCCCCGCGGCGTGCCGCAGGTCGAGGTCACCTTCGACATCGACGCGAACGGCATCGTGCACGTCTCGGCGAAGGACAAGGGCACCGGCAAGGAGCAGTCGATGACGATCACCGGCGGCTCCGCCCTGTCGAAGGACGACATCGACCGGATGATCAAGGAGGGCGAGGAGCACGTCGCCGAGGACAAGGCCCGCCGCGAGGCGGCCGAGGTCCGCAACGGCGCCGAGAGCCTCGTCTACACCGTCGAGAAGCTCATCGCCGACAACGACGACAAGCTCCCGGACGAGGTGAAGACCGAGGTCCAGGCCGATGTCGACGCGCTGAAGTCCGCGCTCGAGGGCACCGACGAGGACGCCGTCAAGGCGGCCTACGAGAAGCTGACCGCCTCCCAGGGCAAGCTCGGTGAGGCGATCTACTCGGCCGGTGGCTACGACGCCGCGGCGGCGCCGGAGGGCGATGACGCGACGAATGCGGGGGCCGACGCGAGCGACGAGGACATCGTCGACGCGGAGGTCGTGGACGAGGACGACAAGCAGTCCTGATGGCTGACGACATTGTGAACCCCGACCACACGGGCGATGTCGGCGGGCCGGACGATGAGCGCCAGGCGGCGGCCGAGCAGGCCGCCGCCAAGGCGGACCGCGAGGGACTGAGCGAGGCCGATCGTGCGATTCTCGACGAGGCCGCCGCGGAGGCGGAGGTCGATCTCGTCGCGGAGTATCGCGACCGGGCGGCCCGTGCCGAGGCCGAGCTCGTCAACTTCCGGGCGCGCGTCGAGCGTGACCGGCAGGTCAACCGCGACGCGACGGTCGCGGACGTCCTGCGATCGGTGCTGCCCGCATTCGATGATCTCGACCGTGCCGAGGCCAACGGCGACGTGCCGGAGGGCTCCGCCCTCGAGCTCGTCGTGCAGAAGCTGCGCGCGGGGTTCGAGCGCTACGGCCTGCAGCGGGTCGGCGTCGTCGGCGAGCCCTTCGACCCGAATGTCCACGAGGCGCTCATGCAGCTCGAGGTCGACGGTGTCGAGGGCCAGGTCATCCACGAGGTCGTGCAGCCCGGCTACCTCATCGGCGAGCGCGTCGTGCGCGCCGCGAAGGTCGCCGTCGCGGTGCCGAAACCGGAGTAGTCCATGGCCAGTCAGGATTGGCTCGAGAAGGACTTCTACGCGACACTCGGGGTCGCCAAGGACGTCTCGGACGCGGAGCTGAAGAAGGTCTACCGGAAGCTGGCCCGGCAGCACCATCCGGACTCGAACCCGGGGGACGCGGCCGCGGAGGCGCGCTTCAAGGAGATCTCTGAGGCGTACTCGGTGCTCTCCGATGCGGACAGCCGACGCGAGTACGACCAGCTCCGGGCGCTCGGCGCCGGCGGTGCACGGTTTGCCCCGGGCGGCTCGGGCGCTGGGAGCTTCGAGGACCTGCTGGGCGACCTCTTCGCCAATCGGGCGCGCTCGAGCGGGCACGGCGGCGAATTCGACGACCTGCTCGGCGGGCTCTTTGGCGGCGGTGCGGGCGCGCGCGGCGGTTTCGGCCACCGCGGCCCCGTCCGCGGTGCCGACTACACCGCCTCGACGACGCTCGACTTCCAGACCGCGATCAACGGCGAGACCGTCCGGCTGCAGGGTCCAAGCGGCAAGCCGATCAACGTGAAGATACCCGCCGGTGTCGCCGACGGCCAGAAGATCAAGCTCCGCGGGAAGGGCCAGCCCTCGCCGAACGGCGGCGAGCCAGGCGACCTCGTCCTCACCGTCACGGTGAAGCCGCACCCCGTCTATACCCGGGAAGGCATGAACCTTCGCGTCATCGTCCCTGTCACCTTTGTGGAGGCCGCGCTCGGTGCGACCATCGAGGTGCCGACGCTGAGCGGCGAGCGGGTCAAGGTGAAGGTCGCACCCGGGACGCCGAATGGCCGCACGCTGCGCATCAAGGGCAAGGGCGTGCAAACCACCAAGGGCACCGGTGATCTCCTCGCTGAGCTCCAGGTCGCGGTGCCGTCCCACCTGAGTGGCAAGGCGGCGGACGCTCTCCGCGCATTCGCCGCGACCTTGCCGGACGAGTCCCCGCGCGACGAACTCTTCGCGAAGGCCGCGGGGAGGTAGCCCGACATGGACGAGCGCACGCCGGTCTTCGCGATCCAGGCCGCCGCTGACCTCGCGGGCATGCACCCGCAGACGCTGCGGCAGTATGACCGGCTCGGGCTCGTCTCGCCGAAGCGCACCGCGGGCCAGTCGCGGCGCTACTCGCTGCGCGATGTCGCCCAGCTCCGGGAGATCGCCCGGCTCAGCGCCGAGGGCCTCAACCTCGCCGGCATCCAGCGGATCCTCGAGCTCGAGCGTGAGGTCGCGACGCTCGCCGCCCGCGTCCGCGAGCTCGAGGCGACGCTCGCCGACGAGCTGCTCAATCGGCCGGGCCGCCGGGTCTTCGCCGCCGGCGCCGAGGGGGAGGTCATCAGCGTGCACCGCGGCACCCGCGTGAAGCGCTCGAACGCCGTCGTGCTCTGGCACGCCCACCGCCAGCCCCGCGGCGACTGAGTCCGCTGCTCAGCGCTGCTCAGCGGCGCTGTATGGCCGTGTAATCGGCGAGGTACTGGCGGGGCAGCCATTCACCGAAACTACGGCGGGCGAGGCAGGCCTCTGGTGTCGCGCAGCCGATCTGGGGGTCGTAGGCCGCATAAGCGATGAACACGGCGATCTTTCGGGCGAGCTCGGCGTCCGGGATGTTCCAGTCGCGGTAGCGGACCCCGTAGCCCTGCGCGACGTCGAGGATCGCGGCGAGCTCGGCGTCGGCGTCCGCGGCGAGCGCGATCGTCGTGCCGATCGCCTGGTGATCGGGATGATCGCCGTCGGCCCCGACGGCGTACCCGGGCAGGTGGGCGAGGACGCGGATCGTCCGGTAGGCATGGACGAGCTCGAGCGCCGTCGCCACGAGCTGGTCTCGGGTGACCGCCGCCCCGGTATCGATGGTGGTCATGACGGAGATCGTGCCGTCGAGGAGCATCGGCAGGCTCTGATAGCCGGTCGCGGCGAAGCCCCCGGCGTCGAGGCCGCCGTCGGGGAGCCGAAGGAAGAAGAGCGTGATCCGTCGGTCGTCGCTCGGCCAGGTCGCCGTGACGGTGAGACCGCTGCGCAGCCTCACCGTCTCATCGGTCCAGGGGCCCGACCGGCCGCGGAGTTGGTCGTAGGCGACCCGGATCCCGGCCTCCCGCGATGTCGCGTACTCGGGGCCGCGCCCGGCGTCCGATCCCGTGGCGAAGAAGGTGCGCAGACAATGCCCCGCGTCGAGCTCCTGTGGCAGCGCGGGACTGCCGAAGAGGAGGTCGTCGTCGAAGTGCGCCCAGAACGAGAGCACGTCGCCTCGCGGACAGTCGGGGTCGATGTACTGCATGGGCGACTCGAACGCGGGTGCATCCGGCTCGGCGATCACGTGGGAGACCTCGTCGCACTGCCCGGTGCTGGTGAGGAAGTCGACCGCCGCGGCCTGCTCCTGGGTGAGGGCCGCGAGCTCTCGTGGTCTGGCCTGGTCCGGGCACTGGGTTTCGATCTCCACCATCCGCTCGGCGGTGAGCGAGTTGGCCGGTGGGCGAGTTGGCCGCGGGAGCGGCGGCACAGTCGGGCTCGGGGTGCTCGGCGCCGTCACGACCGGCCCGCTGGCGCCGGCGTCCGCGACCTGCGCCTGGCTGGCGGCGGCGCAGCCAGCCAGCAGCAGCACGACGCAGCCTACGGCGGCCATCATCGGCCCTCGCCGCGGTGTCGACATCCCCACCCCCTGCACGGATTCTACTGCGCCGCGGCGCGCACAGGGCGTTCTCGTGGCGGTCGCGAGAGGATGGCCGCGTGACGGCGAGCTTCCCTCCGGCGGTCTATCTCCTCGTCGCGGGACGGCTGCGGCCGGGCCTCGACGGCGGCTTCACCATCGCGACCCTGCGGCGAGCGCGGGACCTCGCCGCGGCGGGCGCCCGGCCAGTGCTCGTGACGACGGATCCGGGCGCGGATCCCGCGGCGGATCTCGCAGGCTTCCGGGCGCTGGGCCTCGCGGACGACGGGACTCGGCTCATCGGTCTGCGCGACTGGTACCGCGAGCGTGGCGAGGAGATCGAGCTGCCATATGTCGTTGGACGGGTCGACTGGCACCTCGCGGAGGAGCCGGTGGTCCTCCGCTCGGCGGCAGGGGACCGGGAGCTCGCCGGGTTCGGCGCCCTCTACCGGGAATTCATCGCCGACGTCGCGGCGACCGAGCGCGCCGCGACGGGCCTCGCGGCCGCGGTCGTCATCTGCGAGTCGAAGCAGGTCGGGACGCTCCTTGCCGCGGACGCGCACCGCGAGTATGCGCTCATCCACACCGTGCACAGCGCTCACACCTCGGAGCCGTTCGAGCCCGACTCGCCAGTCGATGCGATCTGGGCTGGCTGGTTCGCCGCGCTCGACGGCTTCGACGCGGTGCTCTGGCCCACGGCGGCGCAGCGTCGGGATGCGGCGGTGCGCTTCGGGGAGCGCGAGGGCTGGGCCGTGGTGCCGCACCCCGCGACGCCGGGAGTCGTGGCCAGCGGCGCGCGCGATCCGTGGCGCGTGGTCGTCATCGCCCGCCTCTCGGCGTACAAGCGCGTCGATCACGCACTCCGCGCATTCGTCCCCCTCGATGCGCGCGCCCGGCTCACGGTGTGCGGCGATGGCCCCGAGCTCGAGCGACTGCGCGCGCTCGCTGACAAGCTCGGCATCGCGGACCGGGTGGAGTTCACCGGGGCGACGCCGGACGCCGCTGAGCGGCTCGCGGAGGCAGCAGTGCTCCTGCTGACGAGCCAGTCGGAGGGCCAGTCGCTCGTCGTCCTAGAGGCCCTGAGCCGCGGTTGCCCCGTCGTCGCCTACGACGTGCGGTACGGGCCGGGCGAGATGATCGAGGACGGCGTCTCCGGCTCGCTCGTGTCGTACGGGGACATCGCGGGCCTCACCGCGGCGCTTGGGCGGATCCTCGGCCGCCCCGAGCGCATTGCGACGCTGTCGCGCGGCGCGGTCGCCTGGGCGCAGTCGCGTGGCCCAGAAGTGTCGATGGCCGCGACCGCACTGGCCGTCCGAGGCGCGCTCGCCCGTCGGCACTGAGTCGTCGCAGCGAGGATGTCGCTCGCCGAGTCTGGTATTTGTCGTCGCGGGCGAGTAAACTTGAGTCAGTCCCACTCAAGTTTGATTCCACAAGGAGCAGCATGGCCAATATGCAGGGCGCGCCTCACAGCGACGAGGACGCCAAGAGCGCACTCGAGCAGTACGGCGTCAACCTCACGGAGATCGCCAGGAGCGGCAAGCTCGACCCCGTGATCGGTCGCGACGC
>Ga0182739_1005232_pt1 | contig 10358 bp, 14 predicted proteins | sample eDN5th30CBELigBY_FD_128873 | JGI IMG/M metagenome (GOLD analysis project Ga0182739, IMG submission 128873) | Enriched backyard soil microbial communities from Emeryville, California, USA - eDNA 5th pass 30_C BE-Lig BY (version 2) (version 2) | ecosystem: Environmental > Terrestrial > Soil >...
CCCTCCGGGCGTCGAATCTTTCGCCTGGGACGAGCGCGCCAACGCGTTTGCGGCGGGTAAACTCGCGATGATCAACGACTGGTCGGTGCGTGCCCAGATCGCCAACGATCCGAAGCAGAGCCAGATCGCCGGCAAGTTCAAGGCGGCGTTGATGCCCCACAAGGACGGCGGCAAGACCATCTCGCCGGTCGGTGGCTGGATCGCCTGCGTCAACACGCATGGCGCCCAGAAGGATGCGGCCTGGGATTACCTGAAGTGGTTCGCCAGCAAGCAGGTTCACCGCGACTTCGTTCTCGCGGGCGGCCCGCCGAGCCGGCTTTCCGCGATGCAGGACAAGGACGTGCAGGCGAAATTCCCGTGGACCGAAGTGCTGCTTGAAGCCCAGAAGGGTTCCTGGGTCGAAGTGCGCCCGCGTCACCCGCTGGCGTTCCAGCTGATCGACACCGTCGGCGCGCAGGTCAACAAGGCCATCATCGGCGAGAAGAGCGCCAAGGAAGCCATGGACGGCGCCCAGGAGGACGTGACGAAACTGCTGAAGCAGAACGGTCTGCTCTAAAGCTCTCTGTCGAGGGAGGTTTGCGTCTCCCTCGCCCCCCTGCTTCACGGAGGATTTCCCGATGGCTCACGCCGTTTCGATGACGCGCGCGCCCAAAGAGGCGACCAGGCGCTCCTTCCTGCACGACGATCGATTTCAGATGACGGCGTTCATCGCGCCGACCTGCATCTTCCTTGCCTTGCTGACCATCTGGCCCTTCATCTATTCGGTCTATCTCAGCCTGCATGCGGTGAAACTGACAGCGATGCAGCGTGCGGTCTTCGTCGGTCTCGACAACTATCTCAATCTGCTGACCGATCCGCTGTTCCTACGTGCGATGCTGAACACCGGCATGCTCGCGGTGACGTCGATAACCTGTGAGATCGTCATCGCCTTCGTGATCGCGAAGGCCTTCGTCAGTCTCAGCCATCTCAAATGGGTGAACGGCCTGCGGTCGCTGTTCATGATCCCCATGATGGTGACGCCACTGATTGTCGGCATGATCTTCTCCTACGTATTCAACCCGGTACTTGGCATCGCCAACTACCTGCTCGGCGGCGTCGGCCTCGGGCCGGTTCCGTGGTTCGGGGATACGACCGCGGCCATGATCTCGATCCTTCTGATCAACATCTGGCAGTGGACGCCCTTCATGATGCTGCTGATCATGGCTGGCCTTCTGTCCATTCGCGCGGACCTCTACGAGGCGGCGCGCGTCGACGGGGCGAAGTGGCATCACGTGCTGCGCTTTCTGGAAATCCCGTCGATCAAGGGCATCGTTCTGCTCGGCATTATCCTGCGCATCATCGACACGCTGCGCTTCTTCGACGTCGTCTATGTGACCACCCGAGGCGGTCCCGGCGATTCCACAATGGTGCTGACCCTCTACGCCTACCAGCAGAACTTCCAGTTCTTCCAGGCGGGCGTCGGTTCCGCCGCTGCGGTCATCATCCTCGTCATCTCCATCGTCATCACCACCTTCGCTGTGAAGCTTCTCAGGAGGATCGAAGATGAATAACACTTTTCGGCTTCGGGACGCCGTCCCGCTGGTGCTGGTCCTCGCCTTCGTCTTTATCTCGATCGCCCCGCTGCTCTGGCTGATGCTCGCAGCCTTCAAACCGACGGCCGACATCATCGCCATCCCGCCGGTGTGGATCCCCGACTTCACATATCTCCAAAATTTCCGGGATGTGCTGACGCAGTTCTGGCCCTTCATCGTCAACTCGCTGGTAGCAACTATCGGCGCGACGATCCTGGCGCTGGTTCTCGCCGTGCCGACCGCCTTCGCGCTTGTCAACCATCGCTTCAAGGGGAGGGAGGCGCTGGCGGATTGGATTCTTTCCACCCGCATGATGCCGCCGATCGCTGCGGCCGTGCCGCTCTTCGTGATCTTCCGGGGCGCCGGCCTGCTCGACTCGCTGCCAGGCCTGATCATCGCCTATGCCGGATTCAACCTGCCGTTTGCGGTCTGGATGACCATGTCCTTCATCCGCCGCGTGCCGAAGGAACTGATCGAGGCTGCGCGCCTGGAGGGCTGCACCTGGTGGCAGGTGCTGAAGGATGTCGTGCTTCCGCTCAGCAAAAGCGGTCTGGCGGCGGTTGCGACCTTCGTCTTCATCTTCGCCTGGAATGAATTCATGCTCGCGCTGTTCCTGACGACGCGCGAGGCCAAGACCTTCCCCGTCGTCATCTCGTCCTTCGTCGGCACGGGCCGCGTCTATTGGGAATACATCGCGGCAGCCTCGATCATCCAGTGCCTGCCGCCGGTGCTCTTCACCTTCATCATGCAGAAACACATCGTTTCCGGCGTCACGATGGGCGCTGTGAAGGACTGAACGCAAACGCTTTCAAGGGAGATTGCAATGATACCTCGACGTGGAGAGAACAAGACCGCGCTGGTCACGGGCGCGTCCCGCGGCATCGGCCGTGCCATCGCCGAGCGGTTGGCTGCCGAGGGATACCGGGTCTTCGCGAACGACCTGGAGGCACGCGAGGCTGACCTCGCTGACCTCGCCTCAACCGTGCGGAATGCCGGAGGGCTCTGCGACATCGTCTATTGCGATGTCAGCGATCCGGCCTCGGTCGAAGCCATGAGGCAGGAGCTTCTGGCAAAAGCGGGGCGTCTCGATCTGCTGGTCAATAATGCCGGCGTCCGTTCCGTCCATCAGGCGGGCGAAATCGAGCCCGATGAATGGGACCGGATGTTCGCCGTCAACGCCAAGGGTACGTTCCTTGTGACCAAGGCCTTCCTGCCGCATTTCCGCGGCAGGGGAGCCGGCCGCATCGTCAACATCGCATCCATTGGCGGAAAACGCGGCGGACCAGGCGAGTCGCATTACTGCGCTTCCAAGGCTGCGGTCATCAACTTCACGCAGGCTCTCGCCGTCGAAGTCGCCAAGGAGGGGATCACGGTCAACGCCGTGTGCCCCGGCGTCATCGATACCGACATGGGCCGATCCCATCTCGAAGATCCGGAAACCTTGAGAAAGGTTCTCGAAAAAACCGCGATGGGCCGCGTGGGCTATCCGCAGGATATCGCCGGTACGGTCGGATTTTTCGGGTCCGATGACGCGGCCTTCATCACCGGTCAATCGCTGAACGTCGATGGCGGAATCATCTTCCACTGACCCGGCGCCCGGACAACGCGCGGTCGCCTTGTCGCCGTACACATGAGGAGGAAATATCATGGGCCAGATAACGCTAGAGAATGTCGTCAAGAGCTTCGGCGAATTCAACGTCATTCGCGACGTTAGCATGACGATCAACGAAGGCGAATATGTCGTCTTTGTCGGACCATCGGGTTGTGGAAAGTCGTCGCTGCTCAGACTGATCACGGGTCTTGAAGAAGTTTCGAGCGGACGCATCGTGATCGACGGCAGAGATGTAACTCATGTTGCCCCCTCGGAGCGGCAACTGGCCATGGTGTTCCAGTCCTACGCGCTGTTCCCGCACTTGACAGTGGGGGAGAATATCGGCTTCGGCCTCCGCGTCGCAGGGCGGCCGAAGGAAGAGATCTGCGAACGCGTCCTCACCGCCGCGCGGGCATTGGAGCTCGAACCATATCTCGACCGGTTCCCGCGCCAGCTCTCCGGTGGCCAGCGTCAGCGTGTCGCCATCGGCCGAGCGATCGTGCGCGAGCCCTCCGCGTTCCTGTTCGATGAACCACTGTCTAACCTCGATGCCGCACTCCGCGTCCAGATGCGCCTTGAGCTAATCCGCATGCATGACGAATTGAAAACGACGATGATCTACGTCACGCATGACCAGGTCGAAGCCATGACCATGGCCGATCGCATCGTCGTCCTGAATGCTGGTCGGGTCGAGCAGTTCGATACGCCAATCGCGCTCTACGATGCGCCCGCCAATCGCTTCGTTGCCGGCTTCATCGGCTCGCCGCAGATGAACTTCATCGATGCAACCGCCGCCGGTCAGAACCGTATCGAGACGTCGGCTGGCGGCCTCGATATAGCCAACCTCAAGGAACCACTTCCAGCGGGCAAGCTCACGTTCGGCATCCGTCCCGAGCACCTGCGCTACGATCGTCATACCGGCGTTTGGAGCGGTACGATCCTCGTGGAGGAGCAACTCGGCAGTGATGCATATTTCACGGTCGACGTGAAATCCCTGGGCACGCTGACCGTGCGCGCCGTCGGTGAGCGCGGCTATCGTCGTGGCGACACGATCTTCCTGACACCCGACCCGGATCGCTCGCATGTCTTCGACGAAGAGGGCAGAGCACTGACGCATCCCAAGATAACGGGACCCGGCTCAACTGAAGCGCGGATGTCGACAGCCATCAATTGAGCAGCATCACACATCCCAAGAGGAACGATCCATGTATATGGAAAAACTGAGACTTGATGGAAAGCTTGCCGTCGTGACCGGCGGTAGCCGGGGTATTGGCCTCGCCATCGCCGAGGCCCTCGCCGAGGCGGGCGCACGCCTTGTCCTGCTGGACCGAGACGCAACCTCCCTGGAAGAGGGCCGCGCTGCGCTTCTGGCTAAGGGCTTCGATGCCAGAACGCATGTCGTTGACGTCACTAACTCCGCCGCTGTTCAGGACGCAGCCGATGCGATTGCCGCAGAACATGGCGTTGCTGACATTCTCGTTGCCAATGCCGGCATCGGGCGGCCGCCGGTTGCCGCCGAGGATGTCGAAGACGCCGATTGGCTCGCCGTCAACGACGTCAACCTGAATGGCGTTTTCTGGTGCAACCGCGCCTTCGGCCGCCACATGCTCGCCAAGGGCGGCGGCGCGATCGTCAACATCGGATCGATGTCCGGTCTGATCGTCAACCGGCCGCAAGGGCAGTCGCACTACAACGCCTCCAAAGCGGCCGTGCATCACCTGACCCATTCACTTGCCGCGGAATGGGCCGGGCGAGGGGTGCGCGTCAACGCCGTGGCGCCGACCTATATCGAAACTCCGCTCATAGCCCACGCAGAAGCAAGCGGTCTTGCCGCCGCCTGGCGCGCCGACACGCCCATGGGCCGCTTCGGCCAGGCGCATGAGGTGGCGAGCGTCGTACATTTCCTCGCTTCGGACGCCGCCAGTCTGATGACGGGCGCAGTCGTCCCGGTCGACGGCGGTTTCACCTGCTGGTGATCGTGGCGTCTACTCGCGCTCGAAGTCGATACCGAAATCTCGTTCGCTGGTCGCGTCCCACGGCCGCCGCCAAGCGGCCGACCACACACAACCAAAATCTTAGAGAGGCTCCAATGAAGCACGGAATTTACTACTCCTACTGGGAAAAAGAATGGAGCGCCAAGTTCGGTCCTTACGTAGAGAAGGTCGCGAAACTTGGCTTCGATATCATCGAAGTCGCCGCACATCATATCAACGAGTACAGCGATGCGGATCTCGCCGTCATCAGGCAGACCGCAAAGGACAACAATATCATCCTGACCGCCGGCATTGGTCCGTCGAAGACCAAGAACCTGTCCTCGCCGGACAGCGCGGTGCGTCAAGCGGGAAGGGCATTCTTCGAGCAAACGCTCACGAACGTCGCCAAGCTCGATATCAAGGCGATCGGTGGCGCGCTCCATTCCTACTGGCCAGTCGACTACTCCCAGCCGGTGGACAAGGAAGGTGACCGCGCGCGCGGCGTCGAGGGCATCCATGACATCGCGGACTTCGCGAACGACCTAGGCATCAATCTCTGCATCGAGGTGCTCAACCGCTTCGAGAACCACGTTATCAATACGGCCGCCGAGGGCGTTGCTTTCGTGACGGATGTCGGTAAGTCGAACGTTAAGGTGATGCTCGATACGTTCCACATGAACATCGAAGAGGACAGTCTCGGCGAGGCGATCCGCACCGCAGGCTCGCTGCTCGGTCATTTCCACACGGGCGAAAACAATCGCCGGGTACCCGGCAAGGGCAAGATGCCCTGGCATGAAATCGGTCTCGCACTTCGCGACATCAACTACACTGGTGCTGTCGTCATGGAGCCGTTCGTGAAGACCGGCGGTACCATCGGATCGGACATCAGGGTCTGGCGCGACCTCAGCGACGGTGCCGACGAAGCGAAAATGGATGAGGATGCGAAAAACGCACTCGCATTCTCTCGCTTCGTGCTTGGAGGTTGACTGTCAGCGGGGAAACTGCGTGCGGGGTAGAGGCATAGCTCGATCCGCTCGCGCCTAACCATCAAATCAGCCGCGGTGTCGCGCCCGCCGCGGCCAGCCCGCAATACCCGAGGGAATTTTCCATGAGCAGCATAGAGAACAACGCACGCCGGATTGCAGATATTGCCTTGCAGCGGTTTACCGATGCGGGCAACCGACGGGTTCTAATCGCCGTTGCGGGCGCGCCCGGCTCCGGAAAATCGACCTTGGCGGAACGTGCCGTCGACCTCATCAATGACGAGCACGTCGTCAACGCCGCGCTCTTCCCGATGGATGGATATCACTATGATGACGCGGTGCTGGAGGCTATGGGGCGCCGCGCGTTCAAAGGCGCTATCGATACCTTCGATGCTCACGGTCTGCGACATATGTTGCAACGCCTGAAAGCGAATGAGGATGACGTCGTCGCTGTCCCGGTTTTCGACCGCGCCATCGAGATTGCCCGCGCCGGGAGCAGGCTCATCCCGCAATCCAGCGCTATCATCATCTGCGAGGGGAATTATCTGCTTGCTCGGCAGGCACCCTGGGATCGTCTCAAGCCGATTTTCGATTTCACCATCTTTGTCGATGTCGATGAAGAAGAATTGCGTCGTCGGCTTCAGGAGCGGTGGCGCAGTTTTGGCCTAAATGAAGCGGAAATCAATCGGAAGGTCGAAGAGAACGACCTTCCTAATGGTCTATCCATTATGTCTACGAGTGCGGGGCCAGATCTTCGCTTGAAAAACTCAGAGAAAGGCGAGCTGACGCTCTGACGGGCGGCCATCTCTTTCACCACTGTTCCCCGACGTCGTCGAGCAACTGTTCGATGCGTCGGCGAGTGCATTGGTAGCGTTCCGTTTCCCTTTAAATGACCTTTGCTTGAGCGCCGTCGTCAAGTCGATCTCGCGTAGTTGATGCCACACATAACCGTCGCCGCACCGATGCGATCCATCTGCCGGCCGATGTACGGCGCTGACAGGCCGCCAACGAACAGCGAGGCCGAGAAGACGGCGAAGACCTGCGCAACCGTGATGCCGAGATCCGCCGCCATTCCGCGCGCCAGGATGCTGAAGCTATAATAGAGCGTGCCGTAGCCGATGATCTGGGTCAGGCCGAGTGCGCCGACGATGCCGACGGGCCTTCGGATTACGCAACGACGTCGCCCTCGATCCGGGCGGCATCCGTTTTGCAGCAGCCATCGGACCGCTCGACACCCTCTCGGACCATCGGATGGCCGGCGCAGCAGTCCTCCATTAGGAATTTCACGAGATCGGCCAGCGCATCGTAGCTGGCGCTATAGACGATCGAGCGGGATTCGCGCCGCTGCGTGATAAGGCCTGAGCGCTCCAGCTCCTTCAAATGGAAGGACACGTTCGACGGCGAGACGCTCATGCGCTCGGCAATGAGGCCGGCCGCCAACCCATCCGGTCCGGCGACGACCAGCGTGCGGACGATGGCGAGGCGGGTTTCCTGCGACAGGGCCGCGAATGACGTGAGGGCTTGACGTCCGTCCATATTTCAATAATCCTTGAATTATTGAATAATAGGTGTAGCGCACATGAACGCAATCGACAAGACCGTTTCCTCCGACATCACGCTTGGCCAACTTCTCGATGGGCTGGCGACCGTCCCGGAGGCGCCGCTGGTGTTTCTCTAAGAAGGGCAGCCGGTTAAGGCAGGCTACCATGTCACCGAGATCAAGGCGGGCGCATTCTCGGCGCTCGACTGTGGCGCCAATCCGGAAGCCTGGTCGGAGATGTTCGTCCAGCTCTGGAATATCGACGAGGACTGCCGGAGCCACATGCCGGCGGGGAAGTTCTCGGCGATCATACGCAAGGTTTCAGATCACGTTCGGCTTGATCCGGCCGCGAAGCTCACCTTCGAGGTCAGCGATCGGAACCGGCCGATGGCGCCGCATGCAGGCGGCTTGTGCGGCTGTGGCAGGCGACGCGCAGGATGGCGACCGCTGCTGGCCCCAACAGGTGAGGGCTGTCGGGCAGGATTATCTCGAACGCCTGATCCGAGCTCATTGGCCGGGATTGCGCCGGACCAGCGTACCTGGTTGGCGTCGCGGCGAAGCTGGACCGGAATTGGCAATTGCTGCGCCATCTGGCGCTGCATGCGCGGCGCGAGCGGGATTTGAGCGTCGCGCGCCGCCTCCGAAAAGAGCGCGCGCACTTGCGGGGATAGTTTCGGCACAAGGGTCGCATCGCCGTGACGCGCGAGCCATTCCCGGTGCGTGTCCGTATAGCTTACCAGATGATCGGCAAACGGTTCGAGAACCAGCTCGCGGCTAGGGCCACGCCGCACGATCACGGCATCGGCCGCGACCATCTCGCCAGCGCAGCCGAGCCAGAAATCGGCAGGCGGCTCTGGCGCGGGGACAGGTGCCGCCACTCGGGCGACTGCGCCACATTGCACGTGCCGAAATGTGCGCAGAGCGTCTGCTTCACAGGCTTTGATCCTAAGGTACGTAGCAAGCCGGTTGAGCGTCGAGGTCGAAACCTGGAACATTTCGGGGTGTTGCGTTTGCAGCGTCAAGCGCATGCTAGGCCGCAATTGCCCAGCGACCGCGGCGACGAGGCCGATCGCTGTCAGTTAACCAAGCAGTTCGTTATTATAGGCAGACATGAAATCGAACCTGTCGCCGACAGCATCGGCGGCACGGGCGCGCAGGTCGATCGCCGTAAGTGTGGCCGACAGCTCATCAATGCCGGGATGATCCGCAATCATTCTGATCATCCCGGCATGATCGAAGTTCGTCGCTCTAGCCGCAACTAGGTCGATCAAGCCGCCGTCACCCGCACTGCTGACGAAGAAGCGCGGCGTCGGCCTACCTTCGAATTCTTCCACCGGCACACCGGCATCCGACCAGTAGCTGGCGCTCTGGATGCTCTGCACGGGCTCGCGAGGCTCAAGGCCGAAGCCTACCGCAAGCAACACCATATTAAACCGCTCGGTCGGCTCATCACCGGCAGCCGGCGTGGGGCCGTCTAGATCGACAAAGCTGAGATCATAACCACCGAGGGCGACGGCTAGGCCGCTCACTCGATGCCGTGTACGACGTTGTAGGCGCTGACCGAGCCGGATGAAATGTCCTCGAAACCGACCAGCACGTCCTCACGCACCGACCGGTATGTCCCCGACTCCCAGTCGAGGATCGGAAGATCGGCGATCGGATCGGTGGCGTCGTGCGCCGGCCAGTTATAGATGTGAGGATCGAGGCGCCGGCGTTCGGTGGTCGACTGCAGTGACAGCAACTCCGTCGCCGTCTCGAACAGGACGACATTGGCATGCGAGACAAGCGCGGCGGCCGCCGCGGCGGTCACGCCAGCTGCGCCGCCGCCGATCACAGCAATACGCGGATTCGCGTTGAGATAGCCCAGATCCTTGAGCGCGTGGACGAGCGACAATGCGCGCACCTGCTGCGAGTAAAAGGTGATGCGCCGGTCGAAGGAGCCAATGACGAATAGGTTCGGTCGGTCGCGGACTGCCGCTCCGTCGATTATATCTTGAGCCAGCAGCGGATCAGCCAATTGAAGGGCCCTCTTCTACTTGCCGCTTGCGCACTGGAAAAATTGCTGCTGTGCGAGCAATCGCACTAATGTTCGACAAAATCTTCCCTCCCCCCGGCCGAGACCTCGCGTGCACCCGCCATTTTTTGAAGTTTATGGGGAAGAGATGAGCACTTCGCAAGATTAGAGTGGGCTCTTATGCGACTAATCTTCCACTCGGTCGCGAATGTACCCGCCTCGGTTCTAGACACCCCCGCGTTCGCCGTCGGGGTTGGAGAGGGCTTTAGAGCGGCTTCTTGCGTTTCGACACCCCGCATGGTCCACCGGATGACATTCGGAAGGCTCCTTTGCTCGTTCGAACGCCTGTTTTCGTAGTCTCACTCCACAGAAGTGGACAGCCCGGTCTCGGCCCCGTTGGAGACCTTACTGCCGAGGTTCAAGCAATGGCAGTGCTGCCTACGAGGCAGGCCGATTGAACAGGACAAGGCCCTCTTTGGAGGGCCTTTTCGGTTCGACCGTCACGGACCGGCGAGGGGTTTCGGTCAGTTTTCGTATCGGGAAATTTTGTCAGCCCTCGGGATGGCTGTAAATCCTTGTCTTATAAGGATTTTAACTGGTCGGAGTGGAGTGATTCGAACACTCGACCCCCACGTCCCGAACGTGGTGCGCTACCAGACTGCGCTACACTCCGTGACCAGTGGCGC
>Ga0182739_1005233_pt1 | contig 10357 bp, 7 predicted proteins | sample eDN5th30CBELigBY_FD_128873 | JGI IMG/M metagenome (GOLD analysis project Ga0182739, IMG submission 128873) | Enriched backyard soil microbial communities from Emeryville, California, USA - eDNA 5th pass 30_C BE-Lig BY (version 2) (version 2) | ecosystem: Environmental > Terrestrial > Soil >...
ATCTGCGGCATCTTCTCGGGGATGCCCGCCTTGGCGAGCAACACCCGCTGCGCCGGCTCGTCGAGCTCGTCTTTTTCGAGCCCCACGAGCAAGGTCATGGCGGCGTCGTCGAGCATCCGCAGGACCGGGAACTGGGAGTCGCGATAGTAGGGATAGTGGCCGCTGGTCTCGTAGAGCTCCACCTTGCCGATGTGCGGGGTGTAGACCGGCTGATACCCGCGCTTGATCAGCTCGTCTTTGAGGAAGTTCTCGAGCACGCCGCGGACGGTCGCCCCCTTCGGCATCCAGAGGACCAGGCCCGAGCCGACCAGCGGGGAGATCGTGAACAGGTTCAGGTCTTTGCCAAGGCGGCGGTGGTCGCGTTTCTTGGCCTCTTCAACCTGGGCGAGATAGGCGTCGAGTTCCTTCTTGTCGAAGAAGGCCGTGCCGTAAACCCGCTGGAGGACCTGGCCGTCGGTCCGCCCTTTCCAGTAGGCTCCGGCGATCGACATCAGCTTGAAGGCACCAACCTTGCCGGCATGGGGGATGTGCGGGCCGCGGCAGAGGTCGACGAACTCTCCTTGGCGGTAGAAGCTGAGGACTCCGTACTTGTAGAGTTCGTCGTTGATGTGCTCGACCTTGTACGACTGGTCGAGGTCGGCGACGAACGACTTGGCCTCGTCGACCGGGAGGCTGAACCGCTCGAACGGCTCGGCCAGTTTGAGGATCGCCGCCATCTCGGCTTCGATAGCGGGGAAGTCGTCTTCGGACAGGGGCCGGCCGGGGAGGTCGACATCGTAATAGAAGCCGGTGGCGGTGGTCGGCCCGAAGGCGAGCTTGACGCCGGGGAAGAGCCGCATGATGGCCCGCGCCATGATGTGGGCGGTGGAGTGGCGGAGGACGTCGAGCGCCTCACGGTCGCGTGAGGTCAGGAGGCGGAGCTCGATCGGCTGCTCATGGCCGTTCTCGAGCGGGCGATCGAGGTCGACGACCGTGCCATCGGCGACGGCCGCGACGGCAGCGTCGGCCAGACGTCGGCCGATCCCCTCGGCGATCTCGCGTGGACGCACCCCTTCGGGGAATTCCTTGACCGACCCATCAGGAAGCTTGATCTGGACCATGGTCCACGCCCGGCTCGACGGCCGGCCTTTCCGTAAGGCTGAAGCAAAGGACGGACGATCACCCCCCGACTCACAACGCCGGTTCGGCCTCGTCTCGTCGCGGACGGACGATCGCGCGATCCCTCGGACCCCGGGGACCGGTCTCCTCGGAGATCCTTCGGAACGCGCGCCCACCAGCGTAATCCAAGGCGTCGGTTCGTGCCAAGAGCGGCCCCCACCGCGGGAGGGTCGCCAGGCTTCGCTCACCGCGTCCCGGAACGGCGACCAGAGTTTGACCGCCCAAGTGGAACCCCGGCCGGCTTGGCCGAGCGCCTTACGACGTGGCAGAGGTAACGCGATTTGGTGTGAGCTCCAAGGCAGGGTAGGCTTTAGCCTGGATTTCTCACCATGGAATTGAATCGGGCTGCCTCGTGTGTCATAGGTGGAATTGCGACAACCACTTATTGACATTCAACCAAGGCAGCCCGATGGCTACAGAGTGTAACTCGATCTACCTCGACTTTTCCATCCTCGGTCACCGCCAAGTGCTCGCCGATTTTGACGGTGGCGCCATCTCCTCCGATGGCGGCGCGCTCCTGCTGCGTCAGACCGAAGCCCGCACCCAGATCATCCGGCAATTCGCCGCCTGCTTCACCGATCACCGCGACCCCGACCTCATCGAGCACCCGCTCGAGCACCTCATCGCCCAGCGTGTCTACGGTCTGGCTCTGGGCTACGAAGACCTCAATGACCATGACGACCTTCGCCGCGACCCGTTGCTGGCCACCGTCGTCGGCAAGACCGATCCCACCGGAGAGGACCGGCAACGGCTCCGGGATCGCGGCAAGCCGCTGGCCGGCAAGAGCACGCTCAATCGCTTGGAACTCACTCCCGTCGGGGCCGACGCCCAGAGTCGCTACAAGAAGATCACCTGCCAGACCCCAGCGGTCGAACGGCTCTTCGTCACCCTCTTCCTTCAGGCCCACAGCCGGCCACCGGAACGGATCATCCTGGACCTCGACGCCACCGACGACATGATCCATGGCCGCCAATCCGGCCGGTTCTTCCATGCCTACTATAAGGGCTACTGCTATCTCCCACTCTACATCTTCTGCGGCGATCATCTCCTCTGCGCCCGCCTGCGACCTTCCGACCTCGATGCCTGCGTCGGCTCGGTGAAGTACCTCCAGCGGATCGTCACGCAAATCCGCCAAGCGTGGCCCCAGGTGAAGATCCTGATCCGAGCCGACAGCGGGTTCTGCCGCGAAAGGATCCTCCGCTGGTGTGAAGACCACGGCGTGGATTACCTCATCGGCCTGAGCAAGAACACCCGGCTTACCGCGGCCATCGCCGCGGAATCGGACCAAGCCCGTGTCCAGTTCGAGGCGACGAAACTGCCGGCTCGCGTCTTTGCCGAGTTGCGTTATCAAACGCGTGAGAGTTGGAGCCGCGAGCGTCGCGTGGTGGCCAAGGCGGAGCACCTGGCCAAGGGGGCCAACCCGCGGTTCGTGGTCACCTCGCTCTCGGCCCAGGAGCGGGCGGCGCAGCCGCTGTACGAGCAAGACTACTGCGGTCGCGGTGAGATGGAGAACCGGATCAAGGAGCAGCAACTCCATCTGTTCGCCGACCGGACCAGTGCCCGTACGATGCGTGCCAACCAGATCCGGCTGTTCTTCTCGTCGATCGCCTACGTGTTGCTGGAGGCGTTGCGGCGGCTGGGGCTGGCGGGAACGGCGATGGCTGAGGCGCAATGCCAGACGATCCGGCTGAAGCTCTTGAAGATCGGGGCGTTGGTCCGGGTGACGGTTCGCAAGGTGTGGGTGAAGTTTTCGAGCAGTTGTCCGTATGCGGAAGTGTTCCGGCGCGTGCACACCAACTTGGCGCGGCCGGGTCCCTTGATCCCGAGGTGCTGAAGCGACGAGATCCGGTCAAATGAGGCGGGGAAAGCCCCTCCCGGAGGAGGGGTGAGGATCGGTGTGCGCCCCCGCTTGGGCGCGGGGGCCTGAGGAACTGGTTTCGCGTCGGCGTAAAGAGGTCCGATCGGGTCCAACCCGACGTGATGAGCAAGCGGAAGACTACGCCGGCCGCGGGTGGGGGGGCGAGCCGTCGAAATCGTCGAGCGATCGGACCCCGAAAGAATAGGGTGAGAAATCCAGGTTAGTCTAGAACCTGGCTGTATTTTCCAGCAAAGGCCGCGTACCCAGTTTCAGGTGAGGACGACTTCACTCCTGGGACCGGGCAGTCGATGTACCCCCGGTGGCCGGCTCCGTGCTTGGCGAATTCGATAGAATTCGTTTGACCCGGCCTGTGACGCCTGTCATGTTAGGCCCATTCCCGAGGCCTTAGTGGTGCATCCGCCAAGTCATAAGCCACTCCCGGAAGCCGTGTTTTCGCCAGCCAGGACGTGATAGCGAACCGTGCGGCTCGCGCGGCAAGATTTCGCGAGAAGCATCACGACAGCGCGGGATTTGGCCTGCGCCCGGCAGGCCAGGGACGAGGTTGCAAGGCTAGCCGCGGGGGAGGAAAAGTTGAGAATGGCCAGGCGCGCTCCGATCGTTGTGGGATCGATTGCCGTTCTCGTTCTCGTCCTGACGGTGGCCATCTTCCAGGCTGGCTGTTCGAGCTCGCCGGAGCCGGCGGACCCAGCACGGCCTACGGTCGTCCTTTACTCCGTGACCGACCGCGAGACGTCCCAGGAGCTGATCGACCGATTCGAGGACGAGACGGGGATCCGCGTCGAGGCCAAATTCGACACGGAGGCCGCGAAGGCCGTCGGCCTGGTCCAGGCGATCCGCCAGGAGAAGGCAAACCCGCGTTGCGACGTGCTCTGGGGCGGCGGCTCATTCTTCCACGCGATGCTCGCCGATGATGGTTGCCTGGCCCCGGCCCCGGCCGACCTGATCAAGGCCCACGGCACGGCACCGCAGGACACACAGGGGCGCTGGCTCGGTTTCGCGGCCGCTTACCGCGTGCTGATCGTCAATACCGACGTGTTCGGGCCGCAGACGCGACCGCGTTCGTATCGCGACCTCACGGATCCACGCTACAAGGGGCATGTGGGCATCGCCAATCCCCTCTTCGGCGGCATGGCGGCGCACGTCGCCGCCCTCTTCCAGGTGCTCGGTCCGGAGCGAGCCCGGCGCTGGCTCAGCGACCTCAAGGCCAACGACTGTGCCCTATGTGGCGGCATGGCCGACGTGACGAAGCGTGTCGCTTCGGGCGAACTCTGGTTCGGGATCACGAGCACGATCGACGCCCATGTCGCGGTCGACGACGGCAAGCCGGTGGCCATCGTTTTCCCCGACCAGGAGCCGGGGGAAATCGGATGCATGGAGGGCTTCAGCTCCGTGGCGCTCGTCGCGGGCGGCCCGCACCCCAAGGAGGCGGAGCGATTCCTTCGCTTCCTGATGTCCACGAAGACGGAAGAGATCCTCGCCGCGGGGCCCGCCCAGACCGTCGGGCTGTTGCCGGAGAGCGTCGCCAGGGACGTCCGCCCTCCGTGGATTCCGTCGCAGATCCAGGTGATGGACGTGGATTGGGCTGGGGCGGCCAAGATTTACCCGGAGTCGACGAAAGCCATCAAGGAGATCCTTCTCGGGAGATGAGAACGCCGCCGAGATCCCTGGTCGCGGCGGCCATTCTGCTGGCATTCGCCGTTGTCCTTTCGCCCATCCTCGCCGCCCTGTTCGGGACCGGGCTGCAAGCGCGCGAAGTGGCGGCGGCGTTCGACGGCATCGCCGGGCCGCTCGGCGGTTCCGCGAACTCCGCCCTGGCCAGCGCGCTGGTCGCACTGATCCTCGGCGTGCCCTTCGCCCTGCTTGTCGAGCGCTCGCGAGCCGGCCTCAGGCGGGTGTCCTGGACGCTTGGGCTGCTGGTTCTCATGATGCCGCCTTATATCGTCAGCGAGGCCGCGGTCGTGCTCCTGGGACCCGCGGGCAAGATCGCGCGACCGGCCGCCACACTTCTCGGTTTCGGCCCGCGGTCGACCGACCCGATCGCGGTGGCACGCTTCACCATCCCGGGCTTCGTCTACTCCTGGCCGGCAGTCGGCGTGGTCATGGGTGGGTGCCTCTTCCCGGTCGTCGCGCTGGCCGTGGCGAGCGCCTACCGGCGCACCGATCACCGCGTTTTCGAGTCGGCGCGGCTCGCGCAGGGGATGCGCGGCGTCTACCGGATCGGGGCCTGCGTCCTCGTCCCGCCAGCCCTCGGCGCGGCGCTCCTGGTGTTCGCCCTGACGCTCACCGAGTTCGCGGTGCCACAGCTTCTGCGCGTGCGGACAGTTGGCGAGGCGGCCTACGAGAGGATTCAAGAAGGGGATGTGGCGGTGGCGGCGGCGCTCAGCCTGCCGTTGGTGCCGGTCGTCGTCGCGGCCGGTGCCCTCGGTGCCTTCATTCTCATGCGCAGCCGTGTGGCGAGCCTGGCCGGCCTCGAAGGCGAAGTTCCCAAGTTCACCGGTCAGCGCCTGGGACGCATGGGACATCTCGCGGCCGGGCTCGCGACGTTGCTGGCGATCACGCCGGCCCTGATCCTGCCGTGCGTGTCGCTGGGTTGGCTCGCCGCCACGGCGCGGATGTCCCAGTCGGCCATGCGCGGCAGGCATAAGCTGCTCCGGACATCCGGTATCCTCAATTCTTTCCGGGGGGCGTGGGAACTCGCGCACGACGACGCCATCCGCACGGTCCTGCTCGCCGCGATTGCGGCGACGCTCGCCACGCTTTTCGCGATTGCGCTGGCCAGGCTCGCGTCGCGGGTCGGCTGGGGGCCGCTCCTGGGCGTGCTCGGGGCCGGTGTGGCGGTGCCGGCCCCGATCGTCGGGCTGGGGCTGATCACGCTCTGGAATCGCGGCGCCGGGGCCGCGGTCTACCAAAGCTCGGCGATCGTGCTCCTGGCATGGCTTGCCCGATTCTTCCCGGTCGCCGTATTCCTGGCACAGGGGGCACTCGCCCGCGTTCCCCAAGAACTGGAGAACGCGGCAGCGCTCGCCGGGAGAGGCCCTGTCGAGCGATTCGTTGCGGTGGTGCTCCCGAACGCGGCGCCGGGGCTGGTGGCGGCGTGGCTCGCCATCTACGTGCTGTCGGCGACCGAGTACGGCGCGACCGTGTTGATCTCGCCGCCCGGCAAGCCCCTCCTCGCGCCTTCGGTCATGAACTTCATGAGACGTGGCCAGGATCCGGAGATCGCGGCCTGCCAGATCCTCCTCCTGGGGGTGATCGCGCTGCCCTTGGCCTTGATCGCGCTCGCCCTGGTCCTGCGGTCGCGAATCGGGCCCGTTGCGAAAGGATCATCGTGAGCGAAGTCCTTCGTGTCGGCTCCCTGAGTAAGGCCTTTGGCGATGCGAAGGTGCTCGAGGGCGTGAGTTTCGCGCTGGAGCACGGTGAGCGTCTCGCCGTGCTCGGTCGATCAGGGAGTGGCAAGACCACGCTGTTGCGGTTGATCGCGGGGCTCGAGCCCCCCACGGAAGGGGACATCGCCATTGCGGGTAAGCCCTCATCGCGCGCCGGCCAGGTGCTGATCCCGCCCGAGCGCCGAGAGGTGGCGCTGGTCTTCCAGGGCCTCGCGCTCTTCCCGAACCTCCGGGCGCTCGATCAGATCGCGTTCGCCGCCCGCGGCCGCGGCGGCGTCGAACAGGCCAGAAGCCTGCTTGATCGTGTGGGGCTTCGGCATCGAGCCGACGCACGGCTCGACGAGCTCTCAGGGGGCGAACGGCAGCGGATCGCGCTGGCTCGGGCGCTGGCCCAGAAGCCCAGACTCCTCCTCATGGACGAACCCTTTGCGAGCCTGGACGATGAGAAACGCGCCGAGATGCGCGACCTTCTGCGTTCCCTCCTCGAGAGTACGGAGACGACGCTGATCCTGGTGACGCATTCGCGCGACGATGCGTTTGACCTCGCGCACCGGGCCATCGTGCTCGAACACGGTCGGCCGATGGCGGACGACGAACTGGAGACGCTCCTGATCCGTCCGCGGCATGCGGCCGCCGTGCGCGCGTTCGGATTGGGAGAATTGGTACCGGGCGTAGTCACCGCTCGGGGCGACGCCGAAACGGCATTCGGGAGGGTGCGTACAACCCCCGAAACAAAGCCGGGACCGGCCGTGCTCCTCGTGCGACCGGGTCAGCCGCACCTCGTCGTGGACGGCGACGGTGTCGAAGCCGAGGTCTTGTCGCTCGAGCTGCGGCCGCCGGAGCAGGGCGAGGTTCGTCGTGTCGCCGTCGTTCGCGTGGCGGGGAACACGCTTCGGGTGTTTGCTCGCGAGCGCACCTTGTCCGTGGGCGAGCGCGTCCGGGTGCAGATCACTGGCGAATGCGATCCGGTCCGGGGGGATCTCCTTTGACCCTCGCTCAAGCCAGCAGTGAAGCCCCTCCTCGTCACCTCGCGCGAGCACGGCCCGCGCCTGCGATCCGGGCTCAGCCCGGGACCAAGGACGCCGCACTCACTCGCCGTCAGTGAGGGGCCGGAATCTCAACGGAATCGTCTTCTCGTCCGCGGTCTTGAAAAATAACCCCTTGACAGTCCAAACGCCTGCGAGTAAACGTTGGGTTTGCCGCGCGACGAACGAAGGTTTACCACAGGGGTAAGCTTTGGGGCCGTCCGGAGGCGGTCCTCCCTTTCAACCAGAGGAAGGGGGGACTGGGCTCCGCTTTGGTGCGGTTGTTCCCAATCGTCCTGGGGAGGACGCTATCGACCGGAATCTCAGGGTCAACGAGCAGATCCGCATCTCACCGGTGCGGGTGATCAATGCCGAAGGAGCCATGCTCGGCGTGATGCCGACAGGCAAAGCCATGGAAGCGGCCCGCGAGGCGGGCCAGGATCTGGTGGAGGTCGCTCCTAACGAGCGCCCACCGGTCTGCAAGATCATGGACTTTGGCAAGTTCAAGTATTCGCAAAAGAAAAAGGCGTCGAAGCAGAAGCAGCACCAGGTGCAGGTGAAGGAAATTCGGGTTCGTCCCAAGACCGGCGACCACGATATCGAGGTCAAGGTCAAGCGCGCCCGGGAGTTCCTCGAGCACAAGGACAAGGTTCTGGTCAACGTCCTTTTCCGTGGTCGCGAGCTGGCGCACATCGACGAAGGCCGGAAGGTCATGGACGAGGTGTTGCAAGCGCTCGACGACGTGGCGAAGGTCGAAAAGAATCCCTCGATGGAGGGGAAACGGATGACGGCGATCGTCGCCCCGCGCGCCTGATCGCGTCCGTTGATTGGTTTCGGCCCCGCTCCGTCTGGCCCGATCCGGAACGACCCTCTCCGCCGCGAGGCTCTGGCGTTGCGGTCGGTGAGGGATTTTTTTTCGGGTTGCCCGCTTTTGGAGTTGGCTGGGCAACCGTCACCGTGTTACTGTATTCGACTCGGCCGATTTCGCGGACTTCCCGCCGGCCTTCCGCGCGATGCGATCCGCCAGGCGATCGGTTAGGATAGGGGCATTATGCCGAAGCTCAAGACACACAAGGGATCGAAGAAACGATTCAAGGTTTCGGCCACCGGCAAGGTTAGCCACAAGCGCTGCGGGTCGTCGCACTTGATGAGCCATAAGAGCGGCAAGCAGGTTCGCCGGCTCCGGAAGAAGTCGACCCTGTCGGTCGCGGCCGAAGGGTATCGTCTGCGTCGCGCCTTGCGCAAGAACATCGGTGCTCACCCCGACGCCATTGAGGCGGCACGGCAGGTGGTCTTGGCGGAGCGAGCAGCGGACGCCGATGCGGCCGCCACGCCGTCGGCCTGAATCTCACCTGCTCGACCCGACCCGACTCGGCGTTCCGGTTCAATCACGACGATTCACGAGGCCTCAGACGCCCTTTAACGACACGCGCCGCAAGGCGTTTGGGCGTCGTGTTGGAAATTGAGAGTCAACGATGCGTGCAACGAAGGGCGCGGCCCGTAACAAGGCGAAGAAGCGACTGTTCAAGGCTGTCGAGGGGTTTGTCGGCGGTCGCCGTCGCCTGCTCCGGACCGCGAAGGAGACCCTGCTCCGGGCCGGGATGTTCGCGTTCCGCGACCGCCGAGCCAAGAAACGCGAGTTCCGCAAGCTATTCATCACCCGCCTCAGCGCCGCCGCCGAGATGCGTGGTCTACGCTACAGCCGGCTCATCCACGGCCTGCACCTGGCCAACATCGGGCTCGACCGCAAGAGCCTCTCCGAGCTGGCGATTCATGATCCTGAAACGTTCGACGTGATCGTCGGGCGGATCCGCCAGGAGCTGGATCAACATGACGCCAAGATTCGCGACCGCCAGAAGGTCAAGACGGCCTGAGCGGTCGGGGGAATGAGTCGGCGCCCCGGTTTCGGGGTCGCGTCTCATTGGATTGCCATCGAGCGGCGCGACACCCTCGGCGATGATGAGGGCCGGGTCGGTTTGCGTCCCGGTCGCGGCTCGACTTCGGCAATTGTTGTCAGGAATCGTAGGATAGGCCACGGCACGGTCCGACGGGACGACCTTCAGAATGAGCTCCGCCGACTCCCTCTCTCAGGCTCTCGCCGACCTTGATGCTTTGGAAGCGGCGGGCCAGGCCGCCTTCGGACAGGCGGCGGAGGCCGCCGGTGTCGAAGAGGCCCGGATCGAGTTTCTCGGGCTGAAGCATGGGCGGCTCAAGGCGGCCCAGGAGCGGCTAAAGACCTTGGAGCCGGCGGCCAAGCGCGGGTATGGCCAGCGGTTCAACGCCGTCAAGCAGGCGCTCGAGCAAGCCTGGGAGGGAGCCAAGCTTCGACTCGAACGGCCGGCGTCCCTCGGTGACGGGGGACTCGACCTGACTCTGCCCGGTCATCGGCCCCGGTTGGGGCATCGCCATCCCCTGACGCAAACGGCCGACGAGTTGATCGACCTGTTCGGTCGGTTCGGCTTCGCTGTGGCCCGGGGACCCGAGGTTGAGGACATCCGTCACAACTTCGAAGCGCTGAATATTCCCCCGTCCCACCCGGCCCGCGATCCGCTCGATAACTTCTATCTGAGCGAAGGCACGATGCTCCGGAGCCAGACGAGCACCGTGCAGATTCGGGTCATGGAGAACCAGCCCCCGCCGGTCCGGGTCATCGCGATCGGCCGGGTCTATCGGCCCGACACGGTCGATGCGACTCACTCCTTCATGTTCCACCAGGTTGAAGGGCTCATGGTCGACCGCGGTGTGACCATGGCCGACCTCAAGACGGTGCTCCGCCTGTTCGCTCAGAGCTATCTCGGCGAAGACGTGCAGATCCGATTCCGGCCCTCGTTCTTCCCGTTCACGGAACCGAGTGTCGAGGTTGATATGCTCTGGCATGGCGGCGACCGTTGGGTTGAAATGGGAGGCGC
>Ga0182739_1005234_pt1 | contig 10356 bp, 9 predicted proteins | sample eDN5th30CBELigBY_FD_128873 | JGI IMG/M metagenome (GOLD analysis project Ga0182739, IMG submission 128873) | Enriched backyard soil microbial communities from Emeryville, California, USA - eDNA 5th pass 30_C BE-Lig BY (version 2) (version 2) | ecosystem: Environmental > Terrestrial > Soil >...
CAGCACGCTGATCAAGTGGTTCCCGGACCGCCGCGGCATGGCGACCGGCATGGCCATCATGGGTTTCGGCGGCGCCGCCATGATCGGGGCGCCGCTGGCCAGCCTGCTGATGAACTACTTCCGCACGCCGACGATGATCGGCGTCTGGCAGACCTTCGTGGCGTTGGGCGTCATCTACTTCGTCTTCATGCTGGGCGGTGCCTTCGGCTATCGCGTGCCGCCGGTCGGCTGGCAGCCCGAGGGTTGGACGCCTCCGCCGGAAAAACGCCAAGTCGATGATCACCAAGCATCAGGTCCATCTCCGGGACGCGCACAAGACAAGCAGTTCTGGCTGATCTGGCTGGTGCTGACGCTGAACGTCAGCGCCGGCATCGGCGTCATCGGCATGGCCTCGCCGATGCTGCAGGAAATCTTCGGCGGCTCTCTGATCGGCCATCCCGAGCTCAAGTTCGGCGAGCTGAGCGGCGAGCAGCGCACGGCGATCGCGGTGATCGCCGCGGGCTTCACCGGACTGCTTTCCCTGTTCAACATCGGCGGCCACTTCTTCTGGGCATCGCTCAGCGACAAGGTCGGGCGCAAGAATACTACTATACGTTCTTCGCGCTCGGCATCGCGCTCTATGCGCTGGCGCCGTGGGCCGCCCACATCGGCGGCAAGGCGCTGTTCGTCGCCTTCTTCTGCATCATCCTGTCGATGTACGGCGGTGGCTTCTCGACCGTGCCAGCCTATCTCGTTCGGCACGCAGTTCGTCGGCGCCATCCATGGTCGCCTGCTGACGGCGTGGTCGACGGCGGGCATCGTGGGTCCGGTCGTCGTGAACTACACCGCGAGGCCCAGCTCGCCACGGGCATGCCGCGCGAGCTGGTCTACGACTTCACCATGTACATCCTGGCCGGGATGCTAGTGGCGGGCTTGCTGTGCAACTTCCTGGTCCGGCCGCTGGCCGCGCACTGGTTCATGTCGGAGGCGGAGGTGGCCGCCCTGCAGGCCCGCATCCAGGCCGCCCTCGTCGTGCCGCACGGGTCGATGGGCATCGGCCGGTGGCGGCTCAACGCCACCTCGATCCTGGCGTGGCTGGTCGTCGGCATTCCCATCACCTGGGGCGTGTGGATCACGCTGAAGAGCGCCTTCGTGCTCTTCAATTAGGGTCGGGTGGGGGCTGACATGAGTGTCGCGTCGATTGAACCCTCGAGCCGGGCCGCGAAGCCCACGCGCCGCCAGGCACGACAACCTGCATTCTTGTCGGCTGATAAGGTGCCCATCCAATCTGTAGTGCGAGCCTTTTCCGTCCTGGAGGTCCTGGCCGGACACCCGGCCGGCCTCAGGCTGGCCGATCTCAGCAGGCTGGTAGGCATGCACAAGGCCACAGTCTTTCGGCTGGTCAGGACAATGATGCTGCTGGGATAGCCACGCCCCGCCGATCGCGCGTCATGCCGTTAGCTTCATCGAACAAGTGAATCAGACATTTGCTTAATTAGTCGCGCTGCGAGCGACCGCGTGGCTCTTCAGATCCCCGGGCTTGCCACATCGCCGACACAGGTGAGGCAAGTACCGGGCCTTGTTCAACCCGTTAGGCGATCAGCCCGTGCTTGATTGGCAGGGCCGCCGGAATGCGGGCGAGCCGGGCCGGCTGGAAATGCGCACGCAGGTGCAGCGCTTTCTTGTCGATGAACTGGATGCGGCGGTCGGCAATGGCGATCAGTCCTTCGCCGCGCAGCTTGGCGAGCATGCGATTAAGGTGCGGAACGCTGAGGCCGAGCGCGTCGCTTATCACCTCCTGCGAAATCGGCAGGTCGAAGCTGGCCTCCGTCGCGCACCCCACGAGGGCCAGGCGCCCATGGATCTCGAGCAGGAAGTGGGCGAGCCGTTCGGCCGGCGTGCGGCGACCGATGTCGACGATGCGATCGGCGTAGCTCATCGCCTCCTGGACGGCGAGCCAGGTTAGGATGAGGCCGAACTTGGGTTGGCGATGGCACGCGACAAAGAACCCATCGAGCGAACAGACCTCGAGCTTTATGTCGGTGAGCGCGATCACCGAGAAGGTGGCCTGGTCGAGAAAGCTGCCGGGAAGGCCGATGACGTCGCCGGGAACGACGACGTTGATGATCTGGCGCTTGCCGTTGCGCAGCAGCTTGTAGCGGGCGGCGAAGCCTTCCTTCACGAAGCTGAGCTTGCTGTATTCGTAACCTTCGACGACGAGATCGCGCCGCCGCCCGACGTTCAGCTCGCCTTCGATCAACGCGCGCAGCGCATCGAGATCGGCCGTGCCGAGATCGACGAACTGCCTGAGCCGGGCAACGATGGGACTGTCCCATCTGCCGCTCGAAATCTTGCGGGCCACCCTAGTCATGTTCCAGCCCCTCGGTGACTCCGCACGTTGGAACATTATTTTGAATCATAAAGACTGGTTAAAGCGACCCCTACCAAAGGAGGGCATGTTTCCCCGCAAGAAATAAACAATCTCCGGGAGGATCATGTGAAAACTACCAAGTCGTCGGCGGGTGAGCCGTTGGCGTCGCGCCGCAATTTCCTTCGCCAAGCCGCCGTTGCCGGTGCAGGCGTTGGTGCGCTTTCGTCGGCGGGCCTGACCTCCGGCAGCTTCTTCCCGAGCGCCTGGGCCAAGGACGAGCCGCCGCTCGGCACCTGGCCCGCCGGGTCGCAGGGCAATTCGGTGTTCATCGGCATCTCCGTGCCGCGCACCGGCCCTTATGCCGTGCAGGGCGAGGACGAGCTCAAGGGCTACGAGCTGGCGATCGAGCACATCAACAGCGGCCATCCGCTGATCAAGGCGATTTCGCCCAAGACGACCAAGGGCGTGCTGGGCAAGGAAGTGAAGTTCGGCGTTGCCGACGACGGCGCCAAGCCGAACAACGCGGTGCAGAATATTTCCCGCTTCATCAGCGAGAACAAGGCCGTGCTGATGACCGGCGGCACGTCGAGCGCGGTGGCCGTGGCGCTGAACAAGCTCGCGCAGCGCGAGAAGGTGCTCTACGCGGTCGGCATCTCCGGCTCCAACGACACGACGGGCAAGGACTGTGTCCGCTACGGCTTCCGCGAGTGCTTCTACGGCGAAACGGCGGCGAACGGCCTTGGCCCCGTCCTGCTCAAGACCTTCGGCAAGGGCAAGAAGGCCGCGTATCTGACGCCGGACTACACCTACGGGCACACCGTCCAGAAATCGATGTCAGAATACCTGAACAAGAACGGTGGCTGGACGACGGTGACCAACCAAGTCTCTCCACTCGGAGCGCCCGACTTCAGTTCGTTCCTGCTCAACATCGCCAATTCAGGCGCCGACGTCTTCCTCAACATCAACTGGGGTCGCGACGCCGTCCTGTCGATCCAGCAGGCCAAGCAGTTCGGCGTTCTGGCGAAGCAGAAGCTGGTCGTGCCCTACCAGGTTCCCTTCCTCGCGCCCGAGGTCGGCGGCAACCTGATGGAAGGCGTCTATGCCGCCACCGATTTCTGGTGGACGCTGCAGGACAAGTTCCCGCTGGCCAAGATGTTCGTCGAAGCCTTCGAGAAGAAGTACGGCTACAAGCCCGAATGGGGCGCCAACGCCTGCTACCTACAGTTTGCCTTCTGGGCGAACTTCGTCGAGACGGCCGGCACCTTCTATCCGCCGGCGGTCATCAAGGCCTACGAGAGTGGCCAGAAGCTGCAATCGACGGTCGGCGAGGTCTACTTCCGTCCGGAGGATCACCAGCTCGTCCGTCCCGTCATCATCGTCCGCGGCAAGAAGGCGGCCGACATGAAGGGCAAGGAAGACTTCTGGGATGTCGTCGACGTCCTGCCCGGCGAGCCGCTGATGCAGAAGCCGGATGCCTTCGGATGCAATCTCGGGCCGTCCACCTGATCGCTGCCGGGAGATTGCAAGTCGTGTGCAGGGTAGGCGAGGCGCGCGTTGTTCACGTGGGGTAACCTCGTCTCTCAGATGTTCAACGGGCTGGTGCTGGGGGCGCTTCTTGCGCTCATCAGCTCCGGCCTGACGATCATCTATGGTACGCTGGGTGTACTCAACCTCGCCCATGGCGCGATGTTCATGGTCGGCGGCTATGCCGGCTACCTCGTCTTCGAGGGGACGGGATCGTTCCCGCTGGCCATCCTGGGCGGAGCGCTCTTCGTCATGATCCTGGGCGTGGCGATCGAGCGCCTGATCATCCGGCATTTCTACGATCGCCCGCCGGAGGACCAGATGCTGGTTACGTTCGGGCTGGCGATCTGCCTTGTCGAACTGGTGCGCTTCCTGTTCGGCAGCCTGTCCAAGTCGGTGCCGCCGCCAGCCTGGGGGCAGGGCGTCACGCAGCTCGGCTTCATGCTTTATCCGACCTACCGTCTGGCCGTGGTCGGGATCGTCGCCCTGGCGTTGGGCGCGCTCTACGTCGTTCTCTATCGCACGCGACTGGGCATGATCGTCCGCGCCGGCATCGAGGACGCCGTCATGGTCGATTCGCTGGGCATCAACGTGTTCCGCATCTTCATGGTGGTGTTCGGCATCGGCGCGATGGCGGCAGGTTTTGCCGGAATCGTGAACGCGCCGGTCGTGTCTTTGAGCCCTGATATGGGCGAGGCGATCCTGGTGCAGACGTTTGTCGTCGTGGTGATCGGTGGAGTCGGTTCCTTTCCGGGAGCCATTCTGGGTGGCCTGATCGCGGGCCAGATCCTCAGCATCACCTCGATGATCAACCCGGGCTATTCCTATGTCATGCTGTTCGCGGCAATGACGCTGGTCCTGCTGGTGCGGCCGCGCGGTCTATTTGGTCCGCGGAGCCGCGATTGAGCCCGCTGCGTATGCGCCATCCGCGTCCCATGCTGGTCGAGGCGCTGACTGCCCTCGGTTTGATCCTCGCGCCCTACGTGCTGCCATATCTCGGTTTTTCGCCCAACACGGTGAACCAGATCCTGATCTGGGGACTGTTCGGGATCGGCTTCGACATTCTGTTCGGCTACACCGGCCTGCTGTCGTTCGGCCAGTCGGCGTTCTACGGCACGGGCGGGTTCATCGCCGCCTACCTGCTGACCCGCAGCGGCATGACCAGCGTGCCGCTAGCCCTGCTCATCGGCACCATCGGCGCCACGCTGGTCGGTCTGCTGATCGGCATCATCGCGCTCCGGCGCACCGGCATCTACTTCGCCATGATCACGGTGGCGATCGCCGAGATGTTCTTCTTCATCGAGAACTCGCCGATGTCGGAGTGGACGGGCGGCGAGAACGGCCTGCCCGGCGTGCCGTCGCCGGCTTTCGAGCTGTTCGGCCTATCCTGGAAAGTCGGCACCGGCTGGTCGATGTATGGCTTCCTAGCCGCCTGCTACTTCGTCGGCATCGTCGTTGCCCTGCGGATCGTGCGCTCTCCCGTTGGCGCCATCCTGAGCGCCATCCGCGACAACCCTTTGCGGGTGGCCGCCCTCGGCCATTCGGTCGCCCTCTACAAGCTCACGGCGTTCGTAATCGCCTCGGCATATGCCGGGTTCGCCGGCGGCCTGCTGGGCGTACTCCAGGGTTTCATGCCGCCCGATGCGTTCACCTTTGAGACATCCGGTCAGCTCGTCATGCAGACGGTGATCGGCGGAGTCGGCACGCTGTTCGGCCCGCTGCTCGGCGCCGCGGTCTGGCTGTTCCTGAGCGACTTCCTGCAGCAGACGATGGGGCTTGGCGCCACCTGGAAGCTGGTGCTGGGGGTGGTCTTCGTGCTGCTGGTGGTCTTCCTGCGCCACGGGCTGATCGGCGGCTTCAAGGACCTCCTGCATCTGGTCGGCTACAAGGATTTGGCAGAGATCGAAGCCGAGCAGGCAGAGCCGGAGGGCCCGCGTCGCGTCGGCGCGGCAAAGGCGACGCCGATGCCGGCGCGCCATCGCAAACGCGACGATTTTACCGGTCCGATCCTGCAGGCCTCGGGCCTGACGAAGCGCTACGGCGGCCTGCTCGCCAACAGCGACATCGAGTTCACGGTGAAGCCGGGCGAATTGCGCGGCATCATCGGGCCGAACGGCGCGGGAAAGAGCACCTTCTTCAAGATGCTGACCTGCGAGGTGCCGCCGACCTCGGGCACCATTACTTTCGAAGGTCAGGACATCACCGGCAAGGGCGTGACCGACGCGTGCCAGCTCGGCCTGACCAAGAGCTATCAGGTCAACCAGCTGTTTTCCCGACTCACCGTCCGGCAGAACCTGACGATTGCCGCCCTGGCCGACCTACGCGGCAAGTTCCGGCTCGATCTTTTCCGCATTCCCGACAGCATCCCGGGCCTTCACGAGCGGGTCGATCACACGCTCGACCTGGTCGACCTGACCGCTCGCGCCGACACCATCGTCTCGGCGCTAGCCTACGGCGAGAAGCGCCGGCTCGAGATCGGCCTCGCGCTTGCCACCTCGCCGCGCCTGTTGCTGCTCGACGAGCCCCTTGCCGGCATGAGCCCGCGCGAACGGGTGGAGACGGTGAGCCTGCTGAAGTCGATCAGCCGCGGCCGTACGATGATCGTCATCGATCACGACATGGACGCCCTGTTCGAGCTGGCGGAATGGATCACGGTCCTCCAGGAAGGTCGCGTGCTGGCCGAAGGCACGCCGGACGAAATCAAGGGCAACGTCCGGGTGCGTGAAGCCTATTTGGGCGGAGTGCTCGACGGATGAGCCTGCTCGAAGTCGACGGACTGAATTCGTACTACGGGGATTCCCATATCCTCTTCGATGTCGCCCTGCGTGTGGAGCGCAACGAGGTCGTGGCATTGCTCGGCCGCAACGGCGCCGGCAAGAGCACGACGCTGAAGAGTCTGATGGGCATCGTCCAGCCGCGCACCGGAAGGGTGATGTTCGACGGCGTCGACGTGGCCGGCCGCAAGAGCCACGCGATCGCCCAGGCCGGCATGCAGCTGGTCCACGAGGATCGGCGCATCTTTGGCAGCCTCAATGTCGAGGAGAACCTGATCCTTGCCGGCCTGACGGCGCCGGGCCGCTGGCCGCTGGATCGCATCTACGAGATGTTTCCGCGGCTCAAGGAGAGGCGCACCAGCCGCGGCACCGACCTCTCGGGCGGCGAGCAGCAGATGTTGGCAATCGGCCGTGCCTTGATCCGCGACCCGAAGATCGTGCTCCTGGACGAACCGTTCGAAGGCCTGGCCCCAATCCTGGTGCACGACCTGTTGGCGACCTGTCGCTTGCTGGCCGACACGGGACAGACCATCCTAATTGTTGAGCAAAACATCTCCGCCGCCATGACACTGGCCGACCGCGTCTATATCATCAACAACGGCCACATCGTCGAGAGCCTCGATGTGCGGCAGGTGAGGGAAGAGCCGGAAGTGCTGCACCGCCACCTCGGAGTCTAGTCCAGGGTCACACCGTACCTTGATGCCGGGATAGCCATCGAAACGCGCCAGATTGGCGCCGCCGCTGCTGCGCAAGAGCCCGTCGAGCGCGTCGACGACGAGGCTCTCCTTGCCGTTTATGAATTGCATGGCAGTTCTCATGTCGTCGGGTTGCAGCGAGTTGGGGCGCAGCCATCTCAGCCGACGACGGCCGCGCGGGCTGTCACCCAACGGCGGCCCAAACCCGGCCTTATCTGTTCGACACCGGATCGTCGCTGTTCAACGCGGCCTACACCCAGAGCTACTGGCCCGGGATCAACCCGCCCACCGGCGGCACCGCGATGGGTGGTGCCGTAGATGCCATGCTACGGGTGATGGCGCCAAAAATAAGCGAGAAACTGGGCCAGCCAATCGTGGTGGACAATCGCGCCGGTGCCAATGCCAACTGGGACCGGCCGTGGTCAGCAAGGCAAAACCTGATGGTTATACTTTGCTTGCGAGCGCGACCTTCCTCCTGGTGAACCCGCTGGTCGATACGGAACTCGGCTGGCGTCCCTCTGACTTCCAGCCGATCGCAAGGTTGAGCATGACGCACAACCTTTTTACAGTTGGTGGTTCGTCTCCATGGCAAAGCCTTGCCGACTTTGTCGCCGCTGCTCGCGCCCGTCCGGGTCTTCCCATCGGCAGTGGCGGCGTAGGGTCGCCGCAATCCATGGCTCACGAATTGCTCCGCGTCAGGGCAGGGCTTGAATTCAACGTGATCCCTACCGCGGTTCGCCGCCGATGATGATCGATCTATTGAACGGCTCCGTGGTCATGGGGGGGCTGCCGCTGGCTGCTGCAAAGGGGATGTTGGAGGCTGGCAAGCTTCGGGCGCTGGCCACTGCCAGCGAGGAGCGCTCAAAGCTGTTGCCAATGGTGCCGACAACGGCGGAGGCGGGCTACCCCGACACAATTGTTCTCAGTTGGTACGGCCTGCACGCTCCCACAGGTACTCCTGCTGCCATGATCGAGGCTGTTACCGAGGCTGCGCGGGCAGCCTCGTTGGATCCGGACGTTCAGGCGATCGCGGCCACTGCCGGTGGCGAAACTGCGTTCCTCGGGACGAAAGATTTCATTCAGTTCCTGAATCGGGATCTCGAACGTTGGGAACGTACAGTGACAACGCTGAGCAAGCGTTGAGCGCTTCTCTTAGCCTTGATTGTACGGTCTAGGTTATTGGTGAACAGCAGAAAGAGGAACTATGGACCTAGTGATATAGATAAAGATGGCATCACCTTCGGGCTCGCTGATCGCCGCACAAGCGACGCCCGATCGTGGGGGCTGTGCCATCATGGACGGCCCATGCTTTCGGCATTTGCGGTCATGCTTGAAAGCGTCGCGGCAATCCCTGCGCTTCTGTGGCCCTCCGATTAGGTAAGTCACGGACTGTTGCACCATCAGGGCCGAGAAGCCGGCTGTTGCCTTTTCATTGTGGGCCCGGTTGGGAAACCCGCCGCCTTCCACTCCGGATAGCCATCCTCCAGCCGCTTGATATCGTAGCCCTTGGTGCGCAACGCGGCGACGGCCTCGAACGACAGCACGCAGTAGGGGCCGCGGCAGTAGGCAACGATCTGCGTATCCTTCGGCAGTTCGGCGAGCCGCCGTTCGAGATCGGCAAACGGAATGTTGAGCGCGCCCGGCAGGTGACCGAGTGCGAACTCGTCTTCGGGCCTCACGTCGAGCAACACCACGCTGCCGTCGTCGAGCCGGTTCACAAGGGCTTCGCGCGACACAGGTTCCAGCGAGTCGAGCCTGTTGAAGTAGTCCGTAACGATACCGCGCACCTCGGCGCGGCTGTGTTCGGCATAACGCCGCAATGCGCCCAGCAGTTCGATCACGGGACCGTCGCCCAGTCGGTAGAGGATCCTCTTGCCGTCGCGGCGCGAGCGCACGAAACCGGCGCGCCGCAGAACCTGCAGGTGCTGCGAGGCGTTGGCGAGAGAGAGTCCGGTGAGCTGGGCCAGACGCTCGACCGAACGCTCGCCCTGCGCCGCGTGCTCCAGCAGTTCGAGCCGGTTTCCCTGGCCCAGCACGCATGCCAGTTCGGCGAACTGTTCGAAAATCTCAGTCTTGGGGTTTAACATTCAATCAAACACTTGACTGATTGAATGAATCTCGTCGAGCCAGCATACGCCTCAGAGGTGAGAGAAATCCCCCATGGCCGGACACCCTTGGCTCAGCTCGATGCACCGGCAGGTTCTGTTGCTCGCCACGCCGCCCTGACCAGCCGGTATCTGCCTGCGTTCGATTGCGTCCCGGTGTGTTCGACAGCCAGCTCAGACCGCCTAGGCAGTCATTATGCCGATGCCCGATTCAAGGTTGCGCCGAATGGATACGAGATCACGGAGCCGGTCGGCCCACGAGATCCTCGGCGAGCGCCGGCCCGCTTCGATTGCTGTTCGTGGGCTCCCTTGATTACTTTCCGAATACCAATGCCGTGCGCTTCCTCCGAACATCCCTCAGAAATAGCCTTGCCGCTTCTGGTTCTCGACCGATCCGGCCGGGGCGCTCGGATGATCGGGCCATGAGCGTTTCGGAGACCACGTCCGCGAGGCTGGCGGCGTGCGAGGGTTCCGCGGCCGTCACGGGCCAGCAGCCCAGCGTGCGGAAGCGCACGGATTCGCGCTGCGCTTCCTCGCCGGGCCGCCAGCGCATGCGCGCCGGGTCGTCGACCACGATCCGTAGTCCGTCGCGCCTCACGACGGGGCGCTCGCGGGCGAGATAGAGCGGCGCCAGCTCGATCCGGCGCGCCAGGATGTAGAGCCACAAATCCTGTTCGGTCCAGTTGGAGAGCGGGAAGGCGCGGATCGTATGGCCGGGCGAGAGCCGCCAGTTGAAGGCACGCCAGGGCTCGGGGCGCTGCGAACGCGGATCCCGGCCGTGGCTGGCGCTGCGTACCGAGACGATGCGCTCCTTGGCCCGGGTCGCCTCCTCGTCGCGCCGGGCGCCGCCGAAGATGATGTCGAAGCCGCCGGATGTCAGCGCCTCCTTCAGCGGCTCGGTCCGCATC
>Ga0182739_1005236_pt1 | contig 10351 bp, 6 predicted proteins | sample eDN5th30CBELigBY_FD_128873 | JGI IMG/M metagenome (GOLD analysis project Ga0182739, IMG submission 128873) | Enriched backyard soil microbial communities from Emeryville, California, USA - eDNA 5th pass 30_C BE-Lig BY (version 2) (version 2) | ecosystem: Environmental > Terrestrial > Soil >...
TCTGAAAATAAGAATTTTGTAAAAATTATTCGTAAGAAATTTAATAAATTGCAAAAAAGCGGAAATTAACTTTGCAAAAAATTTTTTAAGTCAAAAAGGAAATCTACCAAAAATGGATCTTATACTTCAATATGTACTCCCATCTATTTTGGGAGATTTTATTGTTGGCATTGATAAAAATCATATGAAAACAAATCTTTTATCTGGAAAGGTCTCCTTAGAAGGAGTAACATTGAATCCTGCTATTGTAAAATCATTGAATCTTCCAGTCAAAATTGTTTTCTCAAACATCGGAAAGCTTGAAATTATAATCCCTTGGCTACAAAGACTCAAAAAGCCAATGGAAATTTATCTTGAAGATTTATTTGTAGTTCTTGAACCAAATGATTCATCAGATTATTTTGACATTGTGACTGAGAGGGTCAAATTTTTAGATGCTCTATTGTTAGAAATTAGAACTAAACTCAAAAAGTTAAATGCTGATACACAAAAAGAGGAAAGTTCTATGGATTATTATAAAATGTTAATTCTTGACAACTTACAAGTATGTCAATCTATTATAAATTTGTCTAAGAGTTTATTAGGTGACTATTAAGAATATTCATGTTAGATTTGAGAATACTAAGAAAGGGTTTTCTTTTGGTTTAACTTTGGACGAAATAAATATGCGTACAATCAATGAGAATGGTGAGCCTGAATTCATGGACAGAACATTGGAAGAGAATAAAATGAGAGATTTATTTAAAAGGCTTTTTATCAAAGATATAAGCTTATATTGGAATGCGAATGAAAGTAGTACTTCCTTTGTTGGAACTTCACCTTGTAAATCTGATGATAAAAGAACTTTCCTCAAAGAGATGATCTTGAAAAATGAAAATAATCAACAGACATCTCAACCTATTTTAAGTCTTTCACTTGAAAGTCATTTAGTGTTAAGAAATATAAACAAAGAAGTGAATGAGGATCCAAGATACAAACTAGAAATAAACTTGCAACCTATAAATATTACATTGGACAATCAACAGATGAATCAAATGATCTCCACGATGAATTTTGTTACAAAGGCTGAAAGAGAAGGCAAAAGAGAATTAAAAAAGCTTTTATTAAAAACTACAGAGGATCAAACTGAATCTCTATTATTCAAAAAAAATTTAACTGAATTTCTACTTTCAATTGAAGAACCTGATTTTAAATTGAGAGATGAATTAGCAAATCCAAAAAAGAAGACAATTGCTGATCAGATTAATAATCATTTAACAAGGTTAACAAATGAGGCTCTTTCTTCCATTAGTAGAGAAGTCATCATTAAAGATGAAAAAAGAAGACTCATAACTAAAATGGAGAAGAAAATAGTCTCGAAGGGATTTTTCAGTATGTTCAAAAGTGAGTCGCAAGAGAAAAAAGAAAATGAGGAAATGCAAAAGTTAACAGACTATTTTGATGCTTTTGTTCAAGAAAACGAAAGAATAGGACAAAATCTAATGAAAGGATTTGTATGTGAAGTTAATTTGAGATTGAGTGAAGCTAGTTTGTTTTTGTTAGATGCTAAATCTGCTGAATTTCATGGACTTCTTCTGACATTTAGTGATACTAGATTAAAGCTTCAGTATCATAATCATCAAGATCATGATTTAGGAAGAGTTGAATTCTTGATTAAAGATGTTAGATTTTCTATACAAAAAGATGCTTTAAGGCAGAGTGCTCATAAGGAAATTACTGTTTTAACAAAATATGATCCTTCTAGCAAACAAGATTTTGCGAGTCTTCTCTTTGAAATGAAAAAATATGCTGCAGGAAACAATACCATCGACCTCAAAGGTAATTTACAAGGAACTGAATTGACTTTCCTTCCTGAGTTGGTTGTTGGAGCGAAAAAATTCTTAAATTTTGATGAGAATCAAGAAGAGGATAATGCTATTGATCGTGCTTATGAAAAAATGGTTGATATGTCTAAGAATGCTCAGGAACAATTTAAGTCCGTTTTAGATGAATTTTCATCAACAATATCTATTTCATTAACATGGAATCTATTTCATGTTGTTGTCCCTTTAAATCCAAATGCGAATAAAAATTCTGATTGCTGGATTCTTGCAATTAAAGACTTCAATATTTACACTGATCCAGATTCTAAAGAGGAGAATAGTCAAATAATTAAGTATGATAATTTGAAGTTGGAACTTGGAAGTATCAATGTAAAGTACATTGAGAAAGTATCTAATTACATCGAACTAAAACAAAATTCTTCTAATCAAGTTGCTGAAAACAAACAAATATTCCCACTTTTAGAAGATACAAAAATTGTAACCGAGCTTAAGGTGTTAAGAAAAATGTTAAAAAGAAAAAGTGAAGAAACTCCAGCTTTTATTGTGAATTTTAATGTTGGTAACATAGCTGTTAACTTAAACAATTTGTTCTATAAAAAGATGATTGAGTTACAAAAGTGCTTTGATTTTTCCCAAGAAAAAGATTTGAATGAAATTCTCGAAATAGAAAAGAATAAAATCTTACAGAATAGTGAAGGAAGTTACACAATTTATTTCAAGGAGAATGAGAAAATTCATAATGGCTGGGAGGAATATACAATGATAAATTCAGGTTTTTATTTATACTTTTATAAGAACCAAACTGATTTGGAAGCTGCCAAAACCTTCTTCACTAAAAAAGCTAAGCTTATTATTGACAAAGAAACTTATGATTTTCCAAACATCTTAAAGCTTGATAATCAATTAGAAGAGATTGTCATAGCCTTAGAAACAGAAAATGACTTAAAAACTTTATTTGAGGCAATTGTGAACAAAAATCAAGAGTTTCATGAGGATGATCTGACTGTAAATGTTGAATTAGAAGACCTTCAATCTGTAGTTGTTGTTAAAGAAGAGAATCCTGTGAATTACAATCATATTACATTAAGGTTAAATGTTGTTTTTGAAGGTTTAAGTTTAGATATATTTGAGCAGTTTGATACAAAATTAAATAAAGTGTCCTTAAGTCATCTTGGTATTGAATTTTTACTTAGAGATTTTGATCAGATTATGAAAATACAGCTTACAAGCATTTCGATTATTGATTATACAATCAGATCAGCTGATTGTCAAGAAATTCAAATATTATCTTCTTGTTCAGAATCTCAACTAGTCAACCAAAATGACCTAATCACTATCGATGCAAGGTTTATAGGAGAACGTCATCCTGACTTCCAAAAGAATTTAAACGAAAAAGAAGTGAGTCTCTTATTCAACTCTCTGTCTATCAACTATATCCCTGAAAGAATCTACTTTTTGATGAACTTTTTTGTAAGTCCTCTTTCACCAAAGGCACCTGAAAATAATAATGTCAGAAGAACTTCTATATCTTCCAATCAATCTAATGAGGATGCTGAAAATGGACATATTGGTACTGGAAAGCAATATATTGCAAAAAAAGCTGATAATCAGAAAGTAGTCAAATTTATAGTCGGAAAAGTTAAAGTTAACGAGCTTTCTCTGACTCTTTTCACTCAAATTTCTCATATCAAACTTGCAAAAGCAACTTTAAAAGACTTATCGGCTGATGTTACAGTTGATAAAAGTACTTTAGAATGTAAAGGTTCGCTCAAAAACATGCAAGTATTTGATCTCACAAACTATCAACAAGGCCCAGAAATTTTGGAAATTATTCCATATGAACTTGTTGGAATTGAAAAAGGTTCATCAGTTCTTGAATTTGGATTCATACAGAGACATGAAGGTTATATGAAAGAAATACAAACAGATGTGGCTAATGTTTTGAATATAGACATTAATTCAATCAGAATCAACTATATCAATGAACCTTTTATAAGAATAGCAAATTATTTCTCCAATTTCATTGTTGACTTTAATTTTGCTGAGACTAAAACTGAAGAAGAAAAAATGAATGAAGCTATTCAGGCTATTAGGAAGCCAAAGTTTAATAGTATCAATGTTAACGTCCACAATCCTAAAGTTATACTAAAGGCTAAACCAAACTCTCTGGTTTCTTTTGAATTGGATCTTGATTTGATTACTGTTAATAATCAGACTTCCAAAAGTACTGAAAGAATTCTTCAGAAGGTTCCTTCTTTTGATTATGTCTATACAGAAATTTATAAAATTGTTGTTTCTGATGTAGTATTAACAAAAAAAACAGCCGAAGGAAATGATGTTTGGCTTAGCAATTCATTTAAGCTTAATCTTGACTTTGAACGATGCCTTTGGGAAAATGAATATATTCTTGTCAATCAAATTAATCCAGATGAAAGATTTTTAGTTCTTGATAATGGATTTTATCTAAATGGAGACTCAACACCAATCTTTGTTAAATTTAGTCAAGAAGATTACTTAGATATTATGGACTCTGTGAATCATAATCTTGCTTTCGAAGATATGAAAGAATCAATTTATCACATTGAACCGGAAGGGGCTTCAGATTTAAAGTTAGTGACTCCTATTGACATGAAGCTTAAATTTGAGTATATTGCGGCCATAGCAATGGATCAAATGACTCATTATCCATTGAGTAAAGCAGTTGCTTTAACCACTTTTATTGGATTTAAACGATCATTGAAAAATGATAAAGATGTTAAAATAACCATAAATAAGCTAATAGCCAGCTATTATGAGCAACAGGTCGAGTCTAATCATTATATAGAGAAAACATTTATTGGGCATTCATATATCGAAAGAGAGTCTCCAATGAAAGATGAAGATACTGTCAATGAAATATTTAAACCAGAAGTTATTGATCAAGAGAGAAAGCATTTAGAAAGTCATAAAGACACTTTAATTAATATTGATTATAAAATGCACTCAAATCAAGATAGAGAAATGGCTATGAATATTCAACAACTCAAATGCACATTAAATCTTAGTGTTCTTCTCAGGTTAAAGGATTTCTTTAATATGGAGGATGATAATGCTAATCAATCCCAAGATATTCAATTGGAAACTGGATATAAATTCAAAACTCATTATAGAGGAGTAATCGAAAAAGCAGAAATTAATGTACCTAATACTGAGAATACAGCTCTTATTATTAGAAGTAAGTTTTTATTTTTTTTCTGTAGAATTTATTTAAATCTTAGGTTCTATTATATTTGATATGGTTAAATATGATATTATTGATATCCTCAAACAAAGCAAAGAGTTTTTGGAATCATCTCAAATGAATGTAACACTCCAAAAATGTGAAGTTTTTGTCTTTGACGAAAAGTTATTACAAGAGAATTCAGACGCTTTACAAAAACGAAGCATTGTTTTACCATTGTCTATCATGTATAAATCAAAAGAACACTTAACTTTTGAACAATCAAATAATAAGCTATTAGCAAAAAATGATAACTTATGTGTTGTTGATAAAGTTGTCTTAAAAATGTCAGCAACCGATTCTATTGTCGTAGCAGCGATTCTAATGAGATTGGAAAAAGAATATCAAAATTATCAAAACATCCCTCAATTTAACTTCAAAAGCAGAGAAAACTCAAATGGATCATCTAATATCAACCCTAATTTACCCCAGATGCTCATACTTGAAGAAAAATTCAAGATTGTGCATGATGGAATTCAAATTGTAAATTCTCTTTTGATAATAACTGTTATTAATAAATTTAGCGAGTAATTAATGATTTGGGTGGGTCAGTAACACCTCTTTGGGATTTTAGTTTACATTCTTATCATGATACTCCTGCAATTATCTTTGACAGACAACTCAATATTCTTCGTGGAAAAAATACTTTTCAAATATCTTCATCGTTCTTCAACTCTAAGATAGGTAAATGGGAACCAATCATTGAAAAATGGGAATTTGGACTTGAAATGGAAATTGGAGAAGGAAATGGAGTGGAGATCAAGAAAAAGATTGATATAACAAATCCAAGCCAAGATGTTTTGAACATTAATATCTCAGATGAAATGGTATATTTACACTTTTTTGAGATTAATATATCAATTTAGCTGAAAGTCATTTTATTAGCTTACAGAGACTGGAACCAAAGTTTCATAAAATACAAAGCTTCATCAAATTTAGGAGTTCCTCAATTAAAAATATCAGAGAGCTTATATCAAGTATCTGGTTTGATTGATAATCAAGAAGATAATAGTGTTGAGCACGTTTCACCTTTTACAATCTGGAATGATACTGGATACCCTTTACATATTGAGCCTTATTTAGTAGGAACAAATATTAAGGGAATTTCGTGTACAAAGAAATTAGACATAAAACCAGGTGAAAAACAAGATTTAATAATGGATTGGACAGTTGAAAGAATATTTGAAGCGAGCACAAAGGAAACTACATTAGAAAGATTAAAAATCTCAGTTTGGATTGAACACCCAACTTATGGAACAATTGAAATTCCTAATATTGATATTCAAAACTTTGGTATTAAGAAAAGGAAATTGGAAATTAAACAAATCAAACAAATTTACCCAATTGTCTGTGATGTTTTTACTCATAAGAAAAAGAAACTTGTGCGCTTTGGATCTCCAATTATGGTTTATAACTCATTACCAAAACCTATTTTTGTATTATCTTTTACTTTTTATTTTTAAAGATTTTTAGATTCAAATTTATGCTGAAAAAGATCCTCTTCAGTTTGTTATTGATGAAAACTCCTCACTATCTCTTCCCGTTGATTTAGCATTTCAGCCTATTTCTTTTCATATGGACTTTGTTCCTGAAGATCTCAGTCAAATAAAGCCAACCAAAATTGATGACTTATTCAATGCACCACCTCCAGGAATATCTCTTGGTAACACTTATGCAACAGTTAGATCTGAAAAGACTTCAACACACGCAAAACTTCACTTAGAGCCTCTTCTCGCATTTAGAAATTGCTTACCTTTTCCTTTATATATGAGATTCGAGGGAAAAAGTAGGTTTGAAACAAAATATTTCGAAAAAGTGTTAGAAACTCAAGAAGAAGTTTCTCTCCTTGATTTCAGTCATGATTTCAGAATTAAAATGCAATGTCAAGCAGGAGAATTCACTACAAATGAATATTGTTTGTTACCAGTTAATGATAGAGCGTTCCAAAATCAGAGCTTATTTTTCACTCATCAAAATGGAATGGTTCCTTTAAATGTACAAATAATTACACCTGAAAATAAGTCTTGGAAATACCTTATTTCTGCAAAAACTATTGTGATCAATGAAACGGAAGCAAATCTAGATTTCTTGGCAGTTCATGATACATCAGTTGTCTTGTCACAATTTAAAATAGCTGCTCCAAATGGAAATCAAATGGTTTTATTCGCAGATATTCCTGCTCTCAAAATTCTTACAAAGAATGATAAGTCTTCTCAAGTATCACCCATTCCTTTAAATCAGCTTGGAAGTTTCCCTGTTGATGTTCTTGACCCTCAAAACCAAATTATAAACTTAGGGGTTCATATCAGGAATATTCATTGCGGTAATAACTAAGTTCTTAATTAGTTTCTTTAACTATAATAGATCGACAACAAAACATTTTTACAAAAGTTATTTCGGTTCTTCCAAGATTTGTTATACTAAACCAAACTGAACATATAGTCCAATTCTACCAACCTGAATTACCAAACCAATCGATTCTCCTTATTCCAGGCGAAAGAAGCTCATTCAATTTCTCAAAACAATCCCAAGGGTAAGATATCTTTTGCTCACTTAAAATTAAATTCATAGAAAAATTATAAAGATCAAACTTAATTCAGAAAATGGTCAATCAGAATGGAAAGAATCTGGAAGCCTTGATATCTCAAGCCCTGGAAATATAAATTTTGTTTGTCATAACGTAAATAATTCTCAAGAGAAATTTTTCAACATGGTGGTCTCTTTAAAAGATGCTTCTCTTTTTGTCACGCTCCAAGAACAGAATCCTTCAGATACATTCATTAAAATTAAAAACAATACAACTGAATATGAACTGCTGATTCGTCAACAAGGTGTATCTGATAGTTATACTTCTCTTCTTCCTTCAATCACATTACCTTTTGCTTGGGTAAATCCTGCAGCAAATAATATTATTGTGGCAAGACTAGCTTCAAATAAGTGTTCTTCTCCTGAATTTGAGTGTCAAATAGGGGAAGTGAATAAGGCAACAACATATGCAGTAGTCATGGGGCCTGATATGATTAAAATGTCATTACGTGTTGTTTTAGTTGGAAGATCAAGAGTTCTTGAATTTAGTACACAAAACGAAGAATTACAAGAGAAAAAGGATAATTCTATGGACCTTCTATTCCGTGTCAATTTACCTGCATTAGGAATATCTTTAATATCAACAGCAAGCAAGAGAACATGTGAATTATTATATATAAGCTTAAGTCCTTTCCTTTTTGCTTTGGTTGATCAAGATGGTTCAACTTCAGTACAACTTAGAATCAAGACTATTATATTTGATAACAATTTCCAGTATGAAAATCAATTCCCAGTCGTATTTTTTGCTCATAACGCAAAAGCTCTGAAAGAAAAGGATCTTCCACATCTTGATTTTATTTGTAAAGTGAAGAACAAGGAAAAAGCTTCTGATGTAAGTTTTTTATTTAAAATTTTTATTTACCTTTATTTAGATTACTTATATTCACAAACTTGGATTTTATCTTGCAAAGACCTGCATAAGTCTAGATGGTCACACAATTAATGCAATTGCTGATTTTGCAAGAAGTATTAATAATGTGATGAAAAAATCCATCTATTCAGAAGCTGAATATTCTGAATATATTTTCTTATCTGAAAAAGCCAAAAAAGTACAATAAAAAATATTATTCATTATTCTGACTTCAATTAGGATCTGGAAAAGAGTTACTTAGATAAAAAGACCGCTTGTGTATCATGGAGAAATATTGATCCTGCTCTCTCAGCATCAGACTTTATCTATATAGAAAAATTGCTTATCCAACCTATAATGCTAAATATCACTTTCAAGAATCCTCAATTTGATTTATCAGGTGCCTTTGTGTTTGCTTATATTAAAAATGCTCTTGGAAAAGCTTTGGCAAATCTTGATAATGCCCCAATCAATCTAAGTGGAATAACTGTGAACTCTCTTTATTGTACACAAGATCAAGCAGTTGAGGGATTGTTGGGAAGATATAAAGAGCTAGCTAAAAATTCTATCTTAAAAATAGTTTTCTCAGCAAATATTATAGGAAATCCTGTTAAATTCTTAAGCAAAGTTTCAAGTGGTGTAAATGATCTTGTTGATAAACCTGCAAAGGGTTTCCTTGAAGGACCAATAGAAGGAGGTATTGGAATCATTGGAGGAGTCGGCTCTTTAGCTGCGAAGACACTAGGAGCGACTTTCAATTCATTACATGGTATTACTGGCTCATTAGCTAATGGACTTTCAAGTTTATCTGGAGTATTAAATTGAATATGAAATAATCTTATTTGTTTTAGGATAAAGAATATATGGAAAAGAGAGAACAAAATAATGCTAAAAAGAATACAAATATTTTAACAGGATCTGTTCAAGCTGTTTCAAGTGTTGGAAAAGGTATTTTTGGCGGAATCACGGGTACCAAACTGATTTATAAGATATTAACTTTTCAATAGGAGTTATTGAGAAACCAATAAAAGGTGCAGCTAAAGGAGGAATCGGAGGATTTTTGAAAGGGGCTTATGTTGGTGCAAAAGGTTTGGCAATTAAACCAGTTGCTGGAGTATTGGATGGGGTTTCAAAATTAACAGAAGGAGTTTCTAACACACTTGATAAAGATACAAATTTCAACATTTCAAAAAGTAGAATACCAAGAGTATTTTATGGCAAAGAAAGAATTTTCAAGAATTATAATTTTGAGCAAACCAAGATAGTGAGTTCTCTCCAGAATATAAAGCCTCAAAAGTATCCATATTTCACACTTCTTGATGTGATATTCATGGATCTCCATTCAAATTGCCTTATATTGACATTAGAACGCATCTTCTTAATTTCTTTGCAGAAAGGAATGATTTTATGGAAAATTAAAAGTTCAAATATTAAGGAGGTGTTTATAAGTCCGAATGGAATCGAAATTATTCTTAAAAAGACAAGCAAGTCTATTAGAGTAACTTTATTATTAATGGTTCACCTAATAAATCTTAGGATGCTCCAATTGTTGTGATCCCTTGTAAAAGTGAAAGACAGAAGTCAGAAGTCTCTGCACTTTTAAATATCTTAAAAGAAACTGTAGAAGATAGCTTATAATCAAACAATAATTCAACATTGAGTTTTTTGGATGGTTACTAACGTGTTTATGTCCATTTTTAAAGCTTATATACAGAAAGTGTTTAAGTTACAAATGATAACTTATGAAAAAAGAATTACTTTATTTAAAGTTTGGTGTATAAAATTAACAAACTATTACTCAAAAAAATTTATATCATGGATATTAAAAGTTCA
>Ga0182739_1005237_pt1 | contig 10348 bp, 9 predicted proteins | sample eDN5th30CBELigBY_FD_128873 | JGI IMG/M metagenome (GOLD analysis project Ga0182739, IMG submission 128873) | Enriched backyard soil microbial communities from Emeryville, California, USA - eDNA 5th pass 30_C BE-Lig BY (version 2) (version 2) | ecosystem: Environmental > Terrestrial > Soil >...
CAGAAAAGCGAAAGCACCTTAGAACGTTCATGAATAAACTAAGAACAGGTCCAAAATCTGTTGCCTCTAAGTAAAAAAATTGAATCTTGATTTCTTTTCTACCTAAACTTTGAGATAATTTCTATAAGCTCTAGAAAGAGGTGTCGTTGATGCTACAAAATATATTGCGATTTCTCGATTTTCTAGCTATCATTTTATCTGGTATAGCTAGCTATGCTTTATGGACAAGCGGCAGCAATATTGTCAGCATGTTATTAATCGTCCTTTCCCCTATTTTGCTTTTGCTTGCAAAATATCAAGGAAATCGATTATTGCTATTTGCAGCCTATGTTACAACAACTATTTATTTTACAGCTATTATTTACAACGGTTTATCCAATAGCCCTATTGACTTTTTCCAAGCTGATTTTCGTATATTACTCTTTGGACTCATTGCCGTCGCATTAAGTTTAATTGCCGCTGTTATTGGATTTGGAACAAATACGTTAACGATCCTTTGGCTCTCACTTCAAGGCATCGTCCTATATGAAACATTTAGTCAATTTCCTGCTAACCGTTTTTTAGAGCATTTTTGGTCGGCACCTATTATCGATGCTGTTGTTCGTGATGATTATCCCATTTTATTAATGGTTATTTGGATTGGATTATTCCTTGATAAGTATCAAAAAGAACTACAGCGCGAATATTGGTTTCGATAAGTACAAATGAAGGAGTCTTACTCATGTTAAAACAAGCAATTACAGCAACCGCCCTATCTTCCTTGTTATTCATTTCAGGTTGTTCATTTACACAGCAAGATAATCAACAGATTTCTCAAGAAAAAGAACAAAAAGAGCCAGCTGTACAACAGCAGGAAGAGCCCGAAGAAATACGTGAAGTGGCAATCGACCAATCCGCCAAACCAGCTCAAGCAGGGCTGTACACGTTAGCCGAACCTGAAAATATCGCTGTTCTTGTGAATAAAGAATATAGCCTGCCAGAAGATTATAAACCTGCTGATCTCATTTATCCGAAAGTAGACTTTATTTTTAAAGAAAAAATTGAAAAAAGAATGATGCGGGCAGAAGCAGCAAAAGCTTTAGAAAAAATGTTCAGAGCTGCTAAAAAACAAAACGTACATTTAGCCGGTGTTTCCGCCTATCGTTCTCACGAAACCCAAGTATCACTTTTTAACAACTATGTAAAACGCGACGGCCTGGAGAATGCTAAAACATACAGTGCCCTTCCAGGAACAAGCGAACATGAAACGGGATTAGCTATCGATGTCACAACAGCTGATGGGGCCTGCGCTGCGCAAGATTGTTTTGGGGATACGGCAGAGGCAGAATGGCTGGCGAAACATGGACATGAATACGGTTTTATCATCCGCTATCCAGAGGGAAAAGAACATATTACGGGCTATAAATATGAACCTTGGCACTTACGTTATCTGGGGATAGAAGCAGCAACAGAAATTTTTGAAAACGGTATTACATTAGAGGAATATTATAATGCTGTACCTGTTGATACAGAAGCAACAAAAAAATAATACGCATAAAAAGTGCCTAATCCGTTTATTAGGCACTTTTTATGTTATTATCGAGTAGTTTAACATAGGCTAAAAATATTGGAGGAATTTCATTAGAAAAATAACGGAGAATACACAGTTATTCTTAACTGTTTATTCTATTTTTTGAGAGGGGAATATCATGCAAGCACAAACGCAAGAAAAGACTCAACAAGAGGAGAGGCAGTATAGAACCTTTCCAATTTTACTATCATTTTTAATTGCTGGATTTATCGGTTTATTCAGTGAAACTGCGCTAAATATCGCACTGAATGACTTAATTCAAATTTTCGCCATTCAACCTTCAACCGTTCAATGGTTAACAACAGGCTATTTATTAACACTCGGCATATTAGTTCCTGTATCAGGACTTCTACTTCAATGGTTCACAACGAGACAACTCTTTATTACGTCACTCATTTTCTCCATTATCGGAACGCTTATTGCCGCTCTTGCGCCAAGCTTCGAGATTTTATTAGTAGCTCGTGTTATTCAAGCTATTGGTACAGCACTGCTTTTACCTTTAATGTTTAATACGATTTTATTGATTTTCCCAATTCATAAAAGAGGGTCTATTATGGGGCTTATCGGTCTCGTCATTATGTTTGCACCTGCCATCGGTCCAACGATTTCAGGATTGGTTATTGCAAACCTTAGCTGGCATTGGATTTTCTGGCTGGCCCTTCCATTTTTTGCCCTTTCCCTTATATGCGGAATTATGTTTATGGAAAATGTATCAACGATTACAAAACCAAAAATTGATATAGTATCAATTATTTTATCCACATTTGGCTTTGGCGGAGTCGTTTATGGCTTTAGTGTCTCAGGAGAAGGAGAAGGCTGGGGCAGTTCAAAAGTAATCATCGCTTTACTTGTTGGAATCATTGCGCTTATTTTGTTTACTATTCGACAATTATCGATGCAGCAACCGATGATGAATTTACGCGCCTTTAAATTTCCGATGTTTACATTAGGTGTCATCCTCCTCTTTATTGGAATGATGACGATTCTATCCTCCATGATTATGCTGCCGCTCTATTTACAAGGTGGATTGGCACTATCTGCCTTTGCTGCCGGACTTGTTTTATTACCAGGTGGTATTCTCAACGGGTTCATGTCGCCTGTTATGGGACGTTTGTTTGATAAATACGGTCCGAGATGGTTAGTTATTCCTGGAATGGTCATTGTAACGATTGTTCTTTGGTTGTTTAGCAGCGTTTCCATGGATACAGCCATTACGTTTGTTGTTGCTCTACATATTTTCTTAATGATTGGTGTTTCCATGATTATGATGCCTGCTCAGACAAATGGTTTAAATCAGCTGCCGCCACAGTTTTATCCAGATGGTACAGCCATTATGAATACACTCCAACAAGTAGCTGGAGCCATTGGTACAGCGGTTGCAATTACCATTATGTCAGCTGGTCAGAAAAGCTATATGAGTAACGTGACAAACCCTAATGATCCATTAAATGCTGTCAACTCTTTAAACGCAGGTATTCAAAATGCCTTTGTATTCGCTCTAATCGTCTCTGTAATTGGACTCATATGTGCCTTGTTTATTAAACGTGTAAACGTTGAACAAAAAAACTAACTCCCTTCCGAGTTAGTTTTTTTGTTTGGATATCCAAATAACTATATTGTTTAATTCAATCGCCCGATAAAATCATGTAATTTATCTAATGTGATGAGGTTATAATTGCATTTCTGAATATCTTCACAAATATAATTCCCTCTTTTAATAAATGTGCCTTGTTCTCCCCCTCTTCCCTTTGCCTCAGACATAAACATTCCTACTTTCTCATGGGCATTACATAATGTGCAAATTCCTTTTTTATTTAAGCTCGTAAAGGTTCCCTGTAGCCCCTTCAGCTTATGATTATGCCGAGCTATTATATACTTTCTATTGGATCCTTTATCATACCAACTTACATATGAAGTTTCCTTTAAATTCACATTTTCTAAGGCAGGAACCTTTAGCTTCTTTGCTTTCGGAAACAATTTCTTTATCGTTTGCTCCGTTATCGTTTGAAAAGGAATCACATACGGCTCCACTTGTAAAAGAAAGGCCTCGGCTCCTTCATTATCTTTCACATCCATAATTGGAATGAGCAACTGTTCTTGTTCCTCACTTATCTCTTCAAACAAACCAAATACCTTTTCTTTTGCAAGTGTCTTTAATGTAGTCAAAACATGTATATCATTAGCAGTTGCATGACCATTTATTAAAATCTGCGTTTGCCTGCGGATAAAGTTATATTGGTCACTTCTTATAAACGGCTCCATCTTTATCACTCCTACTTATTAAAAAAATAATCTCATCTAACTTTTACTTTAAAAGATTCACTTTTTTTATTCAATGTAGAAAATGAGTAAGAAACAAATTCGGCATATTAGAAAAAGCACTGATTATCTAGACGAAAGATCCTCAGTGCTAACCACTCTTATTTAGAATATACAATCTTCTTAATTGTTTCTACGGAGAGACAATATTCCTCAGCTAATTGATCCATCTTTGACCCGTTTTGAAATGCCTTTCTAATATGAGTGTTTCGATCATCAATCCACTTTCTGCTTCCAGAACGCGTCCCCCATTTCTGATGAGCTGCTTCTGGTTTCGGAATATAAATCGTTGCTCCTTGAACGTATTTTTGAATTTCATTAATAAGCGCTTCCGGTAAAACAGCCGTTGCTTTTACATATTTCATTTCTGCCAGCTCCTTATTTTTAAAAAATGAAAATAAGGTGCAAAGCCGTATATTAGAAATGAATCTATGCTTACTTGGGCGATATTCGTTTAATTAAAAGTCCGCCCCATGCAAAGAATCGCCTTCCCAATACTAGGCTTTGCATGAGTCGCTGCAGATTCTGGCAAGCTTATCCTGTTTGCCATTTTCTCCACCTCCCTATAATTCATATTATTATAAAATAAATGACAGTTTCTTGCATCTTGTTTACCTTTTATTGAAAAAAACCGCGGCAGAGTCTACATGTTTTAACCAACGACTTTCTGAACCATTTAATCCATTCTTAATCCATACCTCTCCTTGATTTCCCTTTTGATTCTTTCGATACCAAGTAATATAGGATCCCACCACTTGAGGTTTATCGTCTAGTTCATTTTTCTTCGGGAAGGAAATCTGCTTTTGTTCTGCTGATTTTATATCGATGGCATATAGCGTTGTAAACATCGTTGGAACGGGCCCCTCTTCCCATTCCTCATTTTCTTTTGCACGGGCAACAATCACCTCTTCTGGCGAGAACCAATCTACATCAAGGTCAACATAGCCTTTAGGTGTATATTCCTTTTGTTGATTCGAGATTGGAATGTCAGCTACTACAGTTTTTTTATTTTCAACGAAAAATCTACCTTCACCAGATATGTAGGCTAATTGATTTTTTGTCGGAGCCCATTTTATCCAGTCTTTATACCAAAGCATTTTTCCTATAACTTGAAAATGGTCTCCTGCTGCAGACAGCACACATAGTGTATTACTATCATTGGACCAAGATGCTGTCGGTGTTGCTAAAAAGCTGACCCACTTACCATCCGAACTCCATTTAAAATATTCGGCATTAATCGCAAATAAGTCCGTTGTATTTGTTTGAATGGTGTAAAAAGACTTTATTTTATTCGAATCAAACTTAGCATCTACTGGAACTTTAAAAAGATGAACAGGCTCCCATCCAGTAGGAAGCAAATTGGATTGTGCTGAAACAATGAACTCTTTCCCACTTGGAAACCAAGCAAAATCACTAACACCTAAAGAAACATTTTCAAAACCTTTTGGGCGTCCATTCTCTGTTTTTGTAACATTCAGTACACCACCAGCATTATAAGCAAGTTGATTAGAAACCGGTGACCATTGAAAATTTCTTGTTTCAATGGTTGAATATGGCTGATAGCTTTCCTTTTGCTTTACATCATAAATAAACAAATAGGTTTTTCTGGCCTGTTCATCACCATCTAAATAGGCGATAAACTGACCATCCTTTGACCACTGCGGAGAGTAAACATATCGCCCAGTTGTAAGTTGTATTTCTCGATTCCCCTCTTTCATCCATAACTGATGATCTCGTATAAAAGCAGCTTTAAGTGGAACTTCAGCAAAAACACTTGTTGAAAAATAAAAACTGAATAATAGTATTAATACAATCCGAATCCTCATCAATTATCCCCTCCTTACACTAGAGTGTCCTGATTGATGGGTAAGATTCAGCCATCAAACCTAACAATAGAACTTTACTTAAGGACAAATACATCTATCAGGATAAAGTGAGAAACTTCCATTTATTTTTTAATAACCTAATAATCTGTGTTGTTTTTACTGAAAATGTAACTAAATATCCACCGAAAAAACATAATCAATACAGCCACAGAAAACGCTTCTATAAGATGGGAAGTCTAATTAAAAAAACCAAACCAACTTCTGATTATAAAGATGCCAGTAAAATATAATAAGAAAAGTAATATGTATTGTTTCATAAAGCCCCCTTTTTATATGGTAATTTTAAATTATACTTCCAACAATAACGTTCACTAGAATAGTTTCAAACTATTAGATTCAGTTCTAATGATATTTTATCTTCTTTAAGTAACTTAATTTTAGATAGAATGTTCCTATTGTTCTTTTCAAGTAGTTCTTGATTTACAAGTCAAATGTAAATTCTTTAAGTAAATCACTTATACGCATACAAAAAACCCCCTATTAATGCGGATTACTCACACATAAATAGGAGGTTTCAGCCATAAACGTTATATGACACAACTTAGCCAACCTTAGTAGACTTTTTACTTATTATGTCAAAATTAGCGTTTGATGTTGTAGAAAGATTTAAGACCATCATATACCGCTAAATCGCCAAGCTCGTCTTCGATGCGAAGAAGTTGGTTGTATTTTGCGATACGGTCTGTACGAGACATAGAACCTGTTTTAATTTGACCAGCATTTGTTGCAACAGCGATATCAGCAATTGTTGTATCTTCTGATTCACCAGAACGGTGTGAAACAACAGCTGTGTAACCAGCGCGTTTCGCCATTTCGATTGCTTCAAATGTTTCTGTTAATGTACCAATTTGGTTTACTTTGATTAGGATTGCGTTACCTACGCCTTGCTCAATACCTTGAGCTAATTTTTTCGTATTTGTTACGAATAAGTCATCGCCTACTAATTGAACGCGGTCACCAATGCGCTCTGTTAGTAATTTGTGACCTTCCCAGTCATTTTCATCTAAACCGTCTTCGATAGAGATGATTGGGAATTCATTTACCAATTCTTCGTAGAAAGCAATCATTTCTTCAGATGTTAAACCTGTACGTCCTTCACCAACAAGATCATATTTACCTGTTTCCTTGTTGTAGAACTCAGAAGAAGCAACATCTAGTCCTAAGTAAACATCTTCGCCTGCTTTATAGCCAGCTTTTTCGATTGCTTCGATAATTACTTCAAGCGCTTCACGGTTAGAGCCAAGGTTTGGAGCGAATCCACCCTCATCACCAACTGCTGTGTTTAAACCTTTAGAAGCAAGAACTGATTTTAATGCATGGAATACTTCCGCACCTGTACGGATTGCTTCTTTAAATGTAGGAGCTCCTGTTGGAAGAATCATAAATTCTTGGAAATCTACATTATTATCTGCATGTGATCCACCGTTGATGATGTTCATCATTGGAGTTGGTAATTGCTTCGCATTGAATCCGCCAAGGTAACGGTATAATGGTAGCTCAGCAAATTGAGCAGCTGCATGAGCTGCCGCCATAGATACACCAAGGATTGCATTTGCTCCTAATTTCCCTTTGTTTTCTGTACCGTCTAAAGCAATCATCGTACGGTCAATGCCTACTTGATCTGTTACATCGAAGCCCATAATAGCTTCAGCGATAATTTCATTTACGTTATCAACTGCTTTTTGAACACCTTTTCCAAGGTAACGAGATTTATCTCCGTCACGAAGTTCTACTGCTTCATATTCACCAGTTGAAGCACCTGATGGCACGATTGCACGTCCGAAAAATCCGGATTCTGTTCCTACTTCCACTTCTACTGTTGGGTTTCCACGAGAATCTAATACTTCACGTGCATAGACATGTTGGATATATGGCATAATAAATCTCTCCTTTTTTGTTCGTAATTATATAGTGATTAGGGATTTCCCTGTCATCTCAACAGGTTTTTTAACACCAAGCAAATGTAACATTGTTGGAGCTAAATCACCTAAAATACCATCATTTCTTAATGTTACCTCATTTTTCGTCACAATAATAGGCACTGGATTTGTTGTATGAGCGGTCATTGGATTACCTTCTAGTGTTATCACTTCGTCAGCATTCCCATGGTCAGCTGTAATAATCGCTGTCCCGCCTTTAGATACAATTAAATCAACAACGCGACCTAGACATTCATCAACTGTTTCAATAGCTTTGACAGTTGGCTCAAGCATACCAGAATGTCCGACCATATCAGGGTTAGCAAAGTTTAAAATAATCGCATCAAAACGATCATTTTCAATTTGCTCCACTAATGCATCAGTCACTTCATAAGCACTCATTTCTGGTTTCAAATCGTATGTAGCAACTTTTGGTGAAGCAATCAAAATTCTTTCTTCACCTGGGAATTTATCTTCACGTCCACCGCTCATAAAGAACGTAACATGTGGATATTTTTCCGTTTCGGCAATACGCAGCTGCGTTAGGCCGTTTTGCGAAAGAACTTCCCCTAATGTATTATCAAGATTTGTTGGCTTAAAAGCAACATATCCATCTACTGTTTCTGAAAAGTGCGTTAAGCAAACGAAATGAAGATGTTTCGGATGCTTGTCCCCGCGATCAAATGAACGGAAATCTTCATTTGTAAACGTGTTTGAAATTTGGATGGCACGGTCTGGACGGAAATTATAGAAAATAACTGAATCATCAGTTTGAATCGTAGCAACCGGCTTGCCTTCTGTGTCCGTCACAACGGATGGCAGAACGAACTCATCATAAATTCCATTCGCATAAGAGTCGTTTACACACTCAAGTGCTGATGTATAAGCCGGACCTTCACCATACACCATAGAGCGGTAAGATTTCTCTACGCGCTCCCAACGCTTATCGCGGTCCATAGAATAATAACGTCCAGAAATCGTCGCGAATTGACCTACACCAATTTCCTTCATTGTTGCTTCTGCTGCTTCAATATAGCCTTTTGCTGTTTGTGGACCAACATCGCGTCCATCTAAAAACCCATGAACGTATACATTCTTCAAGCCTTCTTTAGCGGCAAGCTTTAACAACGCATACATATGATCAATATGGCTATGAACACCACCGTCTGAAAGTAACCCCATTAGGTGAAGGCTTGTACCTTTTTCCTTAGCATGATTGATTGCATCAAGGAATGTTTGGTTCTGAGCAAACTCCCCATCCCGAATCGCAATATTCACTCGTGTTAAACTTTGGTAAACAATTCGACCTGCACCGATATTTAAATGACCAACTTCTGAATTCCCCATTTGTCCTTGAGGTAATCCAACCGCTTCCCCGCTTGCCGTTAAATGTGAATGAGGGTATTGTCCCCAATAACGATCAAAATTCGGTTTTTTCGCATGAAAAACTGCGTTTCCCTTTTGTTCAGGACGGCATCCAAAGCCGTCCAAAATAATTAACGCAACTGGTGCCTTACTCATAACGTCCCGCCTCCAATAATTGTAAGAAAGAAGCCGTTTTCAAACTTGCTCCACCAACTAACGCACCATCAATATCAGGTTGCGCCATATATTCTTTAATATTCTCCGGCTTCACACTTCCACCGTATTGAATACGGACTTCTTCCGCTGTTGATTGCGTTGTTTGCTTCGCTACAACCGCACGAATATGAGCACATACTTCATTCGCATCTTCCGCTGATGAAGATTTACCCGTTCCAATCGCCCAAATCGGCTCATACGCAATCACAGTTTGCTTCACTTGCTCTTCTGTCAATCCTTCAAGAGCTTTTTCAATTTGACCGCCAACAAAATCAAACGTTTGTCCCGCTTCACGCTGCTCAAGTGTTTCACCGCAGCAAACAATTGGGGCTAGTCCATGCTTAAAAGCCGCATGTACCTTTTTATTTACTGCTTCATCTGTTTCATTAAACAACTCACGACGCTCTGAATGACCTAAAATAACATAAGCCACATCAAGATCAGCTAATGCCGCAGGGCTAATTTCCCCCGTAAAGGCACCGCTTTCTTCAAAGTGCATATTTTGAGCGCCAATTTTAACATCTGTTTTTCCGGATACTTGAACAAGCTGACCAAGAAAAAGAGCTGGAGCACAAACAACCGTGTCTACTTCATTAGATGTTGGTACTTGCTGACCAATTTCTTTTACAAAAGATGTTGCTTCTGAAAGCGTTTTGTGCATTTTCCAATTTCCTGCAATAATCGGTTTACGCATTTCCTCCATCCCTTCATTCTATTATACGAGCTTTTATTTATCGTTTAACGCAACAACACCCGGCAGTTGTTTCCCTTCCATAAATTCAAGAGATGCGCCGCCGCCTGTTGAAATATGCGACATTTTTTCAGCCAAGCCAAACTTTTCAGCTGCAGCTGCCGAATCACCACCGCCAACTACACTATATGTATCAGTTGAGTCTGCTAAAGCTTGAGCGACTGTTTTTGTACCATTTGCAAATTTATCAAATTCAAATACACCCATTGGGCCGTTCCAAATAACAAGCTTCGATTCTTTAATAATATTCGCATATAGTTCGCTCGTTTTCGGACCGATATCAAGTGCCATTTGATCTGCTGGGATGCTATCAATATTCACA
>Ga0182739_1005239_pt1 | contig 10345 bp, 10 predicted proteins | sample eDN5th30CBELigBY_FD_128873 | JGI IMG/M metagenome (GOLD analysis project Ga0182739, IMG submission 128873) | Enriched backyard soil microbial communities from Emeryville, California, USA - eDNA 5th pass 30_C BE-Lig BY (version 2) (version 2) | ecosystem: Environmental > Terrestrial > Soil >...
CCGAGTTCAGGCACCCGCATCGAGAACCTCAGGGCGCTGATGCCCAAGGCGCAGGAGTACCGCAAGCGGTTCTGCACCGGCGGAGGTGCCGTAGGCGCGCGGTAGGTCGGGGTTGCATCCCCGACGGTTCTTGTATCAGCCACGGCGTATGCGTCCGGGACAACAGCCATCGGGACGTAGCCCCGACCCGCGGTTGCCGCGTCTTCAGAACGACATGAACATCCCGCCGTTGACCGGGATGTTGGCGCCGGTGATGAAACCGGCGTCGTCGGCGGCCAGGAAGGCCACGGTGCGCGCGATTTCGTCCGGCTGGCCGAGCCGCCCGACCGGCACGTCGTCGATGATGCGCGCGCGGATTTCCTCCGGCATCGCCATCACCAGCGCGGTTTCGCAATAACCCGGCGACACCGAGTTGACGGTCACGCCCTTGCGCGCGACTTCGCGCGCCAGTGCCATGGTGAAGCCGTGCATCCCGGCCTTGGCCGCGGCGTAGTTGGTCTGCCCGAACTGGCCGGTCTGCCCGTTCACCGAACTGATGTTGACGATCCGGCCGAAGCCGCGCGCGGCCATGTCGTCGATGGCGTGGCGGCACAGGTTGAACACGCCGTCCAGGTTGACCCGCAGCACCGCGTCCCACTGCGCCCGCTGCATCTTGCGCAGGGTGGTGTCGCGGGTGATGCCGGCGGCGTTGACCAGGATGTCGAGCGAGCCGTGTGCGGCGACGATGCCTTCGACCAGCCGGCCGCAGGCGTCGAAATCGGAGACGTCGCCGGCGATGAAATGGATGTCGAGGCCGGCGGTTTCCCGGGCGAAGGCTTCGATGCGCTCCTCGCGGTCGCCCAGGTCGATGGCGACCACGGTGCGGCCCTGCGCCGCCAGTGATTTGCAGATCGCGGTGCCGAGACCGCCGATGCCGCCGGTGACGGCAGCGATGCGCTTGTTCAACTGGAGTCCCCCGCTACTTGCCGCGCTTGGCGTCCTTGTCCCGGGCCGCGCCGGGGGCGGTGCGGCCCATCCCGGCGACCAGGTTTTCCTGGAAGTCCTTCCACAATTCCATGTTGCGCTCGGTGAGCTGGTTCATCATCGACCACGGGGTCTGCCCGAGCACGCCGCCCATCTGCTGGCGGAACTGCGCCTGCTGCTCCATGAAGGTCTGCATCGAGCGGTCCAGGTAGGTGCCCATGAAGCCCTGCAGCGAATCGCCGTACAGGCGGATGATCTGGCTCAGCATCTGCGTCGACAGCATCGGCTGCCCGTTCTGTTCGTGCTCGGCGATGATCTGCAGCAGCACCTGCCGGGTGAGGTCTTCGCCGCTCTTGGCATCCCGGACTTCGAAGTCTTCGCCGTCGACGATCAGCTGGCGGACGTCCTCGATGGTGATGTAGCTCGAAATATCGGTGTCGTAGAGGCGACGGTTCGGATATTTCTTGATGACGCGCGTCTTGGTCATGGAGCAACGGCTCTAAACAATGCGTTCCTGCAGCATGGCGCAGTGCAGCACGGGTTGCAAGGAGCCGGGATTCGGCGGGCATTCGGGCCTTGCGAGTGCGTCGCGGCTCGCGAAGGCCCGAACGGAGCAGCTGCCTGCCTTCAATGGCTGTCCGCTTTCCTGAACCCCCAATCCCCAATCCCGGCCTCCCTCACCAGCCCATGTACTGGCCGCCGTTCGCCGACAGGTTCGCGCCGGTGATCCAGCTCGCCTCGTCGGGGATGAAGAAACTCACTGCGTAGGCGATCTCGTCCGGATTGCCCAGGCGGCCGGTCGGGATCTGCGCGATGATCTTGTTGCGGACCTCCTCGGGCACGGCCATCACCATGTCGGTGCCGATGTAGCCCGGCGAGACGGTGTTGACGGTGATGCCGAAGCGCGCGTTTTCCTGCGCCAGCGAGATGGTGAAGCCGTGCATGCCGGCCTTGGCCGCGGCGTAGTTGGCCTGGCCGTACTGGCCCTTCTGGCCGTTGATCGAGCTGATCTGGATGATCCGGCCCCACTTGCGCTCGCGCATCCCCTCGATCACCGGCCGGGTGACGTTGAACACCGAGTTGAGGTTGGTGTTGATGACCTCCTGCCACTGCTGCGCGGTCATCTTGTGGAACGTGCCGTCGCGGGTGATGCCGGCGTTGTTGACCAGGATGTCGATCGGGCCGAGTTGGCGCTCCACCTCGCGCACCATTGCCTCGGCCTCCTCCGGCGTCGAGACATCACCCTTGGCCAGCGCCACCTCGAAACCGTCGGCCTGCATCCGCGCCTGCCACTCGCGCGCCCTTTCCTCGTTGCGGTAGTTGGTCGCGACCCGGAGGCCGTTGGCGGCCAGCCGCCTGCAGATCGCCGTGCCGATCCCGCCCGTCCCACCGGTCACCAAAGCCACGCGTGTGCCCATGTCGCCATCTCCTGATCCGGCATGGAGAGCCAGTTCCCCATTGCGGGTGATTCTATGCGGCGTCGATGGCGGCGGCGTTGTGCAATGCGGCGAGCGCCGTCGGCGGAGTGCGCGGGATGCGGTCGGACTCGAATGCGCGAACCGCGGCGTCGAGCGCCATGGGCAGGGAATCGCAAGCCGGCCATGCCTGCTGCTGGCCCAGCGCCAGCCATGCGGCGCGAAGCGCGGGCAGCGGATTGTTGCCGTCCACCGGCATCGCCGCCAGCGATTTCGACAGCTTGCGGCCGTCGGCATCGAGCACCAGCGGCAGGTGCGCATGGCGCGGTGTCGGCAAGCCGAGCCTGCGCTGCAGGAAGATCTGGCGCGGCGTGGAGTCGAGCAGGTCCGCGCCGCGCACCACTTCGGTGATGCCCTGCGCGGCGTCGTCGACGACCACGGCCAGCTGGTAGGCCCAGGGGCCATCCGCGCGCCGGAGCACGAAGTCGCCGACGTCGCGTGCAACGTCCTGCGTCACCGCGCCCTGCACGCGATCGTCGAAGCCGATGCGGGTGCCGTCGGGCACGCGCAGCCGGATTGCCGGGTCCGCGCGCCGCGCGCCGGCGACGCAGGCGCGATGGACGCCGCCGCTGCCGGCCAGGTCGCTGCGGCTGCAGTGGCACTCGAAGGCGTCACCGCTGGCGAGCAGGCGGTCGAGCGCCTGCCGGTAGTGCGCATCGCGTTCGCCCTGGCGCAGCACGGGTTCGTCGGAGACCAGTCCGAAGCGCTCCAGCGTGCGCAGCTGTTCGCCGGATGCACCGCGGACCTCGCGAGGCGGGTCCAGGTCCTCGATTCGTACCAGCCACTTTCCGCCGGCCTGGCGTGCGATCAGCCAGCTGCCGAATGCGGCCAGCAGCGAGCCGAAATGCAGCGGCCCGGTGGGCGAGGGTGCGAAACGGCCGCGGTAGGAAGGAAGATGCATGGGAACGGTGGGAGCGGCCCATGGCCGCGAGCTTTTCGTCGAATCATCCGCCGCAGCCCGAAAGCCCGCGGCCATGGACCGCTCCTACCCGGGCAGGAACCTGGCGGTCACTCGAAGTCGTAACTCATGTCCGGCCCGGCGCCGGCGAGGAACAGGCCTTCGACGTAATCCACGCCGGCCGAGAACAGGATCGACATGCTGGCCGCGTCGCTGACGAACTCGGCGATGGTGCCGATGCCCAGTTCGCGCGCCTTGCCGGCGATCTCGCGGATGCGTTCCTGGTTGGCGGCATTCTTCGGCAGGTCCTCGACGAAGCTGCGGTCGATCTTGATCAGGTTCGGCTTGAGGTGCGCGAGCAGCTGGAACGAGTCCAGGCCCGCGCCGAACTGTTCCAGCGCGATCCGGCAGTCGAGCTTGCCGATGGCCGCCGCGAACTCCTGCGCGGCCTTCAGGTGGGTGAACACCTTCGCCTCCGGCAGCTGCACCACCAGGTACTCGCCGGGCACGCCGTGCGCGGTCAGCTGTTCGCCGATGTAGCGCACCAGGCTGTCGTCGTCGAGCGAAGCCTGGCTGACCTTGACCAGCAGGGTGGTCGGTTTGCCGGCGCTGATGCGCTGGCCGATCGCAGCGATGGTGTGGCCGATGACATAGCGGTCGATCTCCCACAGCAGGCCGTGCTCCTCGGCGATCTGCAGGAAGCTCAGCGGCTTGACCAGTTCGCCGTCGCCGGCGTCCAGGCGCAGGAAGGTCTCGTAGACCGCGCCGGTGTCGCCCTGCAGGCTGATCACCGGCTGGTAGTGCAGCACGAAGCCTTCCTGGTCGAGCGCGTCGCGCAGGCGCGTGACCCAGGCCTGGACGTGTTCTTCCTCGGCGCGTTCGACCGCACTGGGATCGAAGATCTCGAAGCGGTTGCCGCCCACGCCGATCGACGATTGCACGCCCTGGTTGGCCTTCGCCAGCACCTGGGTGACGCTGGCGATCTTCTCGCCGATCTGCACGCCGCCGATGCTGGCGGTGATCACGCTGGAGCGGTTGCCGATCGGGAACACGTGCGAGGCGAACGCCTCGCGGATGCGCTCGGCCAGCGCGGTGGTCCGGGCGTAGTCGCTGCCGCGGATCAGCACCGCGAGGCTGTGTTCGGAGAAGCGCGCGGCCACGGCATCCTCGCCGATGGCGGTCTGCAGGCGCTCGGCCATGGCCGCCAGCATGGCGTCGGCGGCGTCCAGGCCGATCTCGTGCAGCAGGCGCTGGTGGTGGTCCGGCTCGAGCAGCAGCAGCCCGTGCTGGCCCTTGTCCTGTGCGGCATCGGCGACCGCGTCCTCCAGCAGGTGCAGGAAGGTGGGCCGGTTGAGCAGGCCGGTCACCTGGTCGCGCTGGCGCAGTTCCTCGAGCTCCTGCGCCAGGCCCGGGTCGATCTCCTGCTCGTGGCGGCGGAAGATCACCTGCTGGCAGGCTTCGCCTTCGTAAAGCGCAGAGGCGAACTCCATCGAGGCGGGGAAACCGTTGCCATCCAGGTCGCGGGCCTCCAGCTCGTAGCGCGGCGGTGGCGGCTCGCCCCTGGACAGGTCCTTGAGCAGCTGCTTGAAGTCCTCGACGTGCTGCGGCGCGACCAGGTCGAGCAGCGACATGCCTTCGAGGTCTTCGAACGAGTCGTAGCCGAACATCTCCAGGTAGGCGCTGTTGGCGCGGATGTGCATGCCCTGGTGAACGTAGGCGATGGGGTCGCGCGAGGATTCGATGAGGGTGTCGCAGCGGCGCTCGGTTTCCCGCACGCGCGCCTCCAGCCGGCGCAGTGCGCGGCGGCCTTCGAGGTCGTCCCACTCGCTGCGCACCGTCGCTAGCAGCTGCTGCGGCTTTTCGCGCAGGGCGATGTTGCGGGCGCCGGCGCTCTGCGCCTCGTGGAAGCTGGCGTCGTCGATGCCGTTGCTCACCGCCACCACCGGGATGTCCTTGCCGCTGGCGGCAACGGCCTGCATCACGTTCGCGAACGGGATGTCCTTGCCCTGCTGCGCGGCCAGGACCAGGTCGATCTGCTGGGTGGCGAGCGTCGTGGCCAGCTCTTCGTCCGACGCCGGCCGCAGCGGCCGCACCGCGATCCCGGAGTTGCGCAGGGCGCTGACGATGGCCTCGGCGTCCTCGACGCTGTCGTCGACGATCATCAGGCGCAGGGCTTGGTCCGGGTTCTTCGACATGCGGGCGTTTATGCCACGGGGCGACCGGCCTAGTCTACGTCGACGCTGTCACAGTGCGCGCTTGGAGGCATCTCCCGCAACCTCGCGCACCAGCCTGGGCACGAGGTAGCCCGACAGCCGGGCGACGAGCGCGGCGTGCAGTTCCAGCGCACGGGCATCGGGCACCTCGAAGTGCGCGGCGCCGGCGACGCGGTCGAGCTGGTGCAGGTAGTAGGGCAGCACGCCGGCGGCGAAGCTGCGCTCGGACAGGTCCGCCAGCGCGTCGACCGAGTCGTTGACGCCGCGCAGCAGCACCGCCTGGTTGAGCACGCTGGCGCCGGTGCCGCGCAGCCGCGCCATGGCCGCGTCCACGCTGGCGTCGAACTCGAACGCGTGGTTGGCGTGCACCACCACCGCGACCGGCCACGGCAGCGAGCGCAGCCAGGCTTCGAACTCGTCATCGACGCGTTCGGGCAGCACCACCGGCAGGCGGGTATGGATGCGCAGGCGACGCAGCTGCGGCAGGTCGCGCAGCAGTTCGGCCAGTTCGGCCAGCTTCGGGGTTGCCAGCGACAGCGGGTCGCCGCCGGACAGGATCACCTCGTGGATCGAGGCATCCATGCGGATCGCCGCAACCGCCTCGCGCCAGCCGCCCGCGGCCGCGGTTTCCTCGGCGTAGGGGAAGTGGCGGCGGAAGCAGTAGCGGCAGTGCACCGCGCAACTGCCCGTGGCGACCAGCAGCGCGCGGCCCAGGTATTTGTGGATTACGCCGTGGCCGGCACGCGCGGCGGCATCGCCCACCGCATCCAGCGTGAACCCGGGCACCGGCCGCATTTCCTCGTCCAGCGGCAGCACCTGGCGCAGCAGCGGGTCGTGCGGATCGCCGGGGCGCATGCGGGCGACGAAACCGCGTGGCACCCGCAGCGGGAACTGCGCCGCAGCGGCGTCGGACAGGCCCGGCACGCGGCCCTCGAGGCCGAGCAGGGCCAGCAGTTCGCGCGGGTCGCGCACCGCCTCGCGCCACAGGCGCTTCCAGCCGATGGCGTCGCGGGTGCCCGCGCCGGCCGGGGCGGGCTGCAGGGCAGGGGAGGCTGCAGGTATCATTCGGGGTCTGTTCCGGGGCTGTTCCAGCTGCGCCGGAGCCCAATCCCCACATTCTAGCCGCTGCCGCGGCTCGACCCGACCCGCCACGATTTCCCAGGAGTACCGATGGCCAGCTACGGCATGAACGACGTCAAGAACGGAATGAAGATCCTGATCAACAACGATCCCGCGATCATCACCGACACCGAGTACGTCAAGCCGGGCAAGGGCCAGGCGTTCACCCGCGTCAAGTACCGCCTGATCAAGTCCGGGCGGGTGCAGGAAGTCACCATGAAGAGCACCGACTCGGTCGATGCCGCCGACGTGGTCGACACCGACATGCAGTACCTGTACGCCGACGGCGAGTACTGGCACTTCATGAACCCGGAATCCTTCGAGCAGGTCCAGGCCGACAAGGCAGGCATGGGCGGCGCCGAAAAGTGGCTCAAGGGCGAGGAAGACTGCGTGGTGACGCTGTGGAACGGCACCCCGATCCAGGTCACCCCGCCCAATTTCGTCGAACTCAAGATCACCGAGACCGATCCGGGTGTGCGCGGCGACACCTCCGGCGGCGGCGGCAAGCCGGCCACGCTGGAGACCGGCGCCGTGGTCCGCGTGCCGCTGTTCGTGGGCCAGGACGAAGTGATCAAGGTCGACACGCGTTCGGGCGAGTACGTCTCGCGCGTGAAGTAAGCGATGTCCGAAGGCCAGCGCGAGACGTGTGACCTGCTGATCGAAGCAGGCTTCGTGGTTCCGGTCGAACCGCACGGCGTGGTGCTCGAGGACCATGCCGTGGCCGTCCGCGATGGCGCCATCGTCGCCGTGCTGCCGCGCGCCGAGGCACGGGCGCGGTTCGACGCCGCCGAAACCGTGTCGCGCCCGGACGGCGCGCTGGTCCCCGGCTTCGTCAACAGCCACGCCCACAACCCGATGACCCTGCTGCGCGGGGTCGCCGACGACCTGCCGCTCAAGGTCTGGCTGCAGCAGCACATCTGGCCGATCGAAGGCGCGGTGATCGGTCCGGACTTCGTCGCCGACGGCGTCACCCTGGCGATCGCCGAGATGCTCCGCGGCGGCACCACCTGCGTCAACGAGAACTATTTCTTTCCCGACGTGCAGGCCGCGGTCTACAAGCGCCACGGTTTCCGCGCGCGCGTGGGCCTGCCGGTGATCGACTTCCCCACCGCGTGGGCGAAGAACGACGACGAGTATTTCGACAAGGCCGGCGAAGTCCACGACCAGTGGCGTGACGACCCGCTGGTCGCCACCGCATTCGCGCCGCACGCGCCGTACACGGTCAACGACGCGAATTTCGAGCGCGTGCGCATGCTGTCCGACCAGCTCGACGTGCCGGTGCACCTGCACCTGCACGAGACCGCGCAGGAAGTGCAGCAGTCGCAGGACAAGCACGGCCAGCGCCCGATCGCGCGGCTGGACCGCCTCGGCCTGTTCAACGACCGCCTGATCGCGGTGCACATGACCCAGCTGACCGATGCCGAAGTGCACCTGTGCGTCGAGCGCGGCGTGAGCGTGGTGCACTGCCCGGAATCCAACCTCAAGCTGGCATCCGGGTTCTGTCCGGCCTGCGCGCTGGAACGCGCGGGCGTGAACCTGGCCATCGGCACCGATGGTTGCGCCAGCAACAACGACCTGGACATGGTCGGCGAGACGCGCACCGCGGCGATCCTGGCCAAGGCGGTGGCGGAAGACGCCGCGGCGTTCGACGCCTTCAGCGCGCTGCGCGCGGCCACGCTGGGCGGCGCGAAGGCGATCGGCTTCGACCATCTGGTCGGCTCGATCGAGCCGGGCAAGCAGGCCGACCTGGCCTGCTTCGACCTGTCGGCGCTGGAAACGCAGCCGCTGCACCATGTCGTCTCGCAGCTGGTCTACGCGGCCGGTCGCCACCAGGTCAGCGACGTATGGATCGCGGGCCGGCACAAGCTGCGCGAACGCGAGCTGCCCGGCATGGATGTCGACGCGATCGTCGCCAACGCCAGGCAGTGGCGCACCCGCATCGCCGCGATCTCCCTGTAGGAGCGCCCCATGGGCGCGATGGCTTTCCCGGCAAGAGCCCTCACGTACAGCGGCGCTCCCGCCACCGCCACGAGGTACGCATGAACGCTTCGACCGCACCTGCTCCCGATCCGCAGGGGAGCAACTTCCGCCAGTCCGAGCTCGACAAGTTCGCCGCGCTCGCCAACCGCTGGTGGGACCCGAAAGGTCCGCAGAAGGCGCTGCATGCGCTGAATCCGGTGCGGCTTGGCTACGTCGCGGATCGTGTCGCGCTGCGCGGCGCGAAAGTGCTCGACGTCGGCTGTGGCGGCGGCCTGCTCAGCGAGGCGCTGGCGCGCGCGGGCGCGGACGTCACCGCGATCGACCTGGCCGCCGACCTGATCAAGGTCGCGAAGCTGCACGGACTCGAATCCGGGGTGAAGGTCGATTACCGCGTGCAGCCGGTGGAGACCCTGGCCGCGGAGCAGCCGGGTGCGTTCGACGCGGTGACCTGCATGGAAATGCTCGAGCACGTGCCCGATCCCGGCGCGATCCTTTCGGCCTGCGCGTCATTGCTCAAGCCTGGCGGGCGCCTGTTCGTGTCCACGCTCAACCGCACAGCGGCAGCGTTCGCGCTGGCAATCGTCGGCGCCGAATATGTCGCGCGCCTGCTGCCGAGGGGCACGCACCAGTATCGCGACTTCATCAGGCCGTCCGAACTTGGCGCATGGCTGCGCGAGTCCGGGCTGCAGCTGGAAGACATCAGCGGGCTGGTGTACGAACCGTGGCGCGACGCCGCGCGGCTCTCCCGGCGCACCGAGGTGAACTACCTCGCTTGCGCACTGAAACCGGGGGCTGGCGATGCCGGGTGACCCGGCCTGCATGCGCCTCCTTGCGGAGGGATGCGATGCGCTGGCTCCGTCGTTGTCGCCGATTCACGGCGGCAGCAGGCGGTGGACAGCCCGATGACCGGTTTCCCGCGGCTGGTGCTGTTCGATCTCGACGGCACGCTGCTCGACAGCGCGCCGGACATGCTGGCGGCGATCAACGTGCTGCGCGCCAAGCGCGGGGAAGCGCCTGGCGCGCTGGCCGAACTGCGCCCGCATGTGTCGCGAGGCGCGCGCGCGATGCTTGCGGCCAGTTTTCCCCTGCTCGACGACGCTGCGCGCGAGGCGCTGGTGCAGCCTTTCCTCGACGCCTACGAGTGCGAGATCGGCCTGCACGGCAGGCCGTTCGATGGCATCGAAGCCATGCTTGCGGCGATCGAGGCCGATGGCGCGCGCTGGGGCATCGTCACCAACAAGCCCGAGTACCTCGCGCGGCAAGTGCTGCCGGCCTTCGGCTGGGACGCGCGCAGCGCGATCCTCGTCGGCGGTGACACCCTGGCCGAGCGCAAGCCGCACCCGTTGCCGCTGCTGCATTCGGCGCGCGTGCTCGGTGTCGAGCCGGCACGATGCGTCTATGTCGGCGACGACGAGCGCGACATCGTTGCCGCGCGCGCGGCGGGCATGCCGTCCGTGGTCGCGCTGTGGGGCTATCGTCGGGGCGATGACGATCCGGCGGCATGGCAGGGCGACGTGATGGCCGAAACGCCGCACGACCTGCTCGACCCCGCGAAGTGGCCCCGGTAGGAGCGCCCCATGGGCGCGATGGCTTTGCCGCCAAAACGCTCGCGCCCACGGGGCGCTCCTACAATGACGCCGTGAAAGCCGCCGACGAATTCATTGCCAAGTGGCACGCGCGCTGGCCCGAGTGGGGCA
>Ga0182739_1005241_pt1 | contig 10343 bp, 6 predicted proteins | sample eDN5th30CBELigBY_FD_128873 | JGI IMG/M metagenome (GOLD analysis project Ga0182739, IMG submission 128873) | Enriched backyard soil microbial communities from Emeryville, California, USA - eDNA 5th pass 30_C BE-Lig BY (version 2) (version 2) | ecosystem: Environmental > Terrestrial > Soil >...
AGGGTCGATTTCTCTCCCACCGGGTTCTCCGGGGGTGGCGCGCTCTCGCGCTTACCCCCGGCTGCCCCGCTTGAGCAACCCTTCAGGTTGCTTCTTATCTGCACCACTTTTAATCACACCCGTCGCGCAGCCCCCTTCCGGGGACTCCGGGGTTGCAGTCTCCCCCATTCTGGTTCATGCTATCGCTCCAAAGCCATGAGCGACTCACGCGACGAACTTCAGGACCGCATCCAGCAGGCGATTGCCAACCCCAAAAACCTTGGTGAAATGGAGGAGGCCGACGCCGTCGGCACCGTCGGTAGCGCCGATTGCGGCGACATGCTCCGGATGTGGGTCAAATTCCGGGAGGAGGATGGCCGCAAGGTGATCGACCGCGCCACCTTCCAGACCTTCGGGTGCGAAACCGCGATCGCCGTGGCGAGCGTTGCCACGGAACTGATCTCCGGCAAAACCGTGCAGGAAGCGCTCTCCCTTTCCGGCGAAGCGCTGGCCGCGCCGCTCGGGGCCTTGCCGCCGATGAAGATCCATTGCGCCCAGCTCGTCGAGGGGGCGCTCCGCTCCGCGCTTGCCGACGACGCGCAAACACCGCAGGAACCGGCATCGCCGCCCGCCGCCGTCGCCCCGACCCTGCTCGAACAGCTCCAGGCCGGAGCCGCCGCCGACGCCGGGGGCGCTCCCAAGGCAAAGATCGTCCTCAAGCCGCGCCCGTAAATTTTCCCCTCTCCTCGCCCTTATGTCTGAAACCATGCACAAGGAAATCGAACTCCTGCGCGACTGCGACGCCGTCCGCATCCCTCAAGGGACCACGCTTCACCTCACCAAAGGTTCGCGCGTGATCATCACCCAGTCGCTCGGCGGCAGTTACACCGTCGCCACCGACACCGGCCACCTCGTCCGCATCAGCGGAGAAAACGCGGATGCCCTCGGCTTCGAGGCCGACGGTACGCCGAAAAAGGAGAAGCAACACGGCATCGAAGTCGAAGAGGCAAAAATCTGGGATGTGCTGCGCACCTGTTACGACCCGGAAATCCCGGTCAACATCGTCGATCTCGGGTTGATCTACGACTGCGCCATCGAACGCCGTGAAGACGCCGGCGCACGCGTCTCGGTCAAGATGACGCTGACCGCCCCCGGGTGCGGCATGGGCCCGACCCTCGCCGCCGAAGCCAGCTCGAAGATCGAAGCGCTCGACGGCGTGGACGAAGCCGACGTGGAACTCGTCTGGGACCCGGCGTGGAACCAGTCGATGATCAGCGAAGAAGGCAAGATGAAGCTCGGGATGATCTGAGCCCAACAGCGACAACCTGCTCCCGGCAAGGACTATCCACCATGGTAAAATAGCAGGCCCTGATGAGTAGGTGGTTTACGTTCGCGCCCATGGATTTCACGGCGGACCCGGCTTTTTTCTGGCGGGATTCCGGACTGCTTTGCCGGACGTTGCAGACGATGGGGCATGAAAGCCAGGTCGTCCTGCTCGGCTCTCCCCGCCGTGACGATCCGCCCGACGTCGTGCGTGCAACCGCAGAGGAGTTATCCTCAGAAGCATGGTGGCGCTCCAAAACTCTGGACGGCGTCATCATGGTCGCATGGGCGCGCCATCGCGACACGCCTATGGTCCGGGCCATCGCAGCCAGTGGCACTCCACTCGTCATCCACCTGGATGGTTCCGGTATTTCCTATCCATTATTTGAAGTCATCAGCACATTCAAAATGTTCTGGTGCGCCGGACGCGGAACAGGCAAGGGCTGGATGTACCGCTCTTTCAAATTCCTTAAAGCGGCCTCAATCACCGCGGTCAAGCACCTCTTGCGCCACAGCTATCATTGTTATTGGCATCTGCGCTACGCCACCGTTGCCACCCTCCAGACGCCTGAGTCGCTTTTACAACGGCAGCGGACCTGCACGCTGTTGGGGGGGCGCAACCACAAGGTAAACCTCCGGTTGGTGGGATATCCTATTTCCACGGATTGCCGATGGGATGCCACCCCAAAGGAAAAACGGATCATCGCCATCGGAAGATGGAGTGATTTATGGCAAAAGAGAACCCACGTTCTAATGGCCGTCAGCGAGCGAATCGCCTCGCTTCACCCCGATCTGCATATCGACATTTTTGGCGAAAAGACGGACGCATTGGCCCAATGGCATGCCCGGTTAAATCCCGACCTGCAACAACGCATCCACGTGCACGGCATTCAACCGGGTGCCATCACGACGCGCGCGATGCAAAAAGCCCAGGTTTCCTTTTTCCCCTCTTCATTTGAAGGTGGCCCCCAAGCTCTTTTTGAGTGCCTCGCCTGCGGCGCAACCACCGTAGGTCTCGACACGCCCTATCTACCGGGCACGCGGTGGGCTGCCACCTCGCACCATGGAGACCTTGTCCTGCAGGATACCGACGAAGCCTACGTCAACGCACTGGATCGAGCCCTGAAAAAATGGGAACGCGGTGACTATTCCCCTCAGGAAATCAGCGATTATTGGATCCCATATACGCACGCTCAGGCGATTCTCACTTCCATGATGGAGGCGGCAACCAAAGCACTGCCGCCAGGAAAGCACGTGAAGCGGCCTACGTAGGGCGGGGCTTATGGAACCGCACTCCAGACCTCCGGCGGAGCGAGGAGCACCATTTTCATCAGGTACGGCTCAAGGCTCATTTCATCCCCCGCGCGGAGCGTGGCGGTCTGGCCGTGAACCGGATCAAAAACGGTGGCGGCAGCATCCAACCGGATCGTCTGCGGCTGGGGCGTGGTGTTGAGGTAGATGCGAAGCGCCCCCCGGGAATTTTCATAGGCGCTGCACGCCACGGCGGCGTTCCCCGTCTTTGGCCCGCCCTCCTTCCAGTACGGGACGAAGCGATTCCCCTCTCCCGCGTCGTAAAAGGCGTAATAGCGGTCGCGGCAGGCGCTGGTGATCTCCTTGTTCACGAAATTCGGGTAAAGGTAGAGATTGTGCAGCAACACCATCCCGAGCGTATGGGTCGTCACATCGGGATCGGTCGCCCGGTCCTTGGGGAACTGCGGCAGAAACATTCGTAACGGGCCGAATTCGACGCAGTTCTGGATGCGGAACTCCTCCAGCGTCAGAAATTCCAGGTAATAGCGGTGATTGCGCGCCAACCCGCGATAATGTTCGCCGGTCAACATCACGTCGCCAAAGATCGTGTTGAAGTTGCAGACCGTTGCGCCGACGTGCATGAAGCTCCAGGTGCGGGGGTTGAGCTGATGCTGGAGCACGTAGATCCGTTGCAGATAATCGCGCGTCGCAAAAAGATCGTAGCCGACCGTCCCGTCCGGCTCCTTCTCCAGGCTGAAGCCGACGCAATCGTAATAAACCCCGTCAAACCGATACCGGGAGAAATAGCTCTCAAATGCCTGAAGGTAGAGATCCTGCCAGCTTCTGCGGGCGATGTTGACCGCCCGCAGGTCGGCGGCATAGCCGGTGTTTTTCGCCGTATAGACCATGCCCGGCTCCGTCCGCCACTCCGCCTCAAAGTACGGGTATTGCGGCAGGTTGGTCATGGCGAAAAACGGAATCTGGTAGGTGAAGGTCCGCACTTTGTCGCCGTACTGCGCCAGCCATTGGTCGAGCACTTCGGGCTGGTCCGGAGCCTCGGGGTAGCCCATGAACGGGTCGAGCTTTGACTGGTGCCAGCGAAGCTCGGCCGTCGATTTTTCCCCGGCACGGAAGCGCCACTGCGGGTCGTCCACCGTTGGCGGGCGCATCGGCGTCGCCCCGACGGCATATTCCACCAGATGGCTCTCGCCCTTCTTCAGCGTCACGGGCCGGTTGATGAACTTCGTCGTAAACTCCCCATCGTGGGCGAACCGCTGGCACTCCTCCTCCTGAACCTCCACCCGGGGATAGAGCGCTTCCGCACAGACATAAAGCCCGGCCTCCAGCGTTCCGCTCCAGACCATCGGGAAAAACCGCTTGCTCCCGAACACCTTCTTTTTTTCGAGATTCATCACATGGTGGTGAATCCATCCCCCGGCGGAGCAGATCAGGTTTTCGGTCAAGGCAGGGGTGTAGTGGAGATCGACGGCCTCCAGCGTCAGGTCGCGCGTCGCTTCGATCCGGCAGGTGGTTTTCACCATCCCGTCAAACTCCGTGCGCACCTGCACCGTCACCACGTAGCCGTCGCCCCTCAATTTCCGGACAAGGATCACCCGGTTGGGCGAGGGCGACGCCTCCAGCGGAGTTTCCGCCACGCTTTCGGTGAAAAGATCGCTCCCGTTGACCAGCAGGCGAACCGGCGATTTGAGCAATTTTTCCGATGACGACGCCAGAACCACCTGCTCCAGCCCGAGACGATCGGAAAAAACCAGCCGCGGACCCCACGTGACCACCTCGCGCCGCTCCGCATCATAGACCAGGCTTTTCCACGGGGAAGGGGGAGCCTCCTCCGGCTTGAGGATGCCGAGGTCGTTTTTCCACGGGCGCTCGTTGTAGTTGGTAAACTCCCGCACATCGCGGCTCGCCCCGCCCGGCCACGACATTTCGGCGACCAGTTCAAACTCTTCGTCCGGCAGCTTGCCGAGATCAATGGAAAACGCCCCCTCGCCGTCGATCCCCGGCGTCGCCACCGTCTCCCCCTTTGCGTTCTCCAGCCGGGCGGCGATCGTCGCCTCCTTCGGGGCCATGATGGCAGACACCCTGCCATGCAGCAGGTGCCGGTCGGCATCAATGGTCGACTCCAGGAAAACCTTGGGCGCGGTTTTGGCAAACGCGATCCTGTTGACGTAGAGCTGCACCCCGGCAGGCACCTCGGCCAGGCGAAAGCTCAGGTCGACCGACGCCGCCCCCTCGGGGGCCACAAAATCAAACACCGCCTCCCGCCAGTCGTCGGTCTTTCTCAATGGAAAGCGCCCCGTTCCTTCCATGCGCTTGCCTTCGGCATCGTAAAAAAACGCCATGACGGAAGCCGAGTTGGTCCGATAGTCCGCCGAGGCGTCATAGTAAAAACTGAAAGTATAGCTATCCCCGGGAGAAACCTTCAGCGAACGGATTTTAAGCGGATACTGGAACAACTTCCCGTTCCCGGTCAGTTCCGCACACGATTCCCCGAACTTCGATCTCTGCCAGTCAAAGAAATGTTTCCCTCCCTCGCCGAACAGGAGCCGTTCATGGGCAAAGCTCCCTTTTTCCCAGGCGTCGAAGCTGTCGAGATGAAATTCCTCCTGCTGAAAGTCCGCCGCGTTCTTCAGATTCTCCAACCGGACGTTGTCAAAAAAGATCGCCGCCCCTTCCTTGCGCGCGGGCGATTTAAGACGGAGCGAAAGCTGTGTCGCCGAAGCTCCTTCCGGCACCTCCACCACCTCCTCAAACCGCTCCCAGCCTGCTGCCGCCGGGGCTAGCATCCGCTGGAGCGTCGCCGCGCCTTCCCCTTCCCCAAAGACCATTTGCAGGACCACGGGACCGGCTTCCGGCGTCGTATGGTAGTTGAAAGCGACGCCGACCCGCGCCCCCTCCACTTTCAGCGGAGCCACCGGCAGGGCTGCGGTCACTCTGGAGCCGTCCAGAGCCAGCCGGAGACTTTGCGGTTCGCTATAGGCAGCGTCGGCACTGACGGCAAACGGCGGTTCCACCCGAAGGTTCTCCGCATCAAAGGAATCCCACCCCGCGCAGCAGAACGGCGCGGAAACAAGGGTAAGAAGGGCAAATATTTTCAGCATGATCTTACAAAAGCTAATCTATCGCATTCCGGCAAAATACTGGATGACGTAACTCCAGCTCGCCTTGTGTCTGGAGACCTCTTCCTGTGAAAAGATTTCCACATGGCCGTCGAGATAAACCACCGAGCAGTTCGGGGAGCGAAACCCGACGTTTTCCCGGGAATCGAGACAGAAATCGCTATAGAGCGGAGCCCTCGGGTTTTCCCGGACGGTATCGTTATACAAGCCGGGCACCAGGTCCTTGTTGTTGGAGCTTCTTCTCGGCAGCGAATAGAAAAGATAGCCAATGCGGCCGCTGTTCTTTTCCAGTTGGAAGAAATCTTCCTTCACCTCCCGGGCATACTTTTCAGCAAAAGGACTATAGAAATGGGTAACGTGGAGATAATCGGTCGGCGCGAGGCCGAGCCACCGTTTCCTGGAAATCAGGTGACGCGGCGGACCGCCCGAGAGCGAAAGCCCGCTCCCAAGGCTGGTATTGCGGACATTCAGGTTGGCTCCGTTGCTCGGCAGGACACCCTCGTGATCCGCCGCAAAGGCTAGTGATGCTGCGCCGATCGCCTTGAGATTCGCGACATTCTTCGCCCCGTTGGTGGTCTCCCGGGCCCGATTGGAGACGGGGATCGCCAGAATGCCGAGGATGGCAAGGATGACCAACACCATCAGCAGTTCAAGCTGGGTCAGTCCACGCTGATTCCGGGGGGCGCTTTTCATGTTGAATCATTTTACGCCGCTTCATTCCGGCGGCCACGAAAATGATGCCGCGCCATCAGCATCGTCAGGCCCGTCATCAAAAGAAGGGCGGTGGAAGCTTCCGGGATGACATCGACCTGCCGCCAGCTTTCCAACTGGGCCATCCCGAGCGCCCCGCCGCCGCCTGAAGTCGCACCAAAGAGGCGGATGTTGTCGAGATAGCCGTCCCAGGGGCGGTTGCTGACATTGTTGCCGATGTTCAGGTCAAAGGGGCTGGCCGCCAGTGTCCCGGCATTGAGCGTTCCCACCGTAAGGAGGGTGACTTCGGTCGTCGTGGAGCCATAGTAGAAGCGGATGTTGTCTTCGGTCAGCGTCCCATCGTAACTCACGGCGAAAAACACCCATTGATCCGCAAGCCCAAGGTCGGCGGAAAGCCCGGAACTGACACTGGTACTGGTCGTCTGGCCGGGCGTCGCGAGCGCGAGATTGAGCCCCGCCCCCCCAGCTTTGCTGCCGGTGGAGAAATAGAGTTCCAGCGCGTTGCCCGTGGTATTCTTTGAAAAGAGCCTGGCGGCGGCCCAGCCCGTGGTCTCGGAAGTCTTGTACCACCCTGACAAGGTGAACGACGTAAGACCGTTGAGCGCCGTCGACGCCTCCACCTTCAGCCGGCTGCTGCCGCTCGTCTGCCAGGTCGTCCCCGTGTTGTCAAAGGCGAGATCCCCCGCAAGCCCGGAGACCCCGCTCCCGGAAGCGCCGTGAAGATCGACGGCGGTCGGGGTTGCCGTCGGCCCGTCCAGAAACGCCCCGGTATCGGTCGATGAACCGGCATTGGCGGTGGTGGTGCCGCTGTCGTTGAACCGGAACTCCAGGAGTTGCCCGGAAGCGGAGGAGGCAGCGGCGGCCAGAAAAAAGATTACCGCAGCGGTGGAAAGAGAGCGGGGGAGGCGCAGGTGTTTCATAGCACTGGCGACGAGTATAAGGTTTCGGCCAATGATTTAAACAAAAAAAGTTCAATAAATTTCATCGTGCATTTTTGATTATTTTTCTCGATCGAAAAAAGAACCGCTTGACGGGCCGGAAGGTTGCATGTGTCCTTTTGAGGAACGTGAACCTTGACCGACACCGTGGCACGAAGCTTCGCGCCTTTGAGAAAGTATACTCCTACCTGCACCACCAGTTGAAGGTGGACGAAAAGACGGAGAGCTTCCGCCTGCCGTCGATCCGCGAGATTTCCCGCAATGCCGGGGTGAGCCCCAGCAGCGTCCGCAACGCCCTGCTGCAACTCTCGGAGGAAAAGCGCGTCGAAATTTTCCCCAGCAACGGCGCTTTCTGGATTCCCGAAATCCAGCGCAACAAGGGCGAGTTGTTGGTCGGCATCAATACGTTCAGCGATCAGCGGTTAAAAGAGCCGATGAAAACACGCTGGAGCACCCTTTATGGAGAGATGGTCCGCACTGCGATGCGCGAGGGGATCGATATCCGGTTCAAGCCGGTAACGCTCGACCTGATGACCCCCGACACCATCGACTTCGAAAGCGTCCAGGCGGCGCTCCAGGGGGCGGACTGTTTCTTTTTCACCTACCCCAACCCGGCGACCGTCAGTAAATTTCTGGAAAACCTCTCGGTCCCGTGCATTTTCTACAACCCGGTCTCGCCGACCGACACCAGCAACTTCCTTTCGCCAGATTATTTCGGCGCGGCGCGACAGATAGGGAGAGTCTGGGCGCGGGCCGGGCGGCGACGGATCATGGCGTTGCAGGCCCCGGGTACGGAGATGTCGACCTCGTGCCAGTTGCGGCTGGCGGGCCTGGTCAACGGATTGGGCGCAGAGGCCGAAACCCTGCCCGAAGTCATCAAGCTCAACATCGCGCAAAACCTGCGCGTCCTTGCCCGCGACGCCTTTCTCGATTTCGTTCAACGGACCGGAAAAGCTCCCGACGCCGTTCACTGCACCGCCTATGAAGTCGCGCGCGGCGCTCTGGATGCCGCACGGGAACTGAACCTCTCGGTCCCCGACGACGTGAGCATCGTCGGCGATCACGACGGTCGTTCCAGCGCTTCGAGCGACGACTCCTTCCCCCTGACCACCACCCTGCAACCGGTGGAACAGATCGGCGAAGAGTTCGTCCGCCTTTTCTGGAAACGCTCCGCCAACCAGATGCGCGATGTCCCCGGGATTTATTTTCCGATGAAATACCTCATCGGCCACTCCACCACCCCGGCGGAAAACGACCTGTTGCAGGAGATCACCGACCCTCCCGGTCAGGAAAGATAGGGATGCCAACGGCATCCCGGCAGGGTAGCCGGGGGTCGAGCGCCAGCGACACCCCCGGGGATAATTCGAGAGAGAGGAAACCGACCCTGAAAGCGGTCGCAGAAATCAGGCGCCTTGCTCTCTGCGACCCCTCCCGGGGTCGATGGTTCTTTCCATTCATGATTCCGGGGGTGTCGCTACGCTCAACCCCCGGCTACTTTGCTTGGATCCCTGCGGGATCCTCCCGAAGCCCGACCGGCTACGAAGACCGCTTGGACCGCGCCGCCTTCTGCACCTTCAATTTCGTCACGAGCGTCCCCTTGTTGTTGCGGCTCTTGACCTCCAGCGTGGCAAAATCAAACTCCAGATCATCGGCCTTCGGCTCACCCTTTCTGGCGCGCGGCCGCAGGGAGACGTACGGCGCATCCTGCGGCTTTTTCGTCACTGAAAAGAAAAGCACCTTGCCGGGGGCAACCGGGTAGAGCCGGTCGCGGACAATCCCCTCGCCCAGGTGGAAACGCTTGGCGAACACCCCTCCTTTTTCGTGCTCGTAGAGAAGGTTGTAGGTGGTCGAGGTATCGCCGCGCGTAAAAATCGCGGCGTGAAGGAGGTTCGTCCCGTAGAATTCCTTTTCGGCCACCTTGTTGATCTTCAACTGCCCGTCGGCGCGGATGGCGACGATTTCGTCGAGGTCGGAACAATCGCCGAGCGGCTCGGCAGCGGGATCGCGCCGCAACCCCCAGCCGATGAACCCTTCCTCCCGGTTGACGAACGGTTTGACATTGGCCAGCGCCACGCTCGCGGCGGCGATCGTCTTGAAAGCGGCCAGTTCCGTACGCCGTTCGCGCCCCTTGGCGAACTTTTTCTTGAGCGCCTTGAACCAGTCGATGGTGTAGGCGGTCAGGTTGGCGAGCGACGACTTCGTTTCCGCGATCGACGCCTTGATTTTCTTCAACTCCTCGTCCGCCGAGCGGGAGTCGAACCGCGAAATGCGCTTGATCCGGATCTCCGTCAGCCGGGCGCAGTCGTCCTGCGTCACCGGATCGCGCAACCCCTTCGTGTACGGCTCGAGCCCTTTGGCGATCGTCGTGAGGATGCTCTCCCACGTCTCGCACTTTTCGATCTTCTGGTAGATCTTCTTTTCGATGAAAATCTTCTCCAGCGAAAGCTGATGCCAGCGGGCGTTGAGTTCGTTCAGGTAAATCTCCAGCTCGCGTCCGAGCAGGTCGCGCGTCCGTTCGGTCGAAACGCGCAGGATTTCGCCGATGGAGGTAAACGACGGTTTCTGGTCGAGAATAACGACGGCGTTCGGATGGATGAGCACCTCGCAGTCGGTAAAGGCGTAGAGCGCCTTTTTGGTCACTTCCGGGTCGCTCCCGGGAAGAAGATGGATCAAAATCTCCGCCTTTTCCGACGTGTTGTCGTCGACCTTCTTGATCTTGATCTTCCCCTTCTGGTGGGCGGCGAGGATCGAGTTGATCAGGTTGGGAACCACCGTGCCGTACGGGATTTCAGTGATCGCCAGAAGCTGCGGCGACCGGATATCGATCCTCGCGCGCACCCGGACGGTCCCGCCCCGCTGCCCGTCGTTGTAATCGGAGGCGTCCATCAGGCCGCCGGTCAGGAAATCGGGATAGAGCGTCGGCGTTTTGCCGCGCAGTACCGCGATGCTCCCGTCGATCAGTTCCACAAAATTGTGCGGCAGAATCTTGCACGAAAGCCCGACC
>Ga0182739_1005244_pt1 | contig 10337 bp, 8 predicted proteins | sample eDN5th30CBELigBY_FD_128873 | JGI IMG/M metagenome (GOLD analysis project Ga0182739, IMG submission 128873) | Enriched backyard soil microbial communities from Emeryville, California, USA - eDNA 5th pass 30_C BE-Lig BY (version 2) (version 2) | ecosystem: Environmental > Terrestrial > Soil >...
ATACTGTATGAATTCGAAAACAATAAGGAGCCTTTATTGACCGCCGAAGAATTGAGAGACAAAGCTCAAACGATATTTGACAAAACACCTACCACATTATCACTTGTATCTACCGTAGAGTTTAAAAGACTATTGGAGATAGAATCCGATAAAATCTGGAAGAAAAAAATTATTGGTAAAGCTGATGTTCAGATTGCGGGATTAATTCAGAAATTAAACTTAAACGACTGGGTTAATGAGGGAAGAAATTATTTAACTGAAGACGAAACTTGCCCCTTCTGTCAACAAGAGACAATTACCAAAAGTTTTAAGAAACAACTTGAAGACTACTTTGATGAATCATTCACCCAAGATACTACAAGGGTAAAGGTATTATCCGATGAGTACAATCGGCTTTCTCAAAACCTTAAAAGCCTTCTGGATCAAACAGAATCGCAACAGAAGGCTAATTCGGATTCTAAACTTAGTATTGAAGCATTCTCTGCGTTATTAAAAACGCTAATAAGTCAGTTTTTAACCAACAAGGAACTATTAGGCATTAAGGGCAAAGAACCTAGCAGAAGCATAGAATTGGTTTCAACGAAAGAGCAGTTAGAAGACATTCAAAAATTGATTGATGAATGCAATGTTGAGATAAAAGCGCATAACGATATTGTTAATGATTACGCAAATCAGAAAGCCAGCTTGATTAATGCTATTTGGAAGTATTTGGTAGAGGGTCATCGAGGTGTTATTGAAGCATTTGAAAAAAAGCAAGAAGGTTTAGCAAAAGGAATTGAATCTTTAACGAAGCAACACCGAGAATTGAGAGAAAAATACTCAGAGTTAAATAAGAAGATAAAAGAGGCAAATAAAAATGTAACCAGTGTACAACCTTCTGTGGATGAAATCAACCGCATATTAAAGTCATATGGATTTTTAAACTTTGAAATAGTACCTTCTAAAGTAGAAGCTAACCAATACCAGATACAGAGAGGAGACGGTACGATTGCCGAAGCTACATTGAGTGAAGGGGAAGCCACTTTTATTACTTTTCTATATTATTTACAACTGGCAAAAGGAAGTACGAAGGAAGATTCAATCACGGAAGAGCGTATTTTGGTTATAGATGATCCTATTTCAAGTCTTGATAGCAACGTGCTTTTTGTCGTGAGCTCACTCATCAAGGAAATAATTAAATCAATAAAGCACAACAAAGGAAATATCAAACAACTTATACTTCTTACCCATAATGTATATTTCCACAAAGAAGTTTCCTTCGTCGATGGCAGAACACCCAAAAACGGGGATACACATTATTGGATTATTAGGAAAAATAATAACATGTCCTCAATACAAGCCTTTGAGATGGAGAATCCCATTCAAAGTTCATATGAACTTCTTTGGAAAGAACTCAGAAACTCTTCAAAAAATTCGGGAATCACCATACAGAATACTATGAGAAGAATCATCGAAAACTACTTTAAAATTTTGGGAAAATACGCTGATGACGATCTGATTAAAAGCTTCGATAATCACCAAGAACAGGAAATATGCCGGTCATTGGTTTGTTGGATTAATGATGGGTCACATGGGTTGCCAGACGATCTTTATGTCGAACAACAGGACGCTATCATTGAACGCTACTTTGGGGTATTCAAACAAATATTCATAAAAATGGGACATGAACAACATTACAAAATGATGTATAGAGTTCTTGAAGAAGAATTAGCGAATAATGAAGTAGCTTAGTATAAGATAGAAAAAATTAATTTGAATTAAAAACTATTTTATGTGGAGCGATAACGAATCACTTTCTGATTATATAGATTACAGCCATTTATTAAAAGCGATAACAACGATTATTGATACTGACAATTTACTTCCTTGTAGCATCGGTATTTATGGCGATTGGGGAAGCGGAAAATCCAGCTTGATGCGTATGGCTGAGAAGAAGTATGAAGATAATAAAGACATTTTAGTAATAACGTTTAACGGATGGCTTTTTGAAGGATATGAGGATGCAAAGTCTGTCTTAATGGGAAGGATTGTAGATGAAATAATTTCAAAAAGAAAATTCTCAGAGAAAGCAATTAAGTATGCCGCCAAACTACTAAAAAGGGTTGATTGGATTAAAGTAGCTGGATCGTCTTTAAAGTACGGGATGAGTTTTTTGACTTTAGGGCCTGTTGGCGTAGCTGGAATTTCTTTAGCTGATACGATGTCAAAAATAAAAGACATTGATTACGAAAATTACATCAAGGAAAAACAGAAAAAGGATACTGAAGACTCTGACGATACACTAAGAAGTAATATTCAAGAGTTTCATAAAAACTTTGAAGCTCTAATTGAAGAAACAAAAATAAAGAAGATCATTGTTCTTATTGATGATTTGGATCGTTGTTCTCCTGATACGATAATTGGGACACTGGAGGCTATCAAGCTTTTCCTGTTTACAAAGAAAACAGCATTCGTGATTGGTGCAGATGAGCGTTTAATCAAATATGCTGTTAAAAGAAGGTTTCCCGAAGTGCCAGGAGAAAATCTTGAAGTTGGACGAGATTACTTAGAAAAACTGATTCAATATCCTATCAGGATACCTCCTTTGAATAAAATAGAGCTAACTACCTATGTGAATTTACTTTTCTCTCAGTTGTATTCGACCGATGCCGAGGAATTTGAAACAATCCGTGATAAGGTTATGCAAACCAAGATTACTAAAGGATTTGATTTTACTTTAGATCAAAGTAATATCTCTGATTTTTTTAAACCTAATAACACAGATTTTGACGATGCCATAGCTTTGTGTTCTCAAATAGTACCAGTGCTGAATAACGGATTAAATGGTAATCCTAGGCAAACCAAAAGATTTTTGAATACAGTTCTTATTAGGATCAGTATGGCTTCTGTTAAAGGAATAATCTTAAAAAGAAGAGTATTAGCGAAGTTAATGCTACTTGAATATTTTAAACCCGAAACATTTACACATTTTCATGATATCCAGGCTAGAAATGATGGTCAAATTTCATTAATAGAAAAACTGGAAAATATCACCTCAGTTACAACTACGGATGACGAAAAAAAAGATGAGAAAAAAGCTGTTGATTTACATCCCGAAGAAAAAATACTGTTGGAAGATGACTGGATCACTGACTGGATTCAAAGTGAGCCCAAACTGGCTAAAGAGAATTTACAGCCATATTTCTATTTCTCCAGAGATAAGCTGACAATATCTGCTGTTAACTTACAGCGAATGACTCCAAAGGCTCAGGAAGTATTTAAAAAATTGTTGAGTGAATCGGAAGCCGTACAAAAAAATGTTGTCAAAACACTCGGAACACTTTCGGCTAGTGAAGCGGCTTCAATTTTTGAAGCTTTAGCACAGAAAGTAAGACAAGAAGAAAATTTATCGAATAGTAAGGCTTTCAAAGCATTGTTTGACTTATCTAGGGAAAAACCGGAACTAAAGTCACAGATAGTTACGTTCCTTAGTAAATATCCTGATCATAAACTACCATTGGTTGTAACAACTTTAACAGAGGGACTTTTAAAAAATTCTCATTCTGAAGCTTTGGAGCAATTGCTTAGTTCTTGGAGTAAATCATCAAACACAGGCTTAGCCAAACTTGCAAAAAAGAAAATTAAATAATTATGGGAACATCAGCATCTAACGGCGGCCCAAAGGGATCACCACCACTATTACCCGATTGGTTCAATCCATCGCCTCCGGACGGAGACAATCAAGACGATCCACAAGGAGGAAGCAACGATTCAGGCGGTGAAAATGAATCCACAAATAATAATGATTCACCAGAACAAAATAACTCTGACGCACCAAATCAAACAGAACAATCGACCGATTGGGGTAAATCAAAAGGTGCATTAACTCGAATAGCTAAATCAACTTCCGGTTCCAGCATACGTAAAGCAGGAAGAAAATATGTAAATGGTTTAGGAGGAAGAAGAGGTGCAACTAAAGCTGCAGCGCAAGGTCGAATTACGGGTGTTAAATATGCCAGTTTCTTGGGTGCTATTGCTTCTAGAGGAATAAACAATGCGCTTCAAAACCTTGGCTTGTATAATCTTGCGGGTAGATCTTCCGAAGAGATTTGCCTTGCGATAGCAGATGCGATAGCTCCAACAGGAAGCACTAATGACGAAGCAATTGCACGTGATGCTTTAATTTCTACTTTAGATTCTCTGTACAATAAACTGCAAGAAAATGGCAATGATTTTACAAATGTAGATAGCCTTAGTTTGGATCAAATCAAGGAAACATTGATTGAATATGTCAGTAATTATGTTTTCAATAAATGGATGTACGAACTCGGTAGTGCCATAGAAAAAGGAAGTGTTACCGAATCAGATGCAATTAATTTGGAAACAGAAGTTAAAGACTTGATTTATGCCGAAACATTTGAGCGTTACAACGATGTTCCTATTGAGACATTTAATATTAGTGATCAGTCAAATAATGCTATGATTGAGGAAGTTTTTCAAACAGCTTATTCAACACTTGAATCATGAAAACAAAAAACATTATAGTAAAATTAAAGAGTTCAGACACTACTGAATTTGTTGATCCAGCAAATGCAAATAACTTAATGATCCAACTTGATCAGACTGATCTAAATAAGATGGTTAAGGCAAATCTAATGCGAGATTTGGAGAAATACAGTCTGGTTCCAAACAATACCATTTATGATTTGGTAAACTTTGCTTTAGGAATTTATACCATAGATCAAGTTGTATCAAGACAGATAAATGGTTTTCAAGGTTGGTCAAGAAACTTCATTGTGAACTTCCCAGTACATGATCTTCAATTATGGGATAATGTAAGAGAAGATTTTGCTAATTATTTGAGCTTTCTAAGTGGCGATAAATGGGAAATTACATTTAGACAGAACCACGAAACAAGAGAATTTGAATTGCCTGAAAATCGAAATCCGAATGATTTTTCTAAGGTTTCCTTGTTTTCGGGCGGATTAGATTCATTTATAGGTGCAATCGACTTACTTGCGAATGATGAGAAACCATTTCTCGTTAGTCATTACAAAATTTCAGAAAGAAAGGTACAGGAAAAATTGATTGATGAATTGAGAGGACAATTTGGAGAGAATAATTTTGATTCCCAAAAATTCTGGATACAACCAAATCAAAGGAATCAATCTGCAGAAAAGGAAAATTCGTCTAGGGTACGATCATTTCTTTTTATCACACTCGGTATTGCTGTCGCCAATTGTTTGGCTAACGATATGGAATTAGTTCTTCCCGAAAATGGGCTTATTGCCCTAAATATTCCTTTAACCAAATCACGTCTCAGTAGCCACAGTACTAGGACAACGCATCCATATTTCGTCGATGGATTGAATAAAACCTTTCAAAGATTAGGAATTAGAAATATAATCGAAAATCCTTATAGATTTAAGACAAAGGGGCAGATGATCTTAGAATGTTTAGATAGAGAATTTTTGAATCAGCATATTTCGAAAACCATTTCTTGTTCACATCCCGAAAATAGCAGATATCAAGGTAGAGAACCTGGCTTGAATTGCGGCTACTGCGTACCTTGCATTATTAGACAATCTGCGGAAAAAACGGCGGGGAATATTTCCACTTCGTATGTGATTGGCGATGTTAGACAGACACCACCTATGCCCAATAGTAAAACAGGATCAGATTATAGGGCTTTTAAGATGGGGTTACAAAAGTTTAGTAACATTAATGGCAGGCATTCATTAGCTTTGCAAATTATTAGATCAGGACCCCTACCATATCGGGATTCGAATGAATTGAACGAATACATTTCAGTTTACGAAAGGGGGATGAATGAGGTGAACCAGTTTCTAAACAATATTTAATGTTGTTCGATACACATTTACATTTAGATTTGTTTGGAAATCCGAAAGAAATTGTCAAAGCGATTGAAAGTAAAAAGTGTTATTCAATAGCAGTAACGAATCTTCCGCAAGTTTTTATCAGCACCAAAGAGCTTTGTGAAGGTCTCAAGTACGTGCGCCCGGCATTGGGGTATCATCCTGAATTAGCACACAAGTTCAATAATCAATTTGAATTGTTTTACGAATTACTCGATCAGACAAGATATGTAGGTGAGATAGGGATTGACAACCTAAGAAAAACCGCCGATGATTTCAATTCCCAAAAATTGATTTTTGAAAGAATAATCGCTGCTTGTGCGGAGAAAAAGGATAAAATATTGACAGTACATTCACGACGCGCGGAGAAAGAAGTAATTTCAATCATAGGAAATCGTTTTCCGGGCAAAGTTATACTACATTGGTATTCAGGAGCAATTAGTGATTTAGAAAGAGCGGTATCATACGGTTTTTATTTCTCTGTTAATTCTGCAATGACTCAGTCTAAAAATGGAGTTAACATTATTAGAAGTATTCCCTTAAATAGATTATTACTAGAGTCTGATAGCCCATTTGTAGGTGTAGATAGGGATAGTCCGGTACCATATGATATGAAATTAATTGTCAACAGTATTTCTGATATTAGACGTATATCGACATTAAAATTAATTGATGCTTTAAACCGGAATTTTAAGAGCCTAATATCAACCTAAATCTAAATGCTCTGGGCAACTATCTAATTTTACTATGTATCCACGTCTTTTAGTAATCGCTTCGCGTCAAATACCGAAAGGTAATATTTATTAATGAACGGGCTGGTGGATTTAGAGATAATGATTGCTCTTGCGGTTGATATAGACAAATCAAGCAACCGTTCCAATACATTGCTGGGGAGTAATACATTTTTCCTTTCAGAACTCATAATGTAGCCCTCCCTTTTTTCGGACAGTTGTTTAGGCGAGAAAAATCATTTTCAAATATACATTATTGTTGTTAAGCCTGTTGGTATGTTGGAAACTCGCAGAGTTTTCACAATATATCAACAGGCCGTCAGTTCCTTGTAACCCATCGGAGTCTTATTTCCCGAGGATTCATGTGGACGCCTGTAGTTATAGTCCAGCATCCAATCCTCCGATAATATCCGAACCTGCATGATGTCTTCAAACAGGTGGGCATCCAGCACGCCCTGCCTATACGTACGGTTGGACCGTTCGATGTATCCGTTCTGCATCGGCTTTCCCGGCTGGATATATTGGATGGCGATACCCTTTTTCGCACACCATTCCCTGAACTCCCGGCTTGTCCATTTCGGGCCGTTGTCGACCCTGAACTGCTGCGGTTTACCATATTCACGGGTAATCCGCTCCAGCAGTTGTACCACCCGGCAGGAGGAAAGGCTGTGTTCCGCTTCGATGGCTATGGCCTCCCTGTTATAGTCATCTATGATGTTCAGTGTCCTGAACTTCCGTTTATTGGTTAATACATCATGCATAAAATCCATTGACCATACTTGCATGGGACCCGCTGGAATCTGCAACGGGACTTTAACCCTGGCAGGTACACGGCGTTTCACCTTCCGGCGGTGCTTCATGCCAAGGAGTAGGTAAACACAGCGTACACGTTTGTAGTTCCATGGCAACCCGCTCTCACGTATGCGGTGATAATAAAGATCCTGGCCCTCATGGGGGTACTGTTCGCTTAATTCACGGAGTTTGCTGATCACTTCGCTGTCATCACGGACACTCCGGTAATAATACATGGACTTGGGCAGGCTAACGATCCTGCAGGCCCTGCTGATGCTTACTCCATGGTGCTCCATAACATAAGCAGCCATGTCCCGCCGTTGGCAGGCCTCAGAACTTTTTTGTGAGCAGGTCCTTCACGATTTTGTGGTCCAGCGCTAGATCCGCATACATCTGCTTCAGGCGGCGGTTCTCTTCCTCAAGCTCTTTCAGACGCTTCAGTTCCTGGCTATCCATCCCCGAATACTTCTTCTTCCAATTGTAGAACGTGCTCTGGTGAATACCAAGTTCACGGCAGATGTCTGGTGCTGACTTGCTACTCTCATGTTCCTTGATCGCCTTGACGATCTGGCTTTCGCTGAATCTGTTTCTTTTCATTTCGATACTGTGTTAGACTTTTTCGCCTTATTCACAGTCCGAGTTTCCGTGAGGGTTACATTCTGACATGCATTCGCTTTAGAATTTCAGACCTAAAGATTAAATAATTTTTTTGATACGGTCACCACATCAGTTTTTTGAGGCAGCTCATCGCCTTGTTGCATCCACTGTTTTAGCTGTTCCTTTTCTGTTTTTGCAATCAACCCCAAAATACCTGACCATTTTTCTTTATGCCAAGGTGCTATAAAACTGGTATTGATAGATATATACCTCTTTATTGCTTCTAATAATGAATCGCTATTGATTAAATATCTTTCAGAAATATTTTCATTTATATATAATGCAATCGACAATAGGTATCCTCGTTTTAAAAGGTCTCTTGTCCAAATCTCTTCATTGGCAGTCTTAATTTGTTTCTTATATTCAGTTACCATCATTTTACGCTGTTTAGCATCAGGTACGAATTTTAATAAGTAATAAAATGCTGAAGCATTTTTTGGTATCAAAAGGTCATAACTGTTCTCAAGGAAATTCGATGCCGCATTTGATTCATCTGCAAACCGTTGACCTACAATGCCTAATGGCAAGTCGTTCTCAGGCTCAAGTGTTTGCATCAACGTGTCAATAGCAGAAGCCATATGTGAAAAAGGTCTGCCTTTAAAAATTTTAGACTCCGAGTTTTGATATGCGATTTGGAAAAATCGCTTTACAGTTTCACGATTTGGATTTTCATTTGCCAGTTCATAAATGAAGTTGTAATCCCCCGTCTTTTCAGCTATGTTGTATAAAGATATTATTTCTGGTTCCTGTCCTTGGTTTAAGAAAGTATCTCTCCGCATTAGGACATTTTGTTTATAAGCGCTTTGTGACCTATTAGTAGGAGTTTGTAATTTAACGCCGTAATAATGAGTGAGTATTAATAAATATGCATTAGTTTCGGACGAGTTTAAAACTCTGATCATTACGTAGAAGTTTTCGTTTGCTAATAGCTCCCTAATTTCATCATTTTTATGTTTTGATCCATTTAAACTGATTAAATGAATAATTTCTGGAATGCGCATGAAGTGTTGCGTAATGGCACCACTATAGGAATTGGTATTTATTTTAAAGTTTTCAGGAAAAAGCTGTATCGGTTGAATACTAAGCTTTTATAAGAATAATCAAAGAAGTCAGGTAACGATTTGGTAACGGTGCTTATTGCTTTGCTTTTCAACGTGTTTCCGTTCGCTCATAGCAAATATACAAAATTTATTTTTTCAAATCCATACAAAGACTTCTACCACACCTAATGTGACAAGACAATAAAAAAGGGCTTAACAAAAGCCCTTTTTAAGTTATACAATAAATATCTTGCTATTAAATACCTCTATAAATCTTTATCCATATATTCTTCCAAAGAAGATTTCAGTTGGTCTAAAAATGCAGTTCGGGAACCTGCACGATATTTCATTCGGTGGAAAGAATTGTGCAAATCCCCCAAAGTAATTTGAAACAATTTTTCTAAAACAAAACTGATTTTTCGTATTCCTATTTTACCGTAGGAAATGGAACCATTTGCGTAAAGGGCGTAAATCAACTCCGTCAAGGCATTTTTGGTATCTGTCCAAAGAATATTATCTGACGAAAGGTCTTTTGCTAAAAGAGAGCCTCCGACTTCATCATCATTGATTTTTTGGATTATATAGGTATAGAGTAATTCGTTGGCTATTATACGAGCCACTTTATTATCATAATAAGTCGAAAAAAGTGGGTCTATTTCAAAGACAAAACTGTTCAAACCATCGTGAAAATTGATGTTGCCCAACATAAAATAAGTTTCATCACGGTCGGTTCTTCCCGAACGGTAATATCTGTAAAAGTCGGAATAGTAGATATGCTCCTTGTATTCCTGTTTTAATCCCTGCAACTGTTCTGAAAAATAACCTGCATACATTTTCCCTCCGTCAACAGGGCAAGATGTCTGTATGCGAAATATCTTATTATGGTAAATGAGCTTGGAAAGTATATACGGTTTAATGTTGCGGAAGAAATTGATTTCCTCCCAATGGTTTTTAAAGCCTTGCTTTATAACACGCTCTCTTATCGACATCAAGTAATCTTGCAGATATATCATCATTTGATACGCTTCATCAATAGCATTGGTGGCAGACAGTGAAATTGCATTTTCTTTCCGTTGTATCTCCGATATAATATGATTTAATGAAAATGCCATTTTTGTTAGTTTGTTTCATTCTCCAAACCGTTGATTTCCGTTTCTAATTTATTTAGTGCGTCGTTGTAAAATTGTTCCATTTAGGTTTTGTGAATTTGAAAGCTTCGACTAATTCAGTTTTTCGACAATATTGCCAAAAGGATTAAAAAC
>Ga0182739_1005245_pt1 | contig 10337 bp, 15 predicted proteins | sample eDN5th30CBELigBY_FD_128873 | JGI IMG/M metagenome (GOLD analysis project Ga0182739, IMG submission 128873) | Enriched backyard soil microbial communities from Emeryville, California, USA - eDNA 5th pass 30_C BE-Lig BY (version 2) (version 2) | ecosystem: Environmental > Terrestrial > Soil >...
AGGAATTAATGAAGGACCCTGAGTATCAGCAAGCTTTAAGTGATGCCATGAAAAATCCCGATTTTCAAAAAATGTTGATGGATACAATGAAGGGTCCCCAATACAGGCAGCAAATGAAAGCCGTAATGCAGGAGTCCTTGGAAAGCCCCATGTTTAGGCTGGAGCTGATGAACTTAATGAAGAAGGTTTTAGAGGAAGAAGCTTTACCTAAGAACCAGGGGCAAAACAAACAATCCGGCGGCCAAGGGCAGGGCAGCGGAGAAGGCGGCGACCAAAGCAATCAAAACCAGAAGGATCAAGGCAATAAATAATAAAAAGGACTGGCTTCGGGCCAGTCCTTTTTCATGTCCTTAGCTGACTTTATGAATAACTTGATTCGCAAGCTCCAAGTATATTTGGCCCGTTTCTGAATCTTTCTTATATACGGATGGGGAATAATCCGGCTCAGAAATATGGTTATCAGGAGCACCGAGAGGAATTTGAGCCAGCAGCTCGGTATGAAGCTCTTCAGCGAGCTTACCACCGCCGCCGCGGCCGAAAATGTACTCCTTCTCTCCACAGTGTCCGCATTGATAATAGGACATATTCTCGACGATTCCAAGCATTTCATGGTTCGTATGCTTAGCCATAGCGCCGGCTCTAGCAGCAACAAAGGCAGCTGTAGCATGAGGCGTTGTGATGATGATTTCCTTGCTTTGCGGAATCATCTGGTGCACGTCCAAGGCAACATCTCCTGTGCCTGGAGGCAGATCTAGCAGCACATACTCCACATCTCCCCAATCAACCTCGGAGAAGAAATTGCGAAGCATTTTGCCCAGCATCGGCCCTCTCCAAATGACAGGAGTATTATCCTCGACGAAAAAGCCCATCGAAATGACTTTAACGCCAAAACGTTCAATCGGAATAATCCGATTCTGAACCAGCTGAGGACGCTCTTCGATCCCCATCATATCCGGAACGCTAAACCCGTAAATATCCGCATCGATTAAAGCGACCTTTTTGCCTAAACGAGCTAAAGCCACGGCCAAATTCACTGTAACCGTAGACTTACCGACGCCGCCTTTACCGCTGGCAATCGCAATAAAATGGACTCCCTGTTCAGGATCAAGCAAGTCGCGAACAGGAGCTGCCGGCGTTTCGGAAGCCGCGCTCTTCTCCTGCACCTTACGTGCAGCATCATTTCGGTCAAACTCCGTCATAGCTCTATACCGCAAATGGACTTCTGTGGCTCCAGCCCGTTGAAATGACTCGGTAATCTGCTGCTGGAGAGCAGAACGGTAGTTCTCCTCCTCGTTCGACAGCAATACCGTTGCCGAGACGAGCCCCTCTTTAATCACTATATCCCGAATACATTGAAGCTCCGTTAAGCTCAATTGAAATTCAGGGTCATAAATATGATGAACCGCATCTAAAAGCTGTTCTTTGGTAAGCACGTTTTCACCTCGAAAGATCATGGATAAGTAGCTCATCTTATTATATCATATTTCATTCAGGAACCCACTTTTTCACCTGAATAGTATCGCAATATCCCCTGATAAATCGCTGCCGCAACTTTTTTCTGATAAGCGGGACTGCGCAGCAAGTCGGCTTCCGTCGGATTAGAGAGGAATCCCACCTCAACTAAGGCACTGGGGATCGTTAATGTTTTTAATAAATAAATATTATCCACAGATTTCGCAATTCGATCCGTATTCTGCATATTTTTCTTAATCTCATCTTGAATTAAGGAGGCTAGCGTAGCATTTTCCTTACTTCCCGGGTAGTAGAACGTTTGTGCGCCCGACCATTTGCTTGAAGGAATGCTGTTTAAATGTACGCTGACAAAAAGATCGGATTTCTGCTGTGTGATAAACTGCGCCCGGTTCAGCAGGTCTTCTGTTTTGCGTTTGCTATATCCCTTGGTGGTGGATTGCGCCAGGTCCGTATCATTCTCACGCGTCATCACCACAATCGCTCCAGCCTGCTGCAGATAGTCCCTTAAATGAAGCGCAATGGCCAAGTTAATATCCTTCTCAATAATGCCATCCTTACTCTCTGCCCCCCCGTCTGGCCCGCCATGACCGGGATCTAAGGCAATTTTCTTCCCGGATAAGGGCATGGTCCAATACGTCCATGTTTTGGTTGCCGGCAGCTCATACGTGAACATAAATAGCATTAACGCCACTAATAAAGCCGACATCACGAGCTTTAAGCTCCCATGCATCGTGAGCCATACAACGACCCTTTTCCTCCTTTTAAACATGAAAAATCCACCTCGCATCCCCATAGACTTCTAAATCATCTATATGGGACGAGGTGGACAAATATACCTATGAATGCTTGGATGAAGGCTGCGCCGCGTTCAACTGTCTCTCATGCCGGCAATTAAAATTTCAGCAACCTCAGGTCTTGTAAACTCAGGCGGCGGGCACTGACTGTCACGCAGCAAAGCACGAACTTTAGTACCTGATAAATGCATATGATCAGCTTTATCGTGGGGGCATGTTTTGCTGGACGCCATATTTCCGCACTTCGTGCAGTAAAAGCTATGCTCAAAAAACAAAGGAGCAATACCAAGCTCTTCAGCCGTAAAATTGCTGAAAATCTCTTGCGCCTCATACGTACCGTAGTAATCGCCTACACCCGCATGATCGCGTCCGACAATAAAATGCGTGCAGCCATAGTTTTTTCTAACCATAGCATGGAAGATCGCTTCACGAGGGCCTGCATAACGCATAGCAGCCGGAAACACGCCTAGAAATACACGATCCTTAGGATAGTAGTTCTCAAGCAGCACCAGGTAACTGCGCATCCGTACATCGGCCGAGATGTCATCGATCTTGGTTTCTCCCACTAATGGATTCAGAAACAAACCATCAACGATTTCCAATGCACTCTTCTGAATATATTCATGCGCCCGGTGAACCGGATTGCGCGTCTGGAAGCCGACAACGGTTCTCCAGCCTTTCTCAGAGAAAATACGCCGCGTTTCCGATGGATCATAATAAAACTGTTCAAACTTCTCCGGTTTAGGGCGATTAAGTACCTGGATCGAACCGCCTACATAAGTAGAAGGACGCGATAAAAGCTTCTGTACGCCAGGGTGAGCCGCGTCATCCGTCTTAAATACTTTGACCGCCTCACGCTTCGGATCTGTCTCATAGATGCTTTGGACATCTAGAATCGCATAAACTGCATTATCCACTTCACCTACAAGCGCCACTTGCTTGCCAACGGACAATTGAGCCGCTGCATCCTTGTCGACCGGCAATGTAATAGGAATACTCCAAACCGTGCCGTCAGCAAGTCTCATTCGTTCCACTACGGATTCATAATCGTCTTTGTTCATAAAACCGGTAAGCGGTGAAAATGCCCCAACACCAATTAGGTCCAGGTCAGAGAGGGTCCATGAGTTGATTTTGAGTTCGAATAATTGCTTCGCCTGGGCAAGCAGCCGCTCTCGTTCCGTACCTTGAACCATACGGTTCACGAGACAGCCGCCATGGGGTTGAATGGTTGACATCAGCCAATTCCTCCTCAGGCTTCGTTTAGCTTATTTATTTATGAAGACCGCATTCAGTCTTCTCAAAACCAGCCCAGCGTCCGGCGCGCGGGTCTTCACCGGCAGCTACCTGACGTGTGCAGTGCTCACAACCGATACTTGGATAGTTGCGATCATGCAGCGGGTTATAAATAATATTATTGCTGCGGATGTAATTCCATACATCTTCAGAGGTCCAGGAAGCCAACGGATTAAATTTCACCAGACCGAATTTGGTGTCGTATTCAACTTTTTTAGAGTTAGCCCGGGTAGGCGCTTGATCGCGGCGAATCCCTGTAATCCAAGCGTCGTAGTTTTTCAAGATATCCGTTAATGGGTCTACTTTACGTATATTGCAGCATTGATTCGGTTGTGACTTCCATAATTCATCGCCAAACTGAGCCGTTTGTTCTTCAAGCGTCAGCTTCGGCAATACTTGGACAAATTCAACACCATAGTGCTGCTGCAATCTGTCGCGCGTTTCATACGTTTCTTTAAAGTGAAGATTCGTATCCAAATAAAAAATATCCGACTTCGGACTTACCTTCTGCAGCATATCTACCAATACTACATCTTCAGCGCCGAAGCTACAGGCTAGCGTGATATTAGGAAATTTCTCAACAGCCAGCTCGATCAACGCTTCGGGAGACTGATGTTCAAAATTTTCAGCTGCTTCTTGAATCCACTTCTCTTTTTCAAATAAGTTCATTCTCATCGTCCTCCTTATTGAATTCCGAGTATTTTAATATGTTTTATTGTGTATATTTAATTATAATCTCACCATACTTTTTGTCAATTTAATTTTTTGTTAGGCACTAGTGTATAGTATGACTTCTTAAAAAGAAGGTGATACACCAAATAAAAAAACCTTTCCACCGTAATAGTGAAAAGGTTTTTTTATTTGGTGTATCGTATCGAATCTTAACGTTTCGAGAACTGAGGAGCACGACGAGCAGCTTTCAAGCCGTACTTTTTACGTTCTTTCATACGCGGATCACGAGTCAAGAATCCGGCTTTTTTCAAAGAACCGCGGAATTCTGGATCAGCTTTCAGCAGCGCACGGGAAATCCCGTGACGGATTGCTCCAGCTTGTCCGGAGATACCACCGCCGTTAGCAATAACCAGAACATCGTATTTACCCAATGTTTCAGTCAGGTTCAGCGGTTGCTTCACGATCAATTTCAAAGTTTCCAGACCAAAATACTCATCCAAATTACGTTTGTTGATAATAATACGGCCTTCGCCCGGCACCAAACGTACACGTGCTACCGAGTGCTTACGACGACCTGTTCCATAGTATTGAACTTGTGCCACAAGACAGTCCTCCCTTTATATTAACCGCGAAGTTCCCAAACTTCAGGTTGTTGTGCTTGATGCGGATGCTCAGAACCAGCATATACTTTCAATTTCGTTTTCAAGCTGTCGCCAAGACGATTTTTTGGAAGCATGCCGTGAATTGCGAATTCAAGCACACGTTCTGGTTTCGTGTTCAGCAAATCTTGTGCGGAAATTACTTTCAAACCGCCGGAATACAAGGAGTGACGATAGTACATTTTGTTTTGAAGCTTCTTACCTGTCAATCTGATTTTCTCAGCATTGATGATAACAACGAAATCACCTGTATCTACATGCGGAGTAAATTGTGGTTTGTGCTTGCCGCGAATGATACTAGCAGCTTCGCTTGCAAGACGACCCAAAGTTTTGTCGGTTGCATCGATGATGTACCATTTGCGTTCTACTTCATTTGGCTTAGCCATATATGTGGTACGCATGAATAGTTCCTCCTAAACGTAATTGCACTTCGTGCTTGTTTGATGAAATGACACACAGCTATATGATGATCGTATAGATTGAAAAGTCATTCCATCATCAAATCTATCTGCATCATATGTTAATTATTTTCGTTGTGAGAAAAGCAATGGACAATTCCTTGACCCGGGGCCGTGGGATAGCCGATCATGAAACGCCAAGTGATATTGTACTACAAATCATTCGAATAATCAAGGTTTAAAACCTCATCACTATAGGAAACTTCCCACAGCATTAAACCTTGCGGGACCGCTGTAGGACCAGCCTTAGCGCGATTCTTGGCCTCAAGAATCGTTCGAATGTCATCGCTTGAACGTTTGCCTTCTCCGACCTGTAATAAGGTCCCAGCAATGATTCTAACCATATTGTATAAAAAGCCGCTGCCGGTTAAATAAATATGGATAGCATAAGACTCAAGCATGGAATCGGGGGGTTCGCATTCCAGCCTAGCTTCAAAGATGGTACGAATATTGGAAAGCTTGGTTGAGCGGACCGAACAGAAGGAAGTAAAATCATGCGTACCTACGAGGTGCTGCAGCCCTTCCCGCATTGAATCGGTATTCAATTTCGTGGGGTGGAAAAACTCCAGATGTCTCTTAAACAAATCCGGGTGCCGGCCGCTGCGAATCGTATACCGATAAGTTTTCCGTACAGCCGATCTGCGGGAATGAAACTCCATCGGAACCTGTCTGGCGCCGCTGACGACAATGTCCTCCGGCAGCAGCATATTCATCGCTATACACCATCTTTCGACGGGGATCTGCGAAGCCGTATAGAAGTTAATCATCTGCCCCCGGGAATGAACACCCGCATCCGTTCTTCCGGATGAGGTAACCTTAATCACCTCACCGGTTAAACGAAACAAAGCCTTTTCCAAATAATCCTGTATCGTATTTAAACTAGGTTGCGTTTGGAATCCGCTGTAAGCTGTACCGTCATAGCTGACGGTCATACATATGTTTCTCACGGACGACCTCCGACTACAAAAAAAAGGGTTTCATCAGAATCAGAAGATCCCGTCCACCCTTTCCCATCCTTTTATGCACGATCTACTAGCTCTAAATATACCATCGGTGCTGCGTCGCCGCGGCGTGGTCCCAGCTTCAAGATTCTGGTGTATCCGCCTTGACGTTCAGCATAACGTGGAGCCAGCTCAGCAAACAATTTTTGAATTGCATCCTGATTTTCATCAGCTGCTTCACGACGAACAAAGGAAGCAACTTGACGGCGAGCATGCAGATCTCCGCGTTTTGCCAATGTAATCAATTTTTCTGCGATCGAGCGCAATTCTTTAGCCTTAGCTTCAGTTGTTTGGATGCGCTCATGTATAAATAAGTCAGTCACCAAGTCGCGAAATAAAGCTTTACGCGCACTGGAGTCACGACCCAATTTTTGGTATGCCATTTGTGCAACCTCCTTCTGTTAATAATAACCTAACGTTTAGTCTTCCATTCTTAGTCCAAGGCCAAGCTCTTCGAGCTTCTCTTGAACTTCTTCAAGAGACTTACGTCCTAGATTACGAACCTTCATCATGTCTTCTTCCGTTTTCGTAATCAATTCTTGTACCGTATTGATGCCTGCGCGTTTGAGGCAGTTATAAGAACGAACAGAAAGATCCAGCTCTTCGATAGTCATCTCAAGCACTTTCTCTTTTTTGTCCTCTTCTTTTTCTACCATAATCTCAGCATCTTTCGCTTCATCGGTCAAACCGACAAACAGCATCAGGTGCTCTGTCAAGATTTTGGCGCCCAAGCTAACGGCTTCTTCAGGTCGAATACTTCCATCGGTCCAGACTTCGAGGGTTAGTTTATCATAGTTGGTAACTTGGCCGACCCGAGTATTCTCAACGCTGTAGTTGACGCGGGTAATCGGAGTGTAGATCGAATCAATCGGAATCACACCAATAGGCTGATCTTCCTTCTTGTTCTTATCGGCCTGAACGTAACCACGCCCCCGGTTTGCGTGAATCCGCATATGCAGACGCGCATCCGAGGATAGTGTAGCAATATGCAGATCCGGATTCAGGATCTCCACATCGCTGTCACCGCGAATATCGCCAGCCACGACAGCTCCTTCACCTTCAGCATCAATTTCCAACACTTTCTCTTCGTCGGAATGAATCTTTAACGATAGCCCTTTTAGGTTAAGGATAATCTCCGTAACATCTTCCATGACACCCGGAACCGTAGAGAACTCATGCAGCACTCCATCGATTTGAACGGAAGTAACTGCCGCCCCCGGAAGCGAGGACAACAGGATTCTGCGCAGCGAGTTTCCCAACGTTGTTCCGTAGCCTCTCTCAAGAGGCTCTACAACAAATTTGCCGTACGTGCCATCTTCACTCAATGATACGGTTTCTATTTTCGGCTTTTCGATTTCGATCATTTATAACCCTCCTTCAAAACGTCGTTTCCCTCTGGATAACTTAAGACGCATAGAACGTGCAGTATACCTATCCACATAGTATTCTCAACTTTTGGATATTTATACCACCCTTTGCAATCCTGAATTAGACACGACGACGTTTTGGAGGACGGCAACCGTTATGTGGAATTGGAGTCACGTCTTTAATCAGGTTAACTTCCAAACCAGCAGCTTGAAGCGAACGAATCGCAGCTTCACGGCCTGCGCCTGGACCTTTAACCATAACTTCAACCACTTTCATGCCATGCTCCATTGCAGCTTTAGCAGCGGATTCCGCAGCCATTTGCGCGGCAAACGGAGTGCTTTTACGGGAACCTTTGAAGCCCAGGTTACCAGCACTTGCCCAGGAGATTGCATTACCGTGTGGGTCAGTGATAGTTACGATTGTATTGTTAAACGTGGAACGAATGTGTGCCACGCCAGTATCAATATTTTTCCGGTCACGACGTTTCGTACGGACAACTTTTTTAGGTTTAGCCATTTAATTGTTAACCTCCTTTACTATTTTTTCTTGTTAGCTACAGTACGACGAGGACCTTTACGCGTACGAGCGTTTGTTTTAGTACGTTGACCACGAACAGGCAATCCACGACGGTGACGAACACCACGGTAGCATCCGATCTCAATCAGACGTTTAATGTTCAGGGCGATTTCACGACGAAGGTCGCCTTCTACTTTAACTGTTTTATCAATAGCATCCCGAAGTTTGCTAACTTCGTCTTCCGTAAGATCGCGAACGCGAGTAGATGCGTCTACTCCTGTAGTAGCCAGAATCTTCTCAGAAGTGGTCTTGCCGATACCGAAAATGTACGTCAACGCGATTACAACGCGTTTGTCACGGGGTAAGTCTACACCAGCAATACGTGCCATTTATAGGAGCACCTCCTTATCCTTGTTTTTGTTTATGCTTAGGGTTTTCGCAAATTACCATTACGTTACCTTTGCGGCGAATGACTTTGCATTTTTCGCAAATAGGTTTGACCGATGGTCTTACTTTCATTTTGGTTACCTCCTGTGAGTTTTCGTTAGAAAACTTACTTCGTAAAAACAATCCCATTTATTTAAAACGATAGGTTATACGGCCCCTGGTCAAATCATACGGGGAAAGCTCCACCGTAACTTTATCTCCGGGCAAGATCCGGATAAAGTGCATTCTGATTTTTCCGGATACATGAGCAAGTATCTTATGACCGTTCTCCAGTTCCACTTTAAACATTGCATTCGGAAGAGGTTCAATCACTGTACCTTCAACTTCAATTACATCTTCTTTGGCCACAGTCATTCTCCTTTCTCTTGTGCTTCTGATTTCATACGGTCCACATATTTATTCAGTGCAAAACGTAACTTCCCGTTTGTCACACGGCCGCTTTCATTTAAGCTATCCACTACTTCACTACTAATCGCATCCAACAACTCGAGATGAATCAGATTCTTCTTCTTAGGCTGGTCGAACTTCCGTTTGTCGCCGTCCGCAATCCACACGAATCGTTGGTCTTCGACGCTAATAACGACGGCATACTTCCCGGAATCTCTCCCTCTAATAATCCTAACGAGTTGTCCGAGCTGAGGCATGTTTACCGAATTCAAACTATCACCTACGATCCAGATTTCGTGAGTATTTCATATCCGTCCGGTGTAATAGCGATGGTATGCTCAAAATGCGCGCACAGTGTGCCATCCACTGTAACAACCGTCCAATTGTCCTGCAGAGTTTTCACGTAACGTTCACCCACATTGACCATAGGCTCGATTGCTAATACCATTCCCGGCTTCAGGCGAGGACCGCGTCCTGCTGGGCCGTAATTCGGAATTTGAGGCTCTTCATGAAGCTCAGTGCCTATTCCATGACCTACATATTCTCGAACAATTGAAAAACCTTCTTCTTCTACGCATCTTTGAATCGCATTGGAGATAGTGAACAGCCGCGCATCCGGTTTGGCTTCTGCGAGGCCCATGTATAAGGAGCGCTCGGTTACTTCCAAAAGCTTTTTGGCCGTATCCGATATCGTTCCTACACCGTAGGTCCAAGCCGAATCACCATGATATCCTTTATATTGCGCACCGATATCAAGACTGATGATGTCACCATCTTTTAGCTTACGAGCACTGGGTATGCCGTGTACCAATTCATCATTGACTGAAGCACAGATGCTGCCAGAAAAACCATTATAGCCTTTAAAAGATGGGATTGCGCCCTGACTGCGAATATAATTTTCTGCGATCTGATCCAGCTCTTTCGTTGTAATATCGGGCTGAATGGACTTTTGCAACAATCGATGGGTATCCGCAACTATGCGGCCGGCCTCTCTCATTAATTCCAATTCAGCAGCAGACTTACAAATGATCATTACGCTTGCCCTCGCAATAGTGAACTGATTTGTGCAGTAACCGTATTAATCTCTTGCTCACCGTTAACCTCACGCAAATTTCCCTTGTTACGGTAATACGTTAAAAGCGGTGCTGTTTTGTTCGTATATTCATCGAGACGAGTCCCTACTTTTTCTTCGTTGTCGTCTGATCTTTGATACAATTCACCGGAACATTTATCACACACATTTTCACGTGCTGGAGGGTTAAACAAGAC
>Ga0182739_1005246_pt1 | contig 10335 bp, 12 predicted proteins | sample eDN5th30CBELigBY_FD_128873 | JGI IMG/M metagenome (GOLD analysis project Ga0182739, IMG submission 128873) | Enriched backyard soil microbial communities from Emeryville, California, USA - eDNA 5th pass 30_C BE-Lig BY (version 2) (version 2) | ecosystem: Environmental > Terrestrial > Soil >...
CGGATCAGTCCGAATGCGAGCGGCGCAGCGCCTTGATGGCGCCGTGCTTCTTCTTGTCGTCGACCCTGCGGCGCTTGACAGACTTGCTCGGCCTGGTGGCCTTGCGCGGCGTTGGCGGACGGGCGGCGGCACGGATCAGCGCCACCAGGCGGGCCAGCGCCTCCTCTCGGTTGCGCAGCTGGCTGCGGTGTCCCTGGGCGTGCAGCACCAGCACGCCGTCGTTGGTCAGGCGGCTGCCGGCGAGCTGTTCCAGCCGACGGCCCACGTCGGGCGGCAGCGACCGCGAGCGGCGCACGTCGAAGCGAAGCTGCACGGCCGACGAGGTCGTGTTCACATGCTGGCCGCCCGGACCGCCAGCGCGCACGAAGCTCTCGCGGATCTCGGCCGGGTCGAGGGCGAGCGTGCCGGTGATCCGGATCGCGGCGGCGGGGCTACGGCCGCGCGTGCCCGCCTGGGGGCGTTCCGGGTCCGTCATTCACGGGCACCGGCCTTGCGCAGCAGCCTCTCGATGCTGGCCCGGTTGCCCTGCCTGGCATAGGTGAGCGCGGTGCGGCCGGTGAAGTCGGCCACGTTGGGATCGGCTTTCCTGTCGAGCAGCAGGCGGACGATCTCGGCATGGCCGAGCCGGGCCGCCACCATCAGCGCCGTCACGCCCTGGCGGCTCTGCGCGCTGGGCCTGGCGTGGCGCTTCAGCAGCAGGTCGACGATGTCGATGTCACCCCGCTCGGCGGCACGGATCAGCGAGGTGTACCCCTCGCGGTCGACCGCGTCCGCCAACGAGCCGCCCTTCAGCAGCGTCTCGGCCACGGCGACCTGCCCGTCCATCACCGCGATCATCAGCAGCGGCCGTCCGCTGGAATCGATCTGGTTGGGGTTTTCCCCCTTCAGCAACGACTGGCGCACCTTCTCCTCGTCGCCGTCGCGCACCGCCTTGACGATCGGCTTCTGCGTCATCGTGTCGAACTGTGCGAGCGCCGGCCCCGCCATGCCGCCGAGCACGAGGGCCAGGACGCTGCGGCGGATCATGTCTTGCCTCCACGGGTTTCCTGATAGCGGACTTCGATGCGGTCCCAGATCCGCGCCTCCAGCGACACGCCGTCGAAGCGGTTGATCTGCTGCAGGCCGGTCGGCGAGGTGACGTTGATCTCGGTGAGCCAGCTTCCGATCACGTCGATGCCGACGAAGATCATGCCGCGCTTCGCGAGCTCGGGACCGATGATCTCGCAGATCTCGTGGTCGCGCTTCGTGAGCGTGTCCTTCACCGCCTTGCCGCCGACATGCATGTTGGAACGCGCCTCGCCCTCGGCCGGCACGCGGTTGACCACGCCGGCCGCCTTGCCGTCGATCAGGATGATGCGCTTGTCCCCCTGCCGTACCTCGGGAAGATAGCGCTGGGCGATCACCGGCTCGCGGCTGCGCTGCGAGAACATCTCGAGCAGCGAAGCGAAATTCTCGTCACCCGGCCGGAGACGGAACACGCCCGCGCCGCCATTGCCGAACAGCGGCTTGAGGATGATGTCCTGGTGCTCGTCGCGGAACTCGCGCAGCGCGCGCGCGTCGGCGGTGATCAGGGTCGGCGGCATGACGTTGTCGAAATGCGTGACGTAAAGCTTCTCCGGTGCGTTGCGCACGCTGGCCGGGTCGTTGACCACCAGCGTCTTCGGATGGATGTGCTCCAGCAGGTGGGTGGTCGTGATGTACGACATGTCGAAGGGCGGATCCTGGCGCAGCAGGATGACGTCGAACGTCGAAAGGTCGACGACCTCGGCGGTCCCCAGCGTGAAGTGGTTGCCCTTCTCGCGCCGGAGCGTCATCGGCTGCGCCCGCGCCGTCACCTTGCGATCGCGGAAGATCAGCTCGGGCGGTGTATAGTGCCAGACCTCGTAGCCGCGCCGCTCGGCCTCCAGCCCCAGCACGAAGGTCGAATCGCCATCGATGTCGATCGTCGACACATGGTCCATCTGGATGGCGACCTTGAGCTTCATCTATGTCTCCGACCTTCCATTCCCTCCCCATTCTTATGAGGAGGTGCCCCAAAGGGGCGGAGGGGTCATGGGCGACAGCACGGCTGCGGCCCATGACCCCTCCGTCAGCGTAGACGCTGACACCTCCCCATAAGAATGGGGAGGAATCTCTTCATTCAGTTAAGCCCGCGCCGCAGTTCCTGCAACAGGGTAGAGGCGCGCTGGCGAAGCGCGCGATCGGCTTGCGCCGCCTCCGTCGCGAGGAAGCGTTCGAAGGCGGCGATCGCGGCGCGGCGCTTGTCGAGCCGCGCATTGATCTGGCCGGATTCGAACAGCAGCTCCGCGCGGTCGGGCGCGATCGCCAGCATGCGGTCGAGCGAACGCGATGCTCCGGCCCAATCCTCGCGCCTGGCGAGGCGCAGCCGTACGTTGTTCTCCAGCCGCAGCAGCACGTCGCGGTCGGGCACGGCCTCGAAATGCTCGGAGCTGAGGTCGGCCTGGGGACCGAGCACGCGCTGCAGCAGGCCGCGCATCCCGGCAGCATCGCAGGCGAGCCCGCCGTTGAACGGATCGATCACGTGGCGGGCGCCGTCGATCTCGATCCGGATCAGGAAATGGCCGGGAAAGGCCAGGCCCTCGGACTCCCAGCCCTGGGCACGCGCGGCATGCAGATAGAGGATCGACAGCGCCACCGGCAGGCCCTTGCGGCGCTCGATGACCTTCGCGAAGTCGGCATTCTGCAGGTCGTCGTAGGTCTCGCTGTCGCCGCGATAGCCGTAGGCGCTGGCGATCACGTCGGCCAGGCGGTCGGGCTGCGCGCCGCGGCGGCGCACGAGGTCGGCGAGATCGCCCGTGATCGCCCCGACGTGCTGATGCAGCGGCGCGAGATCGATCGCCTCGTCGCGCTGCAGGATGCTGAGGATCAGCGCCGCCTCGACCAGATCGATGCGCTCGCCCGCGCCCGCGCACAGCTCGCGTAACCGGGCGAGATGCGCACTGGTCTGCGCAGGACCGAGCGGCACGGACTACTCCGGCGCGCGCCAGACGTCCGGCAGGTGGCGCGGCCACAGCCCGACCACCAGCATCGCATCGTAGCGCAGCGAATGCGCGGCGTAGTGCGGATGGCGCGCGACGAACAGGCTGGCGGCTGCCGCGACGCGGCCGAACTGCCGGCCGTTGAGCGAGACGCCCGCGGTCTCGAGATCGGCCCGGGCCTTGACCTCGACGAAGGCCAGCACGCCGCCGCGCCGCGCCACGATGTCGATCTCGCCGAGCCTGGTCTTGTAGCGCCGCGCCAGGATCGAGTAGCCGGCCAGCCGCAAGCGCCACACCGCCCGCCATTCGGCGGCGTGGCCGAGGCGGTTCGCTTGGCGGCGCGTCTCGATATTCATGATTCGCCCTTGCGCTTGAGCTCGAGAGCGCGAGCATAAACGTCACGACGCTTAAGTCCAAAGCGCGCTGCGATTTCGGCTGCGGCATCCTTGACCGAGGCGCTCGCCATCGCTTGCCGCAATGCGGCATCGAGCGCGTCGCCCGACGGTGCAGCCGCTTCCCCCGGCGGGCCGATCACCAGAACGATCTCGCCCCTCACCTCGGCCTGCGCGGCGTAGTGCGCTGCGAGCTCGCGCAGGGGCGCACGGCGCATTTCCTCGAACAGCTTGGTGAGCTCGCGCGCGACAGCCGCCGGCCGCTCGCCCAGGAGGTCGGCGAGGTCGGCGAGCGACGCCGCCAGGCGATGCGGCGCCTCGAAGAAGACGAGCGTCGCCGGCACCTGTGCCGCCACCGCGATCGCACGGCGCCGCTCCCCGGACTTCGCCGGCAGGAAGCCGCCGAAATAGAAGCGCTCGGTCGGCAGGCCGGCCAGGGCGAGCGCCATCGGCACCGCCGAGGGCCCTGGCGCCGCCGTCACGGGATGGCCGCCGGCGACGGCCGCGCGCACCAGGCGATAGCCGGGGTCGGAGATCAGCGGCATGCCGGCGTCGGAGACGAGCGCCACGCGCTTGCCCTCGGCGAGGGCGCGCAGCAGGCGCGGCTCCGAGGCATCCTGCGTCGCATCGCTGTAGGACACGGTCGGAACGGCAATGCCGTAGTGGCTCGCCAGGCGGGCGAAGACGCGGGTGTCCTCGCAGGCGATCAGGTCGGCGGCGCGCAGCACGTCGAGCGCGCGCAACGTGATGTCCCGCAGGTTGCCGATCGGGGTCGCGACGATGTGCAGGCCCGGCCCTATACGCTGTTCTGGCCGCTGCCCCGACCGCCGGTCCGGCGACGGTTTACCTTGGGCCTTCCCGCCGCTAGCTTGTAGATCATCGTTGCCGTCCATCTGCACCCGTCCGCCGGAGTTCTGCGCTGATGCGTTCGCCCCTTCTCGCGCTTGCCGCCGTCGCCCTTCTGCTGGGTGCCTGCACCGAGCCGCCGCAGCCTACCACGCGGCCACAGCCGAAGCCCATGCAACCGCAGGTCGGCTCGCCGACCACCGCCTCCGGCAAGGCACGCATCGCAATGCTGCTGCCGCTCAGCGGCCGGGCCGCGCCGATCGGCCGGGCCATGCAGCAGGCAGCGGAGATGGCGCTGTTCGACTCGGGCGCCAAGGACCTCGCCCTTGCGGCGTATGACAGCGGCGACACCGGCGACAGCGCCGTCGAGGCCTACAAGCGCGCGCAGACCGACGGCGCGGCCCTGATCCTGGGGCCGCTGTTCGGCTCCTCGGCCACGGCCCTTGCCCCGTTGCGCGGCACCTATCGCACCAACATCATCTCCTTCTCCAACGACGAAAGCGTGGCGCAGCCCGGCCTGTGGGTCATGGGCATCGCCGCCCCGCCGCAGGTCCGCCGCGTCGTCGACCACAGCATATCGGCCGGCATCAGGCGCTTCGCCGTCTTCGCGCCGCGTACGGCCTATGGCGACCAGATGGCGCGCACCCTGGAAAGCCAGGTCGCGATTCGCGGCGGCACGGTGGTCGCGTCGGAGCTCTACGACGATGGTGCCGATCTCGGCGCCGCTTCCAGGCGCCTGGCCGAGGCGGCCAAGGGCGAGGGAAAGCTCGCCATCCTGGTGCCGGTCTCGCCGCCCCGGGTGACGACGGTGCTGGCGTCGCTCGCCGCCGCCGGCATCGATTCGGGATCGGTGCAGCTGATCGGCACCGGCGTCTGGGACGTGCCCGGCATCGGCTCGGAAGCCATGCTGCAGGGCGCCTGGTACGCCGCCCCGGATCCGGCGCGACGCGCCGACTTCGAGCGCAAGTTCGTCGCGACCTACGGCCGCCCGCCGCAGCGTCTGGCGACGCTCGCCTACGACGCGGTGGCGCTCGCCGGCCAGCTCGCGCGGCTGAAGCCCGGCGGCGACTTCTCGGCCGAGGCGCTCACCAATCCCAACGGCTGGTACGGCGTCGACGGCATCTTCCGTTTCCTGCCCGACGGCCGCACCGAGCGCGGGCTGGCGGTGATCGAGATCCGGGGCGAGCGCGGCATCGTGGTCAGCCCCGCGCCCAACAGCTTCGCCAGGCAGCTGACGAACTGAGATGCCCAGCCTGCCGCGCGCCATCCTGTTCGATCTCGACGACACGCTGATCCGCGCCTACGCCCAGCCCGAGGAAGCATGGACGCGCCTGCTGCACGTGTTCTCCGCCCATCTCGACGCCCATGATCCGGCGGCGCTCGAGCGCATCCGGGGCGCGATCATGGACGAGGCGCGCGCCTTCTGGAGCGATCGTGCCGCGGCCGCCAGATGGCGGCTCGATATCCCGGGCGCACGACGGCTGTCGGTGCGGCGGGGGCTGGAGAAGCTCGGCTATCGCGACGAGGCGCTGGCCGACCGCATCGCCGACGCCTTCACCGAGCTGCGGCGCTCGGAATACCGGCTCTATCCCGACGCGCACGCCACCGTGGACGCCCTGCGCGACCGCGGCGTCAGGCTGGCGCTGGTCACCAACGGCGCCGCCGAGACGCAGCGCGCCAAGATCGCGCGCTTCGATCTCGCCCACCGTTTCCATCACATCCAGATCGAGGGCGAGTTCGGCCAGGGCAAGCCCGAGCTCGCGGTCTATCGCCATGCGCTGGAGCGGCTGGGCTGCGAGGCCTGCGATGCGTGGATGGTCGGCGACAACTACGAGTGGGAAGTCGAGGCGCCGCAGAAGCTCGGCGTCTGCGGCATCTGGTACGATCCGTTCGAGGCCGGCATTCCCCCACATGCCGGCGCCCAGCCCACCCGCGTGATCCGGCGGCTGGGGGAGCTGCTCGAGTAACACCAGATCCAGGCCGCTCACGCCATCTTCATGCTCCTCGCCCCCGCTAGGGGGAGAGGCGGGGAGAGGGGGTTGCGCACATCGCCCGTAACCCCCCTCTCCTAGCCTCTCCCCCTAGCGGGGCGAGGAATATGAGAGGCTATGCCCTGACCCGATCCTTCGGGAGCTTGTCGGCGGTGTGCAGCATCAGCCGCTCGACCCGGCCGCCCTGGATCAGGTGCTTTTCGAGCACCTCGTCGATTTCCTCCCGGGTCGCTACCGAGTACCAGACGCCTTCGGGATAGATCACCATCGTCGGTCCGAGCTCGCAGCGATCGAGGCAGCCGGCGCTGTTGATGCGCACGTTCTTGAGCCCGAGCGCCTTGGCCTTGCTCTTCATGTAGTCGCGCAGCGCCTCGCTTCCCCGCTCCGCGCAGGAGCCGCGCGGATGGCCGTCCGCCCGCCGGTTGGTGCAGCAGAAGACATGCGCCTCGTAATAGGGTTCGGGATCGGCAGGTTTCTCGCGGACGCTCATGACGCTATTCCTTCTTGCCCGAGGCGATGTTGGCGAGCTGCGACCAGAACACCTGCTGGAGCTGCTGGACCTGCTCGACGCCCTGCATCGAGGCCGGCAGCCAGGTCTTGAAGATCGTCTCGGGATTCATCGCGTCGAGGCTCGACCGCAGGCGGTCCTCGATCTCGCCCAAGACGCGCTGCTGCATCGGCCCGAGATCCGGCAGGCCGAAGAAGGCGCGGGCCTCCTCGGGCGTGCAGGTCACTTCGACGTTCACTTTCATCATCGCTCTCCGTTCGGCCAACCCTAGCCTACAGTGGCCGGTCGAACACCACCACGGCCCGGTAGTCACGGCGAATGTTCGACATCAGGCCGATCAGCTCGCGCGACAGCTCCGCCGCACAGACCTGGCCCTGCGGCCGCGCCGTGAATTCGCGCCGCACGGACAGGGTGCCGTCGCTGAAGGCATAGCTCGAGACGTATTCCGCGATCGACGTCGTCCAGTGCCGGTCGGCCGGCAGCCGCGTCGGCTTCAATCCGGCCGGCACCCTCACCTCGATCGTCTCGACCTGGCGGCCGGCGTAGCAGGGAAACGGATGGCGCCGCGGCGTATCCTGCATACCGAGCAGGAAGCCGCCGGGCCGCGGCAGGAAGCGCAGCCCGCCCGGCGGGGCGAGGGCCTCGCCAGCGGCAAGATCGATCGCGTCCGCCAGCTTGAACTTCGCCATCAGCAACACTTCCCGCGCCGTGTCGTCGCGCGCGGGCGATATCCAGGCGCCAGTCCCGGGGCTGCCCTGGGAGCGCAGGTGCGCGGCCGCCCGGTTGGCCGTCAGGCCGGCAGCCATCCACCCTTTCAGGTCGGTCGCCATTGCACCCGTGGCATGCTCCCGGGTGGTGCCGCTGATGCGGCCGTCCGCCGAGATCGTCGCGACCGTCGCGACTTCGCTGACATTGTCTTCCGTGCGCTGCGATGGCGTGCGGCCGACGCGCGACCTGCCGTCGACGGCGTGCACGACCGGCTTGTCGGACAGCCCCCAGGGCAGGACGCCAAAGGCCGCATGGTTCCACGTCGGATCGACGTAGAGGTCGAATTCCGGCAGGTAGAGGATGACGTGATTGAAGTCGGCCACCGGCGTCTCGGGCAACATGTAGCGCGCGAGATTGGTGTTGATCAGCACCGCTTCGCTGGCGATCCCGCGCGCCGCCAGCAGCGCGGCCAGCAGCGCCGTGTCTGCCTTGCAGTCGCCATAGCGATTGCCGATCGTCTCGTCGGCGGGAGTCGGCGCCAGCGCGCCCTGGCCGACCGAAACCGCCACATAACGGACGTTCTGGGTCACCCATTCGGACAGCAGGCGCGCCTGCGCCGCCCGGTCGGAGGCGGGCCCGACGATCTTCGCGGCCAGTTCCGACACGGCCGGCGTCACCGTCGCCGCCGCGGCGTGCAGCCTGCCGTAGTAGTCGCCGATCTCGGCATAGGACTTGAACGTCGACACCGAGAAGCGGGCAGACCAGTCGTAGTCCGAGGTCGCCCCCGGCTCGGACGGGATCGCCTTTTCGTTCGACCACGAAAAGACGTGACGAACCCGCGCGTCGGAACTCTCCGTGCGGTACCGGACGCCATGATGCTCGACGAGGAGCGGCAGCCCGGCCGGGACGTCGATCGTCATCTCCGCCATCCTGACGCGCGCCACGGTCCTGAGCGGCGCGGTCCAGGAGAAGCCGGGCCAGCTCGTCGAGAAGCGCTTCAGACGATAGACGTATCGAATGGAGTCGCCTGCCGCCACGTCGGGAAAGACGACGCTCCTGGTGCGCGTGTCGCTGTACAGGGCCACGTCGCGCGGCACCTGCGGGGCGATATCGTGGATGCGGTCGGCGCCGACCGGAATCCTGCGGCCGTCGGCCTTCACGGTCGCGGCTTCGAGGATCTCGATCGTCTCCTGACCGGCCACGTAGGACAGATCGATCCGCGCGCCGGTACGGGCCGCCTGGGCGTCATGCGCCTGGCGCTCGATCTCGAAAGTGCCTGTCGGCAGGCCCTTGTCATCCAGGACATAGGCATAGCGCATCACCGTCCAGGTGAACCCGGAGTCCTGCGCCATCGCCGGGGTCAGCGGCCACAGGAGCAAGCAGGCCAGCGCAATCCATCTCGTCCTGTCGAACACTGACCCCCCGTCGGCGCCTGGTTTCCCTCCGCCGGGGATCGGCGTAAGGACGAAGGATCATGACGCATGACTGGCTCGCCCGAAATCCCCGTGCCTTGGCCGACCAGCCCTTCGGCCGCGAGCAGCAATACGTCGTCAATCCCAACGGCGTGCCCGAGCTGCTCGACGAGCTGAAGGCCTGCCCCGCCCACAAGACGACGCCGCTTCATTCCCTGCCCGCGCTGGCAGAGCGGCTCGGCATCGGCGAGCTGCGCGTCAAGGACGAGAGCCAGCGTTTCGGCTTCGGCGCCTTCAAGGCACTGGGCGGCGTCCTCGCCGTCTACGACGTGCTGTCGGGAGCCGTCGGCGATGCCTGCCATGCCTCGCCGACCTTCGAGGCGGTGATGAAGGGCGAGCACCGCGAGATCACCGGCCGTTACATCTTCGCGACGGCAAGCTCGGGCAACCACGGCCGCTCCGTCGCGGCCGGCGCCAGGCTGTTCGGCAATCGCTGCGTCATCTTCCTGCCGAAATTCACCTCTGCGGAGAAGGAAGCGGCGATCCGCGCACGCGGCGCCGAGGTGATCCGCGTCGACGGCGACTACGACACCGCCGTGGCCGAGTGCCGGCGCCGATCGGAGGAGAACGGCTGGACGATCATCTCGGACACTTCATGGGAGGGTTACGAGGATACGCCGCGCTCGGTCATGCGTGGCTATACCGTGCTGGTCGAGGAAGTGATCCGCCAGTGGCGGCCGGGACCGACGCATGTCTTCGTGCAGGCCGGCGTGGGCGGCCTTGCCGCCGCGGTGATCGGCTATCTCTGGGCGCGCCACGAGCCGCGCCCGCGCTTCATCGTGGTCGAGCCGGAAAGCGCCGACTGCTGGCTCCAGAGCAACGCCGCCGGCAAGCCGACGATGGCGAGCGGCAAGGCCGACACGGTCATGGGCGGCCTCGCCTGCCGCGAGATCTCGGCGGTGACCTGGCCCGTGGTCGGCCTCGCGACCGACTGGTTCATGACCATCGCCGAGGACGGGGTGATGCCGGCCCGCAAGCTGCTCGCCCATCCGTTCGGCGGCGACCCGGCGATCGCGTCGGGTCCGTCGGGCTGCGCCGGGCTGGCCGGCCTCGTCCGTGCCTGCACCGACGAGGCCGCCTTCAAGGAACTGCATCTCGACCGGCACAGCCGCGTCCTGGTGATCAACAGCGAAGGAAACCTCGGCGAGGGCTCCGCATGAACCGTCTCGGCAGCGAAACCAGCCCCTATCTGCTGCAGCACGCCGACAATCCCGTGCATTGGTGGCCGTGGGGCGAGGAAGCGCTGGCCGAGGCGCAGCGCACCAACCGGCCGATCCTGCTGTCGGTCGGCTACGCCGCCTGCCACTGGTGCCACGTGATGGCGCACGAGAGCTTCGAGTCGCCCGACGTCGCGGCGGTGATGAATGCGCTGTTCGTCAACATCAAGGTCGACCGCGAGGAGCGGCCCGATGTCGATGC